>Ga0066388_100000062_pt1 | contig 32732 bp, 25 predicted proteins | sample PanSoiMetaGPlot6_FD_64539 | JGI IMG/M metagenome (GOLD analysis project Ga0066388, IMG submission 64539) | Tropical forest soil microbial communities from Panama analyzed to predict greenhouse gas emissions - Panama Soil - Plot 6 (Hybrid Assembly) | ecosystem: Environmental > Terrestrial >...
TGGGCTGTTTGTCAGGCGGGGCAGCAGGTAGTACATCATGCCCACGCCAACCGTGGTAAACCACATGCCGAGAATGTTGTGCCCGTAGAACCAGCCGATAATTGCATCATTCAACCCGGGCAGATAGACGAAGGTGCGTTGGCCGATGATGTAGACAAGCGGAAACCAGAAAAGCGCCCCCAGGAAGTACCACAGCGACACATACAGCTTCCGCACGCGCCGGTGCACCACGGTCATGTAAATATTGAGCGAGATAAGCACGAGCGCTGCCACCGCAAACACATCGAGGATCGCTCCCAGCTCAGCGTATTCGCGTCCTTCCGTGGCGCCGTTCAACAACGTGCAGAAGGCCCCGACCATGAGAATGTTCCAGGCCCACATGGTCAGGTTGCCCAGACGCTCACTCCAAAGCTTTGATTTTGTCAGGGTGGGCACCATGTGGAACATCGCTCCCACATAGCCCATGGATAGCCAGCCAATTGCAACACCGTTCACGTGCCACATGCGCAGGTGCGGCATGGATAGCTGGGGAATGTTGTGAACGAGGTCTGGCATGGAGAACTCGATACCGGCAATCAGACCAGCGCCCATTGCGAAAAGCGACCACCAGAGAGCCGACAGGAAGAAGTTGCGACTGGCGCTGCCTTCCTGATTGCTGAGAATCCGATCGATTAACATGAACTACACCGCTTGGCTACTTGCCCGAAGCACACATTGAAATTGTAGGGTACTTACAACCGGGTGCCCGTCCCGCTGACCCGTAAATGGTACCTGATTTGCAAGCATAGATTATTACAACGCCTTCGACCGCTCCGGGCGCAGGCTAGGTATTTGTCACAAAGCGTAACGGGCAAACAGCGCCTGGGCTGGCGGGTTTTGGCTAACAACCGGGATGTCAGGCAGAGTCGGCGGATTACTTGCCTGAGCAATTTGCTTTTGCCGCTGGCCTTCAGGAGGGCAGGCAGACGGTAAAGCAACTGCCCTTTCCTGGTTGACTGGCGACCGAGATCTTGCCACCATGTTTTTCGGCAATCGCCTGGGCTATGGCCAGACCCAATCCGGTGCCGCCGCGCTGGCGTGAGCGTGCCCGGTCGGCACGCCAAAATCGATCAAAGACTCTCTGCAAGTCTTCCGGACTGATGCCGATGCCCTGATCCTCAATCCGGACCGTGGCATAGGTCGCTGAGGAAGAGCCATGAATGGCGATCTTGGCAGGCCTGGGTGAGTAGAGCAGGGCATTTTCGATGATGTTCCTGAAAAGTCTTTTCAGCTCGGTCGAATTGCCCTGAGCGGTCAGTTGCGTAGGCAGATCGACAGAGAGAACAACGTCATCGGCATCTGGCTTGGCCAGCTCATGCAGCTCCGACAGGACGTCGGTGACTAAGCTTGCCAGATTGAGCTTACCTGGTGCGGAGCGCGCCTCCTCGCGTTCTGCGGAAGCCAGGGCAAGCAACTCGTTCGTCAGCTGTTCCATCTGATTTGCGGCATCAAGAATGGAAAGGAACTTCTCGCGGTCACCAGCGCGCATGTCGCGGTCATACTTGAGAGCGACGGAGCTGTTGCTCTTAATGGCCATGATTGGGTTACGCAGCTCATGAGAGGCGTCTCCGGTGAACTGCCTGAGGCGCCTCATGTTGTCCTGAATCGGACAGAGCGCTTCACGCACCAGCCAGAAGATGCCCAGGCTGGCCACGCAGAGAGCGATGGCTACACCGAGTGCCAGTCCGGATGCCAGGATTGCTGTCGATTGGTCAGCCTCAATCAGAGGCTCGGCCACCCGCGCGTATCCCAACAACCTTCCGTCAACAAGGGCAGGTCGGGTCAGCAACAGTGCATGAGGGAATGATTGGACCTGAAGCGCTGCCTGTCTGTCGAATGGTAGAGACAGCTTCAGCTGTCCCTTTTCTCGGACCAGCTTCCCTTGCGGATCGAACCACTGCAGCCGCAAGTTGAGTAAGGACCGAGATGCTTCGTCCGGCAGTGATGAGGTCAGGAGGTCCGGCTGTCCTGCGTCACTCTCATCGAAGTCTATGGAGGCAATGACAGCGTCTGCCAGCCTGGAGAGCTCCTTTTCCAGCTCCTGGCAACTTTCATGTTGCCAAAATAAGTAAACGGCGGCGGAGAATACACCAAGAACGCTGAGGAACACAAGCAGGTTGCTGAGAGCCAGTCTGGTGGCGATCTTAGTCATGGACAGAGCCAAGCCGGTAACCTAAGCCGTAAACCGTTTGAACAACCTGGCGCGCTGCACCAGCGGCTTCCAGCTTTGTTCTCAGCCCTTTGACATGAGCCTTGATCACCTGCTCAGTCGGGCATTCATCGGAAGACCACAAGCGATCGAGCAGCTCATCCTTGCTGAACACGCGCTGCGGATTACGGAGGAATAGCAACAGCAGTCGATATTCGGTAGGGGTCAGAGATACGGGCCGGCCGCCGTACGTCACCTGGCAGGTGCTGGGATCGAGCTTGAGCTGGCCCAGGGTCAGAATCGGCTGTCTTGGCTCGCTTTTGCGCCTCAACAGGGCACGAATGCGGGCCGACAGCTCATCCAGATCAAACGGCTTGACCAGATAATCGTCTGCGCCGCTATCCAGCCCGAGAATCTTGTCCTGCTTTGTGTCTCTCGCCGTGATCATCATGATCAATCCGTTAAAACCGGACGCACGCAGCCTGTTGCATAGCGCCAGTCCATCCAGTTTTGGCAGCATAAGATCCATCAATACTAGATCATATTCCTCCTGGAGACAACGAGCCCAGGCCTCCTCACCATCGGCCGCGGTGTCGACCAGGTACCTCTGATTGAGCAGGTCTTCCTGAATCGGCCGGGCAATCCGTATGTCGTCTTCGATCAGCAGTATTTTCATCTTGTCTAACTAGCTGCCGGTGTCAGGGCCCGGGCTGAGGAAGCCTGGCCAGAGATTCTTCAGCCACAGCGCTGGCCAATAGGAATACAGGTCGGCGATAGCGCCGGTGAAACCAGAGAGCGGGCCGCTATCTTGTGCCGCGCCGGTGCCGGGGCCGCAGATGAGCTGAAGTTTGTGATCCTAATAATCCACCTGCCGGTGAAAGTAGATCCCTGTGTCGGATCGCCAGCACCAAATATTGCCCTTGTATAGACGCCGGGGTTGCCAAGAGTAAAGCGTACAGGAATCTTCGCGACTAGGCTAGAGCAGGGAAACATGGACGATAACTCTCAGCTGTTTTCCAGTCTCTTTCAGGAATCTACAGGCGGTTGGTAAAGAACCGGTGAATGTGATGACAAGGGCCGATCGGATGAACTCTTGTTTTGGTTGTGCCAGCAAAAGACTCGATCAACAGGTCACTACCGTTCACGGTGCAGATCTGAGGCCGGAAATGATTATTGATCAGCAACGATCAGAGCCAGGCTGAGACTATGGCGTTCCCAGCTCAAGCCCATTGAACTGGTTCATCGCCTTTTCAAGCCCATTTTCCAGCCAGCTTATCACCGCTTCGGCCGAGGTGGTTACACTTCTCTCAAAGAGCTCTCGCTGTTCCTGGGGGACGGGAGCAAGAACGTAATCGGCTCTGTCGAAGCCACCTGGATCCGGGCCGACTCCCAGCTTCAGGCGGTCAAAGTCTTTCCGGCCGCCCAGATGCTCGATGATGGACTCGACGCCATGCTGTCCGCCCGCTCCACCATTCTTTTGCAGGCGGATCTTGCCAAGTGGCAACGACACATCGTCGTGAATGACCATTAGATCACCTGGCATCAACTTGTACCAGTTGAGGATCGCCACCACCGCCTTGCCCGAGACATTCATATAAGTCTGTGGCTTAGCCAGCAAAACATCGCAGCCGCCAAGCTGTGCTTTTGCCAGGTCACAGTAGAAGCTCCTCTTGGCTGAGAAGTGGGCATTACAGCCGATGGCCAGCTGTTCGACCACCGCAAACCCGGCATTATGCCTCGTGAACAGGTACTGCAGTCCCGGATTACCGAGACCGACGACCAGTTTTAGTTGCGGTTTCATCGGTGGCACCATCGGCTTTGGGCATTGCTAGCCAACTGAATACTATTTTATGAAGATGGACAACGGCGGTCCTGGACCGTCGCCAAGACTTGATTGTAGTGCAGTGGTGCCAGCAGGATCGCTGGATTGGGGCTAAACTTAAAGCTTGTATTCAGGACAATCGCGCCAGGCCTGCGGAAATCGGCAGCGAGATCGGCAAGGACGGCTGGCCTCAACCGGCCGTACCAGACAAGTAACTGTAAGTAAGGATGCTTATGGCTGACAGCAATAACCCCCACTTCCCATATCTCCCGCATACCGACCGGGACCGGCAGGCGATGCTTGAGGCAATCGGCGTTGGCAGTTTCGATGAGCTGGTTGCTCACATCCCGCCAGAAATTAGAGCTAAGGAGCTTGAGCTGCCGGCCGGAATGCCTGAGCTGGAGTTGCGGGAGCATATCTCAAAGCTTGCTGCCCGAAACAAGCCGGCTTCCGAGCAAGCCTGTTTTCTGGGCGGCGGCTCCTATCGCCGTTTTGTGCCAGCAGCGTTGCCGGCGATTGTCTCGCGCTCGGAGTTTGCCACCGCTTACACCCCCTATCAGCCTGAAGTGAGCCAGGGCAGTTTGCAGGCAATTTATGAGTTCCAGACCGCTGTTTGTCTCTTGACCGGTATGGATGTTGCCAACGCCTCCATGTATGACGGCCCGACCGCTTGTGCTGAAGCCGCCTTGATGGCCGGGCGCCTGACCGGGCGCAGCAAGATTGTGCTCAGCGACAGCGTCAATCCCGAACACAAAATGGTAATCGGCACCTATGCCCGCTCTTGTGGGCTGACGCTGTTCACTGTGCCAACACCGCAAGCAATGACCGAGCTGAAGGATCTGCCGATCGATGCCCAGACAGCCGCCTTTGTTGTTCAGCACCCGAACTATTTCGGCGTGCTTGAGGACCTGGAGAGGCTGGCAGAGGCCGCTCACGAGCAAGGCTCTCTGTTAATCGTCCTGACCGATCCGATCGCCCTCGGGCTGCTCGAACCGCCGGGCAGCTCTGGAGCCGACATCGTGGTTGGTGACGCGCAACCATGCGGGAACTATCTTTCCTTCGGCGGGCCGTCGGCCGGCTTCATGTCCACCCGTCAGGAGTTTGTCCGCCAGCTGCCTGGCCGGCTTGCCGGCATGACCGTGGATGAGCGCGGTCAGCGTGCTTTCACGCTTACCCTGCAGACGCGCGAGCAACACATCCGACGCGCCAAGGCCACCTCCAACATCTGCACGAATCAGGCTCTGAACGCCCTCTCCATGCTAGTCTATCTCACGCTCATGGGTCCCAGCGGGCTGCGCGAGCTGGCCGAGCTCTCGGCTCGCCGGGCCCACCATCTGGCTGAGCTCCTGTGCGCGGCCAAGGGAGTGAGGCTTGTCTTCGGGCAGCCGTTCTTCAACGAATTCGTGATCGAGACCCCCCGGCCAGCCGCCCAGGTGCTTGCGGCGCTCAGGGATAAAGGAATTCTGGGCGGCCTTGCACTGGAGCGGTTCTATCCGCATTTGAAGAACTGCATTCTGGTGGCCGTTACCGAGATGAACAGCGTCGAGGAGCTCAACCGGTATGGGGCGGCTCTGGCATCGCTGCTTGCCAAAGGCGCTAAGGATGCCTCCCTTTTGCCGGCCGGACAGCATGCAGAGATCAGGTAATCGTTAGCGTTGATCGCCGGGGACCGCCTCTCGGGACCTGCCAGTTCAGGCCGGCTCAGGTGGGAAGCTTTACAGCCCAAGTGGGTGCCGCCGCCGCTTCTGGCCAGTTCTGCTTTATAATTTGATATCTGGGCCCGGTCATAACCGGAAAACAGCTGGAGGGCGAAAATTCGCATAATGGAACCGAGCGAGCAACTGACATCCACGCGTGAGAGCGTGTCATCACCCACCGCCGAGCCAGGAGAGGGCAAGAATGCCGGGGGGCAGAAGGGCCGACCGCAGAAGGGCTGGGCAGGATTCCTGGGCTTCTGTCGTGAGCTGGTGGAGCTGGTGGTTGTCACCCTGGTGCTCTTGATCGCCATACGCTGGGCTCTCGCTGAAGCTCGCTACATCCCCTCCAGCTCAATGGAGCCGACGCTACAGATCCAGGATCGCCTTCTGGTCGAGAAGATCTCTGGCCATCTGCAAAAGCCGATTCACCGTGGCGATATCCTGGTCTTTTATCCGCCCCCGATTGAGCTGGGTGGTCAGGAATTGAGCAACGATCCGCTGAGCGTACTCGGCCGCCTGACCGGCCTGCCGTTCCTGCCTTACGAGCCGGCCTTTATCAAGCGGGTAATCGGACTGCCCGGCGACCATATTCGTATACAGAAAGGGATTGGTGTATTCATAAACGGGGAGCTGCTCGATGAGTCCGGCTACACAAAGGAGCGGCCGGCCTACAATCTGGAGCTTCTGGGCGATATCGGCGGCCGCTCTTCCACCGGGGAGTTGATCCGTCCTTATGGCGACAGCAAGGCGCCAATCATTGTGCCACCGGGGCACCTGTTCATGATGGGAGACAACCGCAATAACAGCGAAGACAGCCATGTCTGGGGATTCCTCGACCAGAAGCGGGTGATCGGGCGAGCCTGTCTCCTCTTCTGGAGATTCCTGGAACCGCCGCCGTTTCCGCGCGTCCTTGATGAAAATAATTAGCGGCTCTGGCAGTCCGGACCGCTAGGTGGAAAAACGGCCCTGACTAAAGCTGGCGGTTAAGCGTATTATGGTGTCCCCGGGCGAGGCGCCGTTCAAAAGCGCCGGCGTTTACCTGAAAGGCGGGCTGCGGTGCCGGTTGACCAAATGGCAAGTGGTAAATTTTATGTTCCGGAAGCAGACCCACCTGGCTTCTGGGTATAAAGCAGGCAGAAGCGGGCGCGCCAGCCACCAGGGAGAAGAGGGTCAGTTGTTATGGCAAAGAATTCCGGCTCTCGAGCTGCCAAGAAAGCACCACCCCGCAACATCTATGGAGATGAGATTGGCGCCTACATCGAGGAATGTCGCCAGTTTGTGGCCCGGGCCCGCCGGCAGGAAGTGATAATCGAAGACAGAGCGGCTTTGCTGAAGGGAAAGACCAGGTTCCTCAGGCCGGCTGCCGGCAAGAACCGTACTGAAAGTCTCAAGCAAGCGGAGTTAACGGCCCGGGAAGAGGCGCTACGCCAGCTGGAGACCGAGCTTGCGAAGCGCGAAGTGGAGCTGATCGAGCGGGAAATCAAACATTGTAGTCTCCAGCAAGAGGTGGATAGGCTGCGACCGCTGTCCGGGCTCTACCGGGTGGTGAAGGCGATGGCCACTGAACGCAAGCTGGAATCGCTGCTCGAGGTAATCACGCGCGAGACTCAGCAGATGCTCAAATGCGATCGCTGTAGCGTGTTTGTTCTGGAGGCGAGCCGCGGCGAGCTCTGGACGCAGGTTGCACAGGGCCTGGAAGGGCAGATGAAGATTCGCATCCCGCTAGCCAGCACAAGCATCGTCAGCCTCACCGCCCGGACCGCGCAGGTGGTCAACATTCCGGATGCCTATGCTGACTCGCGCTTCGACTCGGATGTGGATAAGATCACCGGCTACTTGACCCGTAATATTCTCTGTGTCCCGATGCACAATCGTGATGGCGAGGTGATCGGTGTTTTCGAGGTTCTGAACAAGGTCGGCGGGCCATTTACCGCCGAAGATGAGGAGTGGTTGCAGGGGCTGGCTGCCTGCGCGGCCGGGTTAATCGAGCAGGCGCAAGCTTACCAGGAGATCGAGCACTTTGTTGACAAGACACTGGAGACACTGGCTCAGACCATCGATAAGAGAGACCCGCTCACAGCCGGACATTCGATTCGCGTGACCAAATACAGTCTCTTGATTGGTGAGGCGTTGAACGTGCCGGAGCCCGACATGGCCATCTTGAGATACGCAGCCATGATGCACGATTATGGCAAGATTGGTGTTCCCGAAGCGGTTCTCTGGAAGAACGGCCGGCTCACCCCCGAGGAGTACGCTCTGGTGCAGACGCATGCCAAGATCACATACGATCTGCTGTCCAATCTGCCCTTTACTCGTCGCCTGTCTACGGTTCCTTACATCGCCTCGTGCCACCATGAGAAGCTTGATGGTTCCGGCTATTACCGGGGCTTGAAAGGAGTGGAGATTCCCTTCCTGGCTCGCATCATCACCGTCGCTGATGTTTTTGATGCGCTCACCTCGGTCAGGCATTACCGCAACCGCATGGTGATCACCAAGGTGACCGAGATTATGGAATCAGGGCGGGAGAATCATTTTGACCCGGAAATGATTGATGCATTTTTCCGCTTGCCGTGCGACCGGGTCCTCAAAGTCATGGAATCAGAGCGTGGACAGGCTGTTCCAGTCGAGCTTGATCTGTTCAAAAACATTAGCTGGCACCGGCTGGTCGAGCTGTGTGACCAGGCCAAACCGGAGTCCAGTGAGGAAGGATTGAAGGAGCTGTTCGAGCGAGTTTATTTTGCCGGGCTTCCCTCCGATTATCAGGGCCTTGATTGACGGTGAGCTTGAGCGATTTTCTTGGCTGTCTGCGCCTGGTAGAAGGTGAGCTGAAGGCTGCTGCCGATTCCGCTCTTTCCGCTTTCGATCGGATCACTTATTCGATGCTGGTTGACTGCTTAAAGAGCGAGGACCCGGCGGCAGTTAAGGAGGCGATTGATCAGCTTGTGAAGGAGGAACGGGCGATTGCCATCCCTCCTCTCTATCTGGTGGCGCATGCACATCCTGTCCCCTGGGTCAGACAGCAAGCCAGCGCTGGTCTGCAAAAACTTGGCGACAGCGTGCAGATTGAAAAGCTAACCGCCGGCAAGGACACGCTCCAGGCTGTGAAGCTTTTGGTTGAGGAGTACGGTCATTACAAGATGAGCTAATTCTAGGGAAGGCAGCGCCCGGAACGCTTACAATTGTCTCCTGTCAACTATCTTTCACCGCCGGCCGCTTTCTCTACCGCCAATCTTCTCCGATGCCTGCTTTGATCTTGCGCCTTGCCCTGACCGCCTGCCTCCTGACCGGGCTCAATCAGCCGGTTTGCTGGGCCGCGGATGGTTCTCCGGGAGCGCCGGTCCGACTGGCTGCTGCTGTTGGGGCTGAGTCTGGGCCAACCGATCCGCCTGGCGGGGAGTCAGCCGCTGTGGCACCGCCCTCGGCCTTTGATGAGGATGTGCCGCTTCAGGTTCTCTCCGATGTCCTTGTCCGGGTCAACGTTCCGCACAACCTCAGAGCGGTGGAGACGTTAAGCGCTTACCCGTATCCTGTTCAGCCACCACGCCAGAAGGGCTCGATCCGCCCCCTGCCGACCAGGGACCAGGGGCTGAAGGGCTATCTCCTGCAGTCAGGCTACGCGAACCGGCGGGGCTGGGACCGTCCCTATCCGCCTTTTGGTTGGCGCTGGGAGTACGCTTATAACGCTGCGTTGAGGCGCTCGGGGCGGTCTGTTCCACACACGATGATGGCCATGTACCCCTGGTGCAACGACATGGTCAAGTTTGTCAAGCCCGAAGTGGAAAGGGCGAACGACGCAGAGAAGGAGAGACAGTTGCGCTATTCCAGAGCTGTCGAGCAGTACCAGAAGAGCTACGCCGACCTCGAGAGTGAGGCCACCCGCCGCGGCCTCTATCCTTGCGAGCTGCGCATGTCCAGAGCCGGGCAGGCTCAGACCCGACTGGCGCCGGGCACCTGGTGGATAGTCGGCACGCACAAGGTTCCCGGCCTTACCTATTACTGGCAGACACCGGTGACGGTCACCAAGGGTGATACGGCCCAGGTCCTGTTAACCGAAGCTAACGCTCTGGTTCTTGAGGGTGGCTGGTGACCAGCTCATGAATCACCACCTGAATCATCGGCTTGGCTTGCAGTCTTGATCTCAGAAATTTGGCTGCCAGCTCCCTGACCGAAGCCCGCAGGGCGCTGACGTCCTCCTTGCCGCTCTGCTTGGAGATGGAAATGCATTCGCTGATAGCCTCGATGAGCTCCTGGCGGGCGGACACCCACTCCGCTGATTGCAGGAAGCCAGAGGCCCCGGCTTCAATTACCGGTCCGGAAACCAGGTTGCCTCTGGCATCCAGCGCACAGCCGATGGTCACGACACCCTCAAGGCTTAGACTCTTGCGCTCGTTTACGGAAAATGTTGTCACTCGCTCGCCCTGGTCCCGATTGTAGAGAACAGCCTGTGACTCGAGGCTACCGATAAGCGAGGCTATGCCGTTACCAATTTCCAGAATCTCCCCGTTCTTAAGCGGAAACACCGCATCTGCTGGCAGCCCCCAGTCGATCGCCAGCTGGGCGTGATGCATGATGTGGCGCCCCTCACCAAGAGCCGGCACAAAATACCTGGGCCTGGCTAGGGAGAGCATAAGTCGCAGCTCCTCACGGCTGGCGTGTTTGGAGACATGAACGCCGTCGCGGGGACCGTTAACCGCCTTTACTCCCGCCGAGAGGAAAGCATCGAGGATGTTGGCCATCAGCCTCGAGCTGCCCGGCAGGATCTCGGCACTATAAATGACCGTATCGCCCGCCTTGACCGACAGCTCGCCATGCTGGGCGTAGGCAAGCTCCTGGACCAGATTCATCGGATCACCCTCGATGCCGGTGGCCACAACCAGCACCTCCTGATCCGGCAGCGCTGACAACCCGTCCAGGCTGGCCTCGATCTTGCGGTCATAAACCAGATTGCCGGTGATCGCAGCGACGACTGCGGTCTGGATCAGCGTCTCGCCGACCAGAACCACCTTGCGGTTGAGCTTGCGGGCCAGGTCGAAGAGGATTTGCAGGCGGTGCGTGTTGGTGCCCGGAATCACCACAATGACCCGCCCGCGTGCCAGAGCAATGTGCTTGTCCAGCCCAGCCACGACCGCTCTTTCCGACGGCGTGTAACCGTGATTCTCCACTCCAGCTGAATCGCTGATCAAGAGGAGAACCCCTTGATCGCCTGTCTGGGCCAGGCGGGCCACATCAAGCAAGCGGTTGTCCACCGGGGTCTGATCCAGCTTGAAGCTGGAAGTGTAAATGATCCGGCCCTCAGGCGTGTCAATTTTCAGGGCACAGGCGTCGGCAATGGCATCGTTTACTTGAATCCACTCCACGCCAAAGGGCCCGATTTGATAGGGATGGCGCGTCTCGATGGTATCAATTGCGGTATCAAAGCCCCGATTCGTCAAGTTCTGTGAGATGAGGGTGGATACGAAGCGGGGCCCCATGATCCGGGGGATCTTCAGGTGATTGAGCAGATAGGTGACAGCTCCCGAGTGCTCCTCATGGCCGTTTGTCAAGAGCAGGGCGGTGATGCGCTCCTGGTTGGACTCCAGGAAATTGGTGTTGGGAAGGAGCAGGTCGACTCCCGGCAGGTCATCGCCCGGATATGCGGCTCCGGCGTCCACCAGCAACAGCTCTCCGCCGTAACTGATAACCCAGAGCACCTGGCCGAGCTCACTTTGGCCGCCCAGAGGGATGACGGACAGCCTTTCGTATTTAATCTCTGCGCCGCCGGTTACAATTCCTGCCATACAGCCCCAATGGTCGCCCCCCAGAACAGTTTATCTCGCTGCACGCTCACTGTCTCTTTGAACCGGCGGTAAAATTTCAGTCAGCGCTTCGGTCAGATCGCCGGGGCGCCCAGCGAGGCTTTATATGGTCACTTTTCAACAAGCAATCTCCCGGCTGCTTACACCAACCACAGCCAGTCCAGAGCTGGCCGAGCAGCCGGCAATTGTCCAGGTGGCTGGCTCAGCCGGCGGCCAGGTGGAGCGGCTGATTACCTACCGGGACCTGGAGATGCTGATTGGTAGAGCCGCCCGGACCTACGAGGAGGCGGGCCTGGTCGAGCATGACACGGTGGTGCTTTGCTCCGCCAATACCCCCGAGCTAGTGGCTGGAATTCTTGCCTGCTGGGTAGTGGGGGCAACAGCTCTGCCGGTGGACTACCGTTTAACGCAGGGCGAAGTGGAAAATATCGCCAGTAAGGTGGCAGCCAAGCTGGTTTATACCCCGAAAGCGCTATCGGCGACGTTCCCGATTCCGCAAATTGCTCAATGGAGCGATGCCCGGAAGACGATCGATCTTGCCTCGCTCTCCCGCTTGGAGGCGTCCAGAAATGGGCTTGTCATCCTGACCTCCGGGACTACCGGCATGCCCAAAGGCGCGCTCCACGACCTGGGCTCGCTGATTGAAAATGTGGTTGAGCTGGGCGGCACCTTCGGCGTGACGGCGAGCACAAGGGCGCTTCTGCCCTTACCGATAAGCCACGTATTTGGCATCGAGGTGCTGCTGCTTGCCTTCATATTTGGCGGCACAGCGGTGTTTGCTGACTTCGCCCCGGCCGATTTCTGGAGGATCGTTGCCCAGCACCGTTGCAGCATGGTGGTCGGAGTTCCCACCATATACGGTGCGCTGATGAGTATCCCCGCCCCACACTTGGATACGATTCTGGTTGATTTTTACCTGTCCGGAGGGGCTCCCCTGCCCGAATCTCTCGCCCGGCAGTTTGATGCCAAGTTCAGTAAGCGCATAATCCAGGGATATGGCACCACCGAAACGAAGATTCTCTGTTTCAACAAGGATGGGCCGGTGGCTTCAGTAGGGCGTGCCATGCCCTCAGTCCGGATTGAGATCGTGAACGATCAGGACCGGCCGGTAGCCGAGGGCGAAACCGGCGAAATTAGAATCGCCGGACCGACCTTGATGAAGGGCTATTTGAATCAGCCGGAGGCTACCGACATGGTTCTGCATGATGGCCACTACCACACCGGAGACATCGGGTACGTCAAAGACGGATACCTCTTCATCTCCGGGCGCTCCAAGGAGATGATTATTGTCGCCGGCAACAAGGTCTTTCCGGCTGAGGTGGAGTCCGTGCTTCGGCAGCACCCTGCGGTCAGCGAGGTGGCGGTGATCGGGGTGCCTCATCGCAAGCTCGGCCAACTGGTAAAGGCTATCGTTGTGGTCCAGCCTGGTGAGTTAAGCGAGCGACTTGACGCTGGGATTGAGCTCCAAAAGCCAGCGCTTGAGGAGCTGGAGGCCAACTTTCGGGATTTTTGCCGGGAGAATCTCAAGCGCGAGCTGCGCCCGATGGACTGGGAGTTCCGCCCCTGCTCTCATCCCTTGCCGAAAACGCATACCGGCAAGATTGATAAGAAGCTGCTCGAGACAGCATCAGTCTGACCGGTGCTCAGCTCAGAACCAGGCATTTTCTTGCGCTCTGAGCCGGCGCTTGATTGCCGTGGCGATTATCAAGTGAAAGCGGCCAGCCGGTAGAGAGCGTCAACTCTGTCGCATTAATGTAGCGGTTGTCAATTATCGAAGAGCGCTTTCGGGAAACGGCTTTCCGAGAAAGTTGTTGACTGTTTACAAAATGTGACTAAGATGCAATTGGGTTGGGTATAGAGACATCGTGACAATTTAGGCGCTCTGGAGGCAGTAACAGTTGCTGCTTGCCATCCTATTGCTGTGCCTGAACCTGCTTCTGGTTCAGGGGCCGGTTTTCGGCTGGGCTCCGCGGTCAGAGCCGCAAGTTGGGGATCTGATGGATCGTCGATCAGCTCAGGATTACATGGTCTTTTTGATCAATCGAGACCGCAAGGCTGTGGGGCTCGAGCCGGTTGAGCTGGATCTTGTCGCCTCGGCAGCAGGGCAAGCCCACAGCGACGAAATGGCCCTGGCTCGATATGTGAGCCACTGGGACCTCAGGGGGCGCAAGCCGGATCAACGCTACTGTGAGGCCGGCGGTGAGGGAGCTGTCTCGGAGAATGTGTTAATCACTCACGACTTTGCCGAGAAGGAACGTTACACGCTTGCTCCCAGGCAGATGTTCAGCCGCCGGGAGCTGGAGAGTATTGAGGAGCTGTTCCTTAATGAGTTGCCACCAGATGATGGTCACCGCCGCAACATCTTGAGTCCCGACCATAACCGGGTGGGCATTGGTCTGACACTTGTCTTGCCAGGCGGCCGGGTTGTCTGCACGCAAGAGTTTGTTAATCAGTACGGATCATTCAGCAAGTTGCCTGCTGAGCGAGAGCGCGGGCAGGCGCTGGCCCTGAGCGGCCGGCTGGATCAGGGACTGAGCCTGTGCAGCGTGGACATCTATCGCGAGGCGCAACCTGAGCCGATGACCGCCGATCAGCTCAGGGCCACTCACTCCTACAACCTGCCGACTGACAGCGTGGTCCGTTACTATCCGCCGCCCTACCCGTCACCGGCCAGAATGAACCTGAGTCACACTGCGCAAGGCGAGAACTTTGCCGTAGAGGTCAAGCCCGGGCAGCACTGGAAACCTGGCCTCTACTATGTACTAGTCTGGGCAAGGAAGCCCGACAGCAAGACGCCGTTTGTCACATCTTCACAGACAGTGGCTATCAACTGAGCGCTGAGAAGCCAGCGCTTTCAAAGCCGTAAAGTGCAATCAGGTTCTTTCGGTCTCCCGGTGCTTGGCAAACTGAATCTTCTCAATCTCACGCACAGCCAGGCTGTAGGAGACAAGCTTGCCGTTGCCCTGATGCTTGGCCCACATCAGGTGGCTGATCGCCTGATCGCGATGGCCGGCCAACATCAAGTCTATGCCAATGAATCCGTGCGCGTCTGTCAGCCTGTCGTTGTCCGTGGCTTGACCAAGCAGATCCTCGGCTGTCATTTCGTGGCTGAGGTAGCTGATCACCGGATATGGCCACTGGCTGGTATCGCAGCGCTTCTTGGCTTCGCTCAAGACAGCCTCCGCCTGCGCGATTTGGTGATTGAGCTTATGCCCGAGGTAAGAGAGGATCACCGCCGATAGTGCCAGGCGGCCGCGCCAGCTGGTTTTATCCAGGTACTTGCGCAGGTCCTCTTGTGCCGTCTGGTTCTTGATCATCAGTATGCGTGTGGTTGCGCGGTAATAGTACTCTTCCGGGTTCGTGATCGGCTTTATGGGTTTCCCCTTGGTCGGATCAAGCGGCAGCTCATACAAGGCCAGCGCATAGTGAGGGTCAAAGCGTATGGCATCCTGCACGTCTTTCATGGCCTGCTCGTACTCATGTCGAAGATAGTGGCTGATCCCCCGATCGTAGTAGGCGAGCGCATAGTTTGGCTTCAGCCGGATTGCCTCGTCGAAATCCTTGATTGCCTGGTCGTTGTTGCCCATCTCCGCATAGACAATACCGCGGTGGCAGATATATCTGGGCTCGTGCGGTTTGAGGCTGAGCGCCTTGTTGAAATCCTTGATGGCAGCCTGATACTGTTTAAGCTGTGTTTCTGCCAGCCCTCTGTTATCGTAGGCGGCCGGATCGTTGGGATTCTTCTGAATGGCCCTGGTGGCAGCCTGCAGGGCGGCCTGGTAGTTACCGGCCATGTACAGTGCGGCGCTGTGGCTGAGCTCGCTTGAACCGCTACCGCTCTCCAGGCTGAGCGCCTTGTTCGAGTCCTCGACGCTCTTCTGGTACTGCTCGAGCTTGGCGTAGACCTGGGAGCGTACGGTGTATGCGGCGGCCAGCTTGGGATCCAGGCGGATCGCTTCATTGCAATCCTTCAGGGCCAGCTGATACTTGCCCAGGTTGCAGTAGGCATAACCACGACCGGCGTATGCTAGAGCAATTTTCGGATCGAGCCGGATAGCCTCATCAAAATCCTTGATTGCCTGCTCATATTGCTCAAGTTTGTTGTAGGCGGTGCCGCGGTTGACGTAGGCGCCGGCATCGTCATGCTTCTTCTCAATCGCCTCGGTAAACTCCTGAATCGCTCTCTGGGACCCAACCTCGCTCTGAGCGGCAGCTGGCTGAGGCCGGGCCTGGCTGCTGGCACCGCTTTCCGGCACCGGGGTCACTATGGCAGCGCTCCCGGTCTTAGTTTCGCCTGCCGGGGCAGGACCGCTTTCAGCTGGAGCAGAAGGCGCTGCTGGTTGCGGGGCCGGCTGGGGTTCGCTCGATTTGGGCTGGGAAGCGGCCTCAGAAGCCGGGGCGGTCAGATCGGCGGGCTTTGGCTCCAACTCAGCTGCGGCCATCGATTGGCTGCTGAGGACTGTGGCGATAAGCGCCAGAGTGCGGAGACGGGTTAGCATCCCCAGGCTCCTGCTGCGGCAAATGGAATCGGTCATCATCATCGCTTCTAGTTCTCTCCTCCTCAGGCTTAACAATCGTGCCAATTTGAGCGCTCCTGTCGGCAACACAGGAGTCAGTGGCCATCTTACAAGCACCGGCGCGGTCCTGCTAGGAACTAGCGCTTAACCAGATTCTGGCCTCTCAGGCGATCAGAGCCCGGTGGCAGACGCTCTCATGGTGAAGCTTGACTGAAAGCAAGGCTGTCCACGATTGCGCCTGACCGTCTCTAACTGCCTTGCCTACATCGGACCGCCGTATATGCGGTGGCCGTAGTCGGGCTGGACGCCGGTGCCATTATGTCGCTGATGGATGTAGGCAGGCTCGTACCGCTTGGAGTAGATGATCGTCTCTCCCGGTCGGCCGGTGTGCCTGGGTGGCAGCATCGGGCCTAAGCGCGGCATCTCACGGGGGTACGGCCCACCATAGAAGTTGTGGGACATGCCGCCTGGATAGCCGGGGTACCACTTATCCGGGGGACCCCAGTTTGGTTGACCAGGGAAGAATCCGCCAGGACCACGGCCAGGTCCACCCCAGCCGGGGCTGCCGGGCACGTGAACGGGCGGTCCCCAGCCACCCGGTCCGCCCCAACCGGGGCTGCCGGGTACATGAACAGGCGGTCCGCCATCACCAGGTCCACCCCAGCCGGGGCTGCCGGGCACATGAACGGGCGGTCCCCATCCACCAGGTCCACCCCAACCGGGGCTGCCGGGTACATGAACAGGCGGTCCCCATCCACCCGGTCCACCCCAACCGGGGCTGCCGGGTACGTGAACAGGCGGTCCCCATCCACCCGGTCCACCCCAACCGGGGCTACCGGGAACGTGAACCGGCGGTCCCCAACCGGGGCTGCCGGGGACGTGAACCGGCGGTCCCCAACCGGGGCTGCCGGGGACGTGAACCGGCGGTCCCCAACCGGGGCTGCCGGGGACTTGAACAATCGGCGGCGGATAGCCCCAGCCCGGGGTGCCAGGATTGTGAACGATCGGCGGTGGATAACCCCAGCCTGGATTGCCAGGATAATGGACGTTCGGTGGCGGCACTTCACCCGGTGGGTAGAACGGCGGTCCACCGGCGCCAGGCGGCGGGAAGAACGGCGGTCCACCGGCACCAGGCGGTGGGAAGAACGGCGGTACTTCACCGGGCGGGACAAACGGCGGTCCACCGCCAGGCGGGATCACAACCGGCGGCACTTCGCCCGGCGGGAAGAACGGCGGTCCACCGCCAGGCGGGATCACAACCGGCGGTACTTCACCGGGCGGGAAGAACGGCGGTCCACCGCCAGGCGGGATCACAACCGGCGGCACCTCACCGGGCGGGAAGAACGGCGGTCCACCACCACCAGGTGGTGGGAAGAACGGTGGTCCACCACCAGGTGGCGGGAAGAACGGCGGTCCACCACCACCGGGTGGCGGGAAGAACGGTGGTCCACCACCAGGTGGTGGGAACCCGGGCGGCGGGAACCCGGGTGGCGGGAACCCAGGCGGCGGGAACCCGGGCGGCGGGAACCCGGGCGGCGGGAACCCGGGTGGTGGGACCTCCGGCGGACGACATGGCGGTGGCAACTCCGGTGGCTGGCACACAGGTGGCTGGCACACCGGTGGCTGGCAGACAGGCGGCGGGCACTCCGGTGGCTGGCACACAGGCGGCGGGCACACAGGTGGCGGGCACTCCGGTGGTTTCGGCGGGCATGGCCGGCAGCGGCACTCCGACGTGCAGCAGCACGACGGTTCAGGCGGAGGCGGCGGGCACGGCTTGCATACGGGCGGCTCCGGCTTGCATACGGGCGGCTCCGGCTTGCATACCGGCGGCGGGCATGGGGCGCATTCGGTCGTGCCACAATTTACCGAAACACGGCCGAGGGCAACGACGTTCACATTAAGCTGTTGGCGCTGGTCCAACACCACTCCCCAGTCCGGCTGCGTACAGGGAGTGCACGGAGGTTTGGGTTCGTGGCAGTCGCCCGGTGGTTGCTCTGGGCGGTCGGGATTGTGTTTTGGCGGTCTCCGGTCCACTGGTGGCTGCTCCTTTGTTGGTTGCTGTTGCCTCGTCCCCCTGGCAAGTGATATTACGGGGCGCTAACCTCGGGGTCAATCGCTCCGCGTGGGATTTCTCCCATCCTGGGCACCGGTTTTTCCCAGTGTCTGGCAGGAGACCGGCAGACTGAAAGCGATGAGCCAGGCGGATGGTAATCGCACTGCGGACTGAGACCTGCTTCGACCACCGGCGTGATACCGTCGATGGTGCAGGCTGCTTTCGGTCAGGTTACCCGGGGACAGCAATTGGTGATGATCTTGCTATTCCTGGCAGCGGCTATTGCTGAGAACGGAGTTGCCGTGGATCCGAACAGAAGCAACAATTGGTAACTATTGATCATTAATAGAACCTTGAAAGTGAGCGGCGGCTGCTGTCACCTGCAGACCTTTCTGAGCGGCTGTACAACGAAGTTCATGCCGACAATATACGTATTTTTCCCAGTTACGGATGAGGCTAAATTACGTATATATAGAACCGCGCGCTGGCGACACACTCTCCTTGTGTGCGCCACCGGTGCTCGCTACCGACTCTACACCAATGGAAGTAGTCTTCATGTTCACTGTCCCGCATCGTACGGCCTTTTCTCATCGTCATTCCATTATTCCCTCAGTGGCGCTAGCGCTCGTCCTGGCTAACCTCAATCCCGGCTTTGCTGCCAGCGATGATCAGGTCATCGCCTCCGACCCACCGTTCAAGCTTCGGGCCAGCGTCGTTGACCTTGGACTGGAGCCGGCCATTAGCGGTGAGAACGGCGCCGAGGACGGTGGCCTTTATGGCGCGTTATCTCCGGAAGGAACCGGAGCCGGTATGGGTATGCCCAGCACTGAGCCAGGGCAGGGAACCGCTCGGGTGGTAGCCAACGACGGATCCGAGCCGTTAGCTGTGGCAGCGAAATCCGCGTCCGACAAGACAGATAAGAAGGTTCAGAAGGCCGGAGCCGAGGCCGCGGAGTCTCAGGCCGAGGCCGGGGTGGATTGGTCTGGCTGGGCGAGCGCACTTGCTGACCGCTGGTTCTGGAATCTCAAGAATCTTGAGTACACGTCAAAGAAACAGTTCAGCACAAAGCGACCGGCACTGATTCGCTTCACGTGCTACCGGGACGGAACCATTGGCAGCATTGCCCTCCAGCAGAGTTGCGGTCTGCCAGCTTACGATCAGATGGAGATTGAGGCTCTCAAGCGTTGCGTTCCGCTGCCACCGTTTCCTGCTGGATCGAGGCGGACACGCTATACCCTTTTGCAGGGTTGGGATGCCCACCCCCGCCAGCCCGGCCAGGGGGACTTCAAGCCCGGAAGCTACGGCAAGAATTTCCCGGTGGAGAAGATTCCTCAGCGGACCCGCATCCGCTGAACTCCCGGTAGCTGAGCGGGCCGACCCTGGCCCGGCCAGCGGCTGAATCGGCTCAGGCACTGGCAGCTGCCTGCCAAGAAAAGCGTCCTAAGCCCTGCTGACAAGCGACAGCTCTGTAATCTTTCAACTCCGGCTTGCCCAGTGCCGCTCTCTGGCGCTTGAAAACCGGCATAAAATCTGCTTTCCAAAATGTGAAGGATCGTTTATTCTTATATTCCATTTAGAAAACAGGTCCTCAGCGGAGAAGGTTTCTTATGAACGAAAGAGACCTGCACGAGATCGCGTCTGCTCTTGTCAAACTGGCGAACCTGCCGGACGAGGACGGTCTGACCGGGCAATTGAGCAAACTGCCAATAGCGGCTCGCCTTGAGCTGGCACACAGAATCGATGAGATCAACGCACGCTATCACCGCAATCAAGCTTCTCTGCCCGATCTGGTCATTACCTCCGACAGCAACACCTGATCTGCTGCTGTCAGTCTGGCCAGCGGTTGGCGCTGGGCTGGAGCGGCGTCCAGCTCAAATCCGGGCGTCCGGGCGGTTTTTCAGGAACTCGATGTAGTCCTTGATTTGAGCGGCGCTGGAGTGATCCGGCTTGAGCTTTAAGACGGTCTGGTACTCCTGGAGGGCCTCGCTATCCTTGTGAGCGTCCTTGAGGACATTGGCCAGGACCAGGTGGGCATCAGGATTGTTCGGGCCATATTTGACAGCCAGGTGGGCCTGCTTGTCCGCCTCCTCTTTCTGGTGCTGGTCGCGCAACAGGGTGGTCAAAAGAATGATTGTCTCGACATCCCGCGGTTTAAGCTTGAGGGCCTGCCGATATTCTTGCTCTGCTTCTCCGGGCTTTTTCTGCTGTTTGAGCGCGATGGCGAGATTGCTGTGGTACTGCGCGTTCTGAGGAGCCAGCTTGATGGCCTGCCGGTAGCGTGACTCCGCCTCGGCGTACCTCTTCACGGCGAGAAGCAGATTGCCCAGATTGGCCTGTCCGGTGGCGCTGCCGGGACGGAATTTTATTGAGAGTTGCGCTTCCTTGAGCGCTTCGTCGAGCTTGCCGCTCTCCTGCAGTACGGCGCTCAAGTTGTTGTGGTAGTCCGCATTGGCCGGATCAAGCTCAATCGCTTTGCGAAACTCACCGATCGCTTCATTAACCTTGCCCTGATTGTAAAGAGCGATCCCTTTCTTGGTGTGGGCTTGTGACTCAGCGGTCACAGCCCGGGCGGGCCCGCTTAAAAGGACCAGGACCGACAGGCTTACTACGGTCGCCGCCACCGTTTGCATAGTGCTCATCTAGTCCTTTCCTCAGATTGGTGCTGGAGAGTTCTGCCGGCGGCGGACAGTTCACGGTGAAGTGGCGCCCGGCGCTGCGGCGGCAACCAGCCGGCGTTGCCGGCTCTCTACTAAAGAATTGCTGGCTCCCGGTAAGCGCCCCAGACCGAGCGCAGAGCATCGCATATCTCGCCGAGGGTGGCATAGGCTTTTACGGCTTCCAGAAGCAGCGGGAAGGTGTTCTCACCGGCCGCGATACCAGATTTCAAGTCAGCCAGGGCCTTCTCCACAGCGGCGTTGTTCCGCGTGGCCCGGAGCTTGGCCAGGCGCGCTCTCTGACGCTCCTCGTACTCGCCGCCGATCTTGAGAATCTCAATTTTCTGTCCAGGCGCTTCCTCGGTGAAGGAGTTGAGGCCGACAAAGAATCGCTCTCCGGAGTCCAGCTTCTGCTGGAAGCGATAGGCTGCGTCGGCAATCTCTTTCATGAAGAAACCCTTTTCAATTCCCACCAACACACCGCCTACCTCGTCGATCTTGCGGAAGTAGTCGTTGGCACGCCGCTCCATCTCGTCTGTGAGCCACTCCAGGTAATATGAGCCGGCAAGTGGATCCACAATCTCGGCAACGCCTGTTTCATGGGCGATGAGCTGCTGAGTTCGCAGCGCTATGTGGGCTGCCTTCTCCGTCGGTAAACCGAGCACTTCGTCCATGGAGTTGGTATGCAGAGACTGGGTACCACCCAGGACACCGGCCAGAGCCTCGATTGTGGTACGGATGATGTTGTTCTCGGGCTGCTGCGCCGTCAGGCTGCATCCAGCCGTCTGTGTATGAAAACGCAGCTTCAGGGAGCGTTCGTCCTTGGCTCCGTAATGATCCCGCATGCGCTTGGCCCAGATCCGTCGAGCCGCCCTGTACTTGGCGATCTCCTCAAAGAAGTCGATGTGGGCATTGAAGAAGAACGACAAGCGGGGTACGAACTCGTCCACCTGGAGCCCAGCCTCGAGGCCGGCATCCACGTAAGCAAATCCGTCGGCCAGCGTGAAGGCAAGCTCCTGCACGGCCGTCGCCCCGGCTTCCCGGATATGGTATCCGCTGACAGAGATGGTGTTCCAGCGTGGCACCGCCCTGGTCGTGAAGACGATCATGTCCTGAATCAACTTCAGCGCTGGTCTTGGCGGGAGCAGGTATGTCTTCTGGGCAATGTACTCCTTGAAGATATCGTTCTGGAGCGTGCCATTCAGCAACTTCCAGTCAAAGCCACGCTTCTGCGCATTGGCCAGGAACATGCAGAAGATGACCACAGCCGGCCCGTTGATCGTCATGGAGGTGGAGACCCTGTCGAGCGGCAGATCCCGATAAAGGATCTCCACATCTTCCAGGCTGTCTACAGCCACCCCGCACACTCCCACCTCACCATGGGCTTTTTCATGGTCCGAGTCGTAGCCCATCAAGGTGGGCAGATCAAATGCCGTTGAGAGCCCGGTTTGACCCTGGCTTAGCAGATACTTGAACCTTTCATTGGTCTCCTCCGGGCCGCCGTAACCTGCAAACTGGCGCATGGTCCAAAGCTTGCCGCGGTACATGTTGTGGTGGATACCGCGCGTGTAGGGAAACTTACCGGGATCAGCCAGCGCCTCCCCATAATCCCAACCCTTCAAATCGGCCGGCGTATAAACCGCCTTCAGCGGAATCTCCGATAAACTCTGCCTGACCGCCTGTGTCTCTGGTCTTGCTTTTTCCTGGACCATTACCAAAACCCCTGTTCTACTCCAGCTGCTCCCCGGCTTTCTCGCACCAGCAAATGCTCATGCGAGTGCGCGATTCCGCTATGATCTTCCTCTGCCAGTCTACACTATGACTGAGGGCGCGCAATCTTTTCATAATTGAGGACAAGCGATCATGACAACAGCGGAGAAGACCACCTCTGGTTCTGGGCTTATCCAGGCGATCCTGGACAGCCGCACGCCGATCCAGGTGTGCGCTCCCCGTGGGAATGCGCTCAACACCAGGGGCTGGACCCAGGAGGCGGCCCTGCGCATGCTGCTCAACAACCTCGATCCAGAGGTAGCAGAGCGACCAGAGGAGCTTATTGTCTATGGTGGCTCCGGCAAGGCGGCGCGCAACTGGGACTGTCTGAGAGCGCTTGTCAAATCGCTGGTCAACCTGGAGTCCGATGAGACGTTGCTTGTCCAGTCCGGCAAGCCGGTGGGAATTTTCAAGACACATTGCGAAGCTCCGCGGGTGCTCATCGCCAACTCGAATCTGGTCGGTGCCTGGGCTAACTGGGACCACTTTCGCGAGCTTGAGCGCAAGGGGCTGATCATGTTCGGGCAGATGACGGCCGGCTCATGGATTTACATCGGCAGCCAGGGCATTCTTCAGGGGACTTATGAGACCTTCGCCTCGCTTGCCCGAAAGCACTTCGGCGGTACTTTGAAGCGGCGCCTGGTTTTGACCAGTGGGCTTGGCGGCATGGGCGGGGCGCAACCGCTGGCGATTACCATGAACGAGGGGGTGGCACTGTGCGTCGAGGTCGATGCGGAAAGGATCGAACGGCGACTGGCCACCGGCTACTGCGACGTTCGAGCCGACAGCCTCGAACATGCGCTGAAGCTGGCGCAGGAAGCCAGAGCAGCAGGCCAGGCAATTTCGATCGCCCTGAACGGCAACGCCGCTGAGGTGCTCCCTGATCTCCTCACGCGCGGGCTGAAACCGGATGTGGTCACTGATCAAACCTCTGCCCACGATCCACTGAACGGCTATATTCCTGCCGGGCACAGCCTGGATCAGGCTGACCGCTTGCGCAAGTCTGACCCTGAGCGCTACCTTGCGCTGGCGACCGCATCGATCGTCAGGCATGTGGGGGCCATGCTCGGCTTCCAGCGATCCGGTGCGGTGGTCTTTGACTATGGCAACAACATCCGCCAGGTGGCCCACGATGGTGGTGTCCAGGAGGCCTTCCAGTTCCCAGGCTTCGTGCCGGCTTTCATTCGCCCGCTATTTTGCCAGGGCAAGGGGCCGTTTCGCTGGGCTGCTCTGTCCGGCGATCCCCGGGACATTGAGCGACTTGATCAGGCGATTCTGGAGAATTTCCCGGACGACAAGCCGCTCTGTCGTTGGATTGAGATGGCGGCTGCCCGGGTGAAGTTCCAGGGGCTGCCGGCGCGCATTTGCTGGCTTGGATTTGGCGATCGGGCCAGGATGGGACAGATTATGAACAAGCTGGTGGCAGCCGGTGAGCTGCAAGCACCTATTGTCATTGGCCGCGACCACCTGGATGCCGGTTCCGTGGCCTCGCCCAACCGTGAGACGGAGTCCATGAAAGATGGATCCGATGCTGTAGCCGACTGGGTATATCTGAATGCGCTCATTAACGCCGTTGGCGGTGCCAGCTGGGTGTCGGTACACCACGGCGGTGGCGTGGGGATCGGCTACTCATTGCACGCCGGGCAGGTGATTGTCGCTGATGGCACCGAATCTGCCACCACGAGGCTGAGCCGAGTGTTGACCACGGATCCGGGCATGGGGGTCATCCGCCATGTTGATGCGGGCTATGAGGAAGCGATAGCGTTTGCACGCCAGGCGGGCGTGCGCATCCCGATGTGGGAGCTTTAGATCAGCGATTAAATTATTTTCGGCCGGGCCGGAATTCGGGGCGTATCCAGGCAAGATATGATCAACCTTCGGCATGGCTGGGTTCCGGTTGTCCGGAAGGCAAGAGTGCGAGCATGGCCTTCTTACTAGCTGGCGGACGGATGACCGATTCCAGCAGCGCTGGGGTGAGCTGAAGGTTACTCGGTGCTAATTAGCGGCGACTTGCTCGCTGCCCACGAGGTAAGACTGGTTCGCGAGTGTAATGGGCAGACTGGTTCAAAAGTTTGGTGGGACCTCTGTCGCTGATGTGCAGCGGATCCGCAGGGCAGCCGAGATTGCCATAGCAGCTGCTGCCGACGGACACGAGGTCACCACTGTCGTCTCGGCCATGGGGCATACGACCGACCACCTGATTGCCCTTGCTGAGCAGGTTACCAGCGAGCCGAGCGCACGCGAGATGGATATGCTTTTGACCACCGGAGAGCAACAGTCGATTGCCCTGATGTCGATGGCTATCCATTCGCTTGGTGGCCGGGCGAGATCTTTCACCGGGCAGCAGGCGGGGATCGTCACTGAGGATCGCCACGGCCTGGCCCGCATCAAAGAGGTCTGCCCGGAGCGCATCGAGGCCAGCCTGGATCGAGGCGAAATTGCTGTGGTGGCTGGCTTCCAGGGTATATCAGAGCGCCAGGAGCTGACCACACTCGGGCGGGGCGGCTCGGACACCACTGCCGTTGCTTTAGCCTCGGCTCTCTCTGCCGATCGCTGCGACATATATACGGATGTGAACGGCGTATATACGGCTGATCCGCGCATTCTCACCGAGGCCAAGAAGCTGCCTTCGGTCAGTTACGAGGAGATGCTTGAGCTGGCTGTCTCCGGTGCGCAGGTTATGAACGCCCGCTCCGTTGAGCTGGCGATGGACACCCATGTACCGGTCAGGGTGCGGTCGACCTTTGAGCCGGATGATCTGGGGACGCTGATTACTCATCGCCTGGTGACGCCGGAGTACACAATCTGCGGCATCGCTTGTGACATGAACCAGGCTTGCCTGACCCTGACCTCCTCGCTTGCCGCTTCCGGCCACAATCCGCTCGAGGGGGTCTCTGGCCTGTTCACGCGCCTGAAGGAGCTATCCATTAATACGGACATGGTCATGTTGCTGGCCAGGGAGGATGAGCCATCTCAGGAGCTGGCCTTCACAGTCGACAAGAAGTTGCTGGCCCGAGTCCAATCGATAATTGAGGCGCTGGACCGGGAGCTCGGCTGCCCGCGGCTGGCGGTGGACACTGATATTGCCCGCATCTCGGTAGTGGGACGGGGGCTTACCGCGCGTCCGGCTGTGGTTGCGGATATTTTCGACACGCTGTTCAACGCCTCGATACCGGTGCAGATGGTGGCCACCGGCGACATCAAGGTCTCCGCTCTGGTGCCGGCCAAACACGCCCGGGAGGCTGTCCGGCTGGTCCATAATCGGTTCGGGCTGGGCGGCCTTTTTCCTGAAGGCAGCGAGAGCCTGGACGGTTAGTTGATTTTGGCCCATAGCGGCTCTGGAGAGGAAGCGCCCAGGTCTTTAAAGTACAGCTTTAGATCTGTACTATTGAGCATGTTTATTTGAGGCGATTGTCGATGTCTCCAGCACCATTTGACAACATCATCAGCAAGTTCAAGGCCAGCACCAAGCAGGCCGCCGACCAGATGAGTAAGGCAGCCAAGGTGGCCCGACTCAAGATGGACATAATGAGCTTGGTCGGCGAGAAAACCAGGCATCTGCAGAACATCGGTACCAAGACCTATGAGCTCTTTTCCGAGACGAGCGGCCTCGATGGCTCGCTCTTGAGCGAACGCGTTCGTCAGGACTTTACCCAGGTGCAGCGGATTGAGGGGCGGATTCGCGAGCTGGAAAGCGAGATTGCCGACCTGCAGGCTATGGTCCAGAGTCCGGAGCCGTCCGATGTAGCCGAAGCTGACTCCGTAAAAGATGTCAGCCAGCCTGCCGATACAGCCTCAACTGAGAGCAAGCCTCAGAATGATGCAACCTCGTAAGAAACCGGTCTTGAGCGCAGCTCTGCTGTCAATGGCGCTGCTTGGCTGCGCTCCTGCGGCATATGCGGATTCTATTTCACCAAACATCGGCAGCGCGGGTCGCCAGTACTCAGAGGAGCCGCCGAACCGGCAGTTTTACGGAGCCGGTATGGCCGGACGGTTGTCGGAGGCCTCCGAACTGCGCTTCCAGGGCGAGCAAACGATGGTGGACGGAAAGCTGGAGGAAGCTACCCGCCAGCTGGCAAAGGCCGTGCAGCTAGACCCGGGGGACGCATATGGACATGTGCTGTATGCCCGGGTGCTGACAAAATCGTTTTACGCCAACAAGGGTCCGGTGGACGAGGACCTGCTAAAACGGTGCATCTCGGAGTGGAAGTTGATCTGGCACCACGACGCCGATGCCGGCGAGCAGTCGGAGGCGAAATGGCAAGTTTGGCGCCTTTACCGGCTGTCCAGGGCTCTTGACAAGCGAAAGCGGCAAGAATCTAAAGCGCTGCTTGCCGAGCAAAAGGGCAAGCGCTGAATCAGACCGAGCTGTATTTTGCTCTCAGTCTTTTGACTAGCTTCATTTCGATGTCTGTCAGCTCTGCGGAGCGAAATTGAACAGCAAAGGCCGATGCAAATCCGGCCTCTATGGCCTCCTCCAGCTCGCTCATGGCTAGCCGCTTCCCCAGGGCCTGGAACAGGTTGGCATGGCGAGAGGCACCGGGCTCAGCGTTCACTCTGCCTTCTTTATTCGTGCCCTGGCCGAGGAGAGCGGTCATCATGGCTTGATCCTGGTTGAGCAGTATGGAGCCATGTTGCAAGACCGCCGATCTTCGACGCAGCTGTGCGCTGCCGACCATCTTCATGCCCCGGAAATGCAGGTCACTGCCGGTAGTGGCTAAAAAGCAGTCATGCAAATGTCTATAGGGAGCCTGGGCGGCTCCCAGCTCCACATTGACTCCGAGCCTGGACAGGGCATTTTCGAGCCCCTGACAGATCTGCTTGTACGCCCCGGCGACGCTCTTGCTGAGAAAGCCCGGGGCGCATGCCCCGTTATTCGGGTTCGATTGAGAGCCGACACTGGAGCCAACAAAGGAGTATGTCAGGTCCTTAAGGTGAAGCACGGCACGCCCTCCGGTCGGCCTGCGCACAACGGCCAGCCCCTGTGCTTTCGCCCTTTGCACAAGACCATCCGGCATAGACTGGGAGTGGCCGATCGATACAGCCGGCGGGTCAAACCCATAAAGTCTCAATGTGGGCGGCACAAGTCCTTGCTGGTGAGCTTCCAGGATTGCTTCATCGACGGCCATGTTGGTGGCAGCATCGGCAAACGCGAAAGGAATAAAGCGCCAGGGCGATCTTTCAGTCATACAAACGCTTCAGCTATCCGACCCGGGCTCGGATTACAGGTGGTGTCGGGATCGGGCTGTCGCTGTAGGTAATTGCCTCGCTCAATCTGGAAAGCGCTAGTCGGTAGTCAGCTTCTGAGTCGGCATGGATGGTTGCAACCGGCTGCCCGCCTTCAACCGCGGTGCCGATCTTGGCTTTCAGGATGATGCCCACCGCCAGGTTTATCGGATCGCCCTTCTTGTTTCGACCAGCTCCCATCAGCTTGCACGCCTCGGCAATCCCTCTGCCATCCAGACGCTCAATCCACTTCCGGCCTTTGCCGGGCACCGGCACCGCGAACTGGAGCTTGGACTGCGGCATAATACCCGGCTCCTCGATGACGGCCGGGTTGCCGCCCTGGGCTTTGATGATCTGCCTGAATCGCTCTAAGGCCTGGCCGCTGGCTATAAGCCTCTCCAGCTCCAGTCGTGCTTCCCTCTCCGTTGCCAATTTGCCTGATCGCACCAGAGCGAGCGCTCCCAAAGACAGGCAGAGCTCTCTCAAATCCGGCGGGCCACCACCCTTGAGCGTGTCGAGAGCCTCAACTACTTCCAGAGTGTGGCCGACCGCATAGCCGAGCGGCTGCTCCATATCCGTGACCACAGCGCTCACCGGTCGGCCCAGCCGCTCGCCGACCTGAGCCATTACCTCGGCCAGATGCCTGGCCTTTTCCTCAGTCTCCATGAAAGCGCCACGACCACACTTGACGTCCAGGATGATCAAATTGGCTCCGGCAGCTACCTTCTTTGACATCACGGAAGCAGCGATGAGCGGGATCGATTCGACCGTTGCTGTGACATCCCGTAAGGCGTAGATCTTGCCATCAGCAGGAGCAATCTCCTCTGTTTGACCGCCGATGGCAGCGCCGACGCTTTTCACCTGCTCGATGAAGCGGGCGATGGAAAGATTGACGTTGAAACCTGGGATCGCCTCCAGCTTGTCCAGCGTGCCACCGGTATGGCCGAGACCACGCCCGGAAAGCTTGGCCATGGGGATGCCGGCTGCAGCCAGAAGCGGGGCAAAGACCAGCGTCGTCTTATCCCCGACACCGCCTGTGCTGTGCTTGTCGCCGACGACCGGGCCGATCGCCGACAGATCAAGGACCTGGCCGGAGGAAGCCATGGCATCTGTCAGATTGGTAGTTTCCTCGAGCGTCATGCCCTGCCAGCAAACTGCCATAAGCCAGGCTGCAAGCTGGTAATCCTTGATCGATTCGGCCATCAGACCATCGATGATGAAGTTGATCTCGTCCCGGGAGTGAGCACCGCCGGACCGTTTGGTCAGGATTAAGTCCACCATGCGCACGATTCTCAGCTCCCCGTGGGCAAAAGCCTTTCAATTCTACATCTTTAAATCTGGACCAAAGACCGCTGGTGCCCCTTGACAAGATGACCGTGCTTCTGCATGATGGTTTTCATGGGGAGCGGGGCCGCATAATAAACACCATTACTCTGTTTGGCCTCCTCCCCTCCTGATTTCCTGGCTGGACGGAGTCCAGCTTTCTTTTTTTGAGCCGGTCTTCCGCCCTGGGCAGGCTCTGATTAGACAGGCCAAGCCACAAGTGGCGACAAAAAATGTAGAATCCACTCTGGCTACGCGTGCTGGTTGCCGCGGCCGCGCCGCTCGGCTTGTTCATGAGCACGCTGTCATCTTTACATTTGCTCGGTTTCGTGTATGCTTGACAAATCTCTTGACTACCCTGGAGAAGCAAGCCTGATGCAGGCTCCAGTGCAAGCTACTACAGCCGCCGCTTGGTACACGAATCTGCCCAGATTGGGGCAGATCTCGTTCATCAATTCATTGCCGGTGATCTTACCGATTGAAAAGCAGCATCTGCAGCTGCCATGTGAGATTGTCTTGGGGAGCCCTGCGGAGCTCAATGCTCTATATGCGCGTGGCGCACTCGACCTGGGGGCGATGAGCTCCTTTTTCTACCTCGAGCATGGTGGCTTTGAGCTGGTGCCCGAGATTGCCATCTCCTGCAACGGCCCTGTCGGCAGCGTTCTCTTCTTCAGCAAGGTAAGCCCGCACCGGCTTAAGGGCGCCAGGGTGGCTGTGCCGGCCTCATCTGCCACCTCCGTGAACCTGCTCAAAGTCTTGCTCATCGACCAGCTCAATGTCTGCCCGGAGCTGGTTGTGGAGTCGGAGCCGGATCTGGACAGCCCGGACGTCGAGGGTGCGCTTGTGATCGGCGACCGTGCGCTGGCTGTCGATGCTGACTGGTCTAACCGCTTCTGGCGTGCTGATCTTGGACAGTGGTGGGTGAGCCGCACCGGATTGCCGATGGTCTTCGGTGTGTGGGCAGGTCGCTCGGAATGGGTCAGGGAGCATCCGGACCAGTTCAAGATCATAGGCACGATCCTGAACCAGTCGGCGGAGCTGGGTTTGAGTGCGCTCTTGCCTCTGGTGGTCAGCGAAGCGAGGAGCCGAACCGGGCTTGAGCCGATAGTTCTCAACCGTTACTTCCGAAACCAGTTGAGCTTCCGGATGACCCAGCGGCACCGGGATGGACTTGAGCACTTTAGGGAGCTCTGCCAGCAATATGGCTTGTTCACTCACGCTGGTGACGGTGTGCTCGCCGGCTCTGCTACCGGGAAGAAAGCTACCGGTTAGCGCTAAAGGCGCCGGTGAAGGTCTTATCAGGTGGACTGCTGGCTCCTGCGGTAAGCTGGGAAACTGGAGGTGTTTCCAATTGTCTGCCCTTCAGGCGGAAAAGGCCTATCGCACCGGGCTATCGCCGGTCTAGTCGCAGGCCGCTGTGGCACAAGCTCTCATGATCAAATTGATCTATCGTTGGCAGGTCTGGCTAATAATCTGCGCGCTTGCCGAGCAGATGCTACTCCCGTTTGCTGCCGGAGCCAAGCCGACATCCTCCCAGCTGACCGGGCCTAGTCGGGCAGGGCAATCAGCGACGGATAGCGAGCTGGCAAAGCTGTGTGCCGATGCTGAGAAGGCGCTGAGCGAGGGCGATTATCCGCGAGCGCTGCAGATATTTCGCTTTGCCAATCGCAAGGCGCCAGCCGATCCACGTCCTCAGCTGGGGATTGGGCGCATACTCTTTCTTCAGCACAAGGTTGAGGACGCGCTTGCCATTTTAAGACAGGCAAGCCTGACATCTCCTGACTTTGCTCCCTGCCACTATGAACTGGGCGTACTCTATATGTCGACCGGACAGCCTGATAGAGCGCTGCCCGAGCTGGAGAAAGCGGTCAAGCTTGACCCGGACAAAGCCGACTTCCACTATCAGTTGGCACAGGTGCGCTCCCTCCTGGGCCTGGGTGCGGGCGCCGATCAGGAGTTCACCAGAGCGCTCACGCTCGACCCGAGAAACACCGGAGCCAGAATCGCCCTGGCTGGTCGTCTCAGAGTCAGCGGCCTTTTCGAGGACGCGATCGCCCAGTGTCGAGCAGCAATTGCCATCGCGCCGCAGGACCCTGACCTGCGCTGTCAGCTTGGCTCGCTTTACGTGCAACAGGGGCAAGTTAAGGAGGCAATCGAAGCATTTCGAGAAGCACTGCGGCTCAACCAGCGGAATGTCCAGGCTCTGGAAGAGCTTGCCACTTTGTATGGTGCCCGACAGGATTGGGCCAGCGCCAAGGATTTTGCCACACAATGGGTGCAGGTGGAGCCGGACAACGGTCGGGCTGCCTTTATGGCTGGCTGGGCGGCCTTTTCCAATCGAGAGCTGCCTGAAGCCAAAGAGCTTTTCGAGCAGGCAATTAAGCTCGAGCCGGCCAATCCGGATGTCACCAATGCTTACGGCCTGGTGCTCGAGGACATGGGTAAGTTCAGCGATGCTGAGGCGGCCTTCCGTAAGGTGCTGGACCTGGCCCCGGCCGACGTGGCTTGTAAGCTTAATCTGGCCATGGTGTACCTGCAGACGGAGAGGCCTTCCGAAGCTGGTGATTGCATCAAGAAGCTCTCCCTGGAGAACGGTCAGGTGGCGGGTGTAGCTTCTGTCGCTTCCCTGGTTAACGCCAGGCTCGGGGAGTGGAAGCTGGCTCAGACACAGGCTCAGAAAGCGCTCACTGAGAACACGAGCGATCCGCTGGCTCGTCTGGCTCTGTCGCTGGTCTATAAGAATAATGGCCAGACAAAAGAGCAGATCGACCAGCTTCGGCAAGCTCAATCTGATGCCCCTGGATGCATTCTGGTCATAATTGCGCTGGCCGATGCGCTCATGCGACAAGGTGACTACCGGGAAGCCAGCCAGCTTGGCCAGCAGGCGCTTCAGCTGGCGCCAGGGAATAGCAGCGCCAAGCGCACCCTTGGACTGGCGCTCGGCCAGCTGGGAAATTGGGATGGAGCGCTCTTGCTTTTGCGGGAAGCATTAGCCCGCACTCCAGGCGACTGCCTGCTTCGTTGCCAGCTTGCCCACGCGCTGGGGATGAAGGGAGATGTGGAGGCGGCTGAGAGCGAGTACCAGAAAGCGGAAGCAAGTGATCCTAAGTCCGCCCAGCCGTTAATCGGCCTGTCCGGACTGGCGATCAACAGCGGGCGCGTAGCGGAAGCGTTGAAACTATCGCAGGCAGCGCTCGTCCTCGATCCGGACAATGTCGATGCCCGGCTCCTTTTCGCTGAGGCGCTGTACCGTAAAGGACGGTACGATGCCAGTTTGGCTGAATGCCAAAAAGTGCTGGCGGCCAATCAGGCTAACCGTCAAGCGCATGGCTTGCTGGGGAAGAACTTCTACCAGAAACGGGCATGGACTGAGGCGGCTGGGCACCTGAAGATCTACCTGGACGGACCGACCGCTCCGCCCGAGAGCTGCCTGATGCTGGCCGGCGCGCTGGAAAAGTTGAAGGACTTGAGCGGCGCCCGCCAGGTCCTGCAGTCAGCTGTCCAGGCTTATCCGGACAACCAAAAGCTGTCCTCGATGCTGCAAAGAATTAGCAACCGCCTGCGCAAGGAAGCGGTTGTCTCTATCCATGGTTAGTGGTGATGGGCTTGGAACCAGCTTCAAACCGATCTGCTGGCAGCATGAGCCTGGCAAAACGCCTTGTGCCAGGAGAGGATCTAAAGCTAGCG
>Ga0066388_100000063_pt1 | contig 32290 bp, 31 predicted proteins | sample PanSoiMetaGPlot6_FD_64539 | JGI IMG/M metagenome (GOLD analysis project Ga0066388, IMG submission 64539) | Tropical forest soil microbial communities from Panama analyzed to predict greenhouse gas emissions - Panama Soil - Plot 6 (Hybrid Assembly) | ecosystem: Environmental > Terrestrial >...
TACGGAGTTTGTCGGCGATGATTCTGACGTAACGAGCAAACCAAGGAATAGGATGAAAACTACGGCCAAACGCTTCGTTTTTGCGGCTAACGTGTGGGGTTGCCTGTCACGACTCCGCTGATACAGCAAATCAGGCATAGCGGTGCGTCAGGGAGATTGCGCGAAAATTTGCACCTCCGAATAGGAATCGATACTTTTGGAGCCATCTTTATATGTCACCAACTGGCCTTTCAAGAGAACGTACTGGTTCGCGGCTCCAATCTCGTCCAGCATGTCTTTTTGTTCGTTAGTTAGATCCCATACATAGCGAATCGTGTAATAAGTCTTAGCCGAATTAATGTCGTATTTAGCTCCGGCCGCATCGTGGTTAGAGCTAATGCGACCGATTAATTCGAACCGTACTTTTTTTATCGGCTGCTCAATCCCGGCAGCATCCCGCTCTTCGGCTGGACCGGCGGGAAAAGTTAGTAACGGCTTTTCCAGAGCTGGCTTAAAAGGAAGACGCTTCAAACCTTCTTCCAGGTCAGAGATTCGACTTGCATAAGCCTTCTCCAGGCACCCTGCATCTTTACACAGGTTTCTCCGATCCTTAACCCACTCCCGCTGCTGCTCCTTGGTGTCTTCTGGAACGGGACTTTGTTCCAAGACTTTCTTGTAAAGAGCGCTTACTTTCTCATCTAACTGAGAAAGTTTGGGATTGGCGCAAATCAGTTTCGCAATCTTTGTTTTAGCTTTTGCGCAATCGAAACTTGCGGAATGCACGTAGGGCATCCAAGCCAAAAATATTGCAGTTAATGACAAGGAGATTGTGGTTTTCATCTTAGTTTACTAAGGAGGGTTTGAACAACCGGTTAGTCGGCAAGCCCTCACTTTTTGAATTTCACGGTTGACATCATTCTGTTAAAAGTTTCTTCCAACGTTTTGTCCGTCGGCTTGTGATCATTTGGCCCGTACGATATGTAAAATATCAAGCTTTTAGATTTCACGATTACTAAACGCTGATCGTCAGGAAGCTTAATAAAGTACGCTGGGATTCCATCGAGTTGCCCGGCTTCTTTTGAGATAATCTTTTGATTCTGCGTCTCCTCATCGACATATTTCTTTAGCTCAGCCTGCGGAGTTGTGCTGGCGGAATAGATTTGAAAATGAACGCAACGCGCTTTGCGTTCATAACAATCTTTAGGACCATCGAAATTTACGTTCTCGCTTTCTCGAATAGACAATTCTGGTCCGGAATCGGGCGCTTGCATGACATACGCCTCCCAAGAGGCCGGGTAAGTGATGCTCCATCCGTTGGTGTTATTCAGCTGCACCCAATTGTCGGATGCCCTGGCGCTGCTTACCACTAACATCGAACATATCAAAAAAACGGCGAGGCAACGATTCATAGATTTGTTACCTTCGATGGTCAATCAAATTCGCCTTCCATTCGTTCTTTTGAGGCTGCATCATTGCGGTGAAGCAAGACGGCTCATTTCCGGAAACTAAGGCTGCTTCGGTTGGTTGACCAGCTCTAGTGATTATTCAGCCCGGTTTGCGGTGCGGACTTGCTCAGTTCGAGCTGTGCGCTCACTCTCCGTGAGCCTGCAATGAGCGTGCTGAGAACTGCTAAGGCGTGCTAAAGGTTCTGTCGCTGCCGAACCTGGTGCCGAGCATGTTGGTAGCCTTAATTCGGAAATGATAAGTGCGGTTGGCCATTAAGCCGCTGATGTTGGCACTGATGTTCCGGTACGTGTTCCCAGTCTGCGTCTGCGTAGCGGTGGTGGAGCCGTAGCTGGTCGTCGTGCCGTACTGGAAATTAACACTCGTGCTCAACCCATGCGGATCGAGTAAGCCATTGAGTGTCGCCGAAGAAGTAGCCACATTCGTCGCCGGCTTGGTTGTGACGATTGGAAATCCGGTTGGGGAAAGCGTGATAAAGGTCTTGTCGCTGCCCATCCTCGTGCCGTCCGCGTTACTGGCTACGATTCGGAAATGGTAAGTTGTGCTCGCAGTTAAGCTGTTGATGTTAGCACTGACAGGCCGGGACGTGTCTCCGGTCTGAGTCTCAGGCGCGGTTGTGAGTCCGTAGCTCGTGGTTGTGCCATATTGAAAATGAAAAGTAGTGCTCAGCCCATCTGGGTTGAGGGACCCTTTAAGCGTAGCGGAAAAACTCGCGATGAAGGCTGCGGGATTAGTTGTGATGATCGGCCCCGGCAGGATTTTAAGCGTGAAGTTCTGGTTCGCTCCGCTTCCCCACGTCCACACATAGGTGCCCGGTCTTGCGCCTAAGGTTGCAATAGTCTTGCCGCTGTAGATCGCCATGTCCGATAGGGCAGTACCGGAGACATAGCCCCTTGGAACAGCGAGAACGCCGGTTCCGAGTACTCCCCCGAATATTCCGACCATGTCGCCGCTGCCACTGCTGGCACGCGTTAAGCCACCGCTCCCGAAACTCATCGGTCCACGGGGCTCGAAGTAATAGTCTACGCTGGAAGAAGTCGGCCCCGTGAGAATGGCCCCGCCAGCCTCGGCCCCGGCGCGTGGGAGTATCCCGGCATTTTGGGGGGGACTCGATTGGGAAAAAGTCAGTCCAGTCAAGTTAATGGCTCCCCTTCCGGTCGCGACGACATTGGGCCCGACTTGCCGCAGCGTCACGACGTAACCGGCTTGGGCGGACCGGACAGATAGTAGCCACGCGAGTACGATTGCCAACGTCGTCGCTAGAGTGGGTTTGAAGAATTTGAGTGAAGGTGTTGTTAGGTTCATACCTGCGTTTTGGGAGAAAACAGCCTTTTTCATGCGTTCATTTCCTTTTATTAATGTGTTACGGATTTTCCGCCCAAAGGTTACGAAAATTCTCGGTACAATTGGTTCATACGTTCATTGTGAACGAGCCGTTCGCCCACGGGTTACCCTGCGGAAAGAAGGTCAGGTGGAGCTCTTAGAGGAGACGACTAACGAACTTAGCGCGAGTGCAAGCGTGCCAAAAACGCCACGATGCTGTCAAAGGAAAAGCATGTAGGGCGTCGTCCTACATTGCGCTGCAGGTTCTGCCTCTTTTTGTCTCCACGCGGCAATGAGAAAATGATATGTGACCAGTCGCCATGACACGGGCGACGGTAACGATTGCGATTTCCTTCGTTTGGATTACGGCAGCGGCGGCTCCGCTAGTCACCTTTGAATCGCCTTGCGAATGTCAGATAACCACGGCAAACATCGCCGGGCCGAAAAGAACGATCCAGCACAACCGCCTATGGATGCCAGCGCAATTCAACCTGTGACACCATCAGACATATTCAACTGGCAAGGTCCAACCGAGTATTTGCTGCCGAGCTCAGAACGCATCTGGTCTGAACAGAAATGGTATGCTCTTACGGGCTGCGTCGTTAACCTACGGGCAGAAGAGGACGGCGACCTTCATATCGCGCTGCAAGACGCGACCGGCGACAAGCCAGGCGTCGTTGTAGCTGAAATACCAGCAAAACCGCAATGGTGTGAGCTTCGCAAAATTGTGTTTGGCTGGACCCAAGTACAGTTTCCGTTTCGCGTCCGATCGGGGAGAAAACTAAAGCTTACCCAACCACCGGTCATCACAGTGATCGGCAAGGCGTTTTTCGACATTGGCCACGCTCCTGCAGATCACTCAAACCGCAGAACCGATCTTGCGGGATACGCTGGGAGATTCATCCGGTAATGAGGCTGACAGTTCAGTGATTCGCAGCGAAAACGCGGCTTGTTATCTTGCCGCCTTTTCCGGGATACTTCCCTGTATCGAGGCAGAAATAGACGACAAATTGCCGTATAATTCTCGTTAGGTGATTTCCGGTGTCAAACCTGAATACGCGCATCGACCAAACCAAGAGGCAGGCGAGACTGGCGGGGCTGCTGTACGTTTTGGCCAGTATCCCGGCTCCAATTGGACTTATCTATGTCCCTAATAAGTTGGTTGTGCTTAACGACGCGACAGCGACGGCCAATCACATCCGTGATTCGGAGTCGCTTCTCCGCCTCGGCATCGCGTGTGAACTGTGGCAGGCGACCATGTTCATTTTTGTAGTGCTGGCTCTGTACCGCTTGTTCAAGGCGGTTAACGAGGCATATGCCATGGCGATGATGATCCTGATCCTGATTTCCATTCCGATGTACCTTCTGAGCGTGGTGTATGAAATCGCCGCCTTGCTCGTCGTCAGTGGCGCAACTTTCCTGTCGGTTTTCGACCAGGGTCAGCTAAACGCGTTGGCGTACGTTTTTATGCGTTTGCACAATCGGACAATAATGGTCGGCGAAATTGTAGGAGCTCTGTGGTTCTTTCCGTTCGGGATTCTGGTGATCCGATCAGGTTTTATCCCGCGAATTTTGGGCTACTTGCTTTTTGTGGCAGCGTTAGGCTATCTGCCTGGTCATCTGACCAATTTACTTTTGCCAGCTTACGGACCTCTTGTTGATAAGTTGACGGCGTTTTTCCCAGCTTTCGAAGTGCCGATTATCCTTTGGCTTTTGATCTGGGGCGCAAAAGATCAACGCGGTCAACCGCCCGATCCGGCGGTTGCATAACCATCACTTGTGGTCGCGACAGTGACACCTAACCAATCGATTAAGCCAACGGCCCAAAACTGATGCACGTTTACGAAATCCGTCCGCGCAAGATAAAAGCGGCGTCGATCCGATTTCGGATGCGCTGCCATTCGGTTGCTTGTGGTATGAGTAAGCCCCGGATGCAATCGAGTCCGCGAAGTTTAGATAAGGCCAAACATGATCGCTCGTCTTGAGCCTGATAAGCGAATCCCTGAAAAGCTTCGGGAAACTTACGCGCACCTCGCTGGAAATTTGATGTGGACATACGGCGCGTTCGAAGAGTTGATGTTTCTGTTCGGCACCTCCGAAAACGTCCATTTTTTAAATGAGCACTTCCCAGCCTTTTTTGTGCGTCACCTGGATTTGCTCATAAATGATATCGCCTTATCACTCTCGCGGATGACCGACGAAAAACAGAGTGGCTCTCGCAAAAACCCTCAAGAAAATTTGACGTTGGCTCGTCTCTTGGACTTGCCGGACGCGCAATGTCAACAACTGCGGACGGAATTGAAAAAGAGATGGGCTAAGATAAGAGACAGTGCCAAGCGGCTACGAACATATCGGCACAAGCGCGTTGCTCATTCCGACCTAGCATATCATCTATCTCCCTCGACCAAGGTCGGAGCGGCTATTTCCATAGGGTCGATGAAAAAGCTGCTCGATGAAATTTCCGATTTCCTAAGCACATTTGAGTTTTTTTTACCGCCCCTGTAGAAACGACATCGTACTCCCCTCCGGCTAGTTACGGCGATGCAGGCGACTTAATTACGTCCTTAAAATTGGCAATCGAAACTGAAAACAAAGCAAAGAACGAGGTTCTAAAAGCGGCCGACGAAGCATCCGCGGGGATAGCCTCATAGTTAATTTCTTTGGCAACGTGATAGAAACACACGAGCACAAGGGCGATTTCAAAGAGTGGTGAGAATTGTCTCGACCTTCCGGCCCTTCAGGCGGCTATCCTGAGGCGTCCAAATAATCAAATCGCGTTCTACGCCGTTCCCTGTACTCATTCCGAGTCCTTTGTGATTGGATATCTAGTGCTGCAAAATATTTGGGACCTTCGCCTTCTAGTTTCCGTAGAATTTCGTAGAGGCCAGCATGAAAAAGCGTGGGCGTCGCCGAATACGCTCGCCTGAATACTGGCGTGCGTATTACACGCGGAAACAGCGCGAATGGCGTGCTGCACACTACTGGCAGGCGTATTACACACGGAAGAAACGCGAACAACGCGCTGGCCATCGGCTCGCTAGAAAACGGCGAAAACAAATAGCAGCGCGTACCGTGCGCGCATGAAGGTGCCCTTCCTTGAGCGCCGGACAAAACGTCGAATGGATTCGGGTAGCTCTTACGGATTGCTGTAATCCGGACGGGTCTTACCGCTGCTTGATTGACATCACACAATATCAGAATCGGCGGCAACGCGTTCGGAAAGGGTCTTCACGCGCGCTTCCCCATTTCCGCATCACATCGCGCCGGATTTCCCGTAGTACATCAGTGAAGAGTCCAAATCAGAGAACGCCAAAACAATGCAAGTAGAAAAGGAATTCAAAAATGATTGCTCGAATCCCCCGACGGAGGAAGGGTGCTTGTTCTTACGGCAGAACGATTACTGGACCATTCGGTATGAGGGTCACACCGCATTGCTTAAATCCACGCGCGGCCTCCACTATCTCGACCTCTTGCTTCGCAATCCAAGACGTGAGTTCCACGTCAGGGAATTGATCGTCCGCTCGATAGATGCACTAACTCCGCGAGCAGTCGGCTGCGAATGGACGTGTCACGGGCGGACTCTATATGCCGGCGTCCCAGCGTTGGACGGACAGGCTAAAGCAGAATGCAGACGCAGGATCAGCGAGCTGCGGCAAGACTTGAACCAAGCAAAACGATACAACGACCCTCTGCGGAAGACAGAGATTCAGAACGAGTTACAGGCGATTGTCGACCATCTCGCCTCCGCGGTCGGCCTTGGAGGCAGGGATCGTAGGATTTCCTCGGACGCCGAACGAGCGCGTTCTGCCGCGACCAAGTGTATTAAGAAAGCCGTCCGAAAAATCGGCGACGCAATCCCATCGCTGGGTTACCACTTGGCCGCTAGGATCAAAACTGGATACTTCTGCTCCTATAATCCGCACCCGAATCGCCCAGTTGCTTGGAAGTTCTGCCTCGAAGTTCTGCCCTTGCTTTTGGATTTTGCGGCCTGAAGTCACAGTGTGACTCGGAAAGTCACGCCCCCCGAAGCAATCATCAATCTCACCCATCTTCTTGATGGGTGGGACCAAACTCAACCAACCAAAACCAACAAAAAACTCATCAGAAGTAAACAATGAAAAAAAAATTGAGCATTATCACCTTTATCATGATCGCCCTCCTAGGCTTCATGGCCACCACCGTACGGGCTGACAGTCCACACTTCATTCGCTGTAGCGCCAGTGGCGTGAACAACGATGGCAGCCTAGACGTATCTTTTAAGATCGCGGGACTAGGTGCAAATCAGACGCTTACTATAACAGCTTCGGCCACCGCTGATGCTGTTTACGGCTGCCTCAACCACGGGCAACAGTGCCCGAATGCTGCCAACAAGCAGGAAATCCATCAGGACGTTTCTGCATCTGGCACGTTTACGTCCGGCAGAAATGGTCAGATCACAGGTTCGCTCACTATCGACCCGCCACCTGCTACCTTGGATTGTCCCAATGGACAACGATTGGTGTTGGTGTCGGTCAGTTACACGCCTGTCAGCGTATCAGCACCGGGCGCGGGTGATTGCACTCCTGCTCCGGGAGAGTTCAGCGAGAACTTCTTCCCGCAGTGTCCGTAGCTAAAGCTTGTAAAAGCTGGCGCACAGGCGCTTCGAATTAATTAACTCCCCGAAAAGCCGCCACGTTTCACCGCGTGGCGGCTTTTGTTTTGCTCAAAATCACAAACCGTGATCGCTATGGCTCTTTGAAATCGCCCTTGTGCTCATGGGTTTCGATCACGTTGCCTGCCTGATCGTAAACGCGACTGACGACGTAACGAGTGCGCGATGCGTCTCATCAAACGGAATGGTGCGTGTGATCGCACCGTTTGAATCCAGGATCCGAATCTCGCCAGCACGAAAGCAGGCGCGACAAGCGGCATAGTCGATTGCCTGCTGCTGGCTCAAGAACACGGGCTCCACACCGGCGCACTCGTATACTTGCCAACCGTTCCTGAATGGTCTGATTTCGATGATCGTCACAGGCAGGGACCCCCTCTTTGCGTTTTAGCGCAAACGACGCTATACGTTCACTTGATCGTAATGCAATCCTCAAACGGCCAGGGACAAGGGGAACACCGTAAACCAAAGGGCGTACGGCACAACGGCAAACTGTGTCCTACTGATAAGAGACAAGCGATAATTAATGGGCTGGCCGCTGGAAAGAGTAAGCGATCGATAGCCAGGGATTGTGGAGCGAGCCACAGCACGGTTGACGCGATAGAAGAACAGGAATGGGCGCAAGTGAGCGCACGTAAACAAGTGCTCGCAGCCAAGCATGAACGCGCAGCAGTACTGGCCCTGGATGAGCTATTGGACCGGCTTGAAACCAAGCCAAGCGAAATCCCGACACCGGTGCTCAATATCATTGGAGGTACTTCAACCGATAAGGCATTGCTCCTTCGCGGCGAAAATATGCTGACCCTGCATCATATCCACTCCTTCGATCTCTCCGACCATGACATCATTGCCTTCGCGGTCGCTCGCTCTCAAAAGCGCACCAAAGTAATCGAAGCTGAGTCACTCCCGCTGGCTGATGCATTAATTCCCGAAAAGAACGGAGAGTAAAAAGGAGGCTAAACGCGCAGCCTCGCCTTAACTGTTCGTCACGTCCGGCAGCCGCTGCATCGCGTTACGCAGATCGTCCGTAGAAAGGTGCGTGTAATGCCGCGACACCGCCGTGCTCTCATGTCCAACAATCTCACGCGCGAACACATCGGAGAGACCGGACGCTTTGAGCATCGTCACGGCTGAATGTCGCAAACTGTGGAAAGAAATTTCGCTTGCCTCACGTGAGTGTGCGCGTCCTTTTTTTGTCGTCTTGTAGTCACGCGGTTCAACCAGTCCAGCGTCAACGAGAATTTCTCGGAACTGATTCGACAACGAAGCAGTGCGTTTGTGCTTTGCCGAATTTGGAAAGATGTAAGCACTCGGATTGTCGCTTGCTGGCAATGCGCCTAAGTAGTCAATCAGCGGCTGCACCAGTGGGAGCACGATTCTTCGGCCCGTTTTGTGCGCCGTAAATGCAATCTCGCCAGTCTCGAAATTGAAAGAGCGCCAAGTGAGTTTTGCCAGGTCGCCGAGACGTTGGCCGAGATAGAGGCCAAACAGCACGAGACCGCGCCACTCGGCATTGTCGCGGCACGTTCGCAAGATGCGTTTGATTTCTTCGAGCGTAAATGCGCGTCGCTTCGACTCCGCAGTCGATTTGATCATCTTCACGCGCACAGCCGGATTCATTGTGAGCAACGCTTGTCGGACCGCTTCTCCGAGGCAGACGCGCAACACCTTCACGCCAAGGTTGGCGGTCGAGCGAGAAAGTTCTTTCGCCTCACGATCACGAAACCGCGCAACGTCGCTTGCTTGCAATGTGGCAAGGTCACGTTTGCTCTTCACCTCACCGAGAAAGTCTGTGAAGCGTTCGATCACGCGCTTGTAGCGCAAGTGCGTGGTTTCCTCGGCTTCGAGGGACTTCGCTTCGAGCCATGTGTCGCACCACGATTTGATCGAAGCGCTCGGCAGCGAATCCACGTTGGCCGCCGTGAAAACGTCGCTGACACCTTGCGCGATGACTTCTCGAGCCGCGTCCACGCTCAGTTTGCCATTACGGGCTTTGTGCGCGGCCTTGTGCCATGCGCGGCATATTTCCATCGCCTGCTTCTTGTCGCTCGTTTTCGTGGAGCGAAAGACGCGCCTGGCGGTGCAGGTTTCGGGATTCCAGATTGAAAATGCACAGAACCAGTACGGCCTGCCCTGTTGACGATGGATGCTTGGCATGATGCATAATTAGATTGCATAACGTCCAGTAATGTTCAAAGATGTTTTCTCATGTCTATTTACGATGGACAATCGTTAGATCAAGGCGCCTCTGTCGAATCGTGAGTTCGAATCTCACCCCCTCCGTCTGCCTCGCCCTTCCCAGCGCTTCGCAGGATCGGCAAGGCCTATGGTAGTTGCATTTTTTTTAACGCTGAATCTGGATCGCGGATTCAGAACTTTTGGAAAGAAAGAAATGCGCGACCAGTAAGGCGCATAGAATCCCCAAGACTGCTGCGCAAACAACGTCGGATAAGTAATGCGCACCAAGGTACATTCGAGAGAACCCGATCAGAATTGGGATCGGTAAGCAGGCAAGCCCTGCACGGCGGCGTGCGAAAATTAAAACACCAAAGAAGGCGGTTGATGCTCCAACATGACCAGACGGGAACGCATGATACTTCGTGCTGAAACGCGGGCCGCCCCAACGCAGCTCTGATTTCACAGATGGGCGCGCCCTGGGAATCGTGCGTTTGATCACGGTACCAGCAACCCCTGCGATCGCCATTGCCACAAGCATCGACAAAAAAATGCGCATCCACCTTTTGCTCTGTCGGCGCCAGGCGATTCCTAAAAGGAGCAATCCAAGCGCGAGATGGGAAGGCCAATCACCATACCAACTCACGTTGCGCATGAAATTGCGCATCTCGGGGTTTTGATGTTGCGCCATGAAATCACGAACCGTGTCGTCGAAATGGAACGCCGCAACGACCGCGACCGCCGCGATGACGATTCCGATCAGCCAATAAAAAACGGCGGCGCGCTTCACAATAAAGTTCCCGTCAGTTTTTGCGGGCGTTATTTTGAGCGCGCTCTTGAAATCCGCAATACGCAATTCTGCCCTTCTGTTTTTCGGCTGCGTCCTTTTCCATCTGGCCGGCACATGGAGTTTGCCCTTGATCGATCGTGACGAACCGCGTTTCGCGGAGGCATCGCGAGAAATGATCCAGCGCGCCGATTACGTCGTTCCTTACTTCAATAATCAGCTGCGACTGGACAAACCTCCCCTCACCTATTGGGCGCAGGTAGCAAGTTATCGAATCTTTGGTGAGAGCGATTTCAGCGCGCGTTTTCCATCTACGATCGCGGCAGCACTGACGGCATTGGTGATCGTTGCCTGGGGCTACCGCATTGGTGCGGCCGCAGCTGGATGGTGGGCGGCTATCATTTTCACCTTTACTTTACAAACATTTGTTCATGCAAAAGCCGCGGTCGCCGATATGTGGCTCGTGTTGTTTATGACGCTCGCCCACTGGGCGGGATATGAACTTTTGGCATGCCCGTCTCGAACAGCGGCGCGCCCGGCGGTCGCGCCCTACCATCGAACGACCTGTTGGCTCGCTTTCTACTTGTCGCTTGCCTTTGGTTTTCTTGCGAAAGGACCGATCGCATGGATACCGCTGCTCACCGTTGGGATCACAATTATTCGTACGCGGGATTGGGGGTTGGGACGGAATTTCAAATTCCTGCGTGGGATCTTGCTGATGCTTGCCATTGTCGCGGTCTGGGGAATCCCGGCACTGGTTCAAACTCACGGCGAATTCTTTGCTATTGGAATCGGACGACATGTCATTGGGCGATCCCTCGCCACAATGGAAGGTCACGGCGCGAGTTCGTTTGGGATGTATTTGCTTCTTTTGCCGTTCTACTTCGTGACAGTTTTCGTCAGTTTTTTCCCGTGGTCGGTCAAGTTACCGTGGTTGACCCGTCAATTATGGAAACATAAGAAGGCCGGGGTCATCCGCGTTCGCCAAGGCCACGGCGAACAAGGCGATCTCGGGGAGAGTAGGAACGAGCTGGACAACTATCTTATCACAAGCATCGCGATCATTTTCGTGATCTTCACACTGGTTGCCACGAAGTTACCGCATTACACCTTGCCGGCCTTTCCTCTGCTTGCGCTCTTGCTTGCGCGGCATTGGCAGGGAGCAGCGACTGTTAGAAATCACGGGGCCTCGTTTCGAGCCATTGCTATCAGCGTGCCATGTGTCTGGGTTGCGATCGCTTTAGTGATTCCACCAGTCGTTGCGCGGTTTTTTCCCGCGTATCAGCTTTTTCGGGAATCACGCGCGTATTTGCAGCCGAACATGGAATTTGCCTCCGTCGAGTTCCAGGAACCAAGCGTGGTCTGGTATTTTCGCTCCCGAGTGCAGGGCTTTCTCACGCGGCTTAACAAAAGGAACGCAATCGATTTCATGTCCATGCCCGGTCCGCGTTTTGTAATTGTGCCTACCTCGTTGGTGCAGACGCTTTTTCCGAATCATCCCCAAACCTGGAAATCTTTTTCTACGCGCGGTTTGAACATCGCAAAAGGCAAACAGGTTGGCCTCACGCTGGTGATAAAATCGGAGTGACTCATTGAAGCCTCTTCTCCTTCTGTCATGTTGAGCCGAGCGAAACATCCCTGGCTATCGACTTGCGGGAATACGGGTCAAGAAATAATCAGAGATTCTTCGCTTCACTCAGAATGACAAAAACCGACTCTTGGCTTTACCGTTTTAACGCTTCAACGATTTAACGTGATCACTTTCCTGGATGGCAAACTGGTGAGCGCTTTGCCGACGCACGCAATTGTCGATGTCGGCGGTGTCGGCTACGAAGTTTTCATCCCGCTTTCAAGCTATGATCACCTGCCACCACCGGGTCAGTCGATTCATCTCCTCACGCACCTGGCTGTCCGCGAGGATGCGCATGTGCTTTACGGATTCATGACGCCCGCTGAGCGCGATCTCTTTCGATTGCTCGTAAACAACGTCAGCGGCATCGGGCCGAAGCTGGCGCTGGCAGTGCTTAGCGGAATGAGCGTGAATAATTTCAAGGCTGCGGTCGTGAACTCCGATGTCGCGGCGATTTCAAAAATCAGTGGGCTCGGAAAAAAGACGGCCGAACGGATTGTTTTGGAATTAAAGGACAAACTCGGAGTGGCGGCGGCGTGGGAAGCAGCCAGCGCAGCGCATGCGCCGACACCGGAGGAGGAGCAGGCCAACGAGGCCGTGCTCGCGTTGATCGCTCTTGGTTACAAACAGATCGATGCTCACAAGGCCGTGCGCGATCTGCAGGAGAAAGGCGAAGCGAAATCAGCGGAAGACTTGGTCAAGTTTGCGTTGAAGAAAATGGCTGCGGGGAGATAAAGCAGAAAACGCCGAGCTTTGAACGCCGAACGGCGAAATCGAGAAATGTTCATTGGGCGTTGGACGTTGGGCGTTGGGCGTTGGACGTTTCTGTAATGATGCAAATTCAGGACGACAGGCTCGCTGCCATCCGCACGGCATTCCCAAAGGAAGGTCTTTTCGCGGAAAAGGCCTGGCTGCTTTCGCCCGACGCATTTCCGATCGAGAAAAAATTTGTCACCCAACTGGAACGACTTGGACATCAGCTGTTCGTTTTCCAGCGCGCGTGCAATCAGCTCTACCAGTTAAGCATCAAGGGCAAACAACCCGCTTGGGTGGCACTCTATCTCGATGCTGGTAAACCCAAAGAGTTGATTGAGTTCTCGAGACGCAAGGAGATTCGGAACGATTTACCGCGGGTAATCCGCCCCGATCTGATTCTCACCGATCGCGGCTACATCATTGCCGAAATCGATTCCGTCCCGGGCGGAATCGGTCTGACCGGTTGGCTCAACCAAACCTATTCCACATTCGACAGCCAGATCGTGGGAGGGACTGACGGAATGCTCGATGGTTTTCGGACTGTGTTGCCAAACGGTGGCGACATCGTCATCTCGCAAGAGGCCGCGACGTATCGGCCAGAGATGGAATGGATCGCCGCTCGATTGAATCAGAAGATGCTCGATGCTCGATCCTCGACACTGGATGAAAAAGCGGCTGCGTCTTCTGTTCGTCCAGCATCCAGCATCCAGAATCCAAAATCTTTGGCAAGCTGGCGCGTTGTAGCCGCCGAGAATTATGAGCCAACAGAGGGACGCGCTGTGTATCGTTTCTTCGAATTATTCGATCTGCCAAATATTCCCGGCATTGCCAATACGTTGCGAGCGGATGCCGAGGGTCGCATCACCATCACGCCGCCGATTAAACCGTATCTCGAAGAGAAAATGTGGTTCGCGCTTTTTTGGATGCAGCCGCTGCGCGAATTTTGGCGACGCGAACTGGGCGAGAAGTATTTCATAAAGCTACAGGAAGTGATCCCTTATTCGTGGCTGCTGGACCCAACGCCTTTGCCACAACATGCGGTTATACCACGCTTGGAGATTCATGACTGGCGCGAAGCAGCGAAGTTCAGTCAGAAAGATCGCGACCTTCTTTTGAAAGTGAGCGGCTTTTCACCTCTTGGCTGGGGCAGCCGCGGCATCGCGCTCGGTGCCGATCTGCCGCACGCAGACTGGGAAAAGCAAATCAATCGCGCTCTTGAAACATTCGAATCGTCGCCGACGATCCTGCAACGCTTTCACAAGGGCGGTCTGTTCGACCATCGGTTTTGGGATCCCGATTCCGGCGAGATAAAGATGATGAAAGGTCGCGTTCGCCTTTGTCCTTACTTCTTTGTCGAGCCGGACCGTATCAAACTGCGAGGGGCGCTTGCAACGATCGCTCCAGCCGACAAAAAATTTGTGCACGGAATGAGCGACGCGATTCTGGTCCCCTCGAAGATCCAGTGATATTCAGCAACAGGCGATTTTAAGCGTGCAAAAGCAAAGGCGCTGGATCAGAAATGCGCCATGAACATCACCAAAAACCTCGGAATGCTCCTGCTCGCGATCTATCTGATTCTCGCAGGAATCACTCTGCTATTCCACATCACTATCCCGACAATCATCATGGGCATCCTGGCGTTGGCAGCGGGCATTTTGATTCTTATCGGTAAATAGTAACGCCTCTAATAATCACGCGCGATCCTCGTCTTTCGGACGACGTTAAGAATGACGGTGATCAGGCAAAACAGTGCTGCCTTAATGCACTGCGGAGAGCTCGGCTCGGCAAGACGATTCGATCTCTATAATCGGATCGGTCGATGCTGCTGAAACAATGTCAGATGCTGTTGAATGTGTCTCTGATCGACTGGCGCAATTCCCTTTACTGCCAGAGCCTGCGCTGCGTAACGAACCGCAGAATCAAAATGGCCAATCTCGGCGTATGCTGCAGCTAGGGTATCGATCGTGTAAGCTGTGCGAGGCGTGAAAAACCACAGCGAACCGGCTGATTCAATCCCGGATGTTTCCCGCACAATGCGCGCTAACGAGTTGTCGGTAATTACTCTGCGCAAAGTGACGTTGCGCCTTATCCCGTTTCTCTTTGTGCTTTACGTCATCGCCTGGCTGGACCGGGTGAATGTCGGGTTCGCGGGACTGGAAATGAACGCCGATCTTGGGTTTAGCTCAACGGTATTTGGTTTCGGTTCGGGTATTTTCTTTCTTGGTTACTGTCTCTTCGAGATACCGAGCAATATCATCCTTGAACGTGTCGGAGCCCGGCTTTGGATCTCGCGAATCATGGTAACCTGGGGCCTGATCTCAGTCAGCCTGATGTTTGTGCGGACTCCTGCAGCCTTCTACCTGCTACGATTCCTTCTTGGAGCAGCTGAAGCCGGATTTTTTCCCGGAGTGATTTACTATCTGAGCCTGTGGTATCCTACGGCACATCGTGCGCGAGCGATTGCGGCTTTCATGACTGCGGTCCCTGTAACTGGCTTAATAGGAGGTCCATTATCGGGAGCTTTACTGGAGCTGGATGGTCTTCATGGGTTGGCGGGTTGGCAATGGCTGTTTCTGCTGGAAGGGTTGCCCGCAGTGATCCTGGGAACCAGCGTCCTTTTCTATCTGAACGATCGTCCCGAAACAACGAGTTGGCTGACTCCAGCAGAACGCGACTGGCTGGTAGAAACACTTGCTGCCGAGCGACATGCTTGCGTGCTAAGACCGAACATCCGCGTAGCGCTTACCGACGCGACTGTCTGGAAGCTTGGGATTATCTTCCTTCTGGTAGCGGCCGGTTTCTATGGTTACTCCTTCTGGGGACCGCTTGTTATCAAGTCGCTAACCGGACTTAGTAACTTCAAGGTAGGCCTGGTGCTGGGCGCCATTAGTGCTGTAACAATCCTCGGCATGCTGCTCAACAGTTACCATTCCGACCACACACGCGAGCGAGCTGTACACATCGCAGTCCCGCTGTTCGTGATGGCAATAGGGCTTGTAGGATGCGCTTTGCTGCACCAGCCCGTGCTCGCGATTATCGCTCTCGCGCTTGTTCCGTTGGGGCATTGCGCGAGTTACGGACCGTTTTGGTCGATGCCGACTCAGTTCCTGACCGGACGGGCGGCGGCCGCTGGAATAGCATTGGTCACCATGATCGCAAATGTCGGTGGATTCGCGGGGCCAGCGCTCATTGGAGTGTTGAAAAGTCGGACTGGCACCCATACCGATGCGTTCCTTGTACTAGGGGGTCTGGCCGTCATCGCTACGCTTCTTTCTCTGCGAATAGGCCCTGCCCAAGTGCTAAGTAATGAACAACCCGCCTAAGGCGCCTAGTCAGCTCACACACCAAGGCGTAACAGCTACACAATCAGTCATCCGCTTTCGAGTTAAGCCGCGAATTCCCTTTATGCGAATTCACTTCGCTCTGGTAGCGTTTCTTCTCAACACGACAATTACATCAGCTGCAGAGCTACAAGAGGTCGCCAGCTTCCCCGACAAACAACTGACTGGCGTAGGCGTCTCGATAAGGGTCCGGCCGTATCTTCGTGAACTTTCCTTACTGGTCGGACGACCACTCGATCTCGGTGGCGGAGATTGTGAACGGCCGACCCGAAGCGTTTCCCAATGATGAATGGAACAAGCCCGGCTTTTTAGGCTCGCATTTTGTGCCGGCAAAGTGTGGTGGTCGATGATCAGGACAACCTATGGGTTCTTGATCCGGCAGCGCCAAAAATGCAGGAGATCGTCAAGGGCGGGCCAAAACTGGTGAAGATTGATCTCGGAACGAACTAGGTCGTGCAAACAATTCCCTTTAGTGAAGATGTGGCGCCGAAGAAAAGTTATCTCAACGACGTCCGAATCGACACTCGCACAAACACCGCGTTCATTACCGAATCCGCCAATGGTGAAATCATCGTTGTCGATCTCAAAAGTGGCAAAGCGCGTCGGAGCGCCGCACCGGTGTGCCAGTCCGACCAAGGCGCGAATGCCAAAAGTGAAACTGCGACGACATTGATAACAATAGTCGCCAGCACAACGCCGAGACGTCCACATTCGAGTGAAATGCCGTGTGCGTCACCGGCTGTCGGAATATCGATCTAGCGACGCCAGCAATAAGAGTCAATCTCCGCCAAATCCTTGTCGCGCTTGACGTCTGCGCTTGCGCATCGACTTGATAATAATGGCTTCCAGCAGCGCCATTACCAAAAAGTCTCGTTCAACTCTGAATACTTTCCGTCAGCTAAGGTTTCTGGTCTGGTTTCAGGAGCGAATACGGCCATCTGATCTCCAGGCTACGCTGATTTGGGCTGGTATCATCGGATTTTGCGGTGGTGTTTGCTCAATCGTGTTCCGCGTCGCGACAAGCTTGGTTCACAAAATCCTGACCGGCAGCTCGGAACCCGGTTTGGTTGAAAGTTTTTCCCAGCTTCCTCCCTTGCTTCGCCTGGGAGTTCCAGCGATCGGCGGTCTCATTGCCGGCGCAATCATTCAGTTCGGCACACGATTGCGCGGACAAGTGACGAGCAGCGACTACATGGAAGCGGTGGTGCTTGGTGATGGGAAAATTGCTGCGCGACGCACGCTGCTAAAGTGTCTCTCAGCACTTTTTACCATTGCTTCCGGCGGATCGATTGGACGCGAAGGGCCCCTGGTGCAGCTATCAGCGCTGGTTGCATCTCTCACTGGCCGCCTGCGAAAATGGACCACGCCGAGGCTTCGATTGCTTGTCGGCTGTGGCGCGGCGGCTGGGATTGCTTCGGCCTATAACGCACCAATCGCCGGGGCGGTATTTGTCGCTGAGATTGTTCTGGGCTCGGTGGCCATGGAAATTTTTGGCCCTCTGGTATTTTCGTCAGTCATCGCGACGTTGACGGTGCGAGGATTTCTCGGACCAGATCCGCTGTACAAGATCCCGCCGTTCCAGCTCAACGGCAATTGGGAGATTGGGCCGTATCTTTTGCTCGGCCTTGGTGCCGGCCTTCTCGCGCCATGGTTCATTCGGCTTCTGCGCACAACTGAAGAATGGGCTGGGCACATCGCTGCGCCTGTTTACGTAAAGATGGGTGTTGGCGGCCTGATCGTAGGCGCGCTGGCCATATTGCATCCTGAAGTCTGCGGCAACGGCTACAGCACGGTGAGCGGGATCTTGCGTGGCGAGTGGCTGTGGCAAACTCTCGCGGTTATCCTCATTTTCAAAGTACTGGCGACCACTGCTACTTTCGGTTCCGGCGCGGTTGGCGGAGTGTTCACGCCGACACTTTTCATCGGCGCAAGCCTCGGATTTTTGTTCGGAACAGGTACAAACCATCTACTCGGCCATTTTTCAGTCAATCCCAGCGCGTTTGCGCTCGTCGGGATGGGCGCATTTCTCGCGGCTGCCACTCACGCTCCAATAATGGCTATCGTAATGATCTTCGAGATCACACTCGATTATCAGATCATACTCCCGCTGATGCTCGCGTGCGTAGTCGCCTATTACACATCCGTGAGCATCGAGAAACAGTCGATTTATGCTGAAGCACTGAAACGAAAAGGCGCCGGCGATTACCGCAAGCAGCTCGCGGAACTTCATGTTCGGGACATAATGAAACCGAAACCACTGACCGTTTCACCCAAGGCTGGGTTCTCGGAAATCGCAGAGAAATTCGTGCAAACCCGATTCAATTATCTCTATGTGGCGGAACACGGTCGGTTTATTGGAGCCGTGTCGCTGCATGACGTTAAAAATTACCTGAATACACCCGAGCTGGCGAAGGTGATCATCGCCGGAGACATCCTGCACGATTCTATCCCAGTGGTCCGACCTACTGCATCCCTTACTGTCGCCCTCGAGCGGTTCAGGCAGCACGATGGCGAGCGGTTACCCGTGGTAAAGGATACAGCAACAAGGCGTCTGATCGGCACCATCGCGAAAACTGACGTGATTCTCGCGCTAGCTGGTAGCACCACTCGATCAGCTACTGTCGTCAACAAATAAGCGTCTTAGTAAACGGCAAGCTCTCACTTGCCTGAGCTCTGTATCAGGGCGGAGCAAAATCAGCATGCCTTGACCAAGACGGCTTCAGCCTGCTAAGCCGATGCGGTGAAACGCCTCCTTTGGATTGACATCTCAAAGGGGTTGGCCATTCTGTTCGTCGCTTACTTTCATTTTTTCACCACCTATTTCCAGCACGGCGTCCTCCCACCAGCCGACTGGAGCAGCCTCGCAGCAAGCGGGGTAACGATTCTAAGATTGGTTTGGTTCAACGTCTCCAAACTCGGATTCCATGCCGTCGGTGTTTTCATTATCCTAAGCGGTTGGACGCTGATGGAATCGACTGTGCGACGTGCAGAGTCCGCTGCCGTAGCGTGGGGCGCATGGTATCGCGCACGGTTTCTACGACTGTATCCGATGTACTGGGTCGCGCATTTGGTTTATCTTCTTTCGCCCTTCGTAGCGCGTTTCGAACGCGTGGATGACCGGATCATCCTGAGTCTGCTCGGTCTGCGGTTCATCGATATTCAGATGAACTTCATGTACCTCAACGCGGCGTGGTGGTACATTTCGATGCTGATCCAGTTGTATCTGATATTTCCCCTGCTTTTTCTGGCGGCGCGCCGCTTGGGTCCCTCGTGGTTTTTGTTAGTTGCGTGTGCGACCGGATTTTTCGCGCGTTACATGTTGCTTGTAGTCTGGCACCAAAGTGGCCTGTGGGTGTTAGGTGGTTTCGCGATCTGCCGCCTGCCTGAGTTCGCACTCGGAATGTCGCTCGCCATGTGGCACGCGCGATCTTCTGCGCGTGTGGAATGGTTTTTACTTCGCGGCGCGGGTCTCGTTCTTGGACTGATCCTCTATCCCGCAGCCCTGCAGCTCTACAACGGTCTCTACGATTACATTTTCGTCGATTTTGCTACAGGCACATGTTGCATGCTCGAGATCGTCGGCATTGCCGGCATCATTTCGTTATTTAAAAGACCAGCCAACCTTTTCGGACTCGTCGGGCTCTATTCGTACGGCTTGTACCTCGTTCACCAGCCCTATGTTATCTGGCTTGGGCTTCGGATTCGCGAAGTGCCAATCTGGATGTTCCTGTTGATATGCATCCCAACCTTGGCAGTTCTCAGCGCATGGGGAATGCTTTTGGAAAAGGCCACTAACACGCTGGTTAACAAGCTCACGTCGCTCCGGAGACCAGCGCATGCTTAAGCTTGTTTTCTTTCTTCCAACAGAACTCGAAGTTCAGCTATGGGAAAAAGAGATCTCATTCCAGATGCAGCCTCGCTTTGATTTCCTCGATAAGCTCCTCCGGAGTCTTTCCCAAATCGATCGTTATCGCGTCTTCGTCCGGGCCCGGTTCTTCCAAATCAGCAAACTGACTTCGCAACAACGCTGGATTCATAAAGTGACCGTGTCTGCCGCGAAGTTGTTTTTCAATAAGCCCGTAATCTCCACGAAGAAACACAAGCTTCACGTCGTCACTAACACGTAGACGCTCTCGATACGTGCGTTTCAATGCAGAGCAGGCAAGCACCGCGTTCTCTTTTGCCGCAAGGGAATGCGTAATCTGCTCGCGCAAACGCTCCAGCCAGGGCCAGCGGTCATCGTCGGTTAGTGGACGACCGCTACGCATCTTCTCGATATTGGCGCGTGTATGAAAATTATCTGCTTCGTAAAATCGCCAGCCAAGTTGTTCGGCGAGGAGTTTCCCAACCGTCGTTTTCCCCGCTCCCGAAACGCCCGAAACAATCACAATCACGCCGGATTAACTTGCCGCCGAGTCCCAATTTTCTCTATCAAGAAAGCGACAAGCACGAAAAGCGTGTAGAAAACCCAAACGCCCATGACAGTTTGCTTAGCCGTCAATGGATTGCGAGGCACGTACGTATCACCTATCTGGATAACAACGAGGGCGACTCCGAAAGCGATCACCGCAATTGTCCGAATTGCCGGCAACGCATTGCGTGTCAGGTAAAGCAGGATCCCAATACCAAGCAGCCCGATTTCCAATACAAACTCGGGATCCCGATAATTCCATAAGCCGAAACCCACTTTCCATTTGTTGTCGTAGATGGCGAGATCGCGTGGATGGGCGATTAGATCAAGAATCCAATGCGAGAAAACTGCGACACCAATAATCAAAGAGGCTGACTTGGTGTAGGTAAATCCGAGCCACCTACAAATCGGCTTGTAAACGACAGCGGCTATGCAGCTCCAAAGAATTGCGGTGATCAGACTGTGCGAGTACGGATGGAAATACGAGTCGAGCATGCTTCCCGAAGTGAAGCCTTTAATGACGCGCAACTTCTCAATCTCAAGCAGCACAAGCGTCGCCCAGATGTAATCGAGAAACTGGACGGCGATAAACAAAATCCAAAGCGGAATGTTGTTCTTCTCACTCTTCGCTGCGAAAGCAACGCTGTAATGCCCTACGAACATCGACGTTTACTTGATTTCTAAACGCCTTCACTAGTTCTGTCATGTCGAGCGAGGTCGAGACATCTTTTGCTGTTAATTGAGCGCGACGCTCCAGAGAAAAGTTAGAGATTCCTCGACTCCGCTCGGAATGACAAACTGCTCATGTGCGAGGGAAGCAAACTGCTTCCCTACAGTCTACTACGCCAGAGTGCCCAACCTCACCGCCACTCGTCGCGCGCCCCAATGGCCGCGCTCGTTTTCAAAAACGCCAGCGATTTTGTGGCCGCAGGATTTGCATCGGCCGCTTTCGAGGTGCCATTCGCCGAGCTCGTACCAGTCGCGCTCAATGAGAAGTTCTCCGCAGCCCGAACACCACGTGCTGCCGCCTTCTGTATCGTGAACGTTTCCGGTGTAAACGTAATGCAATCCCTTCGATCGCGCGATCTCGCGAGCGCGTGTAAGTGTCGCCGGCGGCGTGTGCGGTTTGTCCAGCATTTTGAAATCAGGATGGAATGCGGTGAAATGCCACGGCACATCAAAACCCAAATTTTCGGCGAACCACTCCGCTGCGTGATGAAGCTCAGCATCGCTATCGTTCTCTCCAGGAATGAGCAGTGTTGTTACTTCGAACCAGACATTCGTTTCGCGTCGCAAATACTTCAGCGTGTCGAGAACCGGATCGAGCTGGGCAAAACATAACCGATGATAAAATGTGTCGCTGAATGCTTTCAGATCGACATTCGCTGCGTCCATGTGCCGATAAAACTCAGGGCGCGCGTCGTCAGTGATGTAGCCGGCAGTCACTGCGACCGCTTTAATTCCGCGTTCGCGACAGGCATCAGCGACGTCGATGGCGTACTCGGCGAAAATTACCGGATCATTGTAAGTAAACGCGACCGACCGGCACCCGAGTCGCTTCGCCGCGAGCGCAATTTGCTCCGGCGACGCGGCATCGGCGAGCTTATCCCATTCACGGGCCTTGGAGATGTCCCAATTCTGACAAAAGCGGCAGCCCAAGTTACATCCAGCAGTGCCGAACGACAGCACGCTCGTTCCCGGCAGAAAATGGTTCAGCGGTTTCTTTTCAATGGGATCGACACAAAACCCGCTGCTCCGGCCATAGGTGGTCAATACCATCCCATCGCCGACCCGTTGCCTAACGAAACAAAACCCGCGTTGTCCTTCGTTCAGCTTGCAGAATCGCGGACACAATCGACACTCAATGCGCCCATCTGGCAGCATCATCCACCAGTTCCCGGGATAGTTGGATTGAGTTATCTCTGCGACCATTCGAAACAATATCGCTCATGAAATCTGAGGATGCAGGGAATTAATAGGCCGCAACCCGACTAAGGCGGGAAGAAGCTACCGCGGCAGCGCGAATGAGACGATTTCATTCGCGGCACGGTGGTTCGACCAAAAGTTTGCGCCATCGAACGTAAGCGAACGACACGCGAACGGCACAACCGCCACATCTTTAGCCCGCGGCTTTTCCTCTCGCGGATCGAGGCACGCGATGGTCCAGCTCTCGCCGTTCTGTTCGGTGCCGCGCAACACGTATATCAGCCCGTTAACAAACGCGTGACCTGAGACTTCGGCGCCAACGTCGATAACCCGGATGATGTTTCCACTAGCGTCGAGCTTCAGAATCCGATGTTTGTACCATTGACTAAGATAGAGACTTTCACCGTCGTAACTGAGGTATGATCCAGTAAATTCCGGGCACGCGATTTTGTCGGGCTCAGAAAACCCCACATCTGGCACGAACCGGCGAATGTAGCGATCGTCGTTTGGACCTTCTCCGATCGTAAAACGAAGCGTTCCGTTCGTCGCGACAGCCGCCCATGGAGTCCCGGGCGGCTCTTTTTCGTCGAGCACTTGCCATTTTTTCGGATCGATTGCATAAATTCGGCGCAGATCGCGCGACCCCATCCATAATTTGTTACCGTCCCACGCCAGTGCCTGCGGCGCGGGAGCCAGCGAAGGAAATCGTCCTCGCTCTATGATTGTTGGAAGCTTCATATTACGCGATCAACATCGGGTCGAGTTCAAGGTGCTGCAACAAACGAAGAATAGAGTTGTCATTGCTCCGCCACCTTGTCAGACTCGATCCGGCGGTCCTCCGTGAGAACACAACACGCTTTTCCCAAAATCATCTGGCTTGCCCGATGTTGCGCTCCTGTTCTAGCCGCAATTTCTATGGAAGCCGCCACCTCAGGTATTATCACATTTCAAGAGCGAAATGCTACGACTTCGGAAAACTCGAACGCTTTGATTGGGCATTGGCGAAAAACTACGATCAGCTATGCGGGCCCGATAGACGAGCATCTCGTTCTTCATGTCGATAGTACGGCTGAGAACTGGACTGCTACCGCCTACGAGCGCAGGGAGCCGGTGACAGGCCATTGGAACGTTGAAGGCAACACTCTGATATTATCGTTCGGCGGCAACGACCGATCTAGCCCGTTCACCTTTTACCAGGGCCAACTTGTTTTCCCAAACATCCCGAATCGCCGCGCGTTCTGGGAAAAGATCAACTAAGGGATTGCCTCGCGGACAACGTAGGAGGCGCTCAGGAACAGCGCCGCTCCATTTTGTGCGCTGTTGCCGAACGACCCGAAAGCTGGCAGCGCCACTACATCGCGACGAAAAGCGCGCGGGTTGCATGCCGCCTGCGATAAATAGAGAAAGGAGAATAAATCACCATGGCCAAAGTTGTTAAAGTTATCGAACTGATGTCGCAATCGCCAAAGAGCTGGGAGGATGCCACGCAAGGCGCAGTGGAGGAAGCCGCTAAGACACTGCGGAATGTTCGCTCAGTTTACATCAAGGAATTCACGGCTGAAGTGGACGACGGCAAAGTCAGAAACTATCGCGTCAACGCAAAGGTCACTTTCGATCTTGAGCGCGGTTGAGGGCTTCGCCCGTTAAGCCGTTGGAAGCCGCCTCAATGTTTGTAGCCGCGTCGCTGTGCCTGCCACGCCGTAGCCCAGCCAAGGCGGGCCGCGGTGGGTTGTTGGTGCCCCAATCAGATCACGTCGCTCACAGAGTGATGGCTACAGTTTCTTCGGTCGTAGCAAAGGGAAAAGGATTACGTCCCGAATCGATTCCGCGCCGGTGAGCAGCATGGTGAGTCGATCGATTCCGAGGCCGAACCCGCCTGCAGGCGGCATGCCATGCTCGAGTGCCACCAGAAATTCTTCGTCGATCTTTTGTCTCTCTTCGCCCGCCTGTTCAAGCAGACGCTGGCGCTGCACCAGTGGGTCGTTCAACTCGCTGTAGCCGGGCGCGATCTCGACTCCGTTAATGATCAGTTCGAAAACATCGACCAGCGAATCGTCGGCCCTGTTTTGTTTTGCCAGCGGCACCAGCTCTTTCGGGCAGTGCGTGACAAACAGCGGATCGATCGTCTTCTCCTCGACGAGCTTTTCGAACATATGCTGCGTCACTTCGAAATCGGCCAGTTGCGGCAGGATTTCCAGCTTAAACTCGTTCGTGGCGCGGTCGCGCCGTTGTTCGCTGGAGAGTTCGAACCAATCCTGGCCGGCAGCTTCTCGTACCAAATCGTGATAGCGCGCACGACGCCAGGGACGTTTCAAATTAATCGAGCGAACAACTTTTCCATCCACATCTTGATGCTCGATTGTCATCGAGCCGTAGATTTTCTCAGCGAGAAAACAAATCAATTCCTCAACCAAACTCGCGATTTTCTCCCAATCCGCATACGCCCAATAGGCCTCAAGCATTGTGAATTCGGGATTGTGCTTCCTGGAAATGCCTTCGTTGCGAAAGTTGCGGTTGATTTCGAATACCTTGTTGAACCCGCCCACGAGCAAACGTTTCAGATAGAGTTCCGGCGCAATGCGCAGATAGAGATCGATGCCGAGTGCCTTATGACGGGTGGTGAACGGTTCCGCCGCAGCACCGCCCGCGATGGTTTGCAGAATGGGTGTCTCGACTTCCAGAAAGCCGCGCTCTTCGAAAAAGCGCCGTGTTTCGCGGATGATGGCGATGCGTTTTTCGAAAACCTCGCGCGAATGCTCGTTGGCAAGAAGATCGAGATACCGTTGGCGGTACCGAGCTTCGATGTCCTGTAATCCGTGCCATTTCTCAGGAAGCGGCCGCAACGCTTTGGCGAGCAACTGGAACGTGCGCACCTTCAACGTTGGTTCGCCGCTTTTCGTGACAAAACAGGTCCCCTCAACGCCGATGAAATCGCCGAGATCGAGCAACCGAAAAAGGTCGATCAACTCCGCGCCGACCTCTTTCGCGTGAATATAGATTTGAATGCGGCCCGTCGCATCGCGCAGATCCAGGAAATGACTTTTACCCATGTCGCGATGCGCGGTGATGCGGCCGGCTGCGCGAAAAGTCTCGCCTTCCTTAAACTTTTCGCCGACTTCTGCAAGCGATCCAGTTATCTCAAACCCACCGCCGAATGGGTCGACGCCTTTTGCACGAAGCGCGTCCAGTTTTTTCCGCCGTAGCGCGATTAACTCGTTCTCTTCCTCCATCGAAGCCGAACGTAAGCGTTGCGAAGTTTAAGCGCCAGCCTTCAAACGCTGAAACGTTAAAGCCTTAAACGTGGATGGGCTTGTCCCCAAGCCGATGACAGCTGGCCCGACAAACGCGTTGAGACAACGCGTTCCACCTATTACGCTTCAACGCGCAAATCCTTCAACGAATATAATGGTTTGCCAATGAAAGACCCAAAATGTGATAGTTTGGCTGGCGCGCCTTGGGATGGTCCAGGAGGGTGTCGCCATCGAAATGACTGCGAATTTACCGGAAACAACTTCGAAAATGGAGGGACCGCTGGTGAAACAGTTCTCCGTTTTTCTTCCGAACAGAGTAGGGGCGATGCTGGACGTCGTGAAACTGCTCAGCACTCAAAGCACTCACGCTGTAGCGTTGAGCGTATCCGAATCGACCGATTCGGCCATCGCCCGGATTATCGCGAGTGACCCGGTGCGCGTGGAGAAACTGTTCCGGGAAAAAAATGTGCCGTTTGGCGTTTGTGAAGTCGTGATCGTAGAAATTCGAGAAGTGGCCACGCAATTGGTGAAACTGCTGGCCGCGTTGGTCATGGCCGAGGTGAATGTCCATTTCGCGTATCCTCTGCTCATCCGGCCGCGTGGCTTTGCGGCGATCGCTCTGCACGTGGACGATACCGACTGCGCGTCCTCGGTGCTGATGGGCGAAGGATTCAAAATGCTGAGCCAGGACGATATTTCGCGCTAGCGTTGGTGATATTCGTCAAGGCGTTTCAACGTCAAAACGCATATCCAATCTAACGATTTAACATTTCAACGGTCTAACAGGGCGGGAGCTCTAGTTGACAGCTTGGTGAGGGCGCGCTTACAGAAATGGGGTTTATTGCCGCATGCGGACTCTTCTTTCACGGGCTACGCAGGTCGATCCAAGCTTTAACGTTGGGCTGGGCTTGGTTGTGATTATTGCGGTGGCAGAAATCCTTGCTGTCACCGCTTATTATGTAGGTCGGCTCCGACCTGCGCAGACGGCGACGCAGCCGATCGCGGTGACCGTCCCCCGACCTGCGGCGCCTCCAGTTTCAACCCCGGCAATTGTACCACCGGTGGCGAAGACAGCTCCTTCACCCCAAGCGGTGACCCAAACGCCTCCACCATCTCTTGCTGACCAACTGCTGCGAGAAGGCACCGAGCTCCGTGACCGTGGCGATACAACAAACGCCCTCGCCCGCTTTGAGGAAGCTTTGGACAGCGAACCTGGCAACGTCAGGGTGCTCGAAGAAATGGCTAAGACGTATGATTCCATGCAACTTTATGACAAGTCGAACGAAGTGTGGCGCAAGCTACACGATATGGGCCCTTCGACCGGAGAAGCATATAAGTTGGCCGATCAGCGCCTGAAGCAGGGAGTGTCAACACCGGCCACGACGGACGCTGGAATGGCAAGCGCCGCTTCGTCACACAGGGACGTCGGCGGTAATCCGGAAGGTCCCGTAATGGGTATCAGCGAAGTCAAAACTGCGGAGACAGCTGATCCGGACGCCGAGACCAACCTCGCGCTAAGGATCGGCATAAAAAAACAGTCAGGTACGACGGTCGATCACACCAAGGTAAAGATCCTGGTGGAGTTTTATGACACCGTTGGTGACAAGGATGTGAAGCTCACCGACGCGGACGTCAATTATGAATGGCTTACTCCAAAGCACGATTGGTCGGACACCAACCCAGAGGTGCTCTCAGTCAATTATCTCCGCCCGAAAACGGGGGTCGGGTCGCCGGAATCATCGCTTTCTGAAGCGGCCGCGACGGTGCGACCCGGGCAAAAAGGTAGAGTAAAGGGGTCCACCGCGGATAGCGGAAAGCGAAAATACCTCGGATACCGGATCCGGATTTATTACGACGATAGATTGCAGGCCGTTCAGGCAGAGCCTTCGCGGCTCCTACAGCTGTTTCCGGCGGCGGATAACAGCTCGGCACAATGAAGCCGTGGCCCATCTTTCCTGAAATCACCAATGACGAAATCCTCGTTGTCGGTGACTACGGCGCGCTAGGCGAATGACGAAAAGCCGAGCTACGTTCAAAATGTCACTTCAGAATTCGTCATCAGGCAGTGTGCTTCGATGTGTCCTCGGCGTCGCGTGCGTTTTCATCGTCGCTGCGAACGCGCAAGCCCAAATCCAGATCGACCTGAAATTCAAGCGATTGCAATACATCGCTTACGAACCAGTCGTAGCGACACTCAGGATCACCAATCTGGCCGGACGCGACATCGACCTTCACGATGCCGACGGGCAACCATGGCTTGGGTTTGAGATAACTGGAAACGACGGTCAGCCTGTTGCGCCGATGAGTGCCGAAAACAATCAGGCGCCCTTGAAGATCGGAGCCGGGGAGAGAGTCACACATCAAATGAATCTGACTCCACTTTATCCTGTGCACGATTTCGGCACTTATCATGTGCGGACGAATGTTTATTTCGCCGACCTCGGAAAGTTTTTTTACTCCCCAACCCGAGTCTTCGAAGTAACCGATGCGCGGCCAATCTGGCAGCAAACAGTCGGCATCCCTAATGGCGTTGAAGCGCCGGGCAACGTGCGCACGTACTCGCTTCTCACCAACCGCTTTCCGGACCATACTTCTTTGTACGTGCGTGTGCAGGACAAAGACAGTGGAGTTGTCTATGCGACTTATTCGTTAGGCCGGGCCATCGCCTTTGAGGAACCACAGGCGGAGATCGATCACGCGAATCAGTTGCATGTTCTGCACTGCTCCGCCCCACGCGCCTGGGCGTATTCGCGTATCGGGTTAAATGGCGAGCTGCTGGCGCACTCCTCTTTCATGGAAACCAAAACCCGGCCACGCCTCATCCGTGCTACAAACGGAGATGTAGCTGTTCGCGGCGGCGCCCTCGAATCGCCGGCGGCACCAAGTTCACGGGGGACGGCACCAAAACTATCGGCTCGCCCGCCAGAACTGCCGAAGGACGATTAGTGATGCCGATGAATCTTTACCGATTCCGTCTGCTCGCCTCCAGTTTGCTGATCGCGTTTCTGGGGTACGCGACTCTCTCCACGGCTGACGCGAGGCGAGCTTCTAAAGACAGCGACGCAACTACGGTAGTGATCGATGCGGGTCATGGCGGGCGTGACCGCGGGGGAATTCCGGGCCAGCGGATTGCAGAAAAGGAGATGACGCTGGATGTCGCGCAACGATTGCAGAAGGCGCTCACGGCAAGCGGGTATCGCGTCGTGATGACCCGCGACGGTGACGTGTTCGTGCCACTCGGAGCACGCGTGGCGATCGCGAATTCTTATCCCAACGCCATGTTCGTTTCCATCCATTTCAACTCCGCGAACCGTATAGGCGCTGCTGGAATCGAGACATACTTCTACAATCGCGAGAGCCTCCCGTTGGCTTCGGCTATCCATTACTTTGTGGCGGGCGGAGCGCCTTCTTCAAATCGCAATGTGCGACGCCGGGGCTACTACGTCCTGCGAAAAACCAACATCCCGGCAGTGCTGGTGGAATGCGGTTTTCTTACCAATCCCACTGAAGCCGGGCTTGCGCAGACGACCTCATACCGACAAAAACTCGCAGAAGAAATTGCAGCTGGCGTCCGCGGCCGCAACACCGTCGCGAGCGCGCTTTCGACGACGCGAGTGGCAACGGGCGAAAGCATCCCATTGCAACCGTACATCGATCAAACCAAAGTGACGAAATCTGAACGCCGCAAGTCCAAGCGTTCACACAAAAAGAGCGCGCGGCGAAAGAAGAGCTCATCCAAGTCAAGCGGCTCAGAGGCAAAACAAACGTCGTCAAAGAATCAGGAGGGATAATTGAACCTCCCGGTTCTGACTTCAGCGCAGATGCGAGCGGCAGAAGAAGCTGCTTTCGCGCGGGGAGTAGAAGTTGAAGCGCTAATGGACAAGGCTGGCGCCGGCGTCGCCCAAGCAGTCACCAGATTTTTCCGCAAGCCGGGTAAGTGCATTGTGTTCGCGGGTAAAGGTAACAACGCCGGCGACGCGCTCGTCGCGGCTGAATGTTTGCGTCGACTTGGATGGAAGATTGAAGTGCGACTTGCTTTTCAGCAAGCTGATTGCAGCGGACTGATGCGCAGGAAACTTGAAAGCCTGCGCCGCAGACCGCCCGAGATTCTAGGCGCGACACCATCTCGCGGCGGCGGCCCTGGTCTCGGCGTCATTTTTGTCGAACTTTGGACCGAAGGAGCTGAACAGTTCTTACTCGCTCACGAAGCGATTGCGGAGGAGTGCCTGGGCGCCGCAAGTCCGCTGATCATTCTTGACGGCTTGCTTGGGCTGGGCGCGAGGCCACCGCTGCGGGACCCGATTCGCGCGGCCTGCCGCTCGATCAATCAGTTGCGGGCCAATAAGGGTGCTTACGTGTTCGCCGTCGATCTTCCGACCGGGCTCGACGGCGATTCAGGTAAAACCGACCGCGACTGTGTCGTCGCGGATTTTACCGTCACAATCGGCTTCGCAAAGCCAGGATTGGTGGCAGACGACGCGCCGAACTTCGTGGGCAGGCTGGAAGTTGTGCAGTTAGATGAACTGCGCTCTCCGGAAAAAAAAACCAGAGAAGTTGTCGCTGCATTGCCGGCTCTTCATGAATTGCTGCCCAGGCGCAAATTCAGCACCTACAAAAACCAATGTGGACGCATTGGTGTGGTTGCCGGCTCAAGAGGATTCCTCGGCGCAGCACTGATGAGTTCGCAGGGCGCGCTGCGTGCAGGCGCAGGCCTCGTCGAGGTTTTTGTACCAGAAGAAATCTACGAAATTGTCGCCGCCGCCGCGCCAATGGAATCAATGGTCAAGCCCCTCAAGTCTTACCGCGATTTGCTCAAGGAAAAAGCCGACGTCTGGGCAGTGGGACCCGGCCTTGGAAAATCCCGCGCTGCAGAAATTCTGGAACTGATCGAAAAAGCGAAGCAACCGATGGTGGTTGACGCTGACGGGCTGAATATTTTGGCGGAAAAAATCTCCACGCTTAAACGTTGCAGGGGGAAAAGGTTGCTCACGCCGCATCCCGGCGAGATGAAACGACTCTCGCCCGATGAAAAAGAGACGCGTGCCAAAACGGCAACGAAATTCTGCCAGCGCTTTCCGGTAACACTTTTATTGAAGGGCAGCCGAACGATAGTAGCAGAACATGATCGTCCGCTAAGCTATAACACGACCGGCAATCCGGGGATGGCTACAGGGGGAATGGGCGACATTCTCACTGGTGTCTGCGCAGGATTGGCGGGGCAAGGTTTGTCTCTTTACGAAGCGGCGCGACTAGGCGCCTGGTTGTGCGGCCGTGCTGCGGAAATCGCGATTTTTGATGGCGGCCGGAGCGAGCAATCGTTATTGCCGCGCGACATTCTTGATCACCTAGGCGAGGCGTTTAAGGAACTGTAGAGTATCCGCTGCGGCGGTTGGCGTTTCGCAGAAAGGCCGTACAATTTCTCACCACGCACAGTGAATCTTCAAACCCAACCCACTGAAGAGTACAAGGCTCCTTCCGAGGAGACCGCTTGGAGCCGGATAAAAAAAGCGCTTGGACCACTTGCAGTAGTCGGAGTTCTGATTGCGAAGTTTCTCGCGAAATTAAAGTTTGCTGTTCTTCCGCTTCTGAAATTCCTACCGATCCTGCTGAAATCTGGCGGGACAATGCTGCTGATGATCTGGGTCTATACCCAGATGTGGGGCTGGCAATTCGCGCTCGGATTTGTCCTGCTCCTATTGGTTCATGAAACGGGACATCTGGTTGTTGCCAAAAAGTTCGGACTCAAGGTCGGCGCGCCTGTCTTTATTCCGTTCATGGGCGCGTTCATTGCTCTTAAGGAAGCGCCGCGCAATGCGTGGATGGAAGCATGCGTCGGTATCGGCGGCCCCATCCTGGGAAGCCTTGGCGCATTGGTCTGCAACTTCCTCGGCGAATTCTTCGCCGCGCCTCTTTTTATCGCGCTAGCCTGGTTTGGATATTTTCTCAATCTCTTTAATCTCACTCCGGTCGGAATGCTCGATGGCGGGCGTATCGTGACCGCGCTTTCGCGCTGGCTTTGGCTGCCAGGCTTCGCATTGCTGCTCTGGTTCGGGTGGAAATACCCAAATTTTATCATCTGGTTGATAGTGCTGTTGTCACTGCCGCGGATCTATTCGCTCTTCCGAAAACGAACCGAGGAAGAACAGCGCTATTTTGAAGTCACGAACTCCCAGCGTTGGATGATGTCGATATTGTATTTCGGTTTGATTGCGATCCTGCTATTCGGAATGCACGTGGCACAGAAGGATTTAAACAAGTACGGTGTGCCCTCGCATGGCCATGGCCGCCACATAATCGTGCAATAATCAGGCGGCTGTCGCCGCGAAGACTTTCTCGGGTTCCAGTCCGATTCTTTGGAGAATTGACCTGAAACGTTTGTCCGAACGAAGCGGTGCAAACTCCGGAGCGATACCAACGCTGTGCAAGGATGACGAGCGCTGTTCGCACGCGAGTTCGAGTTCGCGAATTGCGTCATCGTACTCGCCAAGCGTTACATGCACGTGGGCAATGCCATCGCCCGGACGATAGCCCCAACCTGCAACCGCTCCCTCCAGAGCTGTCAGCGCCTTCTCGCGCTCGTTCATGCGAGCATATGTGAT
>Ga0066388_100000064_pt1 | contig 32029 bp, 25 predicted proteins | sample PanSoiMetaGPlot6_FD_64539 | JGI IMG/M metagenome (GOLD analysis project Ga0066388, IMG submission 64539) | Tropical forest soil microbial communities from Panama analyzed to predict greenhouse gas emissions - Panama Soil - Plot 6 (Hybrid Assembly) | ecosystem: Environmental > Terrestrial >...
AGGGAGATGGCCAGCAGGAACTCGTTCCAGCAGAAGAAGAACGTCAGGATCGCCGTCGTGAACACGCCCGGAGCGGCCAGCGGGACGATCACCTTCCGGAACGCCTGCCACGCGGTGGCGCCGTCGACCTGGGCGGCCTGCTCCATCTCCCACGGTATCTGGCGGAAGAAGGCCGACATCGTCCAGATCGACAGCGGCAGGGCGAAGGTGAGGTACGGGATGATGAGGCCGAGCCAGGTGTTGTACAGGCCCAGGCTCCGCCACATGTTGAACAGCGGGCCGACGAGCGCGGCCTGCGGGAACATCGCGATGGCCAAGGCCATCGACAGCAGGAACTTCTTGCCCGGAAAGTTCATGCGGGCGATGGCGTAGGCGGCGAACATCGCGACGATCACCGCCAGCAGGGTGGCGAGAAGCGCGATGCCGATGGAGTTTCGCAGCGCACTGGTGAACAGCGAGTCGCTGAACACGGTCTTGTAGTTCGTCCACACCCATTTCCTCGGGAAGAACGTGGGTGACGCGCTCCGGAACGTGTTCGGGTCCTTGAACGACAGCGACACCATCCACAGCAGCGGGAACAGTGCCCAGACCAGGATGAGGATGCCGCCGGCGGTCCACCAGCGGTTGGTGCGCCGGTCTCTCATCACCGATCCCCCCGCACCTGCGAGAGGTCCGTCCGGAACAGCTTGACGAACACGAAGGCGATCACGACGACCGTGAGGAAGAGCAGCACCGACACGGCCGACCCCCCGCCCAGGTTCACCAGTGTGACGTTCTGCCGGTAGGCCAGGAAGGAGAGCGTCTCGGTCTTGTTCGCGCCCGCGGTCATGATGAACGGGTTGTCGAAGATACGCCACGCGTCGAGCGTGCGGAACAGCAGCGCGACCATGATGGCGGCTTTCATGTTCGGCAGCGTCACCCGCCAGAGCCGCTGCCACGCGGTGGCGCCGTCGACCTTGGCCGCCTCCTGCAGGTCCTCCGGCACTTGGACGAGGCCGGCCAGCAGGAGCAGCGAGATGAACGGCGTCGTCTTCCAGATCTCCGACAGCGTGATGACGAACAGCGACGACCAGCGCTCGCCGAACCAGTTGAAGTCACCCAGGCCGAACCACTGGTTGACGAACCCCGAGTCGAGCTGGAAGGCATACCGCCAGATGTACGCGGAGACGACGGTGATGATGCCGTAGGGGATGAGGATCCCGGTGCGGACGAGGGAGCGGCCGCGGATGATCCGGTACATCACGAAGGCGAACGCGAAGCCGAGCACCAGCTCGACCGCGACGCTGGCCGCGGTGATGATGAACGTGGTGGAGAAGTCGGTCCACCATACGGGGTCGGTCAGGACCGTGGCGTAGTTGGCGAGCCCGACGAACTCCTTCCCCGCGGGGTCGGTCAGCCGGTAGTCGTACAGAGACAGGACGACGGCGTAGGCCAGCGGGTAGGCGGTCACGAAAGCCATGACGATGAACGCTGGCGCCGACAGCGCCAGCCCGAGCCGTCGTTCGTGCCGCGTGCGCTCAGAGACCCCGGCGGGCGGCGGCGCCGGCGCCTCGGCGCGGGTTTCGGTCAGAGTCACGCGATGCTCCTCTCCGAGCCCCCTGCGGTCATCTCACAGGAGTCGCTTGCCCTGGAGGACGTCGGCCATGAACGTCGCCGTCTCCGCCGGCGTCGCCGGCGCCTCGACGCCCGTGGCGGGGTGCCAGGTGATCTGCACCGACGTCGAGACGTCGTTGTAGTACGGCGTGACCGGCCGCGGCCCGGCATCGTTGATCGACTCACGGATCAGGGACGCCATCGGGAACGCCTTACGCACTTTGGGGTCGTCGTACGCCGCACCTTTCGCCGCCGGGTTGCCCGAGTCCAGCATGTACTCGACGTTGCTCTGCAGCGATGTGGCACACCTGACCAGGTCCAGGGCTTGCTGCGGGTACTTCGTGTAGGCGCCGATGGCCAGGTCGATACCGCCCAGCGGCGGTTTGCTTTTCTCGCCGGCCTTGACCTCCGGGTACCTGGCCCAGCTGATGTCGTCGATGACCGACTGGCTGACCGCGCCGCTCTGGACGTCGCCCTGGGCGGCACTGTAGACGTACGGCCAGTTGACCATGAAACTCCCGGATGCGCCCTGGAACGTCGAACGCGCCTCCTCCTCTCCCGCGGTGGACATCGCCGGTGGCGCGGCCGACGACCTCGCGAGACCACCGATGATGCGCGCCGCCTCGTCGCCCGCCGGTGAGTCGATCTCGGGTTTGGCGTTCTTGCCGGCCTCCACGTCGCCGATGATCTGGCCGCCGGCCGACACCACCAACGCGTTGATCCAGACCATGTAGCCCTCGTAGCGGTTGGCCTGCACCGCGATGACCTTGTGCTGGCTCTCCGCAGCCTCGCGCATCCGATCCCAGGTGAAGCCCGGTGCCGTCGGGTCGACACCCGCGGCCGTGGCGACGGACTTGCGGTACCACAGCAGCTGCGTGTTGGCCCAGAACGGGGCGGCGACGAGCTGGTCCTTCCAGTACGCCGTCTTCAGCGGACCGGCGAGAACGCCGTTGGTGAACGTCGCCTCGTCCGCCTGGGCGAACGGATGCAGGAAGCCGGCGTTCGCGAACTCTGCGACGAACGGTGGGTCGAGGCTCATGATGTCGATGGAGCTGTCTTTGGCGGCGAGCCGCCGGACGAGCTGTTCGCGCTGCTGGGACGCGTCGTTCGGCAGCGTCTCGATGTTGACCTCGTAGCCCCCGTTCGAGGCGCTCACGCACTTCTCGGCCAGGCGGCTCTGGCCACCGTTGTCCGGGTTGATGTACCAGTAGAGGACCGGTTTGCCGCTCCCACTGCCACAGGCCGACAGCACCGAGGCCGAGAGGGCCGTGAGCGCCGCGGCCACGGCGACGCGGCGGCCTCGTCGTCCCGTTCGTCGTTCCGGCGATGTCTGTCCTCCCGGCGACATTTGGCGCGACCGGGCAGTCGCGACACGCAGGCAGGTCACACGCGCCTCCAAGGTCGAACCCCATCCGTCGCTTGGTCGTACACGGCGGAGACGACGTCTGCGCCTGCAACCTGACCCACCTCCCCAGCGCGCCACATCATCCGCCAGGGATGAGACCTGCCGACCGGTGCCGGGCCGTTCGTCGGCGGCAGCTCGATCGTGTGTGCCACCACGTTGCTCGAGCGTTCGAGCGACCGGACCGGGCGCTCGGGGCCCCTGCGGTTCGCCGTCGGCGGGCATCACCGCCGCCCGCATGCTCAGCGGCAGCGTCGAATGGCACCGGGCGGCTCGGGCGCGCCGCTGTTTCGCGCCACCCGGCAGGGACCACAGGTCCACCACGCCCGCCAGCCTGGGTCCACACCGGCGGCCACGCCGGCGCAGGACCTCCAGCAACTCTTCCGACGGCTCATGGCCGGCGAAACGGCACAGGACTACAATTTGTCTTGACGTCAGAATGGCGCGAGTCGTCGGGTGCCGGACCGCGCCGGGAGGGCGACCGACCCCCACTGGCGGGTCCGGCCATTATGGCGCGCGCGACCGTCCAGATCATCGAGCCGGGGCCCCGCCACTGGCGTCCGAGGTCCGGCAGGCTGGAGGCGGTCATGGCTATCGCACCGATCGTCGCACTCGGCACGCTGGTGTTCACGCTGGTGAACTTCCTCAAGTTCCTCTCGGTACGGGACTGGAAGGCGGTGACGTCGCAGGTCATCGCGTGGGCCGCTGGCGTGGCCGGGATCTTCATCATGGGTGCCACCCAGTTCGCCTCGGGCATTCACATCGGCGACGTGTCCCTCGCCAACCTCGACGGGTGGTCCAAGCTGCTCGTCGGGCTGATCGCGACGTCGCTGCTCAGCACGGTCAACGAGGTGAAGAAGGCAATCGACAACCGCGACACGGCGAGGATGCCGTCCTGGTTCGAGCGGAGGCCCGCACCGACCGCCACGGCCATGACCGTGCCCGAGGAGTGGACCGAGGAGGTGCGCCACACCCGCGTGACCGACTGAGGCCACCGAGCCAAGCCCACCGGAGGACGGCCCGTCGGCCCGTCCTCGTCTCCGGCGCCCTGCAGAGTGCCGGCATGCGGCGAGTAGGGCGGCTTTGGCGGCGAGGACGCCTACCGCTCTGCCGCTGGCAGCCGGACTGGACCTGCGGACGAAGGTGGCCGTGCGCTGGCGGCGGCCGCGAGCAAGGCGGCGATGTGGCGGCCGATGGGCTGGCCAGTGTGGTGCTCGTAGTAGGTGAACGCGGGCGAGGGGTTGACCTCGAAGCAGTACCAGTCGCCGTCCGGCGTCACGCGCAGGTCGATGCCCGCGACGGGGAGGCCGAGCCGGCGGGACAGGGCGCGGCAGCGTAGCTCCACGCCGGGCGGCAGTTCGGTGCCGGACAGCCGCGCGGGGGCGTGTCCCTGGTCGACGGCGTATCGGTAGTCGTCGGCGTCGCAGCGGATCCGGGTGGCGAACAGCTGGGCGCCGACGACGTGCACGCGCACGTCGGTGCCTGGGATGCGGCGTTGCAGCTGGGTCGGGCAGGCCGCGAGGTCGTCGAGGCGGGCGAGATCGGCCGGGCGCAGGCGCTGGACGCGGCTGCGGGTGCCGCTGACGGACTTGTACACCACGTCGCCGTGCAGCCGTGCGAACGCCCGCGCGGCCATCGGGTCGGACGTCACGACCGTCTCGGGGACCGCGAAGCCGGCTTGCTGGATCTGGCGCAGTTGGAACGGCTTCGAGCCGTTGCCGGCGCTTGCCGACGGGAGGTTGACTACGTACGCACTGGTGATGCCGAGCCAACAGTCGAGGGCTTCGTCCACGGCGGCCGCGTGCCGCCGCGGCGCGGAGTCCGCCGTGAGCCGGGACAGTCGCGGCAGCCGGGCGGTGTCGTGCGGTCGCATGTAGACAGCCCCGACGTCGGCGACGTCGAGGATGCGCTCGCCGGCGCTCACCGTTCCCTCGACCCGGCCCTGGTCGACCGACAGATCCACTCTGGTCTCCAGCACGTCGCGTTGGCTGAGCAACCAGAACGGCGCCCCGAGGTCGACCAGTTCCCGGCGGACGCGGGCGAGCGGGCCGTCCTCGGGCAGGCCCCACAGCAGGGTCAGCATGTCGTCCACCCGAGGTGTCGCGCGACGGCGAGCGCCGCGGCGCCGTCCAGGTCCGTCCAGGCGGTCGCGGTCAGGAACCGGGCGCGCTCCCCGCAACCGTCGAAGGTGAGGCCGAGCAGCGGCGTGCCGGCGACCGCGGCGAGCCGGACCGCGGACTCGGCGACGCGCGGGTGCACCGGACCGATGACCCGCTGGCCGACGACCGTGGCCGCGACCTCGTCCGGGCCGGGCCCGCCGCGGCTGGGACCACCGCCTCCCGGGCCGCCGCGGTCGGCGGCACCGTGGCGGGCGGCACCGTGGCGGGGAGCCGTCGCCGGCGCGTGGCGGTCCGGAGGGCGGGTGCTGCGGCGCAGTGGCGCGGGCGCGAGCCCGGCGCGGTACGCGGCCAGCGCCCACTGCTCGGCCGACCACGGGGGCCCGTTCAGGCAGCCCGGGGCTGGCCGGTTGAGCACCGGAGCCGGGCAGGCGTCGAGCCAGGCCAGCAGGAAGGCGCCGAGCTCGGCGGCGGCGTAGACCCGGTCGGCGGCGTGGACCTGCGGCAGGTCGGCAGCGCTGATGGCGGTCAGCCGGGTCAGGACGCCGTCGAACGGGTCCGGGCTCGGCCAGGTCCACCCGTCGTCGCGCCCGGCGAGCCGGAGGCTCCAGCCGGCAGCGGACAGGTCGGCCGGCATGACGAGCCGGGTGGCCTGCGGCCAACCCTGGGCCAGCGCGTGCGCGGCGGAGTCCCAGCGGTGCGCCAGGACGAGCCACACCTCAGCCGTCCCCGCCGTCGGGCTCTTCCAGCGCCCGCTCGCCGACCGGCGGCCGGTCCACGGGACGGACAAACGTGCGCGCGGTGGCGTCGTCGGGAGCGGGCTGCTCCTCGGCGCCGGGCGCGGCGATGTTCTCCACTGGGATCGCTTTCTCGATCGGAGCGAGCTTGTCTCTGTCCTCCTTGCCCTCCTTGTCTTCCTTCTCCTTGTCCTTGCCTTCCTTTTCCTTCTCCTTCTCTTTGTCCTTGCCCTCCTTCTCCTTGTCCTTCTCCTTGTCCTTCTCTTTGGTGTCTTTGCCTTCCTTCTCCTTGCCCTTGGCGTGCAGTTCGGCGTCGATCTCGGTGATCTTGTCCTCCAGCTCGCGCGCCATCCCGTACACCTCGCTGCGCAGCTCGGCCAGGCAGTTGCTCAGCCGGTAGAAGTTGACCGCGATCTCGTCGAACTCGACCTCGATGCCGTGGAAACGCGCGTTGAACCCCAGCTCCTCGGGCGTCGTGCCGGCCTGGACGACCGTGAGCCCGTCGACGAAGTCCGGGTGGACGAACGTCCGGGTGTACGTGGCGGCGCATTCCGGCGCAGACTGCGAAATCTTCGTCTGAAACGTGAACGGAGCCGCGGCCGCCGCGGCCTCGCCCTCGCCGGCGAGGGCGGCCTCGGCGGGTTCGGCGGGTTCGGCCGGCTCGGCGGTGCTGCCGGCGGCGGCCGACTGGGCAATCAACCGGCCCATCAGGGCAACGACCGCGTCCTCCGACAGCCCGGTGCCGCGCAACGCGGCAACGATGTCCTTCCCGGCCACCCCGTCGATGACGACCTCGCCATCGTGGAACTCCACAGCGCTCACCGCACCTCCTCGATGCAGATGCCCCGGTCCGGTTGGCGGTCGCCGCAGTCGGGTGTGCGGGGACGCCTGGTATCGCGGAGCCGACCCGGCACGCCGGTGATACCTGCACGCCGGATGTATCGAAGGCCGGTCCCCCCGACTCCGTATGGCCATACAGGGTCACAGGGTCGGAGCACGACCGGCGTTCTGCCGGTCATTCTGGGGGCCGGTGTGGAGTACGAGGATGGCGTGCTCGTGCGGCTGGCCGACCCGGCTGTCCGCGGCAGCCTCTTCGACGACGAGGCGCTGGGCGCGGTCGCCCGCGCCGGTTACGACCAGCCGGAGCTGGAGGGGCCGTTCTCCGCCGTCTTCGACGGGGTGGACCTCGCCGTGGCGGTGCCGTCGACGATCACCGCCAGCGGCGAGCTCTACCTGACCCCCGGCGCCACCCCGGCCCAGCTCCGGATGGCGTTCACCGGGCCGGCCGACCCGGGGGCGGCCCGGCTCACCGCGGTGTGGCGGGGCAGTGTCGTGGCGCGCGTCCGGCCGGCGGCCGACCCGCTCGACCGGCTCGCCATCCGTTGGCCGCGGCTGGGCGACGTGGACGCGGCAGTCGTGGCGGCCACCGGCGCGCTGCCCGCCGACCCTGGTGCGCTGGAAACCGCCCGGCGCACACAGCTTCTCGCCCTCCTCGCCGACACGGCCGGAGGTCCGGTGCTGGGCGGCGACGCCGAGCTGCAGCGCTGGCTGCAAGCGACCGGCGCGGCGACCGTCGGCCAGTTGCTGGTCGGGCTGGACGAGAACGGCGGCGCGGCCTACGTCCGGGTCGGGTTCGCCGACCCGGCCGCCGTGCCGGCCCGCCCCCGCCCGCTGCCGGTCACCGTCGCTCTGCTGGCCCGCGACGCCGGCTTCTCGATCGCGGGCCTGCTCGCCGACACCGCCAGCGTCCGCGCCCGGCTGAGCGACGTCGCCGGCGGCGGCCCCGAGCCGCCCGACCTGCGCCGCCGGACCGACGTGGTCGTCGGCTGGGTGGTGCCGGGCACGACGTTCGACGATGCCGGCTGGCCCGGCGGCGACACCGGCTCCGCGGCCGAACGCCGGTCTGCGCGCAGGTCGGCCGCCACCACCTGGCTGGCCGGGCACGGCATCGCCCTCATCGCTACCAGCTTCGCCTGACCGTCCGCACTCATCCGACCACCGACCCACACCTCGCGCCGCACCCGATCCACCCGGAGGACCTCATGGCCGTCGCCGCCGCCTTCCCGTTCGTCGAGGTGAACATCGACACCTCCGCGCTCCAGCCGGTCGCGCAGCGCTCCCCAGGCGTGCTGGCGATCGTGGGCCAGACCGCCGCCGGGGCGGATGGCGGCGCCGCGGCGCCCGACGTACCGACCCTGGTCAGCACGCTGGACGACGCAGGGACGCTGTTCAGCAAGGTGACCAACGGGGTGGCGGCGGCGAACCCGCTCTACACGGCGCTGCGGACCGCGCTGCTGCAGAACCCTCGGCCCAGCAAGCTGTACGGGGTGCGGGTCGGCACCGCGGTGGCGACCGCGCTGGCCAGCCTGGAGGCAGCCGACGACGTGACGTTCGTGGCGCTGGCCGCGACCACCGACGTCGGCCAGGCGTCGTCGGGCGGCAGCGCGGCGACCGGGCTGACCGCGCTGAAGGAGCACGTGGAGAGCTTGTCCCTCGACGGCAGCAAGCGGATCGGCGTCGCCATGGTCGACCCGGCGACGCCGAAGAGCCCCACGTACGTGGCCGACGTCGTGGCGGCGGTCTCCGGCCTGCGCAGCTCGACGAGCCGGATGGTGCTGGTGGCGGCGCGCGGGGCCACCGGCGACGCGGCGGTGGCTGCCGCGTCGGCCATCGCCGGCTACCCGCCGCACATCTCGATCGTGCTGAAGAAGGTCCGGGGGCTCAGCATCCCGGTCGCCCAGCAGTACAGCCCGTCGGAGATCATCGGGCTGTCCGAGGCCGGGATCGTCCCGCTGATCGACCCGGCGCTGATCGTCGGGGAGAGCCTGCACTTCGCCGACGGGCGGTGCTTCACCTCCTCCGACGACCTGCTGTTCGTCGACCTCGTCCGCACCCTCGACGACATCGACTTCCGGCTGAAAGCCGGGCTGATCGGGCTGGTCGGCGACGCCCGGATCACCCGCTCCGGACTGACCCTGCTGAAGACGCGGATCGAGGGCATCCTCGGCCCGCTGCAGCGCGGCTCGGTGATCGACGGGTTCGCCATCCAGATCCCCGCCCTCGACGTGCTGTCCCTGCCGGAGACGGCATGGTCGCCGGCCGACCGGACGATCGTCACCGAGTCCCGGGCAAACCGCGCGGTCGACGTCTTCGTGACCGTCACATATGGACCGGCCACGCACCGGATCAAGGTCACCCTCGCCCCTACCTTCTGAGCGCCGCACGCCACGCCATTCACGACAGGAGCCCGCAATGCCCGACTGGAAGTCCCGCCTCGTCGTGTCCTGGGAGGACAGCTCCGGCGTCCACAAGGTGGTGCCGGTGGACAGCTTCGCGCCGCAGTTCTCCCTCGGCGCCGAGGTGCTGCACTCGATCGACGCGACGCACATCGGTGTCGTGTACTCGCCGAAGTCGATGACGTTCTCGCTGTCGGTCAAGGCGATCGGCGACTCGGCCGCGCAGCTGACCTCGCTGGCGATGGCCGGTGCCCGGTTCAACCTCGTGCTGCAGGAGACCGACGACGGTACCGACTGGTCGTTCGCCCGGGTCGTCCTCACCGACTGCGTGATCACCTCGGCGGCGCAGAACGTCTCGGTCGCCGGGGCGCCGTCGGCCACCTTCTCCGGGTTCAGCCTGGCGGCGATGGCCGAGCCGAAGACCGGCACCGCCAGCAGTATCCCGTAGGCCTGCGATGGACGAGCCGGACCGGCCCGCCGCCGCGCGGGTACGCGAGTCAGGACTCGCATACGTCCACGCCGGGGAGCTGATCGTCCCGGCTGCCGGAAGCGACGCCGAGCTGGAGTTCGCGGCGAGCGACCCGCGCGCCGTCGTCGAGTACCACTTCCCCGTCGTCGTGGAGATCCGGCAGGCCGACCCGCCGGACCTGCTCGCGGTGGCCGAACAGGTCGCGCAGCACCTGATCCGAGGGATGGAGGCCTGAGCCCGTGCCGCTTCGCGTCGTGCACCCGGTGCGGCTCGTCGTCGACCGAAGCGAGGTCGGCAACGAGGCGCAGCTGGCCGACGCGCTGGAAACCGCGCTGACGTCGGCGGTAGCGGCCAGTGTCGAGCAGGTGCTGTCCGGCCGCACGCCCGGCACCGGCGTGCGGATCATGCCGCCGCGGGTCAGCTGGGCGCCGTCACCGGCCCCGGCGCTCGAGGAGCGGGAGCGCGACCGGCTCACCGGCTGGATCGGGGCGGCTGTCGCGAACGCGCTGGCTGCCAGCGGGGTCCGGGACGGGATCCTGGCCGAGGACGGGACAGTCGGCGAGCCGGACGCCGAGGCGGGTCTTTCCGGCGGCGGCGCCCGGACCGGGCGCGGCGAGCCGGTGGACGAGACCCGGATCCACCGCCCATTGCGCCGCTACGTCGTGCCGTCGTACGGCGGCAAGCGCACCGCCGCGGCCAGGCTGATCCTGCCCGCCGGCGGCGAGGGCATCGAGGTGACGTACGAGCCTTCGGGCCGCGACTGGACGCCGATCGACCGCCGGAACATCGCCCGTGTCTACCGGATGGAGTTGAGCCGGCGGCACTACCCGGAGCCGGCGAGCGGGCTGCTCGGCGTCATCTTCCGCAGCCGGCGGACCGGCCTGCTGCACATCGCGGCCGTCAGCTACCCCGACGGCCATCTCGTTCCGGACTTCGCGCTGGACTACATCAGCGAGTCCTATGTGGATGCCAAAGGGAACGTCGCCTTCCGTCCGACCGCGCTGTCCGCGGACTCCGCCTACACGCTCAGCTGGGAAGGCTCCGTCGCCCAGACCCGCGGCGTCATGACCCGGTTCTACAAGCAGGACCTGGACGGCTTGCTCCGCGACAACGTCGAGCCGGGCGCGTTGCAGGACAAGGCCAGCTACGACGCGGCCATCCAGGAGCGGGTGAACGCGACGATCGAGGACCAGGTCGAAACTGTCCACCCGGAAGTCACGTGCTTCGTGCGGCTGGGGGTGAACGGCGTCGGCTTCCTCATCGCGCTGAAACGCACTCCGGACTGGGTACGCGAAGGGCTGAGCATCGAGTTGATCCCGCTGACCGAGCAGGCCGCGCCGACCGGTACGCCGGCGGACACCGCCGAGCAGGGCGCCGGCGAGCGGGGCCGTGGGCGGGAGACCACCGGCGGCCGAGCCGGCACGCCGGGCGAGGGTGCCGAGAGCGGCGGCGAGCAGGGTGCTCCCTGGACAGACGGCCCGTCCGGCACGCTGCCGTGGACCGAGGGCGACGCGATCTCGCTCGTGGAGACCGACAGCGGCGAGCCGACCAAGGGCGTCGTGTACCCGCAGTCCGCTGCCTGGAGCCTCGTGCCGCTCACCCAGGACTGCACCGCCTTCGAGGGCGAGCCGTCGGTCGAGGAGCTGGGCGAGGCCGGAGCCGGCCTGCGGTCGCTGATGGCGCGCATCGCCGCCCTGCTGCAGATGCGGCCGTGCGAGCACATCGGCGCGTTCCTCCTCGACTGCGGCCGGTACCTGGGCGCCCGCGCCCACCAGGTCGCGAACGCCGACGACCACAGCACCGGCCGGCCGCAGGCGCCGGCCGCCGGCGTCCGGGGCAACCTCGGTGACCTGCACTTCGTGCCGACGGCGTCGGTCTCGATCCAGCTGATGCGCCAGCTCGCCAGCACGGTGCCGCTCATCAGCCGGCTGAGCCGCGACTACCGCGCCGCCCTGGCGGCCCGCCCGGACCTGATCCAGGGCAGCATGTCCGGCCGGTTCGACGCCTGGCGGGCCGACTTCCTCGCCGAGCTCACGCCGGCGGTGGCGCAGGGCGTCGGGCAGGTCTTCGCGATGACCAGCTCCGTCCTGTTCGGACAGGTGCTGCGTACGTCTGCGACGGTCATCGAGCGAGCGCTCAGCCACCTGCCGCAGACCGCGAACGTGTTCGCCGAGCGCGTGCTGCCGATGCTGATCGGGGTCGAGCAGTACACGACCTGGCGGGACCGGCTGCAGGAGGCCATCGACGAGGACCTGCGCCGCCGTGTCCAGGCGGCGCGGTTCGGCGTCGAGCAGCCGGCGCCGGTCGCACCCGAGTACGCCGTTCCGCCCGCGCCCGCCCCAACCGGGGCCGGTGCCGGCGGGGACATCGCCGCGGCCCGGGAGGCCTGGCGGCAGAGCGCCTCCGGCACCGTCGCGGCGCTCGCCGGCCAGGGCGCCGCGCACGGGGCCGCTGGCGGTGCGGCGGTCTCGGAGCGGGCCGGCGAGGTGGTCCACACGCCGACGGGGTACCGGCTGCTGGACAACACCGGCCGCCCGCGCACGGTCGAGGAGCTGGAGCAGCTCATCATCCTCGCCCGCGGGGCGGCGGAGTCGGTGGATCCGCTGGTCAAGCACATCGACGACCTGCCGGAGAGCGTCAGCCGGATGCGGGAGGGGCCGGACGCCGTCGAGCGGGAGCTCCGGTCGATCCTGGAGCGGATGGCCCTCAGCAACAAATGGATCACGATGCAGGCCGACGGCGACGTGACCTACGGCTTCACCGCGACGTCCATCCAGAAGGACATCGAGCACGCCACGGTCCCGGGCTCCACGTACAGCCTCGCCGGGATTCACCACCTGGCCCACACCGAGTTGGCGGAGTTCTTCGCCGGTGACCGCTTCTACGCCCTCGGGATCGACGCCCTGATGGACTCCGAGCTCGGCCGGAAGGCGCTGGTCGGGCAGCTCGAGATGGTCGGCCTGGTGCTGATATCGGTGCTCTGCCCGCCGGCCGGCATCGTGCTCGGCATCGAGCTGGCCGCCTACCACCTGGCCGAAGCCTACGAACGCAAGATGGTCTACCAGGCCCTCGTCGACCCCGACGTGGTGCTGTCCCGGGCCGAGGTGGAGCTGGGCCTGTTCGCCGCCTGGTTCGGGATGGTCGTCTCGCTGCTTCCCGTGCTCGGCAAGCTCGCGGGTGCGTTCAAGACCGCGGCACCGCTGGCCGGGGCGGCCGAGGGCGAGCTGAGCGCCAGCGCCCGGATGGCGGCCAGCAGCGCCGGCGAGGAGGCCGCCGCAGTGGTCGGTCAGGTGGAGCGGGACCTGGTCGGCCAGTTCATCCGCGACCTGATGATCAACGAGGCACTCAGCGAGGCCATCGGCGTAGCGCTCGGCCCGGTCTTCGCACATCTTCAGCACCGCCTGGAGACCTCCGCCGCGGTCGGCGGGCTGGACCGGGCGCTGGCGATGGTGCTCGCCCGGCGGGCCGCCGCCGGGTCCGCGACCTCGACACCACCTGCGCACCCGCCGAAGGAGCCACCGCGATGACGATCAGGCCGCCGAAGCCGGAGATCGAGGTCCCGGTCAGCGCGATGGGGCTGCCGGAGGTCGGCGCGTTCCAGCGCTACCTCACCGACGCCGGCAGGATGAGCCCGGACAGCGCCGAGGGCTTCACCCGCGCGCTGGTCGCCGCCATCCTGGTCGACATCGGCCGGTGGTGCGGCCGGGTCACCCGGCTGAACCTCATCGCCATCGTGCACCTGCGCACCGAGCTGAAGATCCGCTACGTGGCCGCGCTGCGGCTGCTCGGCGAAGGCCGCACCGAGCTGCCTCCGGACCTGCAACCGAAGGCGTTCCGCGACATCTACGGCGAGCTGTTCAGGCGGATGAACGAGGTCGTCGGGTTCGGCGAGCAGGTGCGCAGCAACCCGGACGCCGCGATCGACGCCGTTCTGGCCGACCTCGACGCTCCCGGCTCGGTCGAGGTGCCGCTGCACGAAGCCCGCGCCGAACTGGAGGGCACCGACCTGGACGAGCCCTACCGGCCGCCGGACGAGCCGCCGTCCCCCGAGTTCGACGATCCCGAGGCCGCCCAGGCCGAGGCCGAGGCCCGCCGGCACGCCGACGACCCGGACCTGGCCGCGAGCCAGCGGCAGGGGGTCGACCCGCTGCTGCCGTACAACCGGGACCTACGCCGGGTGCTCACCCGCTTCGGCGACCGCCCGCCCAGCGCCCGGGGCCCGGGCGAGGTCCCGGCCATACCGCGCGCACTGGCCGAAGGCGCGGCCGAGATGATCCGCCGCGACTTCCTCGGCGCGGCCGGCATCGACGACGTCCGGGTCGAGCAGCAGCCCGTGCTCGGCCCGCACATGGCCGCCGAGGGCTCGCTCGGGGTCTTCGACCCGGTCCGCGACATCGGCTACGAGATCTCGTTCCGCGACCCTGTCTCGGGGCAGCGGATCAAGCCGGACGGGTACGCGGTCCTCAGCGGCGACACCTTCCAGTTCCTCGAGCACAAGGCGCACGAGGCCGTTCCGGGGCGGGGGTTCTTCGACGGCCGCTCGGGTGTGGAGCTGCTGCGCGACATGGAGGTCCGGGCCCGGCTGGCGCAGCGGATCCCGGGCTGCCAGGGCTGGCGGTACAGCGCGGACCTGCCGGAGCTCACCGAGGTTCTCGACTGGGCCGTGCGGACGTTGCGCCGTGAGCTGCCGCCGGGCCTCGACGCTCCCGCTGCGGCCTCCGAGAGCTTCGTGCGGGCGGTGCAGCGGCTCGCCAACGACCCAGCCACCCAGGACTGGGCCCGCATGCTGCGAGTGGCGCCGTGACAGTGCCTGGCCCGGCGGTCGCCCTCGTGAGCGGGCCAGGTGGCCGCCGTGGCTGAGTCGAGCTTCGTCGGGTACGACCGCGCGCTGCCGGCGGCGGTGATCTCCGACGGCGTCCTGATGGTGCCGCTGTGGGCGGTGACGTCGCTCAGCCTGACCGAGACCTACCAGCTTCCGCCGGTCGGCTCGGCCGGGCACCGGGCGGTCGCGCAGGTGCACGACGACACGCTGAGCCTCAGCGGTGTCCTGTTAGGACCGGAGCGCTTCACCTGGAAGCTCCTGCTGGAGCAGCTCGCCGAGGCGAGCAAGCGCGGCACCGCACTGGCCGCGTTCAGCGGCGGCACGGTCGGCGGGCTGATCCTGATCACCGGCCTGACGGTCCGCACCGACATCCAGATCCAGAGCCTGGTGTTCACCGCCAACGCGGCGAAGCGCGACGCGCTGGACGTCCAGCTGACGATGGCCCACCTGCCGCTGCCCTCGCTGCTCGGCAAGCTGCTCGACGTCGCGAGCCTGGGCGTGGGTGCGCTGGCCGACGTGGTCGGCAACTGACCGGGAATCGACTGACTGGGGAATCGACCGTGACGGAGTGGAGACGCCGATGACGCTGACCAGCCTGGTGGTCCTGGACGTGCTCGTCCCGGCGGCCCGGCCGGGCACCGCGGCGGCGGCACCGGCCGGGTACACCGAGATCCTGGACGACCTGCGGCAGGGCCTGCCCGCCCGGATCGCCCTGACGCCGCGGCTGAGCCTGGGGCTGACGCTGCCGACCGGCCTGGCCCGGACCTGGCTCGCCGCCGACCCCGGCGCCACCGTCAGCACTGGCGGTACGCCCGGCGTCGGCGCGCTCGGCACCGGCGGCGCGCTCGGTATGCCCGGCGCGGTCTCCACCGGCGGCCCGGTCGCTGTGGGAGGGCTCGGGGACACGGCTCGGCCCGCGCTCCGGCTGCACCTGCTCGCCGACGGCCGCCGCGTCAGCGCGATCCCGCTGGTGGCCGGCACGCACCGGCTGCTGCCGGCCGACCCGGCCCGGCCGGCCGAGATCGCGCTCGTCGTCCTGGGCTGGCGGCTGAACGCCGGCACGGTCGTCGGGCCCGGCCGGTTCGGCTCGTGGCTGTGGCTGGCCTGGCGGCTCGTCGGCGGGGCGGCGAACGCCGCGGCACCGCCGCCGTCGCGGCCACAGACGCCGGTCCCGCCCGGCGCCGGCGTGGGCTTCGCCGCGGTGCAGGACGCCTCGACCGTGCAGGAGTGGCGATGAGCCTGCTGACCGGAGCCGAGCCGGGGGCACTGCTCGGCAACCACCCCGGCTACGTCCTCACCCTGCACCGGCTGCTGCCCGACGGCTCGGTCGGCCCGGCGAGCGGGCCGGTGCTGAACAGCGACCGGTACGAGGCCCGGGTCAAGGTCACCCGCACCGGCGACCTCGCCGGGAACCAGGTGACGGTCACGCTGGAGGGCCTCACCGACGCCGACCACCGCGCCGTGGCGGCCAAGCACCACGACGGCAGGCTGGTGCTGCCGGTCGTGCGGGTGCACCTGTTCTGGCGCGACACCAACTCGACCGTCGGGGCCTACCTCAGCAACCTGGCCGGGATCGGCTCGCTGACCGCCGGCCTCGGCACCGAGGCGCTGGCAAACCTCGAGGTGGGCGAGTACCAGCTCACCCAGGTGACCCGGCGGCGCGGGGAACGCCGGTACGAGACCGAGCTGACCGGTGTCGACCGGATCGCGTTCCGCCTGCGCCGGCGGCTGGCCAAGCCACATTCGTTCATCGGGCTGGCGGACGCGGCCACGTCGCTGGCGGCCATCGCCCGGGTCCCGTGCTTCCCGTGGCCGATCAGGCCCACCGACCCGGAGCAGGACCCTGCCGCCATGCCGTTCACCACCAAGCGCGGGGAGCGGGTCGCCGACGCGCTGCAGCGCCTGAGCAAGCGCATCGAGCTGCTCACGAACCGGTACGGCCGCGGCATGCTGCTGATCCGCGACGGCCTGCTCGTCGTCGGGCCGCGGCGCATACCGTTCTCCGGATCGCCCCGCCCGCTCACCTGGACCACCGGCCTGCTTGCGGTCGAAGCCGAGGCCGACCTCCAGGCAGACGTCGAGGCGACGGCCTCGCCGGGAGCCGGCACGGATGCCGGGCCCGCCGGCGATGCCGTGGCGGCCGGCGTCGCGGGCGCGGTGGCCGGTGCGGTGGCCGGTGTAGCCGGTGCGGTGGCCGCAGCGGCAGCGGCCGGTGCGGCCGGCGAGGTCGAGGAGGGCGGCGAGCCGGACGACGACGAGCCGGGGATGTCGCCACCTCGCCGCAGCCAGTGGCGGATGACCCTGCGCGGCCGGCCCGACCTGCAACCCGGTGACGTCGTCGCGTTCGACCCGCCGAGCGAGAACGCCCCCACCCAACCCGGCGTCAAGGCCGCGGTGCTGGGCGCCTTCGCCGCGCCGTTCACCGGCGTCACCGGCGCCAAGCCCCGCACGGAGGGTTACGTCAGCTCGGTGACGCACGAGCTGGCCCGCGGCTCCGGGCTGCTGACCGTGCTCACGGTGGTCGAGTTCGGCGCCGGCGACGACGGCTGGGACTACCGGACCGCGCCGGTCAGCGCCCCGCAGGCACAGGCGAGCGGCGACCGGGTCGCCGCCGCGTCGGACGCGGCCGTCCGGTTCGCGGCCCTGGTGGACCAGGCCGTCGACCGGCAGCTGCGCCAGCTCGACCTGCCCGAGGTCGGCGAGGTGCGGGAGTACCGCTCGCGCGCCGGCGGGCCGCGGGCCGCGGCGCACCGGGCCCGGCTGTGGCAGGGTACGTCGCCGGCCGACGACGGCGCCGGCCACACCGCGACCCGGCTGCCGATCGAGACCGCGGCGCCGCTGGAGCAGACCGAGGTCCCGTACGTGACCCCGTTCGCCTGGGGGAAGGCGGGGCTGGTGCTGCCGCGGTACCCCGGGACGCGGGTCGCGTCGGTCAGCCGGCACGGTAGGCACGGCGACACCGTCGACATAGGGGCGCTCTGGCCGGACGGCAGCGGGCCCGACGCCGAGCCGGGCGACTGGTGGCTGAGCCTGCCGGCCGCCGTGGATCCCGCCCAGCGGTCGTCGGTCGCTGAGAACGTCGCCCCGAAGCCCTACGCCGGCGTCGTGAGCAACGACCTGACCGACGCCGGCGGCCACCGCGCGGTCGAGGTGCAGACCCTGCGGATCCAGATCGGCCGGGACGGGCTGCAGAACGCCGGCCAGCGGCCCGCGCTGGCCGCCGGCGGCGTCGTGCTGTCCATCGAGCACACCGACGGCACGACGACGATCCAGATCAGCGACTCCGGCGACGTGAAGATCACCGCCGCCGGCCGGCTCGACCTGTCCGGCAACGGGGTCTCGATCGACGCGCAGGGCAAGGACGTGACGATCAAGGCGGACACGGTGGCAGTCGAGGTCAGCAGCGAGATGACGGTGGACTGAGGGAGCGGGAGATGGCTGTCGTCGTGACCACCGCTGCGACGGTGGAGTGTGCGCAGAAGGGCACCGTGAGCCAGAACGCCGGCCCGGTCAAGCTGAAGGTCGCCGGAGCCGCGGTCTCGCTGTGTTCCGCCATCTCCGGTTGGACGACGGCCGGCTGCCAGGCGGCGGCCGGCAGCACCAAGTCACCGTGCGACCACGTCGGCGCGCCGACCAAGGGCACCGCCACGAAGCTGAAGGTCTCCGGTTCTGCGGTGCTCCTGGACAGCTTCTCGGCGCCGGCCAACGTGGGCCCCGCCGCGGACCCGGTCGCGCACACGGTCTCGGTCACGAAGACCGCCAGCCAGAAGCTGAAGGCGAGCTGAGATGCCCGGCGTACCCGTTCCCGGCCCGGTGTCGGTCCCGGCCGACCCACCCACCCGGGCGCGGCGGCGGCAGGCCCTCGGCTTGGGCCTGGCCTGCCCGCCGCTGGCACCCGGCGCGGACCTCGGCCGCGACCTGGTCCTGGCCACCGGACCGGATGGACGGCGCGACCTCGGCGTCGTCGACGGCTTGGACAACCTCGTCCAGGGCCTGCAGATCGCACTCACCACGGCTCTCGGGTCCGATGTGTTCAACACCGAGTTCGGCTTCGACGGCCTGCGGGTGCTCGCCGAGGAGGCCGACCCGGCGCTGGCCAGGGAACGGGTGCGGATCGCCGTGGTCCGCGTGCTGCGCCAGGACGCCCGGGTCCGCGGGATCGCGGACGTCCGCCTCGTCGACGCCCGGGCCGGCGAGCCGCGCCCCGCGGCGGTCGAGTCCTGGCGGACCGCGCAGGTGCGGTGCGTCGTGGAAACCGCCAGCTCCGACCCCCTCACGCTGACCATCGATGGAGTGATCCCCCGTGGCTGACCCGACCGCCGACCCCGGCCGCGACATCGAGGCCGTCGACGCGGCCGTGCTGCAGGCCACCGGAACCGCCGAGTTCGGCGTGACCGCCGGGGGTTTCGTCCCGAAGCCGTTCGCCCGGCTGCTCGCCGAGAAACTGGCGCTGAGCCGGGCGATCCTCGGCGACGACGTGGATCTCACCTCGTCGTCGGTGCTGCGCAAGCTGCTCGAGATCAGCGCGCTGGAGGACGCCCGGACCTGGGCGGCGCTCGCCGCGATGTACGACAACAGCTTCGTCGCCACCGCCACCGGGGACGCGCTGAGCCTGCTCGGCGCCGAGCTCGGCCTCGCCCGCCCGTTCCTGGAGGCGACCGGCACCGTGACGCTCACCCTGGTGGGCAACCTGCCCCCCGGCACGCCGAGCGTCGGAATCCCGGCCGGCTCGCGGCTGCTCACCCCCGGCGGGCACGACGCGGCGACGGCCGCCGACACGCTCCTGTCCGCCGCCGACCGGACCAAGACGGTCGCCGTGGTCGCGTTCCGGCCCGGCCCCCAGGGCAACCTCGACCCCGCCGGCACGGTGGGACCGGTCCACCCGCAGCGCCTGGAGACCTGGAACGTCCTGGACGCCAAGCTCACTGGCCTGCTGGCGCTGCGGTCGGCCAGCGGGGGCGCCGTCGACGTCACGATCAAGCACGACACGCCGCTCACCGGCGGGGAGCTGCGCTGGCCCGACGAGCGCTACCGGTCGCTGCTGCTGCGGGCGCCGCGCTCGCTGTGGAGCGCGGACTCCCTGCAGGTCGCTGCCTCCCTGGTCCCCGGCGTCCGGCAGACCCGGGTGCTGGACACCTGGGGCGGGCTGGACGTCAACCAGTCGATCTTCGGCAACTTCTCCTTCGTCGAGCGCCTCTTCTCCGCCGAGCGGGACGTCGCCAGCCCCTACTTCGTCACCGTGCTGGTCGCGCCGACGGACGCGGCGATCTGGGACGGCCCCACCGGGCTGCGGCAGGAGGTGCTGTCGGCCATCGAGGACCTCCGCCCGCTGGGGATCTTCCCCGCGGTCGAGCGCGGCGAGGCCGTCAACGTCTCGTTCCAGGCCGATCTCGTCGTCCGCGACGTCCCGCTGCCGGTCGGCTCCCTCGACACGGTCAACAGTTCAGCGGCCGCGCTCGCCCTCGAGGCCCGCCTGTCGGAGCGGGTGCGCCGGTACGTGACGGGGCTGTCGTTCGGCGAGCCGGTCCGGGCCGCCGAGGTGACCCGGGTGCTGATGAGCGAGCCGGGCGTCCAGGACGTGCACGGGCTCGCCCTGCTGCGCTGGCCCGGCCCGGTCGAGGCCGCCGGGTCGACCGGGCCGGACGCCGGCACGCAGGCAGGACCGGTGCGGCTGGGGCTCGGCGAGAACGTGACCGTGCCGCCGTCGGGCATCCCCACGTACGTCGAACTGCTCGACCGGCTCAGGATCGTGGCCCGGTGAGCGCCCCGACGGTCGCCCTCGACCCGGACGGCCCGCGCTCCGCCGCCCTCGCCAACCTCGTCGAGCACCTCACCGGCCCGCTGGCCGCCGGGGCTGTCCTGGAGCAGGTCGCGTTGGACGGCGCCGGCCACGCCGAGGTGCGCTGGCAGCGCGAGCCGCTGCTGCTGCTGCGGCTCGACCAGGACCTCGGCCTCGACACGCTGGACGTGGCGGTGCGCATCGGCCCGCTGGCGGCGGGTCCGCCGGCCCCGGGCACGGGCTTCACGGCGTCGCTGCGCTTCGCCGCATACTCCGAGCGCGGGGCCAGCCTGCCGGTGTGGCCCTTCGGAGCGGGCGCTCCGGGGCTGGACGATGCTGCCGTCGCGGTCGAGGCCCGGCGGGTTGCCGCCGACGGCGCCGCCGAGGCCGTCCCGGCGAGCGCGCTGGCCGCCCTGCTCGGCCTGACGCTCGTGCAGGGGACGACCGGCCGGGTCGCGTTCCTGCTCGGCGCCGAGAAGGCCACGCTGCGGCGGGCGGCCCGGGAGACAGCCGCGAGCCGGACGCTCGCCGGAGCCCGGTCCGGCTCCCTCGACCGGCACGGCCGGGACCTCGGCGTGGCCCGGTTCGCCGACCGCCTGGTCGGCAGCGCCGGCCCGCCCGCGCAGATCTCGACAGCGCCCCGGCTGGAACCCGACGGGCTCGAACCCGACCGGGACTACCGGCGGCGGCTGGCCGCGATGCGGTCCTTCGCCGTACCCACCCGGGCCGGCGTCATCGAGGCAGTCAACGGTCCGGGCACGGACGACGACGCGCCGTCGGGATGGCTCGCGGAGCTGGGCGCGACGCAGCGGGTCCGGGTGGTCGAGCAGACCAACCCGTTCGCCGTCGGCGTCCTCGTCGTGTCCTCCGCCGGGCAGCAGGCCCGCGACGACTTCCTCGCCGCGCTGCGGCGGGATCGGCTGGTCCGCCCGGTGCCGTCCGAACCCCGGGACGCCGCCTACGCCAGCCGCATGCTAACCCTCGAGCAGCGGCAGGACATGGACCGGCTCGGCGAGCAGCTCACCGCCGGCTACGCCTTCGAACAGGCCGCCGCCGCGGACCCGGCGTTCGCCGAAGGGCTGGCGCGCGGCCTGGCCCTCGCGGCCGGGGCGCGGGCGGCACTCGGCAACGCCACCCGGTGGCGGGTGACCCGCGCGCAGGACGATGCGGGCGGCAGCCGGTACGAGCTCGGCCTCGGCTGCGACCTGGTGCTGCCGCCGGCGGACGAGGCGGAGGCGCTGCGGGTGGCCGCGGTCGCGTGGACCCCGGCGTCGGCGACCCCGGCGGAGCTGGCCGGCGTGCTCGCCGCGGTCGCGCAGGCCGCCGCAGCCGGGCCGGACCCGCGGCTGCGCTGGCTGCTGACCGCATGCGGGCTGCGCACCGTGTTCCCGCTGGACGAGCTGACCGTCTTCGCCAGCTCGGTGCCGATGCTCGGCATGGAGATCACCGGGCCCGCCGTCGTCGGCGTGCCCGGCTGGAGCCACGTGGTCGCCGTCCCGGCAGCGGCGCGAACGGTCGTGCGCTACGACCGGGGCCAGCGCGTGCTGCAGGTCGTGACGGTGCCCGACAAAGGAGAACCGACCGTGCTGGCCGCGGCGGGGGGCGTGCCGGCCATGGACGCGGTGGTCTGCGTCGGGCTCCGCGGCGGCCTGGGCGAGCTCGGCTTCATCATCGGGTACGAGCGGGCCGCCGGTACGGTCCACGTGCTCCGCCCAGCCGTCGGCGGCGTGTTCCTGGTGCGGTCAGTGACCGGCTGGACGAGCCGGTGGTCGGCCGTGGTCACGGGCGAGTTCGGCGGGCCGACCGCGTACCAGGACGTGGTGTTCTACGAGCGCGAGACCGGCGGCTGTGCGGTCTACGGGGTCGACCCGGACGGCGGCTTCGCGCCGGCTGCCGCCATGCGGCCGGTGGCTGGGCTGGCGTCGGCGACCGCCCTCGGACGGATCGGCAGCTGGAGCCATCTCGCCGTGGTGCCCGGTTCCGGCGGGTCGGACCTGCTGCTGGGATACGACCAGGACCGCGGCGACGTGCAGGCGGTGGAAATGGACAGCTCCGACGGCCTGCGGGTCAGGTGGCAGGAGGTGGCCTGGCGGCCCGGGTTCAGCCAGCTGCTGCCGGTGCCCCCGCCCGGCCCGGGTTCGGCGGCCACGCTGCTCGGGTACGACCGGGAGCAGGGTCGGCTGTCGTCGTTCGGTGACGTCGAGGGCGGCTCGCTGGTGCCGCTGGGTACGGCCGGACTGCCGGCACGGGCGGTCACGCACGCGGCCGTGACCCGTGCCGGTGACGGCCCGCGGGCGGCCAGCCGCGTGGTCGTCTACGACCGGGCGACCGGCCTCGGTGGCTGGTGGGCGCCGGCACTGGTCGGCTCCGCAGGCACCGCCGACGCGGAGCCGGGTGCCATTGGCGTGCCGAGGGAGGTGTGGAGCACCGCGGTGCCGACCGTGGTCAGCGCGGCGCTCCGCGCGGCCGGCGACGCCGCAGGTCCCCGCCACGCGGCGCTGGTCGACGGGCTGGACCGTGCGGCGGCGGACTGGGCCGCCCGGGGCGGTGCGCCGTGGCGCGCGGTCCACGACCGGGCCGAGCAACAGTCGCTGTGGTCGGCGGTGGCCGACCCAGGCCCGGCCGGTGCCGTGTTCCGCGCGGTCGGCCTGGTCACCGCTCCCGCCGCGTTTCCCGACGAGATGGCCACGGTCCCGGTCGAGTACACCGCGACGCTGGTGGTGCCGGCCGTGCTGGCCGAGCAGTGGCGGGTGGGCGCCGGCCTGCGACAGGCCCGCGCGCTGGTGGACGTGCTGCAAGGAAACGGGCTGGCTTCCGCGGTCGGTCTGGTGGCCACCACCGCGGACATCGCCGTGGTCGTGTCGGTCGTCGGCTTGCCGGGAGCCGGCCTGAACCTCTCCGGCCGGGCCGCGGCCGGCTACCGGTGGTACTGCCCGCCGCTGCGTGGGCTGCCGGGAGTGGTCAGCGTTGTCGGCTCGTCGACGGTCTTCCGCCCCGCCGACGAGGGCCTGAGCGCGCTGGTCGTCCTCGGCTACCAGCGCATCGGCCAGGCCGACCCGTACGAGGTCTTGCTCGAACTCCCCGAGGAAGCGGCGCTCACCCTGGAGCAGTACGAGTTTCTGCTCAACACGGTCGAACGTGCCGTGGCCGCCGGCATCCAGGTCAACACCCTGAGCCTGCGCCGCCGCCACCTCGACCTCGAGCCCGATGGCCAGCCCAACCCGCTGCCCGCGACCGCGGCCCACGTCTACCGCCGCTTCCGCGTGACTCACGGCAAGGGGTGAGAACGGTCCGCCTCACCGTCGGCAACCGTGATGACAATCTTACCTCGCTTGCCCTGGGTGAACTGCTCGAGTGCCGCCGCAGCCTCGGTCAGTGGGCGGACACTGTCGACCGGCACGGTGAGCTTGCCCGCTTCGGCGAGCTCAGCCACCCGTGCGACACCACCGGGCTGGCGGGCGGTCATCACATTCGTCCCGGTGATGTGCCGGGCCTCGAGCTCGTCGAGTCTGACGGAGCTGAGCATCGAGACGACACGCCCACCCTCCCTGACGACTTTGGCGGCCAGGTCGACAAGCGTGTCTGACCAACTCGGCGAATAGTTGCCGCAGTGGATCAGGGCGTGCACGCCCTCGGGATGGCGCTCGCGCACCGCCGCGGCGACGTCGCTCGCCGTGTAGTCGACCGTCTCGGCAACGCCGAGCGCACGCAGCCGCTCCTCGTCTTCCGGCCTGGCGGTCGCGATGACGTGGGCACCCCGGCCAGCGGCCATTTGGACCACGTAGCCGCCCACACCGCCACCCACTCCGACCACGAGCACGCTCTCTCCCGCACCGGGCGCAACAGCCTCGACGGCGAGCACGGCGCTCGCCCCGGCAAGCGGCAGCGCGCCTGCCTGCCCGAAGTCAAGGCTCGTGGGCTTCGGCGCCACATAGCCATCCTCCGGCACGACCACGTAGTCCGCCCAGGTCCCGTCGTGCAGCGTGGGCTTGGAGACGAACCCGATCACCTCGTCGCCGACCCGGTAACGACTGGCAGCAGGGCCGACGCGCTCGACGACGCCGGCGAAGTCTCGGCCGAGCACCACCGGGAACTCGTACTCCAGAATTCCCCTCATGCGCCCGCCGGCAATACCCACGTCCATGCCGTTGACCGAAGAGCCATGCACGCGGACGAGCAGGTCGTTCGACGCAGGCTCGGGTGTCGGCAGCTCCCGAAACGAGACGCCACTGTCGAAACCTTCATGGCAACTGCACGCACGTGACATCTCCTCTTGCGACTTCGGCGGACTCGGGTACTGGGCTACCAGCCGCGGGTCGTCCGGAAAATGGGTACACTCTAGGTATGGCAAAGACCTGCACGTTCGCGCCCGTACGCCGTATGGAACACGTGGGCAGCGCCTGCGGGACCTCCATCGCCCCTCGCTGGACGGTGGCGTCATGGTGGCGTCATGGTGCCGGCGGTCTGGCGGGACGCGTCGGCGGCGGGTGACGAGTTCGGTCAGTTCTCTCGATGACCAGGAGGCTGGCGGCAAGGCCGGTGTTTGACCGCCGTGGGCGACGTGAGCTCGACATCCAGGAAGATCCACCTGGTCACCGACGCTCGAATCCTGAGCGACTCGGGGCCTAGCCTAAGAGCGAGAAACAAGATCATAGCAAGAGTTGCGAGGGCGGTGCCGGCGACTACAACGGAGATGATCACCTCGAACCCTTCCGCCTCCTCCTGGTCGAGTGAGGCGACGCAGGGCTCAGTTCGACCAGATCAATCTGGTAAGCGCGAACCTCGGCCGCCCGTATCGACCTGGCCCGCGGCGATACGTTTGTCGTACTCGACTCCGGTCCCGGGTCGCTCATTGCGCTGTGTTCCGTATTCTGCTGTAGCTCGGTGAAACCCTGTCGCCCCAACGATAGATGGTCGCTCCTGTGGGCGCGCGTCAGCGATTCACCTGACATCCGGCGGGGGCCGTCTGCCAGTTACGCGCGAAGGCGACCCTGCTGGCCAATCCACCGGCACCCGATCCTCCGCTCCATCAGCCGATCATCGAGCTGTGCACCCTTGTTGATCTCTAACTCGGTGTAAAACTCGATGATCGTCCCTGTTCCGGCGGAACCCAGAGCTCCACGTAGGGGACGGGCTCGTGGTGCAGCGTGCCGCCGACCGCCGCGACCCGGTCGCGAGCCTGGGCGACCGCGTCCGGATCGGGCTGGTCGGCGTGGCTGGTGGCGAGCACGGTCACCTGCACCCCGGGACCGTCCGGGGCGGCGCGCACCACCACGCTGGTCGCATGCCCGACGAGCGCGCTGAGCACTTGGTGAGTGGCGTCGACCAGCGCATCCCGGCTCTGCTCGTCCAACTGCCGGCCGCCGCCGGGAGCGAGCCGCAGGCCGGCGTCGTTCAGCTCGACCCGCAGCCCGGCCCGGTACGCGCTGCGGGCGGCGGCCTCCAGGCCGGTGGTGAGGTCCTCGGCCTGGTCGGACTGGCCGGTCTCGACGAACGTGCGCAGCCACGCCGCCTGGGTGGCGACCTCCTCGCGCAGCGCCGGGTCGGCGACCCAGCTGGGCCGGCGCAGCGTCTCCATCGTCTGCAGCACCCGGTCGTGCAGCGCCCGGGCGTGCCGGTCCCGCTCCCGCTGGGTGGCCAGAGCCACCGCGCTCGCGACCGCCGCCTGCTGCGCCTGGGCCAGGTCGACGGCGGCCCGGCGGAGCTGGCTGGCGCCGGCCCAGCCGACCATCGGGTCGATCAGGTTGGCGGTGATCATGCCGACTCGGAACGGCTGCCCGGCCAGCCGGCAGCCGAGGTAGTAGGCCGCCACATACGGCAGCGCGACCAGCAGCGCCGACACCGGCCGGTGGACCACGGTGCCGAGCCCCAGCGCGGTCAGCATCGTGATCGGGTATGTGTAGTTGGCCAGCGTGCCGAAGTGCGGGGTGAAGTGCGAGGTGAGCACCATGGCGAGCACGATCGAGGCCGCGGTCACCGGCAGGTCGACGGCCAGCAGCGTCCAGGGCGGCACCCGGCCGGCCCGCAGCCACCAGACGATCAGCAGGAACGACTCGGCGACCAGCGCTCCGCCGAGCGCCAGCGGGTAGCCCGGGTGGGGGAACAGCAGGACGGTCCCGATCGTGCAGGCCAGCACCAGCAGCAGCGCGGTCACCCGGACGATTAGGTTGGCCAGCAACAGCAGCCGCTCGACCGAGCGGAGGTTGCGCCGCCGCCACCGCCGCAGCCGGTCCGTCACGCCCCACCTCCCGCCGCGCCGCCGCGCTCGCCGGGCGGGAGGAGGCCGGCGGGGTCGGCCGGGTCGGCCGGGTCGGCGGGGACGGCAAGGCGGACGGTGGTGCCGCTGCCCGGTGCCGACACGACGGCGGCCGAGCCGCCGATGTCGGCCATCCGCTGGCGGATCGAGCCGGCCAGCCCGGTGCCGGCGACCACTCCGGCCGGGTCGAAGCCGCGGCCGGCGTCGCGCACCTCCACGGCCACCCGGCCGGCTGCCGCGCTCACCCGTACCGTCGCCACGTCCACGCCGGCGTGCTTGGCCACGTTGGTCAGCGCTTCCCACACCGCGCCGGCCAGCGCGGTGACCTCCTCGGCGCGCAGCGGCGGCAGCGCACCGGCATCGCTGTCGTCGAGCCGGACCAGCAGGCTGTCGTCCGGCTGGCTGCTCGCCACCTCGCGCAGCGCGGCGAGCAGGCCCTCCGGGCGCGGCTCGGTGCCGTCGATGAACCGCTCCAGCCAGACCGTCTCGGCGGCGAGCCGCGCCCGCATGGCCGGCTCCGGTACCGCGCCGGCGGCGGCCAGCGCCCGCAGCGTGCCGAGGATCCGCTGCCGCAGCGCGCGAGCCTGCCGGGCATGCTCCCGGTCTCGCGCCAGCTGCTCGGTCCGCGCGACCGCTGTGGCCCGGGTCTGGTCGATGTTGGCCGCGGTCAGCCGCAGCGGGGTGACGATCACCCAGGTCAGCCCGGCGACTACGACGATCGCCAGCGCGTCCGGCACGATGTGCCACAGCGGGTTCGTGCCGGAGCGCCACGCGGCCCAGCTGGTGGGCGCCGGCAGCGCACCGGCGAGCAGCAGGGTGCGGCGCAGCGGCCAGCGCGGCAGCCCCAGCGCCAGCGACGCCAGCTGCACATAACTGCAGGAGCCGCGGGGCTCGGAGAGGATGACGGCGTTGACCGCCCAGTCGAGCAGCGTCCAGGCCGGCGACACGCTGCCGCGCAGGTAGCTGGCCAGCATGAGCCCCAGGCTGGCGGCGGTCGCGGGGACCAGGATCAGCAGCATTTGGTACTCGCGGTGGTCCGTGGTCTGGGGCAGCGTCACGGCCATCATCCCGAGTAAGCCGGTGCGGGACAGGATCAGCGCGGTGACCAGCACTCGCTCGCTCCGCTCGGCGGCGGACCCGGGGCTCGGCGCGGTGGGCACAGGCTTTGGCTCACTTTCATCCGGTGGCGGCCGGCGGGGGGTGCGGCGGCGGACCGATCGTCCGGCCGGCGCACCGGGTTGTCGTGTCCGGCAAACACACGACACGCTGGCCCAGCCCCTGCTGGCCCGGGTCAGGCCGGGCCGCGGTCGTGCTGGCCGAGCCGCAGCTCGAGCGCGGCCAGCGCCAACTGCGCCTTGTTGCCGAGGCCGAGCTTGACCCGAATCCGGGAGACGTAGGTGTCCACGGTGCTCGCGCTGAGACCGAGCCGGGTGGCGGTTTGGCTGTGCGTGAACCCGCGAGCGATCAGGCTGAGCACCTCGTGCTCCCGAGTGGACAGTGCCGCCGGCTTGCTCGCGGCACCGGCCGGCCGCAGCGGCGCACCGGGCGTGGTCCCGGTCACGGCAGTCCCGGCCACTGCGGCCAGGTCGGCCTGCAGGATGTCGGCAAGCTGCGCGGACAGGTAGAACTCGTTGCCGGCGACCCGGCGGACCGCGGTCAGCACCGCCTCGTCGCTGGCCTGCTTGATGAGGTACCCAGACGCGCCGGCCTGCAGGGCGGCGAGCACGTCCCCGGGCCTGTGCGAGGCGGATATCACCAGCACCGGGCAGCGCGCCGACAGCTGCCCGATCGCGGCCAAGCAGGGCGTCTCGCTGTTCAGGTAGAGATCGAGCAACACCACGTCGACCTGGTCGGGCAGCGGCTCGTCGGCGCTCGCGATCGAGGTGACGACCTCCGTGTCGTCCGCCGCGTCCAGGATCTTCTGCGCGCCGTACCTGGCAATGGGATGGTCGTCGATCACAGCGACCCGGATCACTGGAACCCTCTTCCTCGGTCGACCAGACCCGGACATTCTACAGCTTGGCTGACCAAGCCTGGCGGTTCGGGTATGGAGGCCAGAAAGGGTGCATAGATATCGACCGGCGCGACCGGTGCAGGCCTACCGGAGCCGGCCCCGATCGCCGAGCTGCCGGCGCTGGCCGAGGCGGTAGCCTGCGCCGAGGCCGGGCTGGCCAGAGAAGCCAGCCTTGGTCAGCGTCACCACCGTGACGTTCGCGCCCGGTACGTTAGGTAGGCAGAGGGCGGTCGTTTACGACATGTTTCATAACGAGTGTCGAGTTCAGTCGTTGTATGCCTGGTAGTGCGGCCAGAGTGTCGTATACCAGGCGTTGATATGCCACCAGGTCGGCGGTGATGACGCGCAGCAGGTAGTCGGGGTCGCCGAACAGCCGCTGGGCCTGTAACACGTTCGGGATGCGGGCGACTGCTTCTTCGAAGCTCAGGAGGGTGTCTCGGTCCTCCTGGCGCATGGTGACCAAGACGAGTGCCTGGAAGGCGAGGCCGACGGCGTTGCCGTCGACGACAGCGCGGTAGCCGCGGATCGTTCCGCTGCGCTCGAGTTCCCGGAGTCGGCGGTGGCACGGCGAGACGCTCAGCCCCACCCGCGTTGCCAACTCGGTGACCGTCAGCCGACCGTTCTCCTGGAGTAGCGCAAGAATCTTGCGGTCAATCCCATCCATGGTCAGATTCTTCCACGGGCGTGCCACGCTGTGGTGGGAAATTGAGAAGCACCTTTCGCCTGATCGGCGATACGCTCCCCCTGACAACCGTGATCGGGGGGGCTCGGTTCATGAGCGTCGGCTCCGTACTCGCGTTCTGGGTGATTGCCATCCTCTTCGCCATTGTCCCAGGCACTGACTGGGCATTCACCATCAGCGCCGCGCTTCGCGGACACCGTGTCCTCACCGCGGTCGGCGGACTGGCCGTCGGCTACGCCGTGCTCACCGGCATCGTGGCGGCCGGCGTCGGTGCCATGGTCGCCGGGACGCCGGCGGCGCTGACCGCTCTGGCCGTCGTCGGCGGTGTCTACCTGGTCTGGCACGGGGCGATGACCATTGCCAGACCGTCAGCAGTGGACACTCCGGCCGGTGACCCAGCCGAGACCGGCTGGACCATCTTTGTCAAAGGCGTCGCCGTCAGTGGTCTCAACCCGAAGGGCCTGCTGACGTTGTTCGCCCTGCTTCCTCAGTTCACCAACCCGCAGAAGAGCTGGCCGCTCGCCTGTCAAATCGGCGTTCTCGGGCTGGCTTTCGTGGCCACCTGCGCTGTCTTCTACCTGTTCCTCGGGTCTGCCGCCCGGACCATCTTGTACACTCGACCGGCCGTGGCCCGGGCCATCACCCGGTTCTCCGGAGCCGCCATGGTCGCCATCGGCGCCACACTGCTCCTCGACCGCCTGTTCACCTGATGTGCCACCCCAACCGGCGACGAAACAGAATTCGCGACTCGGGCCAGACAAGCCATCGGCGCCGCCCTTCCGACGACCCAAAAATGGCGAGACCTGCGTACGGACGGAATAGGTCTGCTGGAGTCGACCCGCCGTCCACGAAACGCTGTCCTCGCCCGGCCGGCGTGACAATGTCTCGTACAATCGGGCGCGTAGGCATGACTGTCCGCCGCCCGACAGGTGATGAAACCCCCCGTTCTGCACCCGTCCCCGTGACGCCTGTGTGAAGTCCAGCAGGTGAACATCTAAAAGAATGCCTCACCATGACGGCTCCGGCAAGCCAAAACGTGGACAAACAAGGGACAGCTCCGGGCCGGCGCACCTGCCGCTGGCAGCCTGGCGGGCTCACCCGGACGTGACGCAGCTGCACCAGCCACCCGCGGCACATGCCTCTCCGGCGGGACGCACCGCCTCGCCTGCCCGCCTCCCGGTGCGCCACATCATCCGCGGGGGATGAGACTCGTGGTCACCGAGGAGACATGGTCACCGAGGAGCCCTAGCCGACCGGTGCCGGCTGCGCGTCGCTGCTCTGGCTCCCTCCCCAGATCCCGGCCGGAGTCGGTGGGGACTGGACGGGGGCGCGCTGGCGGCGCCGGATGACGAGCTTGGTCACCTCGTCGATGGCCACGAGGCTGGCCGCGAAGCCGACGCAGACCGACCACTGGGAGAAGTCCAGGTCGGTGGTGCCGAGGATGCGTTGCAGGAAGCCGATGGTGGTGGCTGCGATGATCGCTAGCAGGGCGATCCCGTAGCGGCGTAGCTGGGTGGGGCCGGGCAGCCAGGCCCGGCGGAAGATGGTGTTGCGCTGGTCGCGGACCAACAGTCCGATCAGCAGGTGCGACAGTGACAGGGTGGTCAGCAGCATCGTGACGGCGAGGGCGGTCTCGCCCCAGGAGTCTCCGAGCTGGTAGGCCACGATCGCGGTCACGGTCATCACGGCGCCTTGGGCGCACAGCCGGACCCAGTTGGCCGTCGACAGCACGGGCGCGCCGACGCGGCGGGGTGCCCGCCGCATCAGGCCGGGGGTCGGCTCGTCGAAGCCGACCGCGACCGCGATGGGAATGTCGATGATCATATTCAGCCAGAGGATCTGCAGGGGAGTGAGGGGGACTCCGCCGGCGATCCCGAAGATGCCCGCCGCGACGAAGATGGCGATGTAGGCCACCAGGGTCGCCATCTGGAAGCGCAGGTACTTCAGCAGGTTGTCATAGAGGGCCCGGCCGTACTCCACCGCGTTCACGATCGTGGCGAAGTTGTCGTCGGTGAGGATCATCACGGCGGCTTCCTTGGAAACCTCGGTGCCCGTGATGCCCATCGCGACGCCGATGTCGGCGGCCTTGAGCGCGGGTGCGTCGTTCACCCCGTCCCCGGTCATGGCCACCACGTTGCTGGAGCGCTCGAGCAGCCGGACCAGGCGCAGCTTGTCCTCCGGGGCGACCCGGGCCACGACACCGATCCGCGGCAGCTCCTCCAGCAACTGCTGGTCGCTCATGGCCGCGAACTCGGCGCCGGTGATGGCACGGCCCTCGATTCCCAGCTCCCCGGCGATGGCGGCGGCGGTCGTCGCGTGATCGCCTGTGATCATCCGTACCCGGATGCCGGCGGTCTTGCACTCGGCGATTGCGGCCTTGGCCTCGGCCCTCGGCGGGTCCACGATCCCGACCATCGCGAGCAGGGTGAGGTCCTGCACGAGGCCGAGCAGGTCCCCACCGGGGTCGAACGAGGCCGGGTCCAGGTCCCGCTGGGCGACCACCATCACGCGCTCGCCCGCGCTGGCCATGCGGTCGTTCGCCGTCAAGGCCAGGGGGCGGTTCTGGTCGGTGACGGGCACCAGCGACCCCTCGGGGTCGCGATAGGACCCGGCGCGCGAGATCAGGACGTCGGGGGCGCCCTTGACGTAGCAGCGCACGACGGCCGTGCCGGTCGCCCCGGTCATCTCGTGGAAGGTCGCCATGAACTTGTAGTCGGAGTCGAACGGGACCTCGGCGATCCGCGGGTAGGCGCTGCGGGTCTCCTGCGGGTCGAGCCCGCCCTTGGCCCCGAGAACGATCAGGGCGCCCTCGGTCGGGTCGCCGATGAGGCTGTCGCCGTCGAGCACCGCGTCGGCACACAGGACCATCGGCAGCAGGTACGGGTCCAGGTCGAAATGCTCGCCGCCGACGTGCCTGATCTC
>Ga0066388_100000065_pt1 | contig 31913 bp, 29 predicted proteins | sample PanSoiMetaGPlot6_FD_64539 | JGI IMG/M metagenome (GOLD analysis project Ga0066388, IMG submission 64539) | Tropical forest soil microbial communities from Panama analyzed to predict greenhouse gas emissions - Panama Soil - Plot 6 (Hybrid Assembly) | ecosystem: Environmental > Terrestrial >...
CAGCACCGAGCCTCCGTCGATCACACCCACGACCAGCACGACCCGCGGGCCAGCCGGTTGACGCAGGTCCCGGACCGTGCGCACCGTACTCTCGTCGACGCGGTCCGCAACGAGGACGACCACGTCGGGCGTCTTCTGCGAGTCCGGTGAGAGGACCTCGAAATCGCTGTGATAACGAAGCTGGCTGGCGACCCCCGCCTCGGACACCGGATCGGATGCCCGGACGCGGACGCATGTCGAACTGCTCATGGACTCCCCCTCGAGCCGGTCGGCCACGCCCAAGAGAGCCAGTTCCTCCGGGCAGTGATACATACTCGTCCGGGCAGCTTTCACGGGCGCCGCATCGGGGACGGTTCACCATGACCCAGCTGGACGCGCAGGACTTGGCCGACAAGGCGGCCCGCCTGGTGGGGACCGACCCCAGGAACGCTCATCGCGTGTCGCTGGAGGCGGTCGCGCTCGCCCAGAGGACCGGAGACCTGGTGACCGAGGCACGGGCGTGGCGGGCCAACGGCCGGGCGGCCCACGAGCTGGGCCGGCCCGACGAGGCGCTCGGCTCGTTCCGGTCAGCCGTGCAGCAGGCGGAGCGCGCCGGTGCTCCGGCGGTGGCCGCCGAAGCCCGAATGAGTCTCGCCTGGGTGCTGGCCGAGAAAGGCCGCACGGCCGACGCACTGACTGAGATCGACCGGGCCGGCCCGCACCTGAAGGGACTGCGCGGCGCGGAGTTGTGGATGCAGCGAGGACTCGTGCTCTGGCGGGCGGGCCGCTCCGACGAGGCCCTGGTCGCCTACCGGCGGGCGCTGCCGCCACTGCGCAGGGGCAGCGACCGGCTGGCCGAGGCGCGGCTGTACAACAACCGGGGCCTGCTCTACGCCGACCGCGGGGAGTACGCAGCAGCCGAGGCGGACCTGCATCGGGCCGCCGCGCTCTACCAGGAGCTCGGCCAGGAACTGCTGGCTGCCGACACGCTGTCGACGCTCGGCTACATCGCCTCCCGGCGGGGCGACGCGCCAGCGGCGCTCGAGCTGCTGGACGGTGCCGAGGCCACTTATCACAAGCACGACCTGCACACCCGCACCATCCTGCTCACCCGCAGCGAGCTGCTGCTGTCGGTCGGGCTGCTCACCGAGGCGCAGGCTGCCGCGGAACGGGCCATCGAGAGCTTCACCGCGGCCGGCATGCGCTCCATGTTGGCCGAGGCACTGCTGATGTTCGCGCAGGCAGCGCTCGCCCAGGACAACATCGAGTCAGCCCGGGAGGCAGCCGGGCGGGCTGCGAGGATGTTCAGCCGGCAGCGGCAGCCTGGGTGGGCAGCGGTGGCTCGGTACGTGGCGCTGCGGGCAGACGAGCGGGCGGGGCTGCTCACCCCCGCGCTGCGCCGCCGTGCGCTGCGCGCCGCCGACCAGCTCGCCACGATCGGCTGGCGGCCGCAGGAGATGGACGCCCGGCTCATCGCCGCCCGGGTCGCGCTCGCCCGCGGCGACGTGGCCATCGTGCGGCGTGAGCTGCAGCACACTGCCAGCGCCCGCACCTCCGGACCGACCGAGCTGCGGATCCGGGCATGGTATGCCGAGGCGCTGCTGCGGCTGGCCACCGGCCGCCAGGCCGCCGCGGAGGCCGCGCTGCGCGCCGGGTTCCGGGTGATGGAGCGGCAGCGCGCCACCCTGGGCGCCACCGAGCTGCGGGTACACGTCGCCGGGCACGCCGGCGACCTGGCCAGCCTCGGCCTGGACTTGGCCGGGGGGAGCGGCTCGCCGGAGAAGCTGCTGGACTGGATCGAGCGGTGGCGGGCCGGCTCGCTCGGGCTGCGCCCGATCCGGCCACCCGACGACGCCCCGCTGGCGAAGGCGCTGGCCGAGCTGCGGTGCACCACCAGCGAGGCCGAGGCGGCGCTGTTGGACGGGAAGCCGGCCAGCGAGCTGCTGTCCCGCAAGACCATGCTGGAGGACCGGGTACGGCGGCTGTCCAGGCGTGCCAGCGGTTCGCTGTTCCAGCCACCGGCGAGCCCGCCGGCGCTGGACGAGCTGGCCGCCGGCCTCGGCGACCGGGTCCTGCTCGAGCTCGTCGGCCACCGTGGCCAGGTGCTCGCCGTCACCGTGCGCGACGGCGAGCCGCGGATGCACCAGCTCGGCCCGACCGGCGTACCGCGCCGGGCGCTGGACGCGCTGCTGTTCGCGCTGCGCCGGCTCGCGCTCGGGCACGGGTCGAAGGCGTCGCTGCGGACGGCCCACCAGACGGTCACCACCGCCGCGGACCGGATGGCCGCCGCCCTTCTCGGCCCGCTGACCGACATCCTCGGCGACCGGCCGCTGGTCGTGGTGCCCACCGGCCCGCTGCGCTCCACGCCGTGGTCACTGCTTCCCGGCTGCCGGGACCGGCCGGTGACCGTGGCCCCGTCGGCGGCGATCTGGCTGCGCGCCGCGCGGCGCCCCCGGGAACGCTCCGGCGACGGCCGGGTCGTGCTGGTCTGCGGCCCCGGCCTGGGCGGCGCCGCGGCCGAGATCGACGAACTGGCCACCTCCTACCCACGGGCGGTGCGGCTGGACGGCCCGCGGGCCAGCGTCGAGGCCACGTTGGCCGCGCTGGACGGCGCCGACGTGGCGCACGTCGCCGCCCATGGCCGGCTGCGCCGGGACAACCCGCTGTTCTCGGCGCTGGAGCTGGCCGACGGGCCGCTGACCGTCTACGACCTGGAACGGCTGTCCGATGCGCCGCGCCTGGTGCTGCTGCCGGCCTGCCAGTCCGGAGTCGGCTCAGAGCTGGCCGGCGACGAGGTGATGGGGCTGACCGCCGCGCTGTTCGCGCTCGGCGCCCGTACCGCGGTCGCCACCGTGGTCCCGGTGCCGGACGAGGCAACCCGGCCTCTCATGGTCGCGATGCACGACGGCCTGCGTGCCGGCCTGCCCGCCGCCTTTGCGCTGGCCCGTGCGCAGGCCGGCAGCGACCCGGACGACCCGATCGCGCTGGCCACCGCCGGCGGCTTCGTCTGCTACGGCGCCGGCTGACCCCAGGCCCCCTAGGATGCGGTGGGCCGGCGGCGCTTCGCGAGTTCGAAGGGCTCGCCATGGGCTGGACGTCGTTGCCGCCGGCCACCAGAACAGGGACGCGAGGGACGATGGCAGAGCGCGGAAGACGTGGCGACGAGGTCATGCCGAGCTTCCATGAGTTCGGCATCGCGGTCGGCGACATGGAACGTGACTTCCCGGTCGTGGTTGACGTCGAGGGCCGCAAGCGCCGCCGCCGTGCCGATATCGCGATCTTCGCGGCCGACGAGCCTCACGTGGCAGAGAGCCTGCGCCGGGTAGTGGTCTGCAAGCCGGAGCTGGACAACGACCTGCCGCTGATCGCCGAACGTCACCGCGAGTTCCGGTCTCGCGATCCGGAGACCGGCGCGCGCCGACCCGGGCGCCGATGATCAGCCGCATCGAGGCCTACAACTACCGGTGCTTCGCCAGGCTCGCCGTCGATATCGGCCGGTATCGGGTGCTGGCTGGGGCGAACGGCTCAGGCAAGACCACCCTGCTTGACATCCCGATGCTGCTCGGCGACCTTGTTCGGGCCGAGCGGGTCGGCGACGCGTTTCTCCGTCCGAACCCTCGCCACCCGTCGCCGAGGGCGACGAGCTTCGGCGAGCTGGTGTACGGCGGTCGTGGCGCGGACATCGGCTTCACGCTGGAAATGAGGCTGCCCAGCGACATCGAGAGCACGCTCGCCGGACTCGACACGGCTAGTTCGCGCCGCCCGCCACCCACGCACCTGCGGTACGAAGTGCGGCTGGAGGTCTTCACCCACGGCCTCGAGGTGGTCGAGGAGTATCTGTACCTCTTTCCGCCGGAGGCGTTGCCAAGTCCCGGAGTGCCACTGCAGGGCCGCGACGCCGGCGGTCGCCGCGGCGCGGCGGCCAAGTGGCGGCCGGTGATCCGGCGCCGACAGGGTCCGGCCACCGAGATCTTCGCCGAGACGACGACGCGGTCACCCCTGCCGGCGGACCTGCGGATCGAGCCGAGCCAACTTGCACTCGCCTCGGTGCCGGCAGACCCGGGCCTGTTCCCCGCGGCGCGGTGGTTCATTGGACTGCTCCGCGGCCAGGCCGTCAACTACGACCCGAACTGGGCCGCACTGCGCCGCCCTGCCGTACCGGGCGACCCGAGTGAGCTGCTTCCCGACGGCCGCAACACCCCATGGCTCGTGCTCGCGCTGGCGCAGGACGACCCGGACCGGTTCAGGTTGTGGATCGACCACGTGCGGACCGCGCTGCCGCAGGTGGCGGACATCTCCGTGCGGGAGCGGGAGGAGGACCATCACGCGTACTTCGTCGTGGACTACGCCGGTGGGTACCGGGTGACCTCGTCCGGGCTGTCCGACGGCACGCTGCGGATCCTGGCGCTCAGCCTGCTGCCATACCTGCCCGCCAGCGCGCTGCCCGACCTGCTGGTCACGGAGGAGCCGGAGACCGGCATCCACCCGCAGGCGATCGAAACGGTCGTCCAGTCGCTGAGCTCCGTTCTGGACAGCCAGGTGTGGGTCTCCACGCACTCGCCGATCGTGCTGGCGAAGACCACGCTGTCCGACGTGCTGATCGCGCGGCTGGACGACAGCGGCGAAGCGGACGTGATCGCCGCGGACCAGCACCCGCGGCTGCGGGATTGGCAGGGCGGGCTTGACCTCGGCTCGCTGCTGGCGGCAGGTGTGCTGTCGTGACAGCTGGGCTGCGCGAGCTGGTGTTCGTCGTCGCCGACAAGGCAATGCAGCAGCTGCTCGAAGGGTTCTTCGGCCGCGACCAGTTCCATTACACGTTGGGCTGCGGCCCGTTCGAGTTCGACCCGCGGCCGAACCGGGACGTTTTCGTCGCCGCGGGCCAGCACGACTCCGGCCTGTACGCGCGCGCCGCCGAGTTGCTCCGCCCGCACCGGGCCACCCACAAGCGAGCGATCGTGCTAGTCGACGCCGACTGGGCCGGCAGCCCGGGCGCGGTGCAGGTTGGGCGCCGCATTGCCGCGGGTGCCGCCCACGTCTGGGATGAACGGTTCTTCCAGGTCATCGTGTTGGATCCGGAGGTCGAGGCCTGGCTTTGGCAGCCCGACAGCCCACACCTCGCCGCCGCGCTGAACTATCGTGCGGCCAAGCCATACCAGCAGGTGCTGGCCGAAGCCGGATACTGGCCGGCCGACCACCCAAAGCCGCCGCGGCCGAAGGAGGCGCGCGACTACCTCCGGCGAGCGCACCGGACCGACCCCTCCAACGCCGTGTTCAAACGCGCCGCCGCGAAGATTTCGGTCCAGGGCTGCACCGACCCCGCGTTCCTGCTGCTGCGCGCGACGCTCCGCGGCTGGTTCCCGAGCGAGGATCGATGAAGACCACCGACTTGGACAGCCCGGTGCGGCTGCACCCCCGACGGGACATGCTCACCCTCTTCAGCGACCTCGGCATCGCCGCATAGACAGCTTCTTGTCGATCGGGTTCCCGCAAGCGCCTATCGTCGTCGCCAGAGATCAACTAGCGACGATAGCTCCTTGATCGCCGCGGAACGGGGCTACGGGTGCAGGCCGGCGTGCACGACGAGGTCGGCGAGGGCGAAGGCGAACAGGGTGAGGCCGACGAAACCGTTGGCGGTGAAGAACGCCCGGTTGACGCGGGACAGGTCGTCCGGGCGGACGATCGCGTGCTCGTAGCCGAAGGCGATCGCGGTGACCGCCAGGCCGGCGTACCACAGCCAGCCGTAGCCGGCGAGCACGCCGAACCACACCAGCAGCCCGAACGTCACGGCGTGGGTGAGGGTGGACGCGCGCAGCGCGGCGCGCACGCCCCACCGGGCCGGCACCGACCGCACGCCGATCGCCCGGTCCACCTCGGCGTCCTGGCAGGCGTAGATGAGGTCGAACCCGCCGATCCAGCTGCCGACCGCGAGGCCGAGCACGACCGCCGGCAGCACCGACGGTCGGGTCCAACTGCCGGTCACCGCCAGCCATGCGCCGATCGGCGCAGCGGCCTGGGCCAGCCCCAGCACCACGTGCGGGTAGTCGGTGACCCGCTTGGCGTACGGGTAGGTCGCCAGCGGCACGACGGCCAGCGGGGCCAGGGCCAGGCAGAGCGGGTTGAGCAGCCCGGCCGCGGCCAGCATCACGGTGAGCGCGACCAGCGCACCGACCACCGCGGTGCGCACCGACACCGCCCCGGTCACCAGCTCCCGCCCCGCCGTCCGCGGGTTGCGGGCGTCGATCTTCCGGTCGATCACCCGGTTCGCCGCCATCGCGAACGTCCGGCCGGCCACCATCGCGACGGTGACCAGCAGCAGGTCCGGCCAGCGCACGTCCGGTGCCATCGCGGTGAGCGCGGCGACGTACGCGAACGGCAGCGCGAAGACCGAGTGCTCGATCACCACCAGCCGCAGGAACGCCCCCACCCGGCCGGGCCGGGGCGCCACCCCTGGCGCCACCGCCGTCACTTCCCATTTTCCGGGCAGGCGCTCAGTGCCCGCTCCTCGACCAGCCCGACCCTCGTCCCTCGGGCCAGGCAGATCTCGTTCGCTCCCCGCTCGCGATGCGCGCCCTCGCGCTCGCTCACAGCCCGTACTCCGACCAGCGGCTGTCCACCAAGAACCTCACCTCGGGCGACATGACTGCCTCCTCCGGCCACCCGCCGGCCCGCCGGTAGCCCTCGGTGGGCAGCTTGCGGGTCGCGTCGATGCCCAGCTTGCCGCCCCAGAACTGCTCGTACGACGCGTGGTCGAGATGGTCGACCGGGCCCACCGTGTGCAGCACGTCGTGCGCGTAGTCCACGTTGCCGAACGCCCGCCAGGCCACCTCGCGGTAGTCGTGCACGTCGCAGTCGGCGTCGACGACGACGATCAGCTTCGACAGCGAGAGCAGCCCCGCGCCCCAGATCGCGTTCATCACCTTCTGCGCCTGCTTCGGGTACCGCTTCTCGATCGAGACCAGCACGCAGTTGTGGAACACGCCCTCGACCGGCAGGTCGTAGTCGACGATGTCCGGTGTCGTCAGCCGGATCAACGGCAGGAAGATCCGTTCGGTCGCCTTGCCGATCGGGCCGTCCTCCTGCGGCGGCCGGCCGACCACGATCGTCTGGAACACCGGGTCCCGCTGCATCGTCATGCAGTCCACGGTCAGCGCCGGGAACGGCTCGACCGGCGTGTAGAAGCCGGTGTGGTCGCCGAACGGCCCCTCCGGCCGGCGCGCCCCAGGCTCGAGCCAGCCTTCCAGCACGACCTGCGCGTTCGCCGGCACCTGCAGCGGCACGGTGACGCAGTCGACCATCTCGACCCGGTGCCGGCGCAGGAAGCCGGCGAACAGGTACTCGTCGATCTCGGGCGGCAGCGGGGCGCTCGCCGCGTAGGTCACCGCCGGGTCGCAGCCGAACGCGATGGCGACCGGCAGCCACTCGCCGCGGCGCTCGGCGACGGCGTGGTGGGCGTTCGAGTCCTTGTGGATCTGCCAGTGCAGGCCGACGGTGCGCGCGTCGTGCCGCTGCAGCCGGTACATGCCCAGGTTGCGGGCGCCGGTGACGGGGTGCCTGGTGTGCGTCAGGCCGAGGTTGAGGAACACCCCGCCGTCCCCCGGCCACGCCTGGATGCCGGGGAGCAGGTCGAGGTCCACGTCGGTGCCGCGGAGCACCACGTCCTGGCAGGGCGCTGTGCGGACCCGGCGCGGCGGGACCGCACGCAGCTGGGCGACCTTGCCGAGGGCCTCCCGCAGCCCACCGAGCCCGACCGGCAGCTCCGGGCGGAGCAGCGCGCCGATCCGGTCCCCGATCTCGTCCAGCCGGCTCACCCCGAGCGCGGCGGCCATCCGCCGCTGCGTGCCGAACACGTTCAGCGCCAGCGGCATCGTCCCGCTGGTAGGCCGCTCGAACAGCAGCGCCGGACCCTCGGCCCGGACGACCCGCTGGACGATCTCGCTGGCCTCCAGCCGCGGGTCGACCGGCGCCGTGACCCGGCGCAGCTCGCCGTCCTTCTCCAGCCTGGCGAGGAAGTCGCGCAGATCGTCGTATGCCACGCCGGCAAGTATCCCCGCCCTCCCGCCCTCCGCTCGCCACCCGGAGAGTCGTCGTCATTGATCGATCTTCGTCAGCGACGGTGTGTCGTCGAGTGCGGCGGGTGCCGGACGGTGGGGTCGGGGAGGATCGAAGGATGGACCAGCAGACCGGGCGGCAGCCATGGGTGGTCGGCGTCTCCGGCGCGTCGGGGTCGCCGTATGCCCGGGCCGTGCTGGCCGGGCTGCTGGACACGGGGCTGCCGGTCGATCTGGTGGTGTCGCGGGCAGCCCGGTTGACGATCCTGGACGAAACCGGGGTGGCGTTCCGCGACGCACAGTGGAAGGACGACCTCGGTAGCTGGCTGGACCGCGACATCGCCGGAGACGACATCGTGCACTGGCCGGCCGGTGACCTGGCCGCCGCCCCGTCCAGCGGGTCATACCCCACCCGCGGCATGGTCGTCGTGCCGGCCAGCACGGCGGCGGTGGCCGGCATCGCAGTGGGTCTGTCCAAGAACCTGCTGCAGCGGGCAGCCGACGTGACCCTCAAGGAGCGCCGGCCGCTGGTCGTGGTGCCACGAGAAACCCCGTATACCAGGGCGACGCTGCAGCACCTGCTCGCGCTGCACGATGCGGGCGCGACCGTGCTACCGGCCAGCCCGGCGTTCTACGCGGGGGCACGGGAGGTGCAGCAGCTGGTCGACTTCGTGGCCGGGAAGGTGTTGGACGCGCTGGGAGTCGAGCATGACCTCTACCGGCGCTGGACCGGCGAACTGGGCGGGGCCCGGCACGGCGGAACAACCGCCGGCCGGGCCACGCCGAGGTAGGGCCTGTCTCCGGGAGCCCTTGCTACTGGACTCCCGCCCGCGAGGGTCGCCCGCAGGCGGGATCCGGAGGCGGACCGACATCAGCTCGAAGCGTCGGGCCGCCGGTACGGCTCGATGATCACTAGTTGTCACTACGTGACACCGAGCTCTCGTTGGAGAGCTGGTGGAGTAACGCACGCACCTCGGATTCGAGGAAGCGCCGATGCCCACCGGGCGTGCGGATGCTGTGGATGCGTCCCGCCGCGGCCCACCTCGTCACAGTCTTGGGGTCGACTCGGAAGAGTGCGGCCACCTCACCCGGGGTGAGCAGTCGCTCGCGTGGGTCCATTCATCCCCCTTTGGGATCAGCCGCACGGCAGGATCAGGGACCGTGCGTGCTAACGCTTAGTGAACCACTTCGGGCCCTCGCCTGTCCCGTCGACACTCCATTGTCGGAATGTCAGGCTTGATGCGGTAGGCAGAGCGTGAGTTCACGGCACCTGGACGACATCGACTGGGTGTTCCGGGCTGGCGCCCGGGCAGGCCGCACAGCCGGGCAGGGACGTGACCGGCACGAGGGGCGTGAGCCGTGGAGGTGTCGCCCGGACGTGTGAAGATTTCGCCCGGTCCCGTATCACTTCCGCAGCCGGACACTCTCTACGAGTGGCTGGTGCCCCTCGACGGCAGTTCGGGGGATGCCGACGGGGGCCGAGGGTGACCGGCCGGGGGGTGGCACGGGGGGACGGTGGCCTGCTGACGATCGCTGGGGACGTCGGTAGACCGCCGCTTCACCCCGGTGGCAGCCGGGTGGGCTGGGGGGTCGCCCACCCGGCTGTCCCGGAGTCGGCGCATCGGGCCCGGCGCAGTGCCCGGGCCGGCTCCGCCCTGCTGTCCGCTCACCGCCAGCCGGCGCAGGCTACCCTCGCGGGGAGCAGCCGCTGCACGTCCGGCGACTGGTCGCGTCCGTCCGCGCTGGGGGTGGCGTCGTGTTTCTGAGAGTCGGCGGGATCTGCTTCGTGATCCTGCTCGGATTCTGGCTCTACTGCCTGCTCGACGCGATCACGGCGGACAGGACGCGGGTCCGCCACCTACCGAAGCCCGCGTGGATCCTCATCGTCCTCCTGCTGCTGGAGGCCGGCGCCGTGGCGTGGCTGGTCGCCGGGCGGCCCCGGGGCGAGACGGCGCAGGGCAGCCGCGACCGACGGCCCGGGCGGGCCCGCCCGGCGCCGCCCCGGCAGCTCCCACCGGACGACGACGCGGAGTTCCTGGCCCAGCTCGAGCGCCGGCAGGACGAGGACCGCCGGCGGGACGACGATCGCCACCGGACGCTCGACCGCTGGGAGACCGAGCTGCGCCGTCGTGAGGAGAAGCGACGAGGGCAAGAGGGCGACAAATCCGGCCCCGAAGACCAGCTGCGCTGAGATCCTGGCTACGCCGAGGCCAGTCGAGCAACGTCTAGCCTCCACCCCGCGGCAGTCACCGTTACGCTGGCCGGATGCTGGTCGCCCTCCTCTTCCTCACGACCATCCTGCTGCTCCTGGTGTGGCGCACGCTCACGCTCCGTCGAGCCGCTCGTCCCGCCCGGCAGCGTCACCGCCTCATGGCTCCTGACGACGACCCCGACTTCATCCGCGAGCTGCACCGCCGCACCAGACAGGCGGACGACGGGCAGAGTTGAGCGCCGGATCCTGTCCGGCGCCTCACTGGTCGTACCGGGGACCGTACGACGAGGCAGGGGGCGCGGGTGGCCCGGGCAGCGCCGGCTCCCTCGGGAAGCCGTCGGCGACGTCGGCGGCCAGTTCGAGCAGGGCGGTTCGGGTCTCCGTGCGCAGCTCACCGAGGTCGACTTCGGCGCCCTCCTCGAGATGCGGGTCGTACGGGATCCGGGTCACCGCCCGGCAGCGGGCTGCGAAGTGCGCCTGCAACTTGTCCAGGTCGACCCCACCGGACTTCGGCCGAACGGAGTTGATCACAGCTACCGACCCGCGCACCATCTCTCCGTAGCCGTGCGCTTCCAGCCAGTCGAGCGTGGCGCTCGCGCTGCGGGCGCCGTCCACTGAGCCCGAGCTGACCAGGACGATCTGGTCGGCCAACGCGAGCACCCCGGTCATCGCGGAGTGGAGCAGGCCGGTACCGCAGTCGGTGAGCACGATGTTGTAGTAACGCTGCAGGATGGCCGCCACCGCGCGGTAGTCCTGCTCGCTGAACGCGATCGACATCGCCGGGTCGCTCTCCGACGCGAGCACCTCCAACCGGTCCGGGGACTGGGAGGTGTACCGCCGGACATCGAAGTAGTGGTGGATGAGGTCGGTGTCGTCGAGCAGGTTCCGGACGGTCGCCACGGTCTCCAGCGGGATCTTGCCGGACAGTGTGCCGCGGTCTGGGTTGGCGTCCACGGCAATCACCCGGTCGCCGCGCAGCGAGGCCAGCGTTGCGCCGAGGCAGACCGTCATCGTGGTCTTGCCGACGCCTCCCTTCAGACTGATCACTGCGATCCGGTAGCAGCCATACACCGGTACGCTGGCACGGACGATCATCCCCTGGCGTCGGAGCTCGGTCGGCGACCGCCCCGGGTTGACCGCATGCGCGGAGAGCGTGTAGAGCGCCCGTCGCCAACCTGACTGCGGGCTCGGTCGACGCTGCTTGAGCAGCGACTGCGCGGTCAACTCCTCGACTGTCGGAGCCGGCGGATGCTCCGGCCGCGGTGCCGCGGCGGTCTCCTGCGGCTGGGCTGGCGGGTACTGGGCCGGCGGGTACTGGGCCGGCGGGTACTGAGCCGACGGATACTGAGCCGACGGATGCTGGGCTGACGCGTACTGGGCCGGCGGGTACTGAGCCGACGGATAGTACTGAGCCGGCGGGGGAAACGCCGGGTCGGCAGCCGCCGGGCTGCCCGGATGGGCCTGCGGCGAGGGGTACGAGGGCTGACCGACGCCAGCGGGCTGACCGTGACCGGGCTCACCGCCCATCGGCGGGTGCTCGTACCCGGCCGACCAGGAGTACGGGTCGACGGACACGTACCCGCCGGGCGGCGGGGCGTCGACGCCGGGCCTCGACGCCGGCGGCGCCGTGGGCGGAGAGGGAGGCGGGGTCGTTTCGCTGGGCGGCTCCTGGGAGGGCGGGGAGTCTCCGCGGGATGGCGGCTCGAGGGGTTGCCAGCCGGTCTGCCACGGGGCGTCTGCCGGTCGACCCGGTTCGCCCGGGCTCGGCTGCGGGAACGACCCGCCGGCCGAGCCGTGCTCCCCCGAGTGATCCGGAGCCGGCCCGCCGGCGCCCGGGCCGTGCCACTGCTGCTCCGGCCCACCATCCGGTGGCGGCTCCACCGGCCGCCATGACGGAGCAACCTGGCCGCCCGACCCGCCTGCCGCCGGCTCCGGCACAGACCACGGCTCCTGCGGTCCGCGTCCCGCTGGGCCGGCGCCCTCCCACGGGCTGCCGACCGCGCCGGCATCGACTGCGGGCTCCCCCCCGGACCCCCACTCCGCGGGCGCGTCCCAGTCGGCCGCCGGGCGGTCGAGCGGGGGCTGCCCACCCGACCACGACCCCGGCCCGCCGGACTCAGCAGCTTCCGCCGCCGGGTGGTCGAGCGCCTGCTGCGCCTGCGACCAGGGCGGCGTCTGCGGCCACGGCATCGCCTGCCGGGGAGCCGACTGCGTGCCGTCGGCCAGCCCACTGTCCTCGGGTGTGTCCGAGTCTGGATCCGACGACGGTTCGGCGGGCAGCGCCGCGGCGATGTCGGCCGGGGCGCCATGGTCCGACCCGGACGGTGACCCTGGGCCCGACGACCCTGGGCCCGACGACGGCCCTGGGCCGTCCCAGAGTGCCCGCTGCTCTTCGACCGGATCCTGGGACCGGTCCCGGTGGTCTTCCGAAGCGGGCGGGTCGCCGTCCTCCGGCGGGCCGACCGACCGCGGCGAGTCTGCGGGCGCGGGCTCGACTGCCCACTGCTGGTCGGAGCGGGCGTCCGGGGAGCCGGCGACGGACGCGGGCCGGGGAGCCCATGGGTCGTTGGCGGGTGGGGCGGAGCGAGGTTCCGCGGACAGGATCGCCTCCCAGCTGTCGGGTGCCGGTGGGGGTGCGGGAAGGTGCCCGGCCGCGTCGGTGAGGTGCGCCGGTGCGGGCGCAGGCGCGCTGGCCTCGGCGGCTGCATGCCGAGCGGCTGGATCGTCCTGGATCCGCATCAGGTTCTGAGCCGTGTCGAGGCGGGCGAGCGCATCGGCGATGCCGTCGCCGTCGGATCCGTGCCGCCGAGGGCTCACCCCGTCCTCCCTCCGCCCAGCTCGCTGCGAGCACTACCCCGGAGCTTCACGCTCCAGGGTAGTTACCCGACAGCCGACCGGCGGATGTCAGCGCAGACCGGCGTACGAGTGCAACCCGGAGATCACGATGTTGACAACGAAGAAGTTGAACGTCATCGTCCCGAATGCCAGCAGGTTGATCCGGGCCGCCTTGACCCCGCGCCAGCCTGCCGTGGCCCGTGCGTGCAGGTACGCGGCATAGCACACCCACGCGACGAACGCCCAGGTCTCCTTCGGGTCCCAGCCCCAGTACCTGCCCCAGGCCGCCTCCGCCCAGATTGCTCCGGCGATGATCGCGAACGTCCAGATGGGGAAGCCGAAGGCCACGGTCCGGTAGGCGACCCGGTCGAGCAGTGCCGCCGCCGGCAGCCGCCCGCCGAGGGCGACCGGGAACCGGGTCGGCTGCCGCCCTGCGGCAACCGACCGGTCCCACCGCTCGCGGACCAGGTAGAGCACGGTAGCGACGCAGCTCACCAGGAAGATCCCGGTCGCGATGATCGCAGCCGAGACGTGGATGGCCAGCCAGTACGACCGAAGCGCCGGCACCAGCGCCCCCGCCTTCGCGTACAGCACCGTGCCGGCCAGAAACATCAGCACGATCACCGGCAGCATGACGAACATGCCGAGGTGGCGTGCCAGCGGCTGGCGGACCAACACGACCAGGTAAGCGGCCACCGCGACCGCGCCGACCGCCGAGGAGAACTCGTACATGTTCCCCCAGGGCGCTCTGTCCACCGCGATGCCGCGCAGCAGCAGCGATCCGGCGTGCAGCAGCAGACCGACAGCGGTGAGCGCGACCGCGATCCGGCCGAACCGCTCCGGTCGAGCCCCGACCGCGGCCGCCGGGCCGCCCGGCTCGGCGCCCACCGTCGCCGTCCCCGCCGTCCCGGAGGCGGCTGCCACCCGCTCGCCCTCACCGACCCCGGCCGGAGCCAACACCGCCGACTCGTCCACTGGGCTGGTCTGGGCCAGGCTGGTCTCGGCGACCCGCCCGCGGCGGCCGAACGCGTACTCGGCGCAATAGCTGAGCAGCGCGACGCTGTAGCCGGCGATCGCCGTGGTGAACAGGGTGTCGGACAGATGGGCGAGTCCCTCGTCGACCGGCACGGTCAGTCCTCCCTGGCTGCGGGTAAGGTGCCGCGGACCTCGTCGGCGACCCGGGCGAACTCCGCGCTGAAGCTGCCGGCGTCGGTCCGCGCCAGTCCGCCGACGGCGACTACCGTACGACGCCCGTCGGCGGCCTCCTCCGAGACCCCGTCCGGGGCCCCATCCGGCGCCCCGTCGCCGTCGGCGCCCGCCGGGCCCGGGGTGAACCGCAGCCAGATCCGCCGCCGGCGTACCGACAGCGACAGCAGTATGCCGAGCACGACGAACACGGCCGCGCCGAGCACCACCGGCTGCCCCGGATCGTGTGAGACCTGGATCGTCGCCCACTGCCGGTAACCCTCGAACGTGATCCGGGTGCCGTCGGTCAGACGCAGCGTGTCACCGGGGACCATCCGGGCCCGGGCTACCGCGTGCAGCACACCCCGGTCGATCTGTGCCTGGTCCACGGAGTACACCGACTGCGGCCGGCCGCTGTCCAGCCCGAGATCCCCGGCGAACACGGCGATTGCCACGCCGGGCGCGTCCGGCGCCGGCGACACCGAAGCCACCCGTCCACCACCGAGGTCGACCGCCGTCGGAGCGAACAGCCCGAGCACGGCGAGCTGCCGGGGCCGGGCATCGGGCAGCTTCAGCACACCCTCGGACAGCAGCCGGCCGTCCTGCGGCAGGAACGGCGCCGAGTAGTCGGCGAACACCTGCCCGCTGGTGGTCCGTACCGTGAACCGGGGCGCGAACCCGTGGCTGACCAGGTAGACCCGGACACCCTCGATGCGCAGCGGCTTGTTCACCTCCAGCGGGTAGCTCCGCTGCGCGCCGTCCAACCCCTCGGAGTACCTGATGTCGGCGCGGAACAGCGACGGGGTGCCGTCCGGGTCATAGCGCGCGGTGAACGAGTCCAGCCGGTCCACGCAGAACGGTGCCAGCCCGCCGTGGACCAGCCGGCCGGACCGGAACGCGTCGTACAGCGCCACGCTGTTGCAGAAGCCCTTGCCTTCCTCGACCAGCACCGTCCCCTGGTAGCCCCACAGCCGGCCCGCGGCGATTCCCGCCAGCAACACGGTGAGCGCCAGGTGGAAGACCAGGCTGCCGGTCTCCCGGAGGTAGCCCTTCTCGGCGGCCAGCGTCACCACACCGCCGGGCTCGGCGCGGGTCACCACCCGCCAGCCGCGCAGGACGCCGCGCGCCCGCTCGGCGAGCTCAGCCGGGACACCGCGCACCTCGTACGACGCGGACTCGGGCAACCGGTGCAGGTGCCGCGGCGTGGGCGGCGGGGTGCCGCGCAGCACGCGCAGGTGCTGCCGGGTCCGCGGCACCAGGCAACCCACCAGCGACAGGAACAGCAGCAGGTAGATCGCCGCGAACCAAGGGGAGCCGAAGACGTCGAACAGGCCGGCCCGGCCCAGCCACGGCGCGAGCGCCGGATGCTCGGCCCGGTAGCGGTCCACCTTGATCGGGTTGAGCGGGACCTGCGGCAGCAGCGACCCGGGCACCGCGGCCAACGCGAGCAGGAACAGCAGCACCAGCGCGGTACGCATGCTGGTGAGCCGGCGCCAGCCGCGGCGCAGCACCGGCACCAGCCCGCCGTCGGGCCGGCCGTCCCCGGGCTGCACCGGCGCCGGCCGGTTGGACAGCGAGGCGACGTCCGGCGTGCCCGCCCTCGTTTGCGTCGTCGTCACAGTGCGGTCCCCAGCCCGGTAGTGCCCGCCCAGGAGCGCAGCTCGTTCATCAGGTGCTCCCATTGGCCGGTCATCAGCAGCAGGCCGAGCAGGACCAGCAGGCCGCCGCCGGCGTAGGTCACTGCGGCGGCGTTCCGCCGCACCGCGGCGAAGGTGCCGACCAGCCACCGGAAGCCGGCCGCGAACAGCAGGAAGGGCAGGCCGAGGCCGAGGCAGTACGCGGCCGACAGCAGCGCACCGCGGCCGGCGCTGGCCGAGGAGTAGGCGAGCGTCTGCACCGCGCCGAGCGTCGGGCCCACGCAGGGCGTCCAGCCCAGCCCGAAGACCACGCCTAGCAGCGGCGCTCCGGCCAGGCCGGCAGCCGGCAGGCGGTGGATCCGCAACTCCCGCTGCAGGCCCGGGACCAGGCCGAGGAACCCGAGACCGAGCAGCACGACGAAGCCGCCGAGCACCCGCTGCACGGCCTCCTGGTGCCGGGCCAGGCCGGCCCCGAGGCCGCCGAAGAACGCGCCGAAGGACACGAATACCACGCTGAACCCGAGCACGAACAGGGCGGCCCCCAGCAGCGTCCGGCTGCGCCGCCCGGGTCCCGGCCGGGACCGGGACCGGACCGCCACCGCGACGCCGGCACCCGGCCCGGGCTCGCCGGACTCGGACTGTCCGGCTCCGGCGGCCCGCCGGTGGTCGACCTCGTCCGCGCCGGCCAGGCCGGTGACGTAGGACAGGTAGCCGGGCACCAGCGGCAGTACGCAGGGGGAGAGGAAGCTCACCAGGCCGACCAGCGCGGCGACCAGGGCGGCGACCAGCAGCGGGCCGTCGGCGACGGTCCGGGCGAACGTCTCTCCCGCCCCGGCGGCGAGCATCACGGCTCTGCCGCCAATCGCTGTAGCACCGGCTCGATGTCATCCTGGCGGAGCAGCGGGGTGAGGTAGACCGCGGCGACCCGCTCCTGCTTGTCGAGCAGGATCGTGTACGGCAGCCCGCGCGGCGGGAAGTCCCGGAACAGCAGCGTGATCCGACCGTTGGGGTCGAAGAGGCTCGGGTAACCGATCTTCTGGTTGACGACGAACGCCCGCAGCGACCGCTCGTCGTCCTTGACCCCCACGCCGACGAACTGCACGCCGCGGGACCTGGTGTCGGAGTTGACGAGGTCGAGGATCGGCGACTCCACCCGGCAGGGGCCGCACCAGGAGGCCCAGAAGTTCAGCACGACGACCTTGCCGCGCAGCTCCCTCGTGTCCAGCTCGCCGCCGCCCACCAGCGGGCCACGCACCCCTGGAGCGAGCCTGCGCTCGGCCGGCGGGATGGTCTCGCCCTTGCCGGTGCCGGCGACGAACCTGAACTCCGCGCCGGCTGACTGGTCCACCGCGTCCGTCCCGGTCGTGCATGCCGCGGTCGCCAGCGCCGCCGCTGCGGCCAACCCGGCCAGGACGCGCTTCACCTGGCCAGTCTCACCCGGCGGCCGTTCGCGCCGGACATCGGGGGTCCCGACATCGGGTCCGGACACCGGCGGTCAGGCGCCCGCCGTCGTGCCGGTCGGCTCGGGCCCGGCCGGCTCGGTGTAGGCGATGCCCACCACGTCGTCGCCGTCGAAGGTGACGCTGGTCAGCGATGCCAAGCCGCACTGCCGCCGGCGTGGGTCGTGCCAGAGCCGCTTGCCCTCGAGCCGGCGCCGGAGCGTCCAGATCGGCAGTTGGTGGCTCACGCACACCGCCTCGTGGCCCTCCGCAGCTCGCCGGGCGGCGGCGAGAGCACCCTGCATCCGCTGCGCGATCTGCGCGTACGGCTCCCCCCAGGACGGGCGGAACGGGTTGCGCAGCAGCAGCCACGCCCGTGGGTGCAACCAGGCCCGGTCACCAGGACCGAACGGCCGGCCTTCGAACGCGTTGCCGGCCTCGATCAGGCGGTCGTCGACGATCACGTCCAGGCCGAGCGCAACGGCCAGCGGCTCGGCGGTCCCCCGCGCCCGCTCCAGCGGGCTCGACACCAGGTGGGTGATGTCGTGGTCGAGCAGCACCTTGGCCACCCGGTCCGCCATCCGCCGGCCATTGGCCGACAGGTGGTAGCCGGGCAGCCGCCCGTACATGACCTGCCCGGGGTTTTCCACCTCGCCGTGCCGGAGCAAGTGCACGACCGTGCGGGTCACGCGGGCTCCCCCGGTCCGCTCGCCGTCGCGGTGCCCATGGCTGCGCTCCTCACTCGCTGCGCTCCTCACTCGCTCCGCTGTGCCCGACACAGACGCTTCACGTTCTCGCCAGGACCCAAGCCTCCAGGACCCAAGCCTCGCTGACCCAAGCCTCGCTGCGCTGCGATGCTCACTCGCTGCTCGCCTTCGCGGCGGCGCGGGCGGCCTGCGGCAGCGCGTCGGCGATCCGGTCCAGCGCGGCCTCGTCGTGCGCGGCGGAGACAAACCACGCCTCGAACGCGGACGGCGGGACGTACACGCCGCGGGCCAGCAGGGCGTGGAAGAACGGGGGGTAGCGGTACGCCTGCTGGGCGCGGGCGCCCGCGTAGTCGGTGACCTCCTGCTCGGTGAAGAACACGGAGAAGAGGCTGCCGGCCGACTGCACCCGGTGCGGCACACCTTCCTTGGCCAGCGACTCGCCGACCAGCCCGGCGACGGCGGCCGCGGCCGCGTCGACGGCGGCGTACACCGCCGGCGTGCACTCGTTCAGCGTGGCCAGCCCGGCGGCGACTGCGACCGGGTTCCCGGACAGCGTGCCCGCCTGGTACACCGGCCCGGCCGGGGCGAGGTACGCCATCACCTCGGCCCGACCGCCGAACGCCGCCGCCGGCAGCCCGCCGCTCATGACCTTGCCGAACGTGAACAGGTCCGCGTCGACCGGATCCAGCCCATACCAGCCGGCGGCCGACACCCGGAACCCGGTCATCACCTCGTCCAGGACCAGCAGGGCGCCGTTCTCCGCGGTGATCCTGCGCAGCGCGGCGTTGAAGCCGGGCCGCGGCGGCACCACGCCCATGTTGGCCGCGGCCGCCTCAGTGATCACACATGCGATCTCGGGACCGAACCGGTCGAACGCCTCAGCCACCGCGCCGACCTCGTTGTACGGCAACACGATCGTGTCGGCTGCCTGGGCGCCGGTGACGCCGGGGGTGTCCGGCAGCCCGAGGGTGGCCACGCCGGACCCGGCGGCCGCGAGCAGCGCGTCGACGTGGCCGTGGTAGCAGCCGGCGAACTTGACCACCTTGGTCCGGCCGGTCACCCCCCGGGCCAGGCGGATCGCGGACATGGTGGCCTCGGTACCGGAGTTGACCAGCCGGACCTGCGCGACCGGGGCCATCCGGGCGACGATCCGTTCGGCCAGCAGGACCTCGCCTTCGGTCGGGGTGCCGAACGAGGTTCCGTTGCCCACCGCCTGCCGGACGGCAGCGACCACCGCCGGGTGGGCGTGGCCGAGGATCATCGGCCCCCAGGAGCAGACCAGGTCGACGTACTCCCGGCCGTCGGCGTCGACCAGGTACGCACCGTGGCCTGTGGCCATGAACCGGGGCGTGCCGCCGACCGCCCGGAACGCCCGCACCGGTGAGTTGACCCCGCCGGGGATCACCTCCCGCGCCCGGTCGAACAGGCGCTGAGACGTCGGAGCGGAGTGTGGGTGGGTCACCTGGTGAGTCTCGCAGGCCGCGTTCAGCCCACGTTCGTTCCCCCGAAAGGAGGACGAATCTTCGGCTCCCAATGGAGGGGAGACGGTCGACCTCCGTTCCGACCTTCGTCGACCTCGACGGATCGGGCGAACTAACAGGCAAGTCGAAGCGAACGATCGGGTAGTTCCGGCACATGCCGAGCACACGGGGACGAGCGCGGGTTAAGGTCGGGGCTCGGCACAGGCCCTGGACCCGGACCCGGTGGGAGGGACGCGGATGAGTCCGGTTCGACGACGGCGTCGACCCGCAGGCGGCAACTCCGGACGGCACCGTCGCCGCCGCATTGCCCTCCTGGGCCTGCCGAGGCTGCTGGCCCGGCGCGTGCGTTCTCTGCTGACCGTGCCCAGTCGCTGGCGAAGGGGGCGGCGTGCGCTGGCGCTGGCGCTGCTCGCGCTGGCGGCCGTGGTAGGCGCGTCCTCGGCGTCGTCGGCCATACTGCCCCGGCCGGAAGAGCCGGCGGGCACCGATGGCGCCGCCGCCATGCCGGCCGACCCGTCGTGGCCGTACCAGGGACTCCCGGCGGCGCCGTACCTGCCGCCCGCCGCCCCGCCGAGCGGCGGCACCGCCACGCCGAGCAGCCAACCGCCGGTGCCCGGCGCCAGCGACGCCGCGGTGGCCGTGGCGCTGGCCGGTAACGGCATCCCGCTGGTCGCGCTGACCGCCTACCGCAACGCCGAGCGCCGGCTGGCCGTCGACCGCCCCGCCTGCGGTCTGACCTGGTCGCTGCTGGCCGCGATCGGCCGGGTGGAGTCCAACCATGGCCGGTTCGCCGGGGCACAGCTGCTGCAGGACGGGCGGTCCAGCCCGCCGATCGTCGGGGTCGCCCTGGACGGCCACGCGAACTTCGCCACGATCCGCGACACCGACGGGGGAAAGCTGGACGGCCTCACCACCTTCGATCGCGCCATCGGCCCGATGCAGTTCATCCCGAGCACCTGGCGGATGTACGCGGTCGACGGCGACGGCGACCGGCGCACCGACCCGTACAACATCAACGACGCCGCCCTCGGCGCCGGAGCGTACCTGTGTGAGGCCGGTGGCAACCTGCGCACGCCCGCCGGCCTGCGTGCCGCCGTGTTCAGCTACAACCACTCCGCGGACTACGTCCAGCTCGTGCTGGACCTGAAGGCCGAGTACGAGCGCGGCGTGCCGATCGACCGCCTGCCGCCCGGCAAGGCACGCGGCGGGACACTGCCCAAGCCACACAAGGCGCCGCTGCCGCCGGTCAACCCCAGCCCGCCGCCGGCCGTCGACCCCGGCCCGAGCCCGTCGTCGACGACCCCGGCGCCGTCGGGGGCACCTACGACAGGCCTGCCCACCACGACCGTGGCGCCCGGCCCGACGGCGCCGTCGACGACCCCACCCGAGACCGGCACGCCGACTCCCAGCCCGACCTGCCCGACTCCCACGCCGACACCGTCGCCGAGCCCCACGCCGACGTCCACCCCGGGACCGTGCGACCCCACGCCGACCCCCACCGAGACGGCGACCCCGGCGAGCGCCACCACGACCGACCCGTCGCCGTCACCGAACCCGCCCCCGCCGAGCCCGTAGCCTTCGCCGACCCGACCCGCTACCTCGCCGGACCGGCGAGTCGCCACCGACTACGTCGATCTTCTGCCCGACCTTCGACTTGTCGCAGCCGATGCGGTGAATTGAGCACAGACAGCGCGAAGGCCCGGCTCCCGTCGTCCGGCGGGCACTCCGGGCCTCACTTCCACCGCCTACTGGCGACGGCGTCAGTCGTAGTGCAGCATCGACGGGTGCGCAGTCAATGGATCACGTCAGGCTGGGGGCGATCTCGGCCGCCCAGTAGGTGAGGACGAGGTCGGCGCCGGCGCGGCGGATGGCGGTCAGGGTCTCCCGGATGACCCGGTCGCGGTCCAGCCAGCCGCGGGCGGCGGCGGCTTCGACCATCGCGTACTCGCCGCTGACCTGGTACGCGGCGACCGGGACGTCGACTGCGGCACGGACGGCGGCGAGCACGTCCAGGTACGGCATGGCCGGCTTCACCATGACGGCGTCGGCGCCCTCGGCGAGGTCCAGCGCCACCTCGCGGAGCGCCTCGCCGAGACTGCCGGCCGGGTCCTGCTGGTAGGCGGAGCGGTCGCCGAACTGCGGTGCGCACTCGGCGGCGTCCCGGAACGGGCCGTAGAACGCCGAGGCGTACTTCGCGGAGTAGGCCAGGATGGCCACGTCGGCGAAGCCCGCCCCGTCCAGCGCGGACCGGATCACGCCGACCTGGCCGTCCATCATCCCGGACGGCGCCACCACATGTGCCCCGGCCCGGGCCTGGGCGACCGCGATTGCGGCGTACCGCTCCAGCGTCGCGTCGTTGTCGACGTCCCCGGACTCGGTCAGCAGCCCGCAGTGCCCGTGGTCGGTGTACTCGTCCAGGCACAGGTCGGCCATCAGCACGGTCGCGTCGCCGACCTCCTCGGCCAGCCGGCGCAGCGCCACCTGCACGATGCCGTCCGCGTCGTCGGCGGCAGAGCCGCGCCCGTCCTTGACCGCCGGGATGCCGAACAGGATCAGCCCGCCGACGCCGGCCTGTGCCGCCTCGTGCGCGGCCTTGGTCAGCGACTCGACGGTGTGCTGGACCACGCCCGGCATCGACGCCACCGGCGCCGGGTCGGCGATCCCCTCCTTGACGAACAGCGGCAGCACCAGGTCCGCGGGGTGCAGCCGGACGTCGGCGAGCAGTCGGCGAAGCGCCGGGGTGCGGCGCAGCCGCCGCGGCCGTGCCACGGGGTACCCGGCCGCGGACAGGCTGGGCCCGCCAGCGGGGCGGGTCATCGCGGCCGCCCGGTGGCCCGGCGGGTCTTCTTCGGCGGCGGGGTGGCGTCCCCGCTGCTCCGCCGCTCCTCGGCGTACCCGGCCAGCGCGTCCACCAGCGCCGACACCTGCGCCACCTCCGGCTCGACGTCCGAGCGCAGCCCGAACTCCCGCGCAGTCGCCGCGGTCTGCGGCCCGATGCAGGCGACCACCGTCCGGGCATGCGGCTTCCCGGCGATGCCGACCAGGTTTCGCACGGTCGAGGAGGAGGTGAAGCACACCGCGTCGAACCCACCGGACTTGATCGCGTCCCGGATCTCGGCCGGTGGCGGGGCCGCGCGGACGGTCCGGTAGGCGGTGACGTCGTCGATCTCCCAGTGCCGCTCGCGCAGCCCCTCGGCCAGCGTCTCGGTGGCGATGTCGGCCCGCGGCAGCAGCACCCGGTCGATCGGGTCGAGCACGTTGTCGTACGGCGGGAAGTCGGCCAGCAGGCCCTCGGAGGACTGCTCGCCGGAGGGGGTCAGCTCCGGCTCGATGCCGAACGCCCGCACGGCGACCGCGGTGGCCTCGCCGACGCAGGCGATCTTCACGCCGGCGAACGCCCGGGCGTCCAGCCCGAACTCGGTGAACTTCTCCCGCACCGCCCGCACCGCATTCGTCGAGGTGAACACGATCCACTCGTACCGCCCGGTGACCAGCCCCTTGATCGCCCGCTCCATCTGCGCCGGGGTACGCGGCGGCTCGACGGCGATCGTCGGCACCTCCACCGGGATCGCGCCGTAGAGCCGCAGCCGGTCGCTCATCGCGCCGGCCTGCTCCTTCGTCCGCGGCACCAAGACCTTCCACCCGTACAGCGGGCGGCTCTCCCACCAGGACAACCGGTCCCGCTGCGACACCGCGGAGCCGACCGCCAGCACCAGCGGGCCGGCCAGCCGGCCGGCATCCTGCTCCAGGTCGGCCAGCGTGGTGGTGACGGTCTCCTGGCCGGCACCGGTGCCGTCCGCGGTCACGCTCACCGGCGCGGCCGGGTCGCGGCCGTGCTCGGTCAACGCCGCGGAGACGGTGCCGAGGTGCGCCGCGGTGGCCGCGAGCACGAGCGTGCCGGGGGCCGCGGCCAGTGCCGCCCAGTCCAGGTCGGCACGGGCGTCGGCGGTGGTGTGGGCCGAGCCGAGCGGCACCCCGGCATAGGTCGGGACGGCCACGCTCGCCGGCACGCCCGGGACGATGTCGAAGGGCATCGCGCTCGTCGCCACCGCCGCCGCCTCCCGCACCACCGCGTCAGCCGACAGCGGGTCACCGGCAACGAGACGCACCACTTTGTGGCCGGCGCACGCCTCGGCCGCCAGCGTCTTCGCCACCTCGGCCGGGTCACCGACGGCCGGCCGCACCTCCGTGCTGGGACCGGCCAGCGTGACGATGGCAGGCGGAACGTCGGGATCGAGAACTATCAGTTCGGCAGACCGGAGCATGTCGGCGGCCCGGACCGTGAGCAGGCCCGGGTCGCCGGGTCCAGCCCCGACGAAAGTGATCCGACCAACTGTCTTGCGCTCGCGCGTCATCGCGGGCTCCCCAGGAGTTTGCTGGCACCGTCGGCGATCAGTTCGGCGGCGAGCCGCTGGCCGATCACATCCGGTGTGTCGACAGGACCGGTCGCGGACAGTCGAACGGCGTCGGAGCCGTCGAGCGCCGTGACCGAGCCACGGAGGAAGAGTTCGGGTTCGTCGTCGCCGACCGCCACCTCGGCAAGCGCGCCGACCGGCGCGGTGCAACCGGCTTCCAGCGCGGCCAGCAGCGCCCGTTCGGCGGCGACCGCGGCCCGGGAGTCCGGGTCGTCCAGGGCGGCGAGCAGGTCGATCAGGGCCTCGTCGTCGGCCCGGCACTCGATAGCGAGCGCGCCCTGCGCGGGCGCGGGCAGCATCTGCAGCGGGTCGAGCACCTCGGTGACGGCGTCGAGGCGGCCGAGCCGGGCCAGCCCGGCCCGGGCCAGCACGACCGCGTCCAGCTCACCGCGGGCGACCTTGCCCAACCGGGTGTCCACGTTGCCGCGGACCGGCACCGGCTCCAGCCCGAGCCCGAGCGCGCGCAGCGCGGCGATGCGGCGCGGCGAGCCGGTGCCGACGGTGGCACCATGCGGAAGCTCGGCCAGGGTCAGGCCGTCGCGGGCGGCCAGCACGTCGCGCGGATCCGCTCGCGGCGGCACCGCGGCGAGCCGCAGGCCGCCGGCCGGGGTGGTGGGCAGGTCCTTGTACGAGTGCACGGCGAGGTCGATGGTGCCGGCAAACAGCGCATCGCGCAGTGCGGACACGAACACCCCGGTGCCGCCGATCTCGGCGATCGGCTTGGTGGACCGGTCCCCGGCGGTGGTCACCTCCACGAGCTCGGCCGCCCGGCCGACGCCGGCCAGGCCGGCCACAACCGAGCTGGACTGCGCGCGGGCCAGGGCGCTGCCCCGGGTGCCGACCCGCAGCGGGCGGTCTTCGGAGATCACCGGGGCTCCTCGGGCAGCATCGCGTCCAACTGGGTCGGCACCGAGCTCACCGCGGCGGTCGCAGCCGGATCGAGCCCGAACAGCTCCCGCAGGGCCTCGGCGTAGGCATCCCCTCCGGGCCGCACGGCCAGCTCCTTCACCCGCACGGTCGGTGCGTGCAGCAGCGCCTGGACGACCCGGTGCACCGCGTGCGCCACCTCGTCCCGGACCGCGGTCGCCAGGCCGGGCAGCCGGCTGTCCAGCCGCACCAGTTCGGCTTCGACCACCTGCGCGGCCCGGGCCCGCAATGCGGCGACGGTGGGGCCGACCGCGATCGCCCGCTGGTTGGCCAGGTACGCGGTCACCTCGTCGGCAACGATCTGGGTCGCCTCCGCGACGTCGTCGTCGTGCGCCATCAGGCCTGCCGGCTCCCGTAACCCGTTGAGGTCGACATACCACACACCGGGCAGCGTCGTGGCTGCCTCCTCGACGCCGCGCGGCAGCGCGATGTCCAGCACCAGCAGCGGGCGGCCAGCGCGGGCAGCCACCGCCGCCGCGACCATCTCGTGGCTGATGACCGGCGTGATCGCGCCCGTACAGGTCACCACCAGGTCGGCACGAGCCAGCTCGGCGGGAAGCCCGGCCAGCGGCACGGCCCGGACCTCGACCGGCGGCCCGCCGGCGGCCCGCAGCGCGGCGGCCAGCGCCTCTGCGCGCTCCGCCGAGCGGTTGACGACCGCCAGCTCGGGCACTCCGCGCCGGCGCAGCGTGCTCGCGGCGAGCGCGCCCATCGATCCGGCGCCGACTACCGCCGCCCGCCGCCCAGGCGCCGCCAGCGGCCCGAGGATGCGCTCCGCCTCGGCCATCCCGACCGCCACGACCGACGCCCCGGCCCGGTCGATGCCGGTCTCGTTGTGCACCCGCTTGCCGACCCGCAGCGCCTGCTGGCAGGCGTCGTGCAGGATCCTGCCGACGGCGTTGTGCCTGGCGGCCGCGGCATAGGCGACCCGGAGCTGGCCGAGGATCTGTGACTCGCCGACCACCATCGAGTCCAGCCCGGCGGCAACCGAGAACAGGTGCGCCATGGCGGCGTCCTCGTAGTGCACGTAGAGGTGCGCGCCGAGCTCGGGCACCTCGACGCCGGCCCGCCGGGCCAGTGTCGAGGACGTGTCGTGCAGGCCACCGTGGAACCTGTCCACGTCGGCGTACACCTCCACCCGGTTGCAGGTGGACAGCACCAGCGCCTCCGAGACGTGCTCGCCGCCCAGCAGCTCGTACAGGACCTTCGCCAGATCCTCCGGTGCGACGCTCGCGCGCTCGAGCAGCCCGACCGGAGCGGTGCGGTAGGACAGGCCGACGACCAGAAGGCTCATCTCCCGCTCCTGCTCATACGAAGCCCTCCAGCCCGGAGGCGAACTGCGGCGGCGCCGCCACCCCCAGCGCCTTGCGCTGCTCGTGGAACGAGAGGATCTGCAGCTCCACCGCGAGGTCGACCTTGCGCACGTCCACGTTCGGGGGCACCGCCAGGACGACCGGTGCGAAGTTGAGGATGCTGGTCACCCCGGCGGCGACGAGCCGGTCGCAGACCTCCTGCGCCGCCTGCGCCGGGGTGGCGATCACGCCGATGGACACGTCTTCGGAACGCACCACCTGGTCCAGTTCGTCGATGTGCCGGACCGCCAGTCCGGCGATCCGCCTGCCCACCCGGCCGGGGTCGGCGTCGAACAGCGCCGCGACCCGGAACCCCCGGCTGGCGAAACCGGCGTACCCGGCCAGGGCGTGGCCGAGGTTGCCGATCCCGACCAGCGCGACCGCCCGGTGACGGGTGAGGCCGAGGCCGCGAGAGATCCTCTCGACGAGCAACGCCACGTCGTAGCCGACCCCGCGGGTGCCGTAGGAGCCCAGATAGGAGAGATCCTTGCGCAGCTTGGCGGAGTTGACTCCGGCGACCGCGGCGAGCTCCTCAGACGAGACGGTCACCGTGCCCTGCTCGGAGAGCATGGTGAGCACTCGCAGGTAGAGCGCGAGCCGAGCGACGGTCGCCTCGGGGATCGAGCGCCGCTCCTCCCGGCCGTCCGGGGACCCGTCGGCACCCGGCTCCATCGCGATACCCGGCGCAATCCCCGTATCCGGCTGGAACTCCAAGCCCGGCTCTGTCCCAGCGCCCGGCTCTGTCCCGGCATCCGGCTCGACCGTGGGGCTGGTGCCCGCGCCGTCCATGCTGGCGGAGCCGTCCATGCTCGGGGGACGACCGGCGCCGCTGGACCGGACCCCGGCCACCCGGGCCCCGACCGCGCGAGCGGCCCACACGGCCCGGGCGGCCCGTGGAGGGCGCTCGGACCGGCCTCCGGAGGCATCGACCTGATCGGTCATCAAACTCCTGCCCGCCCCGACCGATGACCCGGGCAATGGCCGGCCGGCGCGCTGTGGTAGTGGCTCTGACTGGGACACCGTATCTGCTTGTGAATGCCTTCACAAATTCGCTCGTTGCCAGCCGGAACGCGGGGACCGAGCCGGTGCACGCTGACAACGACAACGACACAACGACACAACGCACGACGGCGCGGAGCCGATGACAGGCGGAGCCCGATGAAGCCAGACGACGACAGAGGAGGACCGGCCGCGCAGGTCCCGGCCCCGGCGCGCAGGCCCTCGCCTACCTGGCGAGCGCGCGGCGCAGACGGTCCTCCTCGACCCGCCAGTATCCGTGCTCGGCACCGTCGAGCAAGATCACGGGCACTCGGTCGCCATACTCGGCGCGCAGCTCGGGGTCGCCGTCGACGTCGACCTCGTCCCATCGGACACCCAGCTCGGCAGCCACCCGGCCGAGCACGGCGCGGGCATCGGCACAGAGATGGCAGTCGACCCGGGTGAGCAGGCGCAGCCGATGGTCGGCGGGCGGCACCGGACGAGGGTACGCGACGGGAGCGACCGCCGGCAGTACGGCCCGGTAGCAGGGTCCGGTAGCAGGGTTACGTGGGCAGCGGCAGGCCGATGGTGGGCAGTGGCAGGCTGGGCACCGGAAGTGTCGGCACCGGCAGTGTCGGCACGGGCGGCAGGGTCGGGACCGGCAGGCCAGAGGTCGACGGCAGCGGGCCGCCACCGCCGCCGGTGGGCAGCGGCAACCCTCCGCCGGCGGGCTGCGATCCGGCACCCGCGGACGATCCGGCGCCGCCGGACCCGGAACTGGGGCCGGAACCGGAGCCGGACGGCCGCCCAGAGCCGGCTCCCGAGCCCGAGCCGCCCCGGCCGCCCGGCCCGGGCGAGGCCGGCGAACTCGACGACCCGGGGCCACTGCCGGGCCCGCCCGGCACGGCGGCGCACGGGGTGCAGGGCCGCGGCCCGAGGTCGTCCACGGTGGTGGCGCCGAGGCAGGAGCAGGACAGCTGGGCCTGCAGGGTGGTGGCGCGGTCGGCCACTCGGCGCAGCAGGCCGAGCGACTCCTGGGCCCGCTCCCGCGCCGGTCCCGGCAGCCGGTCCAGCAACTCGCGGAGCACCGCCTGCTGGTCGCTGGTCCAGCCGGCGAGCTGGACCAGGGGATCGGCCCTGGCCTGCTGCACCGCCACCGTGGTGAGCAGCCCGGTGCCGGCGCTGGTCTCGGCGTCCATGGCCTCGAGGGTCACGGGCACGTCCGCGCCGGCCCCCAGGCCGCGGTCGGCCAGCGCCCCGACCTCCTCCGCCCTGGTCCGGGCGAGCCTCAGGTGATCCCGGCCCTTCGCCTCCGGGCCAGCCGCGAGGAGGTGCCTGACCCACTCGGTGGCCCGCTTCACCGGGTACAGCACGTCGCCGGGCAGCGCGGACTGGCTGGCCGCCGCGAGCCCGCCGGCCAGCAGCACCGCGGCGAGCACGCCGGCCAGCACGTACCGCGGGCGGACCCGCCGCCGCCGCGGCGGGCCGGCAGGCACCGTGCCCCCAGCCCCCGCCGGCTCGGCCCCCGCCGGCTCGGCGTCCAGCGGTACCGTGCGCCGTGGGGGGCCGGCTGCCCACTCGGCCGCGGCCGTCTCGACCAGGCGCTGGCGCAGCCGGGCCCGGAACTCCGGCGTGGGGCGCGCACCGCTGTCCTCGACCAGGCGAAGCCGCTCGACCACGGCGACGAGGACGGCCGTCCGGGGGCCGGCGCCGGCCGGCGCGGCGGACGCACCCGGCGGGGGGTCGACGGCGCGCGCGAACCGCTCGGCCCCCCGCGCGCGGCCCGGCAACCTCATGACACGCTCCCTGCAACAGCCCGTGTGCGAGCACCCTCCCGGTACAACGGGTGGCCCCGTCCGTCGGTGACGGCAGCGGTCATCGCAGATCCTCTGGCAGGAGCTCGGCCAGCCGGCGGACCGCGCGGCGCTGCAGCGCCTTGACCGCGCCCTCGGTCCGGCCCATGATCTGCGCTGTCTCCGTCACCGACAGGCCGTTCAGGAACCGCAGCACGATGCATTCCTGCTGCTCCGCGGCGAGCTGCCCGACACAGCGGAGCAACTCGGCGTTGGTGGTCCGGCGCAGCACCTCCGGCTCCGGGCCGGCGGCCACCTGGTCCGGCTCCGGGATGTCCCCGGTCACCACTTCCCGCCGGTGCCGGGCCGACTTGAGGTGGTCGATCACCAGATTGCGCGCGATCGTGACGAACCACGCAGCCACATCGCTGCCGCGCTCGCTGATCGATCCGATCCGGCGCAGCGCCCGCAGGAACGTCTCACTGGTCACGTCCTCGGCGAGCGCCCGGTCCCCGAGCCGGTGCCAGACGTAGCGGAAGACCAGGTCGACGTAACGGTCGTAGAGCCTGCCGAACGCCTCCGCATCCCCGGCCTGGGCGGCCCTGACCAACTGCCAGCTGTCGGCGGTCCCGGCCGTCCCCGTTTCTGCGGGGCCCGGCTCCCTGGGCGTCGAGGAACCGGCCGGTGGCCCGGCCCGCGCCGCCAGCCCGCCCGGGCGGGGCCCGGCACGCGTGGTGTGCCGGGACGCCAGCGCGGCGGCGACCGCAGCGCGCAGCGCACCCACGTCCACGTCCAGCGGAACCGCAACGGCATACCCGCTCATGGCGTCCTTCGACGCGGGCACGTCCCGGACCCGGCCCATCCCGGTCGCGCAGTCCCCGCTGTCCTGCCCATCCATGCCCCCGTTGCCGAGCGTCCGGTCGTGGCTCGGTAGCGTAAGGCAGGCGAGTCTCCGCCAACCTGCTTTGGCTACTAATACTTCAGCAAATGCTCCAGCAAATGTGCGAGACTGCCGGCCCCTGGCAACGAAGCCCGGGCAAGGCACGTGGAGGCTGCAGTGACCAACGTCGCGGACCTGGTGCGGCGGGCGGCCCGGCGCGACCCCGAGCACGCCGCGCTGCTGCACGGCTCCAGCCGGCTCAGCTGGGCGGACCTGGACACCGCGGTCGACCGTGCGGCGGCGGCGCTGGCCGGACTCGGCCTGTCGCCCGGCGACCGGGTCGCCATCCAGCTCGGCAACACACCCGACTTCCCGGTCGTCTACTTCGGCGCGCTCCGTGCCGGCCTGGTCGCGGTGCCGGCCAACACCGGCTACACCGGGCCGGAGCTCGGCCACGTGCTGGCCGACTCCGGCGCGACCGCGCTCGTCACGTCGTCGGTCGCGGCGATCGAGGCCACCGACCGGCTGCGCGCCGCCGCCCCGGCCTTGGCCCACGTCGTGGTCGCCGCGCCGTCCGGGCCGGATGCGACGATCCCGTTGGGCAGCCTGCTCGACGGCGCACCGGCACCCCCACCGCAGCCTGCCGCCGGGGGCGAGAACCTGGCCGTGCTCCTCTACACCAGCGGCACCAGTGGCCGACCGCGTGGTGCGATGCTCAGCCACCGGGCGCTGCTGGCCAACCTCGACCAGTGCAGCCGGGTCACGCCGCCGTTGGTGCGGCCGGATGACACGCTGCTGCTGGTGCTGCCGCTGTTCCACGTGTATGGGCTGAACTCCGGCCTGGGCATGGTGGCCTGGGCCGGGGCGAGCGCGGTGCTGGCCGACCGGTTCGACCCGGTGGACACGCTGGCGCTGATGGCCAGGCACCGGGTGACCAACGTCCCCGGGGTGCCGGCGATGTACCTCGCCTGGGCGGACCAGCCCGGGGTTCGGGACGGGTTCGCCTCGGTGCGCCTGGCAATGTCCGGCGCCGCGCCGCTGCCGGTCGGGACGGCTCGGCGGTTCGCCGAGCTGGGGGTGCAGATCTTCGAGGGGTACGGGCTGACCGAGACCGCGCCGGTGCTCACCTCGACGCTGGTCGGCGGAGCTGCCAAGCCCGGCTCAGTGGGCCGGCCGATCCCGGGCGTCGAGCTGCGGCTGTGCGACGAGGACGGCGAGCAGGTCGAGGAGGACGACCCGGGCGAGATCGTGGTCCGCGGTCCGAACCTCTTCTCCGGCTACTGGCCCGACGGTGCGGAGGGGCCAGACCCGGCGGGCTGGTTCGGCACCGGGGACGTCGCATACGCCGATGACGACGGCGACCTGCACCTGGTGGACCGGCGCAGGGAGCTGATCCTGGTCAACGGTTTCAACGTCTACCCCGCCGAGGTGGAGGCTGTCCTCGAACAGCACCCAGCGGTGGCCGAGGTGGCAGTGATCGGTATGCCCGACCGGTACACCGGCGAGACCGTGAAGGCCTACGTAGTGCTCCGGCCGAACCAGTCGCTGGCCGCCGGCGCACTGCTCGACTGGGCCGGCGGCTCGCTGGCCAAGTTCAAGCTGCCGACCGCGGTGGAGTTCGCCCGGGAGCTGCCGCGCTCGGCGAACGGCAAGGTCAGCAAGGCCAGGCTGCGGGAGGCCGCCGCTGCCGGCTGAGCAGAAGTCTCGGCTGAACAGAAGTCTCGTCGCGGAAGTCCTATTCTCGTCTCCAGTTCTCGTCTCCAGGGTGGGACCGCGTCGAGCAGAGGAAGGACCGCGTGCAGCATCCGATCAGGCTCCGCTCCCGGGACGGCCGCAGGGCCCGCGCAGTGCTCGCCGGCACGGCCTCCGCCGCCGCCGCCGAGGTCGAGGCCGCGCTCACGGTACCGCCGGACCCTACGGCCGCCGCCTTCTTCGATGTCGACAACACCGTGATGATGGGTGCGTCGATCTACCACTTCGCCCGCGGGCTGGCCACCCGGCGGTACTTCACCAGCCGGGACCTGGCCGCGTTCGCCTGGCAGCAG
>Ga0066388_100000066_pt1 | contig 31834 bp, 30 predicted proteins | sample PanSoiMetaGPlot6_FD_64539 | JGI IMG/M metagenome (GOLD analysis project Ga0066388, IMG submission 64539) | Tropical forest soil microbial communities from Panama analyzed to predict greenhouse gas emissions - Panama Soil - Plot 6 (Hybrid Assembly) | ecosystem: Environmental > Terrestrial >...
GAACCAGTGACCTCTTCAAAGTCGGTCAACATCACACCGTTGGCGACGAAGCGAGGGCCCCAATGTGTGATTGCCGCCTTGAGGCGAGGATCGGAAGACATACGCTTTTAAGTCCTTGCTGTTTGGTGCGTCAGTTCGCCTTTTCGTCGCGACGATACCAGGGCATGAAGCGACGCGTACTCCAGTTCACGAGCAGTTCGAAGCCGATGCCGAAAGCGGCGAGCAACATGACGCCGACGAAGGCCTCGTTGTGATGATAGGAGCGTGAATTATAGAGTATGTAGTAGCCAAGCCCACCGATCGAGATGAAGAACTCTGCCACCACCGCGCCTATCAGGGCACGGCCGGCGGCGAGCCGGAAGCCGGCGAGCAGATAGGGCATCGAAGACGGCAGGACGATGCCGATCAACATGCTCAGGCGGTTTGAACGAAAAGAACGTGCCACCTCCATGTACTCACGCGGTACCGACCGAGCGCCATCAGCGACGTTCACAATGATGGAAAAGATAGCGGCGAAGATGATGGTGGCGATGCGGGTTGCGCTGGAATAGCCGAACCACAACGAAAACAGCGGCAGCACGATAATCATCGGCATCGCGTAGAAGCCATTCACGTAGTGGCGGATGGCGCGATCGAACGCCGCGCTACGGCCAATGAGCAGACCAATGATGGTCCCGAACACCAAGGCAATCGCGAGACCTTCGGCTACCGCTGTCAATGTTGCGGCGGTGGCCTTCAGAAATGCCGGGTCTGTGATGACACGCGGGATTGCCATGAGCACGGTGCTCGGCTTTGCGACATAAGCCGGCGCCAGCGCGCGCACCACCAATTCCCACACCAGCAAAATAACGATGCCGGTGATCAGCCGTGGCATGAAAGTCGCGCGCAGTCGCTCGGTCAGCGGCTGACTTTTCGGCGCGCGGACAAGCGAAATGGGGACGTTAACTGCTGATTCAGTCACGGCCTAGTTTCTCCATCGCGCGAAGTGGCGCTCGATTACGAGGCCGAGCCGCATCAATCCGACGCCGATCAGGCCGATGACGAGAATCGAAGCGAATACACCAGCGGTGTCAAAGTTCTGAGACGCACCCATGATCAGCTGGCCGAGCCCGGTTGAGCTCAGGAAGAACTCGGCGGCAACCATGCCGACCAGCGCGCGGCCGATCGCCTGGCGGACGCCGGTCATGGTGTAGGGCAGTGTGTAAGGAAGCATGACTTCGCGCCACAAAGCCCATTCGCTGGTGCGGAAGGACCTGGCAACCTCGACCAGCTCCGGCCTGATGCTGCGCGCGCCCTCGACGGTGTTGTAGAGGACGGGAAATACTGCGAACAGGAAGACCACTAGAACCTTGGGCGCAAAGCCGAAGCCCATCATCGACAATATGAACGGGATTAACGCGACCAACGGCGTCGCGTAGAGAATCATAATGTATGGCTCGATGCCGACGCGCAGAACGCGTACCCGCGCGAACAACATCCCGAGCGGCGTGCCGATCAGCAACGCAATGAAGAAGCCGGTAAGAAACAGGATCGCGGAATCGGCCAATTGTCCGATGAAATCATCGGCGACGATCAGTTGCCACAGCCGGCGAATCGTTTCGCTGAACGGCACCATGAATGCCGCGCTGGTGCTTCGGCCGGCGGCCTCCCAGAGCGCGATGCCGACAAGGAGGCTGACCCAGACCGGGACGTAGCGGCGAATGGCTTGGTACACGTCTGTCACTTGTATTTTCTGTCGTCATCCAACCGCGAAAACGGCAAATCCAATCGCTGCGGAAAATACGGCGGTACAGTATGCCGCGGCCACGTGTCCCTCTTTCCAAAGGCGACCTTGAATTTAAGAGTGACGCCTTGATGCCAGGATGAAGTCGTCTACTTCACCATTGCATTGGCGTCCTTCCAAACGCTCGCATCGACGAGGTTCTCGAACGTTACCGGCTCTTTGTCGGGCTTGATGGCGCCGATCTTCTTCATCAGGCTGGCGGTAGCCTCGAGCTTGTTGCGCGGGAGGCCGTCGTCCTTGGCTGCCCAAAACTCGATGTCAAGAAAATCTTTCAACGCTTTTTTGTTCACTTCCTTGCTGTGACCGGTATTGGTTGCGACCTCGGCGACAACATCGGCGTTTTTGGGATCCTGCATGAAGCGCGCAGATTCGATCATGCCAGCAACCGCACGCACGAAGGTATCGCGATTGGCTTTCAAATTGTCCTTGCGCGCAACTAGCATCAGATAATGGCTGGTCGGATTGGTGTTTTTCATTGCCAGCAGGACGTTGAGCTTTTTGCCCTGCGCTTCGATCTCGGCGAGATCGTCGAGATGCAAAACAGCGTAGTGCAGCCGGCCGGCGATCAGCGCCGGTCCGGGTCCGGAGCCGAGTGCAACTTGCTTTACATCTTCTATTTTCATGCCGGGACAGCCGGCGGTGAGCATCGAGCGAAGCGCGACGGAGCGGGCACCATTGATCGAGTCAACCCCGACGTCTTGGCCCGCCATGTCCTTGCAAGTCTTGCCCGGCTCGCTGGCGCCGATGACCCAGTCGGGGTTCGGCATTCCGTAAAGCGCGACCAGCGGCACGTCGGCGTTGGAAATCTGATTGATGACGGGCGGGGTCGGCGACCAGGCCATGTCAATATCACCGGCGACGACTGCCCGCGCGGCAGCGGTGCCATTATCGAACGGGCGGATTTCGACGTCGGCGCCATGTTTCTTGAAAAACCCTTCTTTTTCAGCGACATAGGCTATCGTTACGGAAAAGATCGGCGGAATTCCCGGCAGCGCGATCACGAGTTTTTTGCCCTGCGCGAATGCCGGTCCGGCGCCTGTCACCACTGCGCCCAGGAGCAAAACGCCGGCCATCAATGCGGCTGATCTGCGGATCATGGAATCCTCCCTTTTTGGTTTCGCTATTTTCTTGTTCAACGTTCGAGATGAAACTCGGCTTCGCGAGCTTCCCGCATCAACGTGCCCCATACGCGCTCGCGCAGCTCGGCGAAGCGCGGTTCACGCAATGTATTGCGCATGCGTGGACTGGGTAAATCGATGGTTATCGTTTCATGGATACTTGAGGGTCGTCCCTTGAGCACGATCACGCGATGCCCTAGCAACACCGCTTCCTCGATGGAGTGGGTCACGAAGATCATGGCTGTGGGACGCTGCTCCCAGATACGCAGCAGCTCAAACTGGAGAATCTCACGCGTCTGAGCATCGACTGCCGCAAATGGTTCGTCCATCAGCAATACGTTGGGCTCGACGGCGAGAGCGCGGGCGAGGCCGCAGCGCTGCTGCATGCCGCCGGACATCTGATAGGGAAACGCTTCTTCGAAGCCAGTCAGCCCCACCAGTTTGATGAACTCCGGCACCTTGCGCTCGATGTCGGCTTTCGGCGCGCCGGCCATACGCAGGCCATAGGCCACGTTCTCGAAGACCGTCTTCCATGGAAACAAGCCAAAATGCTGGAATACCATCGCGACACCGGCGATCGGCTCGGTGACGCGCTCAGTGCCGACCCAAATCTCGCCGGTGTCGTGCGGCAACAAGCCGTCGATGCAACGCAACAGCGTGGTCTTGCCGCAACCGGACGGACCGACAACGGCGACGATTTCGCGTTCGCCAACATCGAAATCGATATTACGGAACACCTCGAGCGCACCGTAAGACTTTCCCAGGCCACGAACTCGAATGCGGGGTTCAGCTTTTGTGTCCTGCGCGGGGGCCGGACGAATGGCCGGTGTCATGGTCGTTTGATTTGTCACTCTGCAGCCTGTTTTGGAGTTTTGGCCCAATAGTCTTCGGCCATTTTTGAACGCTGAAGCGCGTCAAGGGTTTCAAAACCCGGCGCCATGGAGGCGTCAGTGCCGGCGAGAATCTGATGATGCTCAATGTTGAGGGTACGCAGCCAGCGCTGCTGGCCCATTGTAATGGCGACGAAGTAGCCGATTTCAACCAGCTCCGCTTCGCTGAAGTGCTTGTGCAGGCGATCCCACAGTGCATCTGTCGCCGGCAAATCCCAGGTGATCGCCTCGGCATAGGCCAGAGCCGCCTTCTGCCGCTCATCGTAGTGCTCGGAGCTTTCAAAGTTGATTAGATCGGCGTAGTCATCTTCCTTGAGACCGGACTTTGCGGCCTTGATTGAACGCTGGTTGCCGCAGAACTCGCACAACACCGAGCGGGAGACGTAGATTCGGCAGAGTTCCTTGATGTTGTGATCAGCAACTCCGTTCTTGAACACGTCGCGCCATGTATTGGCAAATGACCAGAACGCTGCCGGTACGTGGGCGCGTATCGCCTGGCTTTCCGGGCGCGGGGTTCCTTCGCGGGCGCATCGCTCGAATTCGGCGAGCATGGCCGGATCCTCAATCGTTGAAGGATCGACATAACTGATGCGGGGTTTCGACATCTGCAGTTTCTCCCGAAAAAATGTCACCGCGCCCCGGCGTGGGCTGCGATGTTCTTGGTCTTGCGACGGGTAAGGTATGTTGCCGCAACGTTGCCGCACGGGCAACGCCGGCCGCTGCATTTGGGTAACCGTGCTTTAGTCTTGACGATATCCAAATTCCGCACGCCCCTGGGCAAAAACCCGTAATTGCATGGTCTTTTGGGCATCCGCCGAACCGTCAGGCTGAATCCCTTCTTACTGCGGCTGCAAGGACACAAAGCAGTATTGTTAATTTTTCGCAAGGTTAGCGCACAGTTGATTCAATCTTCGCTACCAGATTTAAACGGTACCAGTTCATGCGCTCTTCAGCATAGGTACAATTGCGAAAACGAAATTAGTAATTCAATACTCCATCCTCTCTAGTGTTCGCACGAACAGACCGAATAAAAGTGTCGGTTGCGTCAGTCGGGGCTTGTCGCCGTGCGTGCCAGTACCGTCGTCATGATCGGGTTTGCCGTCGTCTTCGGCTTGCTCGCAGTTTTCATCGCGCAAATCTGGCTCAACAACCAGGCCAGCCTGCGTGCAAAGAATTTCGAGCCGAACAAGACGCCGGTGGCGTCGCAAACCGTCGTCGTCGCGAAGCAATCTCTGCGCTTCGGCACCGAGCTCAGCCCGTCGATGCTGCAAGAGGTGTCTTGGCCGTCCGACACGTTACCGAGCGGCGCCTTCGCCAAGATCAGCGACGTCATGTCCGGCGGCCGCCGGGTTGTACTGGCGGCGATCGAGGCGAACGAGCCCGTGCTGGCGCTCAAGATCACCGGGCCGGGCCAGCGCGCCACGTTATCGGCGCTGGTCAGGCAAGGCATGAAGGCGGTGACCATTCGCGTCAATGACGTTGAGGGCGTCGGCGGTTTCGTGCTGCCCGGCGACCACGTTGACGTCGTGCTCACGCGTCAGCTCGAAAAGGGATCGGCCACAACCCAGGTCGTATTACAGAATACGCGCGTGCTCGCGGTCGACCAGACCGCTGACGAACGCGCAATCAAGGCGACCGTTGCGAAGTCCGTCACGCTGGAGGTCGACACCGTCGACGCACAGAAACTGTGGCTGGCGTCTTCCGTCGGGAGCCTGTCGCTGTTGCTGCGCAAGGCGGGCGAAACCGAAGAAGTGCGGACGCGCAAGGTCACGCTGAGCGACCTGGGAACCAACGAGCCAGTCATCACCGATAAGGCTGCCACGACGACTGTCGTGGTGACTCGTGCGTCGGCGAAGCAGGAATACACCGTGCCAACCGAGGGAGCTACTGGGGTCTCGGTTGCGACGGAACGGAGGCAAAGCACCTGGTAAATCCGGGTCTGGGCTCAATCAAGGGGTGGGGGAGTGAGTCGTGAGTAAACATCATCGAATTGACGTCGGCTTTCGCTGGCCGTCTGCGGACAGGACCAAAAAGCGGGGCGACTGGCTGCGCGATCTCGCAATCACGCTGGCTATTGCGCTGGCAGCTTCGATTTTGGCCATGATCGGCGATGCGCATGCGCAGTCGCGGATGATCCAAATCAGCGGCAGCGACCGGACCATTATGGTGACAGTGCCGATCGGCAAGTCTGAAGATGTGCGTACCGATAACAGCTTCGTCGATATCGTCGTTGGTGATCCGGAAGTGGCCGATGTCAATCCGCTCACCGATCACGCGTTGTCGATTCTTGGCAAGAAGATCGGCACGACGCGCGTGTCAGTCTATGCGGAAGGGAAGAGGTTGATCGGCATCTTCGACGTGGAAGTGTCGTACGACATCACGCGGCTCACCAATGAGTTGCGCCGGCGTTTTCCCGGCTCGCAACTCAAAGCCTCGACCGTCAACGGCCGCATCATGCTGTCGGGGGCGGTGGTCGACGCCGCCACGCTCGACAAAGCCGTGACGATCGCACGCCAATTCGGTCCGGAGATTATCAACACGGTATCGGTGATGTCCCCGCAGCAGGTCATGCTGGAAGTGCGCTTCATCGAGATTTCACGCACCGCCAGCCGCGAGCTCGGTGTGCAGTGGAATCGCTTCGGCGCTCGAAGCACGTCCAACATCGGCTCGCTCCAGCCTGCCGCGGCATTGCCAATCACGAACCCGGCGGGCAGCAGCACGATTCCGGTCGGCGAAGTCGCCGCCGGCGTGCTTTCCGGCGCGTCACCCTTCGGCTTCCTGATCGCACGCATCCTCGGCCACGGCGTCACGACCGACGTGCTGATCAATGCGCTTGAAGAAAAAGGGCTTGCCCGCAGCCTTGCCGAACCGAACCTCGTCGCCTTGTCCGGCGATACCGCGAGCTTCCTGGCGGGCGGTGAGTATCCGATCCCGGTGGCCGGATCGTTCGGCAATGTGACCGTCGACTACAAGAAATATGGCGTCGGCCTCGCCTTTACGCCGACGGTCCTCGGCCAAGGCCTGATCAACATGAAGATCGAGCCTGAGGTGAGCCAGATCGATACGACTCACACGATCGCCGTGAGCAATGGCGTTTCCGTGCCGGCGCTCATCGTCCGCCGTGCCTCGACAACTGTCGAATTACGCGACGGCCAAAGCTTCGTCATTGGCGGCCTGCTGCAAAGCGACAACAAGAATGCAATCGACCAGCTGCCGTGGCTGGGCAGCGTGCCGGTGCTCGGCCTGCTGTTCTCAAGCAAGTCCTATCAACAGAACGAAACCGACCTCGCCATTATCGTCACACCGCATCTCGTACGTCCCGCCCGGCCCGGCGATGAAGTCAGGGCACCCACCGATGACACGTTGCCGCCCAATGACGTCGATTTCTTCCTTCTGGGAAAGACGGAGGTCACGCGTGAGCAGGCACGCCGACTGACGCCAGCAACAGCCCGGTTCGCCAATGCCGGCGACCAGCCGTTTACGGGGCACATGCTTGATCTACCGAAGGGGGTTTCCGATGCGGTCGTTCAGTGACGTGCTGCGATCGTTCGCGCTCGGCTTTCTTCTCGCCGCACTTGGCGGCTGTTCGGAGTATCTCGACCGGCGCGACACCATCTCGCCGCTGGGCGGCAATGCTGTGGCCACCAACATGGTAACTCAGATGGTCGATCCGTGGCCGCTGGAAAGCGCACACCGCAACATCGCGTTCAACGGCGCGAGGATTGAAACGGCCTTCGAACGCTATCGCACCAACCGTGTGATAGCGCCGCACAGCATCGGCACATCGAGCACCTATCAGGACTCCGGCTCAAGCGGGCAAAACAATGGCGCCCCAGTCGGGCCTCCCGTGACCACGGCGCCTGCCGCCCCTGTGAAATAACGGAAGCAACGTTTGCAACATGTCGATCGGACGCACCCAGGAAACGAACCGCACCCGCGTGGTGGTTCTTAGCGCCGACACCGAGTTCGAGAGCTCGGCGCGTACGACCTTTGGCGCGTCCTCCGCGATTGACCTCGTCATGGTTCCTGGCCGTGTCACGGAGCGGGGCGAGGCGCTCAATGTCGCTGACGCCACAGTTGTCGTCATTGATGTTGATGCCAGCCGCGCCGATGAAATGGCGGCTCTCGCGCGGTTTATGGCCCGAATCGGCACGTGGCCGCCCGTGGTGGCTGTGACGCAGACGTTTGACGAAAATGTCGCGCGCACGCTCCTGCAGATGCGGACCGCCGATTTTTTGGTAAAGCCGGTCGAGCCTATCGACCTGGTGCGCGCATGCGCTCGCGTCGCTAAGGGACCGAGTGCCGCCGCGGAGCCGACGGACGCAAAGATCTACACCTTCCTGCCTGCAGTCGGCGGCGCCGGGGTCACCACTCTCGCCGTGCAGACTGCGATGATTCTGCTCAACAGCGCAGGCCCCCGCGCGAAGTCATCGACTTGCCTGGTGGATCTCGATTTTCAGCACGGCGCGGTCGCCGACTATCTCGACCTTGAGCCGCGGCTCAATCTTGCTGAAATCGAACCCCGCCCTGACCGTCTTGATCGGCAACTGCTCGAGGTGATGCTCTCGTATCACGCCTCCGGCCTTGCCGTCGTTGCCGCGCCCAATTGTCCGGCCGAAATGCGTTCTTTCGATCCTGATGTGGTGACACGCCTGCTCGATCTCGTTTCGACCAATTTCGAATATGTCGTCTTCGACACGCCGCGTACCTGGTTCTCGTGGACGGACAGCGTACTGCTCGGTTCGAACAAATTGTTCATCGTCAGCGAGACGACAGTGCCTGGCCTCCGGCACGCCAAGCAGCTGGTGGCCGCGATCAAGGAACGTCTGGGAGACGGACCAAACCCCCAGGTCATCGTCAATCGCTTTGCGCAAAAGGTCTTTGATTCTGGCCTGCGCCGGGGCGACCTTGCGAATACGCTGGGTGACGCTTTCCTAAGCGCGATCCCCAACGACTATGCACTTGTCCGAGAGGCGATCGATCGCGGAGTTCCGCTAGACGAGGTCAAGCCGGGCAACAAGATCACCGCCGAACTCAAAAAGCTGGTGCTTGATTCACCGGCATCCAAGACCGGCGATGGTCAGACATTGCCGTTGATAAAGAAACTAAAACTGTCAGTGATGGGTGGCTGAGATGGTCGGCCGTTTCTCATCGCGGCGCCCCGCGACACGGGAAATCCCGACCCCGGAAGAGCCGGCGCCGTCCGCGCTCGAACGCGGGTCCTGGACGGTCTTCCCCGAAGGAGCGCCAGAAGCGACGCAGCCCGAACAGCAGACTGAAAGCCCCTTGCTGAGCGACAGGCTGCTCGACGCGAAGGTGCGCTTGCACCGCCGGCTGATCGAGGAGATCAATCTTTCGGCACTCGACAAGGTGCCGGAAGAAGAAGTCCGCCGCCATGTGCAACAGCTCGTTTCGCAGTACGTACTCGTCGAACGTCTTGCTCTGAACACCCAGGAGCTAAACGAATTCGTCTCCGAAATTCTGGACGAAATGACCGGCCTGGGGCCGCTCGAGCCGCTGCTCAAGGACCCCACCATCAACGATATCTTGATCAACGGTCACGAATGCGTTTACGTCGAGCGGCAAGGTGTGCTCGAGCCATTGTCCGTCCGCTTTAAGGACGAGCAGCATCTTCTGCGCATCATCAACAAGATCGTTTCTGCCGTCGGCCGCCGTGTCGATGAATCGCATCCACTTTGCGATGCGCGGCTTCAGGACGGCTCGCGCGTCAACGTGGCAGTTCGCCCGATTGGCGTCGACGGCCCGCTGGTCTCGATCCGCAAATTTTCCAAGAAGCCTTTCAATCTCACGAAGCTGGTCGATGTGGGTGCGCTGCGCCCGCAAATGGCCGAGGTTCTGGCTGCGGCGGTCAAATCGCGCGTCACCACGATCATTTCCGGCGGCACTGGATCCGGAAAGACCACGATGCTCAACGCGCTCTCAGCGTTTATTTCGGAGAAAGAACGTCTGTTGACCATCGAGGACGCCGCCGAACTTCAACTGCAGCAGCCGCATGTCGGTCGCATGGAGACTCGTCCACCAAACATCGAAGGCAAGGGTGAAATACGCCAGCGCGAATTGGTAAAAAACGCGCTCCGCATGCGACCTGACCGCATCATCCTCGGTGAGTGCCGCGGCGAAGAAGCCTTCGACATGTTGCAGGCCATGAATACTGGCCACGAAGGTTCGATGGCGACGATTCACGCCAACACGCCCCGCGATGCCATTTCGCGCCTCGAACAGATGATCGGCATGGCAGGCCTGCCGATGACAGTGGCTTCGATTCGCAGCCAGATCGCCAATGCCATCCAGCTCATCGTACAGCTTCAGCGCCAGTCGGATGGACGGCGCAAGGTGACTTCTATCGCCGAGGTCACGGGGCTCGAGGGCGACATCATTCAGATGCAGGAAATCTTCAAGTTCGTTCGCACTGGTACGGCGCCCGACGGAGCGGTGCAGGGACACTTTCAGGCGACCGGCGTGCGTCCGCGCTTTCTGAATCATCTCGCCAATCAGGGCATCAAGATTCCCGGCAACTATTTCGATCCGTCCCAGCCGCTCTGATCGCCCATGTTCGATTTCAATTCTATCTATCTTTTCTACCTGATGATCGGCCTCTCTGCGGCGATGCTGGCAGAGGGTGTCTATCTGCTGGTCTACAACAACGCGTCCTATCGCAAGAAAATCAATCGCCGCCTCAAGGTGATGTCGGACAAAACCGACCGTGAAAGCGTTCTCGTGCAGTTGCGGCGCGAGCGCGGATTGACCGGCAGCGGCGACTATCGCTTGCCGATCGTCAGCCTCAATCGTCTGCTATTGCAGTCAGGCCTCACGATGGGGATTGGCCGATTGATACTCGTCATCGTGATGGCTGCAATCGCTGCATTCGTCGCCGTTTTCATGGTCAAAGGAAGCATTCTTTATGCCTTCCTTGCCGCATTGTTTTGCGGTGTCGCAATGCCCCCGCTGGTCCTGCGATTTTTACGCAATCGCCGGCGGAAAAAGTTCAGCGCGCAATTTCCCGACGGGATCGACATTATCGTTCGGTCGTTGCGGGCCGGTCACCCGGTGCCGATCGCCATTTCCATGGTGTCAAGAGAAATGACGGATCCCATTGGCACCGAGTTCGGAATTGTGTCGGACGAGCTCACCTATGGCTCCGATCTCGAAACCGCCATGCGCAATCTATTTTACCGTATCGGCACCAACGACCTGCCATTGTTCGTCACGGCAGTCGCCATTCAGCGTTCGACTGGCGGCAACCTGGGCGAAATTCTGGAAAACCTGTCTTCGGTGATCCGTCAGCGCTTCAAGATGCGACGAAAAATCCGCGCGCTGGCTGCGGAAGGACGTGCATCGGCGTTGATCCTATCTTCGCTGCCGATCGGTATGTTCGCGGTTATCCAGTTTCTGGTGCCGAATTTTTACGCCAGTGTCTGGAACGAGGATTTAACCAAGATCTGCCTCACGCTGGCAGGGTGCTGGATGGGCGTCGGCAATTTCATAATGTACCGCATGGTCAATTTCAGGGTCTGACCTATGGACATGGCCCTCACCGTATTCGGCAACATGTTCAGCGATGGCAACACCATGCTTATGGCGTTGCTGATATTTCTTGCCGCCGGCACGCTGGCTTTCTCGATTATGGCCGCGCTGCGCGTGCGCGGAGCGGTCAAGAAGCGCACTGCGCGCATCATGACCGATGAGGAGAGGGCAAGTCATGGCCGATCACTCCAGGATTCCAGCGCCAAAGCGTTGGGCAAGCTCATCGTATACACAACGAAGCACTACTCGGAATCGAACCAGGAGAACATGAAGGTGCTTCGCCGCCGGCTTGTGCAAGCCGGTATTTACGATCCGCGCGGCGTTGCCTTTTTCTTCATCGGCCGGACGGTCTTGGCGATTGGTCTTGCCGCGGCGCTGTTTGTCTTCTTGCCGTTGGTCAGGCCGGCCGGCGGTTCGATGTTCTGGCTAATGATCGTGGCCGGCGGGCTCGCGGGATATGTTGGTCCAAGCATATATATCGACAGGCGCATTGCCGCGCGCACGCTCGAGCATCGCTCCGGTTTTCCAGACTTCATGGACCTACTCGTGGTATGCGCCGATTCAGGTTTGTCGATGGAAGCCTCGCTCGAGCGCGTCGGACGAGAGATTGGCCAGGGCTATCCGTCGCTCAGCGCCAATATTCATTTGACCAATCTTGAAATCCGCGCGGGCCGGCCGCTCAAGGAGGCGCTCGAGAATTTCGCCGAGCGGCTCGCGCTCGAGGAGGCACGCGCGTTTGCGACGCTGATCAACCAGTCAATTGATCTTGGATCGAGCATCACCGACGCAATGCGCGTCTATAGCGATGACATGCGACACAAGCGGCTCTCGCGTGCCGAAGAAAAAGCTTACGCGTTGCCAGCGAAGCTGGCGGTACCAATGATGGTTTGTATCTTCCCCGTTCTTTTCGTGGTCATTTTGCTACCCGTGGTCGTGCGCCTTCACGTGGGTGGCTACTTTTGAAGGCAAGCCTTCCTGTCCGCTCCGGCACATCCAAATACCAGCGGAGCAAAAAAGTGAAGGTATTCTTAACCATCCTCACCTAGCCTTGACGGCGTCCCGTTACCGGGCGACTCCGCAAGGCGTTGGCATGCTTATTGGAATTGCCCGAGGGCTGATCGTTATCACCGTCGCCCTTTGGTTGGCCGGCTGTGCCACCGGCACCCTTTCCAACCCATCCGGTTCCAAAACAGCTTCGGCCGAAGCTTCGGAGGCACTGGCGAGCGCTGCAACGGCCGAACCGGACAAGCTTACGGATGAAGCCACGACAACCGGCACGGTAGCGCCGTTGGGCATGCAGACGTCCAAGCCGCGGCTGCTCGGCAGCGACCCGTACGACGATTTGAGTCTCGGCAAAAAGTTCTATCGTGCCAGCAATTATGGTCTTGCGGAGAGGTACTTCCGGCGCGCCGTCGAAACGCATCCTCGTGATGCGGAGGCATGGCTAGGCCTCGCCGCCTCATATGATCGCGTGCGCCGGTTTGATCTTGCTGATCGTGCCTACGGCCAGGCGGTCGGCATCCTAGGACCGACAGTCGAGATTCTGAACAACGAGGGTTATTCCTACATGTTGCGTGGCGACTACAAGCGCGCTCACGCGGCACTTGTGGCGGCCCGGCGCAAGGACCCCAACAACAAATACGTTCTCAACAACATCCGCCTGCTCGAAGAGAGCTACCGCAAGGGCAAGGCCATCGAATAGGGGCCAAAAAGCCCGTGCCGCTTTCCGCCCGTGTGGTTAGCGGAAATCATTGAATGTCGAATATTCTGCGACAATCGGGGTTGATCGGGGGTAGGGCTGACAGTCCTGCCGGCGAGCGGCTATTGTTCATTCGATTTCCCGAAACAAGGGAAACGTCAGACAAACGGGGAGTGACCTGCAATGCCTGCACGAACCTGCAAACTCGGAATGTCACGCCGCACATTGCTGAAAGCGGGCGCCGCGATGGGGTTGCTTCCCGCGCCGCGGGTCTTTGCGCAATCCTCGGAGCCTCTGAAGATTGGCTTTCTAACGGTTCTCACCGGGCCGCTTGCCGCCGGGGGCAAGCAGCAGGAGGAAGGTGCAGCGCTGTTTCTCAAGGAGCGCAACGGCATGATCGGAGGCCGCAAGGTCGAGCTGATTACACAGGACACCGGGGGTAATCCGGCGCTGGCCAAGACCAAGCTTCAGGAACTGGTGGAGCGCCACAAGGTTGCAGTTTCAATCGGTCCGCTTGCGACAAACGAAGCCATTGCGATGGATGGCTATGTCCGAGATACCAAGGTGCCGCTGATCACGACGACGTCGGCTGCAACCGTCGACCTGAAAAGCCACGCGGTGAACCCGTGGGTCTTGCATGCGTTCGGCACGGCACCGCAGGTCACCTATCCGTTGGGCGACTATGCGGCAAAGACACTCGGCTTCAAGAAGATCGCGATCGTTGCCGAGGATTTTACGTACGGCCACGAAGGCGCCGGCGGCTTCCAGCTGGGCTTCGAGGGCGCAGGCGGCAAGATCGTGCAGAAGCTGTGGCCGCCACTCAACGCGCCGGAATACGCACCCTACCTGGCGGCAATCAAGGGTGACGTGGATGCGATCTATATGGGTTTTGCGGGCAGCAATCCTTTGCGCTTCCTCAAGCAGTTCAGCGATTTCGGCTTAAAAGGAAAAATTGCGGTGCTCGGCAACACCACCAGCACGGACGAAGGAATCCTCCGGGTGATGGGCGAGGAAGGAGTCGGCGTGTTCACAGGCGGATGGTATGCCGCCGGTCTCGATACCCCCGACAACAAAAAATTCGTTACCGCCATCAACGAGGCCTACAAACATGACCCAGGCTTCTACACAGCCGGCCCCTACACCGCGCTTCTCATCATCGAGGAAGCATTGAAGACCACTGGCGGCAAGATCGACGACGCGGCTGCCTTCCTCAAGGCAATGCAAGATGTTCGTCTTACTCACGGTCCCATCGGCCCGGTGCGGCTCGACGAGTACGGCACGCCCGTTCTCGACATCCACATCCGTAAGGTCGCACGCGTGGATGGAAAGCTCACCAACACAATCATCAAGACCTATCCGCAAGTAAGTCAGTTCTGGACCTACGATCCGAAGCAATTCATCCAGCAGCCGGTCTTTTCGCGCGACTTCCCGCCAAGCAAATATCTTGAGTAGCCGCCGGCAATTGGAGCTTTGTATTGATGCGATGACATGGCGCACGGATAAGATGAGGGCATGTCAAGTCCGCGCCCCGTTACCTTGATCACAGGAGCCTCGGCCGGAATCGGCGAGGCACTCGCTCGCGTATTCGCAAAGCACGGCCATGAGCTCGCGCTCGTTGCCCGACGCGAAGACAGATTGCTGAGGCTCGCTGATGAATTAGCATCGGCCGGCGCGCGCCGGCCGATCGTGATACGGGCTGATCTCTTCAAAGCCGGTGCGGCGCAGCTGATCGGCAAAGCCATGGCCGCACAAGATGTCGAACCGCAATTCGTCGTCAACAACGCGGGCTTTGGCCTCGTCGGCCTGGCCGGCGCTCTTGATCGCGCTGAACAGCTGCAGATGATCGACCTCAATGTGCGCGTATTGACCGAATTGTCGTTAGCCTTCGTCGACAGCATGGCGCGTCATCGCGGAGGTCTGCTCAATGTCGGGTCGATGGCCGGGTTTCTGCCCGGGCCGGGCATGGCGGTCTACTACGCCACCAAGGCCTACGTGATGTCCTTCACGGAGGCCCTGCACTGTGAGCTCAAGGCGCGCGGCATACGGGCGGCTGTTCTTTGCCCCGGACCTGTCCCGACCGAGTTCGGCATGCGCGCCGGCCTCAAGCGCAGTATCGGGCCGAATATCCTCACCCAAAGTGCGGACTATGTTGCTGCGGCCGGCTATCGCGGCTTGATGAATGGCCGGCGGACAATCGTGCCAGGCTTCGCAAACAAGCTGATCATTGCGTTAATCCGCACCATTCCACGCCGCTGGATGCTCGGATTGGTGGATTGGCGGCAAACCCGGCGCAGATCCACACAGCCAACATAGCCGCATCGTTGCGCCTCATATTTGCAAACGTCGGCGAACAAGTTAGTAGTCAAACAACGCGCGAGCGCGCCGAATCGCCATGTTGAAGCCCGTTCTTCTCATCCTGCATCAGGAGCACTCCTCGCCCGGCCGTGTTGGCCAGACGTTGGCAAAGCTCGGCTATCCTCTCGACATCCGCCGGCCGCGCTTTGGCGATCCTCTGCCGGAGACTATGGACGAGCATGCGGGGGCCGCCATTTTTGGTGGCCCGCAAAGCGCCAATGACGATGAAGAATTCGTGCGGCGGGAGATCGATTGGATCGGTGTGCCGCTGCGCGACAAGAAGCCGTATCTCGGAATTTGCCTTGGGGCCCAGATGATGGCGCGCCACCTAGGTGCTTCCGTCTATCCGCATCCGCAGGGCCATGCCGAAGTCGGTTACTATCCGATCCGGCCGACCGAGGCTGGACGCAGGGTCTGCGCGGAGTGGCCTGACCACGTCTATCAGTGGCATCGGGAAGGGTTCGATCTGCCGTCCGGCAGCGAGTTGTTGGCCGAAGGCGACGCGTTCTCGGTCCAGGCATTTCGCCATGGCACCGGTTTCGCGCTGCAATTCCACCCGGAAGTGACGCACGCGATGATGTATCGATGGCTCGTGCGTGGCGCGCATCGGATGGAATTGCCCGGTGCAAAACAGCGACACGAGCATATCACCGATCGTGCAGTCCACGATCCGGCCTCACGCAATTGGCTCAGCACCTTTATCGATCATTGGATCAGGTGCACACCGGTCAACGAAGAAAAAAAAGCATAGGGATCGACGGCTGCATCTGTTGCTGCTGGCGGACCATTGACAAATCGTAGATCAACCTCATCGTTACGGCGGGCAAGGGGGGATCAATGTCCACACGGAGGCGTGCGGATGGTTGATTCCGACGAGCGCGACCATTCGGCCGTGCGGCCAATTCCGTCTCTTTTAAGCGCAATGTTGGGGACGTCGGACAGCATTCTCGAGCTGCTGCCGATCGCGACCTTCATTTGCGACGCGAAGGGAACCATCCTCCAATACAATCGGCACGCGGTAGCGGTGTGGGGCGGTGTGCCTGCACCGGGGCAGACGCATGAACAATTCCGGCAAAACATTCGTTTCCTCGAGCTCGACGGGACCCCAGTCGCACGTTCCCTGGTTGCCGAGGTTCTCGCCACCGGCACGCCTGTCCGGGATGTTGAGAGAATCGTCGAGCATGCTGACGGCAGCCGCCTGATCGTGTCGCTCAACATCGATCCGTTGCGAAACGCCAAGGGAGAAATCGTCGGTGCTGTAAACTGTTTTCTCGACATTACAGAGCGCAAGCGGGCAACCGCCGCCTTCGAAAAGTCGCGCCTGCTCGCACTCGAGCAGGAGCAGCGACTTGCCGCGACATACGAGCATGCCGCTATCGGAATTTCCGAAATCGCACCCGATGGTCAGTTTCTGCGGGTCAACGAGGCGATTTGCACAATCACGGGTTATAGTCGTGAAGATCTCCTCGCGAACAAATTGTTCACGCACACTCACCCGGATGATGTCGACGCCGATCGCGAAGCATTCCGCAAGCAGGTCGCCGGTGAGCTCGAGTTTTACTCGGTGGAGAAGCGGTTCATTCGCAAAGATGGCCGACCAATCTGGATCTCGGTGCGATCCTCTTCGGTCCGTGGCGCAGATGGCAAGCTTCTCTACGTCGTGCGGGTGGTCCAGGACGTCACCGAACGCAAGGCGGCGGAACAACGGCAAAAACTGTTAATGGATGAATTGAACCATCGCGTGAAGAACACCCTCGCGACGGTGCAGTCGCTTGCCTCGCAGACGGCACGCGCCGCACAAACGCCGACTGCTTTTCGTGAGCGCTTTGAAGGCCGACTGATCGCTCTGTCCAAGGCCCACGACCAGCTGACCATCCATCATTGGGAAAGTGCTGATCTCCGCGAACTCTTGTCCGGCAGCCTCGCACCCTATGCTGCAGCGGGTCCGGATCGTGTGGTTTTGCGCGGCGAGGATGTTGTGTTGCGGCCACGTGCGGTTCTTACCTTGGCCATGGCCATGCATGAACTCACGACCAATGCCGCGAAATACGGCGCACTGTCTGTGCCAGGTGGGCGCATTGAAATTCACTGGCAGCCGGTGCGCATCGACAATCGACATCCGATCCTCCGTATCGATTGGCGCGAGCGGGCCGGTCCGCCGGTGCAAGGTCCGGCGGAGCGGGGCTTCGGCTCCAAGTTGATCGAAGGCAGCATCGCCGCCGAGCTCGGGGGAACGGCCCGTCTTGTCTTTGAACCGCAGGGATTGCACTGTGAAATTGAAATTCCGCTGCAAAACGCGATTGTCGATTTCCGGGCAAGAGCCGGGGAAGACTGATTGGCCCAGGAGCCGACTTCGCCCGGCGGAGGCGGAAGCCTTTCTTCGCCTTATTGGCTTTGCTCGGCTTTACCTGAGAACAAGCCAAAGCTCGCCAAGCTAGCGAAGGCTGGTGGAGCCGAGGGGATTTGAACCCCTGACCTCCTCATTGCGAACGAGGCGCTCTCCCAACTGAGCTACGGCCCCCGCCTGGTACCGACAAACGTCGTTACACGGAAAAATGCGGTGAGTGGCGCCATTTAGGGCCAGGGGTGTGGCCTGTCAAGGATGGGGGGAAGTCGCCGCTGGTCGGCTTGTTCAGGGTCATTCGACCCGCTACTTTGCGCGCAGTTTGCGAACAGGCGGATACTCATGCGCGCAGTCCTCGATATCATTCTGTTGGTTCTGCAGATTTATATTTGGCTCTTGATCGCGGCTGCGGTCCTTTCCTGGCTGATTGCTTTCAACGTCGTCAATACGCACAATCAGGTGGTATCGACCATCGGTGAGTTCCTCTATCGGATTACGGAACCGCTGTTGCGGCCGATACGTTCTATGCTCCCAAACCTCGGGGGTATCGATGTCTCGCCGGTGATCTTGATCTTGCTCATCCTGTTTCTCGAGAACGTCATCGTCCGATACATCTATCCGAACGTGTTTTAGCGCATGGTGGGCGAGCCCTGGTCGCTCACGCCCACCGGCATCTCGCTCACGGTTCGACTGACTCCCAAAGGCGGACGCGACGCCATCGAGGGCGTCGACGTGCTTGCGGACGGGCGCCCTGTGCTGAAGCTACGAGTGCGGGCGGCCGCAAGCGGAGGCGAAGCCAACGCCGCCCTGATCCGACTGATCGCAGGGGCAATCGATGTCTCATCACGCGACGTCGTTTTGACCACCGGGGCTAAAGGTCGCGTCAAGCGGCTCGTGATTTCGGGCGATGGCCCAACCTTCATTGCGGCGCTGGAGAGATTGAGCAAGACGAGATAACAGTTATTGTCCCGTTTTGCTTGTTAAGACACATCTGTACCGAAAATCGGGGTCACCCGGATAAGCCCGGCGAAACAAGATGAACGCGCGAATTATTGACGGGAAGACGATTGCGGCCGATTTGCGTGGCAAGGCCGCGGACGCTGTTCATCGGTTGCGCCGCGATCGCGGCGTTGTGCCAGGGATCGCCGTCGTTCTGGTCGGAGATAACCCGGCAAGCGAAGTCTATGTGCGCAATAAATCGAAGGCGGTGGCGGAATCGGGCATGCACGCCCACGATCGCAAATTGCCGTCAACCACGAGTCAAGCGGAACTGCTCGCCCTCATTGCCGCCCTCAATGCGGATGAGGAGGTTAACGGCATCTTGGTCCAGCTGCCGCTGCCGAAGCAGATTGACGCCCAAAAAATCATTGCGGCGATCGATCCGGACAAAGATGTGGATGGATTTCATCCACTCAATGCGGGCCGGCTTGCCAGCGGCCTGCCTGGCCTGGTGCCATGCACGCCATTGGGATGCTTGTTCTTGGCCAAGACCGTTCACGAAACACTTGCTGGCCTCGAGGCTGTAGTCATCGGGCGCTCCAACATCGCCGGAAAGCCGGTGGCACAGTTGCTGCTGGCGGAGAATGCGACCGTGACCATCGCGCATTCCAAGACGAATGATCTCCCTTCGCTCTGCCGTCGTGCGGATTTGCTCGTGGCGGCCATCGGCCGGCCGGAAATGGTCCGCGGTGATTGGATCAAGCCGGGCGCCACCGTAATTGATGTCGGTATCAATCGTCTGCGTCGTGACGATGGAAAAACGCGAATTGTTGGTGATGTCGACTATGCGGAAGGCCTGAAAGTTGCCAGCGCCATCACCCCGGTACCCGGCGGTGTCGGACCGATGACGATTGCATGCCTGCTGCTCAATACCTTGCGGGCGGCATGCATGCAGAAAGGATTGCCGGTGCCGAAGGTGTAGTCTTCGACGCGCAGGAATTTGCAGGTATTGCAGTGGGTTCCAGAACGTAAACGGCCGGGCTTGGCCCGGCGATTGCGACAATTCTGCAAGTTTCAAAAAAGGTTAGGCCTGCCAGGCGTAAGCGACCTTATCAAGCGTCTTGACGCCGAAACGTTCGGAGGACCGCGCAACGGCACGGCCACCAAGCGCGCGATAAAATTCCATGGCTGGCTCGTTATCGGAAAGGGCCCATACGACCAGGCTTTTCAGGCCGCTCTGGTTCAAATCTTTCCGCGCAGCGGAAAATAGTCTACGGCCGAAGCCAAGTCCCTGAAATTCCGGGCGCAAATAGATCTCATAAATTTCGCCATCGTAAAACAGGCTGCGTGCCCGGTTCCGTCCGTAGTTGGCGTAGCCGGCAATGCGCTCTCCGAATTGGAGAACTGTAATCCGGCTGCCTTTGCGGATCGCCGAATCCCACCAGTCGGGGCCGCGGCGATTGATGAGCTTGTCGAGCTCGTTGCCCGGAATGATTCCCTGATAGGCGGCGCGCCACGCTTCGTCATGCGTCTCGGCGACGTCAACAGCGTCGGCAGACTTTGCGCGGCGAATCTCTATGAGGGTCGTAGACATGTCGCGATAGAAGCAACGAACTTTGCGGCCTTCAAGCCCTATCGTTAATGATGGGTTAACGGTGTGGATTACTGGTCACACGCGCAAAAACGCCAGCAGCGATGCTGGAAAAATGATGTTCACGCATTCAATTCAGTTAATGCCTGTCAGGTTTCGCACAGGCGTCGGCGGCGAGAGCCCATCGCGCGGGGTGTGCCTGGCAGGAAGTGATTCGATTTTAACCAATTCAAATCAGGTGGGAGAGGTGTGGACTCCGGAAAAATTGCGCGCGCCGTCCCGCAACGTCACACCGGTTCGGCCTCTTTCCTGCGCTCTTCTTTTTTGCGGTCGTTCTCGTCCAGAAGCTTCTTGCGCAGGCGGATCGACTTTGGTGTCACCTCAACCAGTTCGTCCTCCTCGATATAGGCCAGCGCTTTTTCGAGGGTCATGCGGATCGGCGGGGTAAGGCGAACGGCTTCATCCTTCGAAGTGGTGCGGATATTTGTGAGTTTTTTGCCCTTCAGAACATTGACGACCAGGTCGTTGCCGCGTGTGTGTTCCCCGACGATCATGCCGTTGTAAACTTTCCAGCCCGGCTCAATCATCATCGGCCCGCGGTCTTCCAGATTCCAAAGCGCGTAGGCGACGGCATCGCCCCTGTCGTTGGAGATCAATACGCCATTTCGTCTCCCCTGGATCGGACCCTTGTAGGGTGCATAGGCGTGGAACAGACGGTTCATGATGGCCGTGCCGCGCGTATCGGTCAGCAATTCGCCCTGATATCCAATAAGCCCGCGCGTCGGCGCGTGAAAGACCAGTCGCAGCCTGCCGCCACCGGAAGGCTTCATTTCCATCATGTCGGCTTTGCGTTCGGACATTTTCTGCACGACGATGCCCGAATGCTCCTCGTCGAGATCGATCACGACCTCTTCTATCGGCTCGAGCATCTCACCCGTCGCGGGATCTTCCTTCAGCAGAACTTTCGGGCGTGATACCGACAACTCGAAGCCTTCCCGACGCATAGTTTCGATCAGGATCCCAAGCTGCAATTCGCCGCGACCGGCAACTTCCATCGAATCCTTTTCGTCGGATTCCCTCACCCGCAACGCTACATTGCCCTCTGCTTCGCGCAGTAATCGGTCACGGATCATACGGCCGGTGACCTTGTCGCCTTCGGTACCAGCCAGTGGCGAGTCGTTGACGCGAAAGATCATCGCCAATGTCGGTGGGTCGATCGGTTGTGCGGGGAGGGGCGTATCCACCGACGGATCGCAGATTGTCTGGGCAACCGTGGCATTCGGAAGGCCGGCAATGGCGACGATGTCGCCCGCTTCGGCCTCGTCCACCGGCACCCGCTCGAGACCGCGGAATGCCAGAACCTTGGTGACGCGGCCGCTCTCGATCAGCTTGCCGTCGTGATCAAGCACTTTGACGGGCTGATTGGGTTTTACGGTTCCTGAATTGATGCGACCGGTAATGATGCGCCCGAGATAAGGGTTGGCCTCGAGAATAGTGCCCAGCAAGCGGAAGGACCCGCTATCCACCTGCGGCGCTTTGACATGAGCAAGCACAAGGTCGAATAGCGGCCGCATGCCATCGTTGTGCGAGCCGTCGAGGCTGTTCGCCATCCAGCCCTGCTTGGCGGACCCGTAAACGATGGGAAAATCGAGTTGTTCGTCGGTCGCATCAAGGGCGGCGAACAGGTCGAAAACCTCGTTCACCACCTGGCTCGGACGTGCGTCCGACCGGTCTACCTTGTTGATGACCACGATGGGCTTGAGTCCCATCTTGAGCGCCTTCGAGACCACGAACTTGGTTTGCGGCAGCGGCCCTTCGGCGGCGTCGACAAGCACCAACGCGCCGTCCACCATATTGAGGATGCGTTCCACCTCGCCGCCGAAATCGGCGTGTCCGGGCGTGTCTACGATATTGATGCGCGTATTTTTCCAGACGACCGAGGTCGCCTTTGCCAGGATCGTGATACCGCGTTCGCGCTCAAGGTCGTTGGAATCCATGGCGCGTTCAACCACGCGCTGATTTTCGCGATAGGCGCCCGATTGCTGCAGCAGCCGGTCGACCAAGGTCGTTTTGCCGTGGTCGACATGCGCGATAATGGCGACGTTACGAAGATCCATTGCAGGTCCCAGAAATCAAAGCGCGGGCCCGGAAGGGGGCCCGCGACGCGAACGCTATTGCGGCGCAATATAGTCACGCGGAGCCGGGATGCAACCGCAGATCAGTCCGGCGCGCAGCGAGGGTGAACTTGCGATTTCCGCTGTTGACCGGCTCTAGCCGGGCTCGGGGTCGAGTGTTTTCGTCCACAACGACCGATCGTCGATATCCTTCAGCGTTACCGTCATCTGCCCGCTCGCGCCGTCAATTGCGACATGCCCGAAGAACTGCAGGCCCTCGCTGGGCGGCAGGTTCTGGCCCTGCTCCTTGCTGGGAGCCTTTATGTAAACGAGTTCGGGGCCGAAGGTCTTGTCGAGAGCGTTGGGGCCAAAAGTGCCAGCGTGAAGCGGTCCGCTTACAAACTCCCAGAACGGTTCGAAGTCCTGGAACACAGCCTTGTTTGGATCGTAGTAGTGCGCGGCCGTATAGTGGACATCGGCTGTAAGCCAGACCGTATTGCGTATGCTGGAGCGCTTGATGAACGAGAGCAGGTCAGCGATTTCCAACTCACGGCCGCGCGGCGGGCCATCGTCACCCTGCGCTACGGCCTCCACGCCCCATTTTCGGTCGACGTCATAGACGACGAGCAAGCTGATAGGCATGTCGGCCGCTATGACTTTCCAAATTGCGCGAGAGTTCGCGAGTTCCTGCTTGAGCCACGCGATTTGCACCGGGCCGAGGAAGTAGGCGGCAGGTCCGTAGATCTCTTCCTTGCCCTCGCCGTTAGGGCCGCGATAGCTACGCATATCCAACATAAAGACGTCGAGCAGCGGCCCGTAGGAAATCTTGCGATAAACGCGCCCCGGCTCGGCCTGCGTGGTGCGCATCGGCATATATTCATGGAACGCTCGGGCCGCACGCGCCGATAGTAGCAAGGCATTTTTTTCGACGTACTTCTTGCGCTGATGTTCTGCACGGGTCAGCGGTTCGCCAGGCCACCAGTTGTTAGTGACCTCGTGGTCGTCCCATTGCGTGAAAATCGGGACCTCAGCGTTAAAGGCGAGCACGTTTTTGTCGAGCAGGTTATATTTGTAGTTGCCGCGGAACTCGGCGAGTGTCTCCGCCGGTTTTGATTTGTCCTCGGTCACAATATTCCGCCACATCTGACCGTTCGGCATTTTCTGCTCTGCCGCGATCGGGCCGTCGGCGTAAATATTGTCGCCGTTGTGGATGAAGAAATCCGGACGATTTCTGAGCATGCTTGCGTATGTGCGCATGCCGCCGCGTGATTCGTCGATTCCCCAGCCTTGCCCGGCCGTGTCGCCTGACCAGATGAAACTGATCGAACGCCGATCGTTGGGTGCTGTACGGAAGCGACCTACCTGCGGCTCTCCCACGATGGTCGGCGCGGCAAGGTTCTGAAAGCTCAGTCGATAGAAGATGTCCTGTCCTGCCGGGAGATTCCCGACCAGGAGCCGGGCGGTAAAATCGCTTTCCGCAAGTGCATCGACAAAGGCCTCGCGATGAATGTCTTTAAAGCTGTCGGTTGTGGCAATTTCCACCAGCATGCGCGCCGGCCGATCGGCTCTGGCCCAGACGACCGCGGAATCGATGGAGACATCCCCGGACTGGAGGCCATGTGTAATGACGGGCCGGTCGTTGGCTCGACTGATGTAAGGGCAGGCAATTCCGCCAATAGCGCTAACCCCTGCCGCGGCCGCGCTCGTTGCCAGGAACCTGCGGCGCGTCGTCGAGCCAATGCGTATCGCCATTCGAGCCTCCGCTCCTAAAAGTGACCGTGGAACGTTGGGTAGGATAGCTGACAAGTTATCGACATCTACATGACGAATTGGTGACGTCGGTGGGTTTTTGGTGGGTAAGCCGTTTTCTTACCCCGTTGCTGCAGAAGGAATTATCCAGGCAGCGGCCGCCAATGGCGCCGTGCGCTTTGGTCAGTTTTCGGTTCGATGCGAGTGGACCAGAGCGCACGATCGTCGACGTCCTTGAGAGTCACCGTCAGCACCTCAGTTGCCCCGTCAATAGCTACGTGGCCAAAAAATTGCAGCCCGAAGCAGGGCGCGAGGTTGTCGCCCTGCTCGTGGCTAGCGGCGCACTGGAAGACAACGCGGGGACCGAACGTTCTGTCAAGCGGGGAGGGCGTCCAGGTTCCCGCATGGATGGGGCCGGAAACAAATTCCCAGAATGGCTCGAAGTCCGCGAAAGCCGCATTGTTCGGATCGAAATAATGCGCCGCCGTGTAGTGCAGATCGGCAGTAAGCCACAACGTGTTGCGAATGCCGGCGTGTCGAATGAACGACAGCAAATCGGCAATCTCTATGCCGCGGCCAAGGGGGGTGTGGACCGCGGCCGAGCTGGCAGCAATTGTTCCGAGAGGCGTGTCGGACGCGATCACTTTCCAGGTTGCCGCCGAACGCTTGAGCTCGCGCTTAAGCCAGGCAAGCTGCACCGGACCAAGCAGATAGGCGTCAGGGCCGTAATGGTCTTTTGGAACAGTCCCGTTTGGACCTCGGTAGCTGCGCATATCAAGCAGAAACAGATCGAGAAGCGGACCGTAGGAAATCTTCCGGTATATGCGGCCGGGCTCTGCAGGTATGTATCGAACCGGCATGAACTCGTGAAACGCGCGGCATCCGCGCGCGGCAAGAAGCAGTGCGCTTTTCTCATCGTAATCGCGTCTGTCAATCGCCTCGCCCGGCCACCAGTCCTCCATCACCTCATGATTGTCCCATTGTGCGAAAATCGGCACCTCGGCATTGAAGCTGCGCACATTCACGTCGAGTAAGTTGTACTTGTAGTTGCCGCGATAGTCGGCAAGTGTCGTTGCGACCTTGCTCTTTTCTTCAGTGACAATGTTGCGCCAGGTCGCTCCGTTTGGCAGCTTCAGCTGCGCCGGGACCGTGCAGTCCGCATAGATGTTGTCACCACAATGAACGAAAAAGTCAGGCCTGCTGTGCAGCATTGTCGTGTAAATGCGCATACCGCCGCGCGAAATGTCGATGCCCCAACCCTGGCCGCAGGTATCGCCCGACCATACGAATGAAATCGAGCGCCGGTCAGATGGCGCGGTACGGAATCGACCGACAGTCGGCTCACTGATCGCGCTAGGTGACGATAAATCCTGAAAACGCAATCGGTAGAAGATATCTTGGCCCGAAGGCAGGTCTTCGATGAGTGCCTTGGCGGTAAAATCCGTCTCCGGCAGCGCATCGGCGGAAGACGCAAAGACGATGTTCCTGAAGCTGTCTGTGGTTGCCGCCTCGATCAACATCCGCGCGGGTCGATCCGCACGCGCCCACACCATTCCTGAATCGACTGATACATCACCAGATTGCACGCCGTGTGTGATCGCGGGTCGTTGCGACTGACGGCTGAAACCCGGTGCCGCCAGGCTGTCGATTGCTGTTGTTGCCGTCGCCGAGGCAAGAGTTGTCAGGAGCCGACGGCGCGATATCGCGTCGCCGGCGCTTGAGCGCCCGGACATGTAATGGCCTCCGCCGAATCAGCGCGGAGCTTGGACGCGTTTTCTGACAGTTGGAAAAAAGTAAGACGACGAGTCTATGACTCCGTTCATCATGCGCCGGCCGGACGGCTCCATGGACCAATGCGCGCACCTCTCGGCAAGGCTTGCTGCAACATCATCATCTCGGCGATGGTTTCGCTGGTAACAAGCCCCACCAGTTTGCCGGTCGAGTCGGTGACACCAACTGCCGGCGTCGACTTCTGCTGCAGCAGCTTAAAGGCCTGTTCCAGAGTGGCACGATGGCTGATCGTCGGTATATCCACGACCATGGCGTCGGCAACGTGCGCATCTGGCCCGCGTGTTTTGATGGCGCGAATGAGGTCGGCTCGGCCGAGCACGCCAACGGGCTTGCCGGCGCCGTCCACCACGGGAAACTCACCCTGGCTCGTCTGCAACAACGTCTGCACCGCTTCGTCGATATGCGCCTCCGGAGATAAGGTCGCGAACTGCGTCATCATGGCATAGCTCACCGGTACCCCACGCGACGCGGCCCGCAATGCAACCATGTGTGCCTCCGATGAAGCCGCGAGATAGACAAAGATCGCAATGAAGATCAGGATCGGATTTGTCATCAGTCCGATGAAACCGAGCGCGAAGGCGACGAACTGTCCGATCCAGGCCGCGATCTCGGTTGCGCGCACATAGCCGAGTCGGCTCGCCAGCAAGGCCCGAAGAACGCGGCCACCGTCCATCGGGAAGGCGGGGATCATGTTGAACAATGCGAGGAAGAGATTCACCGACGCAAGGCGGTCGACGAGCGGGATCTTCAAATTGTCCACGGCGGCCGCTGCGCCCGGGCGCAGGTTCGCATCAAACAAGAATACCAGCGCAGCCGCGATCGCGACATTGACCATCGGGCCGGCAATGGCGATGAGGAACTCTTCCCAAGGCTCTTCAGGTATGCGCTCGAGCTGCGCGACGCCGCCAATTGGCAGAAGCGTTACATAAGGTGTCGTTACGTTGAAAGCGCGAGCGGTGAAGATATGTCCGAACTCGTGCAAGAGCACACAGAGAAACAGCAGGACCATGAAAACAAGGCTATTCCAAGCCGTTGCGGCGCCTTCCGACGCGTAGCTTGCTGCAAAAATCCAGGCTAGAAACAACAGGAAGGTGATATGAACGCGGACGACGGTCCCCGCTACTTTGCCGATATTCAATGACCAGGACATGGGCGCCTCGCATGGTCGAAACAGCACGACAAAGGTAATGTCAACTTGGACCCTTTTCGAGGGTCGCCCGTGCCTCCATCGCGTCATGACGCGGAAACTGAAATGTCGGTGTCGACGCCCGGTGACGGGCGGTCCGACCAAGCTTGATACGAAAGGCGATGAAAAGAATCGCTAGCGGCTGACCCTGGCGCCACGTTAAGTCAGCAGAAATAGCTCCTTGCAGACCGTCCAATTGCTAACCACATTGCGCCAATGGCATTCGCGCAATTCGCATTTTCGCAGGACGAGCAGAAGGAGCTCCTCGGCCGCTTTTGGAGCAAGCTGCGCCGTGTTTGCGCTTCTATCCCCTTCGCCGAGGATTTGCTCACCGCCTATTACTGCGCCTTCGATCGCAACACCCCGCTGACGGTGAAGGCATCGCTGGTGGCTGCGATCGCCTATTTTGTGCTGCCTTTCGACGCGATCCCTGACATGCTGCCAATACTCGGCTTTACCGACGATGCAGCGCTGCTGGCGGCAACAATCAAGCTGGTAACTGCATACATCACGCCGGAACACCGGACTGCGGCGAGGAACAAGCTTGCAGAGCTTTCCTCATCGACTTGAATTTACGGCCGCAAAATTACCTTGCCCATGACCTTACGCGCAGCGATCGCCTTGAGCGCAGCCGGTCCCTCTGCAAGCGCATATACTGCGTGAACGTGCGACGACAGCTTCCCCTCCACGCACCAGGTCAGTAGCTGCTGCATATTGGCGCGATGTCCAGCCGGCTCACGCTCAATCCACGAGCCCCAGAAGATACCGATCACGTCGCAGCCCTTCAAAAGCACGAGGTTCAGGGGCAGCCTGGGAATTTCGCCGGCCGCGAACCCCACCACGAGAAAACGTCCCTGCCAGGCGATGGAACGCAGCGCGGCTTCCGCGTAAGCGCCGCCGACCGGATCATAGATGACATCGGCGCCGCGACCCTCCGTGACGCGGCGTAGAGATTCCTTCAAATCAGAGCTGCCGTAGTCGATGACATCATCGGCGCCGTGTTTACGTGCGAAGGCGATTTTTTCCGCAGAAGAAGCGCATGCGATCACTCGCGCGCCCATCAGTTTGCCAAGTTCGACCGCCGCCAAACCTGTGCCACCGGAAGCCCCAAGCACCGCTAGGGTCTCGCTGGGCTTTAGCTTGCCGCGGTCTTTCAGCGCATGCAGCGTCGTTCCGTAGGTCACGCAGAGACCCGCAGCACGATCAACATCGAGGCTATCGGGAATCCTGATGAGTCTGTCGGCAGCGACAGCGATACGCTCGCGCGCAGCACCATATCCGGTATATGCCATCACGCGATCGCCGATGGAGAATTCCGTCACGCCGGCACCCAGGGCCTCGACCGTGCCGCAGCATTCCGCGGCTGGCGAAAACGGCAATGGCGGCTTTGTCTGGTACTTGTTGGCGATGATCAGGGTGTCAAAAAAGTTCAGCGCTGCGGCCTCGACACGCACGATCACTTCGCCAGGTCCGGCCATAGGATCAGCGATGTCAGCGAGCGTCAAATCGTCGGGCGCGCCGTAGCGGATGCAGAGCAGAGCTTTCATGTGACCGCGGTTTCTCGGATTGTGCAGCGCGAATAGCAAGGCTGCACGGTCATCGCAAGGCGCCCCGGATGGCCGTCTGGTGCCATTTGTCGCCTTCACATTGCCGACATTCCCCCATAATGCGCTAATATCCAGCGATTCTTATTGGCCAGCGTATCGGCTGCCATTGTCGTTGTCATAGGCAGGACCCGATGAACATTTTCCGCATTTGCCTTGCTCTGTGCGTGACCGGTGCATGCAGTGTCACTGCGTCGGCGCAACAGAAGAAGGCCGCCAGTCCGACGGATCAGGCTGTATTGCTCGGTCAATTCGGCGAATGGGGCGCCTATCGGGCAATGCCGGGCGGCAAGAAGATATGCTTTGCACTCGCAAAGCCCACTTCGTCGACAAGCACACCGAGCGGGCGAAGTCGTGATCCGTCTTATGCGTTCGTCTCCACGCGTCCAACGGAGAAGGTAAAAAACGAAGTATCGATCATTGTCGGCTATCCGCAAAAGGCCGGCCAGGATGCCTCCGCAGCCGTCGGGCCGGCAACCTATTCAATGTACACGCAGAACGACGGCGCTTGGGTTAAGAACGCCGCCGAAGAGGCGCAGATGGTCGAAACCATGCGCAAAGGCTCTGACCTTGTGGTCAAAAGTGAATCCGCCCGTGGCACAAAAACCATCGACACCTATTCGCTTAAGGGCATTGGCCAGGCGCTCGACAAGGTCGCGGAGGAGTGCAAGTAGGTTGTTCGGAACCTATATTGCCGCCAGTGCCGCGCGGCGCCGGTGATGATCCGATGACAGCGTTTACCCATACCGCAGCGAACTCGACCCAGTTCGTCGAGAAGACGCCGCTCGAACGCTATGTGGCGCCCGAAAAGCCCTCATTGATCGGCCTTACAAGGGTGCAGCTCGCCGATGCGCTCGAATCGTTTGGCGTTCCGGACGCACAACGCAAGATGCGTGTTCAGCAACTTTGGCATTGGACGTATTTTCGTGGTTTCACTTCATTCGATGAAATGACGAGCTTGTCGAAAGAGCTCCGCGCTGCCCTGGCGGAGCGTTTTACTTTGGCGCGGCCCGAAGTTGTCGCCGAACAAGTTTCCATTGACGGCACGCGCAAGTGGTTGTTGCGGCTCCCTGGCGAAATTCAAGGCGAACGACCGCACGAAGTCGAATGCGTCTACATTCCCGATACCGAACGTGGCACTTTATGCCTCTCCAGCCAGGTCGGATGTACGCTCAATTGCAGTTTCTGCCATACCGGCACTCAACGCCTGGTCAGGAATCTCACGGCGGGAGAGATCGTCGGCCAGGTGATGGCCGCGCGCGACCGGCTTGGCGACTGGCCCGGGGGCGCACGGCCAACCGATGGTGTCGTGCCGGGCGGCGACCGCTGTATCACCAATATCGTGATGATGGGCATGGGCGAGCCGCTCTATAACTTTGAAGCGGTGCGCGATGCACTCCTCATCGCGGCCGACGGCGAGGGTATCGCAATTTCAAAGCGACGGATTACACTTTCAACTTCCGGCGTCGTACCTAATATCGCGCGCACGGGCACCGAAATCGGATGCATGCTCGCGGTTTCTCTGCATGCCGTGCAGGACGATCTGCGCAACGAGCTGGTGCCGTTGAACCGCAAGTATCCGATAGCCGAGCTTCTGAATGCTTGCCGCGGCTATCCGGGCGTTTCGAATGCCAAGCGCATCACGTTCGAATATGTCATGCTCAAGGGTGTCAACGATTCCACCCGCGACGCCGAGGCTTTGGTGCGGCTTCTCAAGGGCATTCCTGCGAAGATCAACCTGATCCCGTTCAATCCGTGGCCCGGCTCGAGATATGAATGCTCGGACTGGGAGCAGATCGAGAAATTCTCACAGATTGTTTTCGACGCCGGCTATGCCTCGCCAGTCCGCACACCGCGCGGGCGAGACATTTTGGCCGCTTGCGGCCAGCTCAAGAGTGCGACCGAGAAGCTTTCGGTACGGGAACGCATGGCGTTGCGTGCAATGGCAATGGTGGAGTGACGCATCATTTATTTGCCGAATGTTTTGAGGATTGGACAATGTCGCTCTTTGGTCGAATCATCGTCATCTTCCTTGCGCTCATAGCCGCCATCGTGGCCGCGGGCATCGTGCTCGCCATCGGCATAGTCCTGCCCGAGTGGTCGGCCATGGACTCCGATCCGGTGGAACGGGTGGCCTTTTTTTTCGCAGCTTTCTTCGCCACCAGTTATGTTGGGGCAGTCGCGTTTCTCCCGGCGTTGCTCGTGGTTGTGGTTTCGGAGGCCGCGAGTTTGCGCAACTTTCTCTACTATGGCGTGGGGGGTGCCCTGGTTGGGTTGGCGTCGTATTACGGGTCCGACATTTCCGTAAGGCTGGAGAACACGACGGATGTCCCGCCCGTAGCCAATCCATTGCAGCTCGCAGCGGCTGCCGGCATCGTCGGTGGAATCGCCTATTGGCTGATTGCCGGCCGCAACGCGGGGCGATGGCGGGAACGGCGCTCCGCCTAGCGCCGTTTAGCCCAGCTGAGCGCGGCCTCCAGACGGTCGTTGCCCCAAAACAGCTCGCCATCGGCAGTGACAATGTTCGGCGAGCCGAATATGCCCAGCTGCTCAGCTTCCTCGGTACGCGCGCGAAGTTCTGACTTGATGTCGTTCGTCTGGGCGCGCTCCAGCACCGACCTGGCGTCCAGCCCGAGCCTGAGCAAAATGGCTGCGATCGTCTCGCTCTCTTCGACCTTTAGGCCTTCTCCGAATTCAGCGCGATAAATGGCGCGGCAGTAGTCCTCGCCCCAGGGCTCGGCCAACGCCACCAGTGCGACTCGGGCGGCCAGCAAGGTATTCTGCGGGAAGGTTGTTGGCCTTGTGAATGGCAGACCAAGCGTGCCGCATGTTCGCTCTAGGTCGCGCCACATGTTACGACCCTTTGCCGGAAAAATATTGAACGGCGACGTCGTCCATCCTTGCGCCTTGAATATCGGTCCCAGCAGGAACGGCCGCCAGCGCACGGCAACTCCGGCCGACTCAGCGAGCGGCGAAATGCGCATTGCCGCCGGATAGGAGTAGGTCGAAGCGAATTCAAACCAGAAATCGACGCTTGGCTTTGCCATCGTAGCAATATAGCGGTCTGCGCGCGTTGCCGCCTTTCTATTTTCAGGTGTCTCGGCTAGACGGGGCGCGCATGAATCG
>Ga0066388_100000067_pt1 | contig 31279 bp, 26 predicted proteins | sample PanSoiMetaGPlot6_FD_64539 | JGI IMG/M metagenome (GOLD analysis project Ga0066388, IMG submission 64539) | Tropical forest soil microbial communities from Panama analyzed to predict greenhouse gas emissions - Panama Soil - Plot 6 (Hybrid Assembly) | ecosystem: Environmental > Terrestrial >...
TTATTTCTATCGTCTCTGGATATTGAAAGTGAGTTTAAAGTCACGGTCGTGCGCTTTTTTAAGCGCTTGATTTTATTGGCGCTCCCTAGGGGACTCGAACCCCTGTTTTCGCCGTGAGAGGGCGACGTCCTGGGCCGCTAGACGAAGGGAGCTACGCCCTCGCAATAGCCTCGATCGCAGAAGTGCGCAAGCGCGTGGTCGGCCCCGAATTATTCAGGCGCCAACCGGGCTCGACCCACTGGCCTGAGCGTATTCAGATCGAAACTGAGCAATTCAACCGCACCGTTAATTTCCACGGTGAGCACGAGCCGGCCTTCGCCGATGGCGCTCGAGAGCACCTTGGCGCCAGCGGGCAACGTCGGCGCGACAATTGATATTGGCTGTGCCCTTCCCCCGTTGCGGAAAACACGATAGCCGATGACCCCGAGCACCACGGCAACAGCGATGAAAGTCATCAGACTTGCGATCATCATCAGCCGGCGCACCTTGGCGACAACGCGTGCCGCTTCGGGATCGAGAGGCTTTTCCGCGTCCTTGGACATGTCCTGAGCCATGACGAATAAAGTCACCGAAACAGTCACGGTCGCCGCCGAACACGCAGGCTTACGGCTCGATCGCGTGCTTGCCACGCATATCGCAAATGTATCGCGCTCTCACCTGAAGACGCTGATCCTTGACGGCCAGGTGACGATCGCCGCGCGCACGATCCGCGATCCGGCGGCGATCGTCAAACCGGGCGACGTTGTTATGGTGAATTTGCCACCACCGGAGTCGTCTGCTGTGAAGGGTGAGGCGATCCCGCTCAACATCGTCTACGAAGACAACGCGATCATCGTGATCGACAAGCCGAAAGGGCTCGTCGTCCATCCCGCCGCAGGGCACGCTTCCGGCACGCTAGTCAATGCATTGATCGCCCATTGCGGCGCATCGCTCTCGGGGATCGGCGGGGTCAAACGGCCGGGCATCGTGCATCGACTCGACAAGGACACGACAGGCCTGATGGTTGCAGCCAAGACCGACAAGGCTCATCGTGTACTCTCGAAGCAGTTCGCGGAGAAGACTGGTGGGTCTCTTGAGCGAGGCTACCTCGCCTTCGTCTGGGGCGCGCCAGACCGGCAAAAAGGCACGATAGACGCACCGATTGGACGCCACCCCCGCGCCCGGGAAAAGCAGAGCGTAAGAAAGGGTGGAGGACGACCTGCCGTCACTCACTGGCAGGTGCTGGACCGCTATCCTGGGCCCGACGGCAAACCGGTCGCGAGCCTTGTTGCATGCACCCTGGAAACCGGACGCACCCACCAGATCAGGGTGCACTTGGCCCATGTAGGGCATCCCCTTCTCGGAGATGCCACCTATGGGACCGGCTTCAAGAGCAAGGCCGCCCGGCTGGGGCCCAAGGGGCAGGCGGCCCTCGAGGCCCTTGGCAGACAGGCTTTGCATGCCTACCTACTGGCAATCGAGCACCCTGAGACTGGAGACGTCCTGGAGTTCCAATCGGAACTGCCGGGCGATTTGCGTCGTTTACGTGATGCCCTGCACATTGAGAGCCGTGAAGCGGGACCTGTCCCCCACAAATAGGCTAGTTTTATCAGTGGCTTGTTTGCATATCGGGGCATGCTGCCGCGTCACGGTGACGTGACTGGGCGAAATGCTATCTTTCGCCCGGTCAAGCCGCTATGCTGCACCTGCGATCGAGGGTGTTCGCGGTCGCAATATCGAATTCGCCGTCGGCTCGGGGAGCGGCGGCGACAACCCGCCTGCCGATTCATCGGGGGCATGAAGGAGGGCGCTATCATGGCCCGTACCGCCGCTTTGCCGGCACTCAAGGCCGAATCCGGCCTTTCACACTATCTCGACGAGATCCGACGGTTTCCTATGCTGGAGCCGCAGGAAGAATACATGCTGGCGCGCAGCTGGCGTGAGCACGGCGACCGGGAAGCCGCCCATAAGCTTGTTACCAGCCATTTGCGCCTCGTCGCCAAGATCGCCATGGGCTATCGCGGCTACGGCTTGCCGATTTCTGAGGTGGTCTCGGAAGGCAATGTCGGCCTGATGCAGGCGGTGAAGCGCTTCGAGCCGGAAAAGGGGTTTCGCCTTGCCACCTACGCGATGTGGTGGATCAAAGCGGCCATACAAGAATACATCCTTCGCTCCTGGTCGCTCGTGAAGATGGGCACCACAGCCAACCAGAAGAAGCTCTTCTTCAATCTGCGCAAGGCAAAGAGCAAGATTTCAGCTCTGGAGGAGGGCGATTTACGGCCCGACCAAGTCGAAGTCATCGCCAAACGCCTCGGTGTGAGCGAGCAGGACGTGATCGACATGAACCGTCGCCTCGGCGGCGATGCTTCACTCAACGCTCCGATCCGCGATGATGGCGAAAGCGGTGAGTGGCAGGATTGGCTTGTTGATGACGCGCCGAGTCAGGAGCGCATTCTTGCTGAAAGCGAGGAAAGCGATAACCGGCACAAGGCCCTGATCTCGGCCCTCGGCGTCCTTAATGATCGCGAGCGACGGATCTTCGAGGCGCGACGGCTGGCCGATGATCCCATTACCCTGGAAGAACTCGCTGCCGAATTCGGTGTTTCACGGGAACGGGTACGTCAGATCGAGGTGCGCGCCTTCGAAAAGGTGCAGAAGGCGGTTAAGAACCGAATGGCCGCGATGGAGCACCCGGCAGAGCCTGCGGCGGTCGCTGCTCGCTAAATTAGAGCGACTGAGGTTGACACTGTTCACCTGTCATGGCCGGGCTTGTTCCGGCCATGACACCATATTGAATTTGCACAATCTTTAAGACGTCTGCACGCTACAAGGGTTTAGCGCGGGCATGACGATTAAGCGGAATTGCGTCCGCGCTACTGCCCCCACGCCCGGAAGGCCTCTTCGAAAGCGCGCGCTCCGGGCGTGCCTTTCTCCATGGCCAGAATTGCCCGCTTGCCGCTCGTATAGACGATGGGAATGTCGAACCAATCGCGCTCCTTGAGCAACTGGATATTGCGTTGCTGATCGGCCTCGACCGCGGACAAGCCGATCAGGAAATATCCATTGGTGACCTTCACCGCTAAGCCGGCAAGCGGAACGCCCCGCGCCTGCTCATTCTGCTTCATCAGGACGCCGGGCACGTTACCGATCCCTCCTTCCGGAAAATCTGCAGGCAGAGTGAACATGATTTCAATAGTGTGGCTCGCCGGCAGGGCTTTATCGGTGTTGCGGCGGAGTGACCAGGTCATGCGCAACTTACGCTCAGGTATCTCGATGTCGGCGCGCACGGCAAGTTCGGGCGCGAGTCCGGGTCCCGGCGACACCGTCTCGGTCCGCCACAAAGCGGAGCCCACGTAGCGCCTGCCCTGCGGGTCGTTCGGATCCTCGTCATACAGAACAACCTTTTGTGCCACAGCGGCGGCCGGAGCATTGGCCGTGTCAGGCGCCGTTTGGGCAGACTGTCCGATGCGGTCGGCGATCTTCGGACGTGTGTCCGGCTGCGCGGTATCCTTGGGCTTGGCCGGCTGCGATCGGAAGCTCGAGAACAAGGAGCCGATGGTGTGGCGCTGCCAGTACGTGATGCCGGCGAGTCCAAGCAACGCCAGCAGAACTGCCCCCAGTTTCAACATCCCGGCATACGACCGGGGCGGTCGTCGCGGGTACAGGTCGTCGTCGTCGTACTCACTCGGAGGTGGACCTGGCACATAGTTGTCTTCACCGCTGTCGCTGCGAAACGCCTCATCGCCTAACGTCGGTTCCGGCGTGCGTGGCGGCAGGGTCGTGGCGCCGGAAGGTTCGAAGTGGCGCTGGTCGGAGACAGGCGGCATCGCATTGTAAGTAGCTTGGGCTGCGCGTTTGGTCTCCGCCGCGGCGTTACCCAGGCCCTCGGCCTCCGCCACGGTTTCCCGGAAATTGCGCAGGCCGCGGTCACGCAGCGAGGACTCGGGAGGCACGGGCTCATCCGCGCGTGGCCGTTTGGTCGTCGCCTCCGCCTCCACTTTGCGAATCGACTCTTCGAGTGCCAAGCGTTCTCGTGTGATGTCCGTCTCATCCAACGGCGGCTCGACGCCACGCAATTGGCTTACGAGCGCGGCGCGTGCTCGGTCGTAGAGCGCGCGACGATTTTCGCCTGTGTTATTATCCAGGCCGCCGACCGCGCGAGAGATTAATTGATAATAGTCAGCCATTTGCGCGCTAGCGTGCTGGAGCATGATCGCTTCCGAAGACCAGTTCCCGCCCTTAAGGCCATGCTTGACCCCGTTTCATGTCTTTTTTCGGCAATCATAGCTCAAATGGATTTTTCATAAGGATGGTATCCTCACGTTCCGGGCTGGTCGACAGGAGTGCGACCGGACATCCCACTAATTCCTCGATGCGGCGAACATATTTAATCGCCTGTGCCGGCAATTGTGCCCAGGATCGAGCCCGCGCTGTCGGCTCCTTCCACCCTGAGATGGTCTCGTAGACCGGTTCGGCGCGCGCCTGCATGTGCTCTCCGGCAGGAAGATAGTCGATCTCGCGGCCATCAAGACGATAACGCACGCAAACCTTGACCTCGTCGAAGCCGTCGAGGATGTCGAGCTTCGTCAAGGCCAGGCCGTCGATGCCGCAGGTCCGCACGGTCTGCCGAACGAGCACTGCATCGAACCATCCGCACCGGCGCGCGCGCCCGGTGACGGTGCCAAATTCGCGGCCGCGCTCGCCCAGCGACTTCCCGACCGCATTGTCCATCTGGTCGGTGGGAAATGGGCCAAGCCCCACGCGCGTCGTATAGGCCTTGCAAATGCCGAGCACATAATCGATCGCATTCGGGCCAAGTCCGGACCCCGTCGCTGCCTGAGCGGCCACCGTGTTGGACGAGGTGACGTAAGGATAAGTCCCGTGATCAATGTCAAGAAGCGCACCCTGCGCGCCCTCGAACAGAATACGCTTGCCTTCGCGGCGTTTTCCGTCAAGCAGCGACCAGACCGAATCCATGAACGGCAGGACTTTCGGCGCGATCGCAGCAAGCTGATCATAAACGGTCTGCGTCTGGATCTCGGAAAGACCATGACCGCGGCGCAGAGCGTTATGGTGGGCCAGCATCCGCTCGATCTTCCCTCGCAGCGCCGGAAGATCCGCGAGATCCATGAAGCGAATCGCACGACGGCCCACTTTGTCCTCGTAGGCCGGACCGATCCCTCGCTTGGTCGTGCCAATGCGAGTCGCCGCGTCATCAGCTTCGCGCAAGGCCTCGAGCTCGCGGTGTAACGGCAGGATCAGCGTCGAATTTTCTGCGATGCGTAGAGTCTCGGGGGTCACCGCAATCCCTTGTTTCTTCAGTTGGGCTATCTCATCGATGAGCGCCTGGGGGTCAATCACAACGCCGTTGCCGATGACCGACAGCTTGCCCTCTCTTACGACGCCAGACGGAAGCAGAGAGAGCTTGTAGGTTGTGCCATCAATCACCAGGGTATGGCCGGCATTATGGCCCCCCTGAAAACGCACAACGATGTCAGCCTGCTCCGACAGCCAGTCGACGATCTTGCCTTTGCCTTCGTCGCCCCACTGGGATCCGACAACCACAACATTTGCCATCAGGATCCCTTCCTGGACCAGCGCCCGGACGCTTAGAGCCGGGTACCACCGGCCAGGTCCACCTTCGGATAAAGGATGCTCACCTTGGAGGCAAGCCAAAGTGCACCCTCCAATGAGCCGAATGGTGCAGATAACGGATTGATCTTACGCAGGAATTCAGAAATGCAACGGCTTGGCTGACTGCACCTGTGGCAATGCGCGAACCTGCGCCAAAACGGCCTCCGGCAGCTCGCCATCGATCTCGATCAACGCCACAGCATTTCCCCCGGGTGCATCCCGGCCGACGTGGAATGTGGCGATATTGATGCCCGCCTCGCCGAGCGTCGAGGAAAACTTGCCAATGAAGCCGGGTTTGTCGAGATTGGTTATGTATATCATTGAGGGACCGAACTCGGCGTCCATTCGGATGCCCTTGATGTTGACTATACGCGGCCGGCCGTCGGCGAATACGGTGCCCGAGACATGCCGTGACTGGCGTTCGGTGGTCACTGTGACGGTGATCAGGCTTTCGTAGTCCTCCCGCATTTCGCGCGTGACCTCCTCGACAACGATGCCGCGCTCCTTGGCCACCACGGGCGCCGAAACAACATTCACGTCGCCGAGCATGGGGCGCAGTAGGCCGGCGAGGGCTGCCGAGGAAAGCGCCCTGGTATTCATCTGTGCCACCGCACCTTCGTAGGCGAGTTGAACCTTGCTGATACCTGTTTCAGTGAGCTGTCCGGCAAAGGACCCAAGCCTCTCGGCCAGCGCTATGAACGGCTTCAGCTTCGGCGCTTCTTCCGCGGTGATCGAAGGGAAATTGATGGCATTGGTGATCGCGCCTCGCAAAAGGTAGTCCGACATCTGTTCGGCAATCTGCAGCGCCACGTTTTCCTGCGCCTCGGAGGTGGAAGCGCCGAGATGCGGTGTGCAAACCACGTTCGGGAGGTTGAACAACGGACTTTCGGTCGCGGGCTCGACCACGAACACGTCGAAGGCGGCGCCGGCCACGTGGCCGCTCTTGAGCGCATCATGCAAGGCAGCCTCATCGACCAACCCGCCGCGCGCGCAATTGATGATGCGCACGCCCTTTTTCATGGCCTTAATGGCGCTCGCGTTGATGATGTTGCGCGTCTTGTCAGTAAGTGGCGTGTGCAAGCTAATGAAATCGGCGCGCTTGAACAGTTCATTCAGATCGACTCTTTCAACGCCGAGATCGGTTGCGCGTTCGGGCGACAGGAACGGATCATAGGCGACCACTTTCATTTTCAGCCCGAGCGCCCGGTCGGCGACGATCGATCCAATATTCCCGCAGCCGATGACCCCAAGTGTCTTGCCGAAGATCTCCACGCCCATAAATTTGTTCTTTTCCCACTTTCCGGCACGGGTCGACGCGTCGGCTTCCGGGATTTGACGCGCCAGCGCCAGCATGAGCGAAATTGCATGCTCAGCGGTGGTGATGGAATTGCCGAACGGTGTGTTCATGACAATTATGCCGCGCGAGGTCGCAGCAGGGATATCGACGTTGTCGACGCCAATGCCGGCGCGGCCTATCACTTTGAGGTTTTTGGCTTGCTCGACGATTTTGGCCGTCACCTTGGTGGCGGACCGAATGGCGAGACCATCGTAGTTGCCCACCGTGCCAGCGAGTTTTTCCTTGTCCTTGCCGAGCGCGGGCTGGAAATCAACCTCGATACCGCGATCTTTGAAAATCTGCACGGCTGCGGGCGACAATGCATCGGATATGAGAACCTTGGGCATGGCAACGACTTTCAGATTGGTTGAATGCGATGTCGCCGCCCCATGACAGGGCAGCAAGGTCACGCGGCCTTGGGAAGTGCTGCTTTTGCCTCCGCGAAGGCCCAGTCGAGCCATGGAGTCAGCGCTTCGATATCGCTCCGCTCGACTGTCGCTCCACACCAGATGCGGAGACCAGGCGGTGCATCCCGGTAGAAGGCGATATCGTAAGCAACCCCTTCTTTCTCGAGCAGGCCGGCCAAGGTCTTGGCGAAGGCGGCCTGGCCGTCACCGGAGAGCCGCGTTACCGCGGGATCGACAATCTTCAGACACACCGACGTATTTGAACGCTCGCTCGCATTTTTTGCGAGATGCTCGACCCACGGAGTCGTCGCAACCCAATCGGACAGGGCCTTTGCATTTGCATCCGAACGCGCGACAGTCGCCGTCAGGCCGCCTACCGATTTCGCCCAGTGCAAAGTGTCGATATAGTCCTCGACGCACAGCATCGATGGCGTGTTGATCGTCTCGCCGGAAAAAATAGCTTCGTTGAGCTTGCCGCCCTTGGTCAGGCGGAAAATTTTCGGCAATGGCCAGGCCGGCTTGTAAGTTTCAAGGCGCGCGACCGCGCGGGGAGAGAGAATGAGCATGCCATGCGCTCCCTCCCCGCCCAACGCTTTCTGCCAGGAGAAGGTCGCGACATCGAGCTTCGGCCAATCGAGTCTTTGCGCAAAAGCCGCCGAAGTGGCGTCGCAAATGGTGAGACCCTTGCGCTTCGCAGAGATCCAGTCGCCGTTTGGCACGCGCACGCCCGACGTTGTGCCGTTCCAAGTAAAGACCACGTCGTTGTCGAAATTGACCTTGCCGAGATCCGGAAGCTCGCCATAAGGGGCCTTGATGACCGTGAGCTCCTTAAGCTTGAGCTGCTTCTCGACGTCGGTGACCCAGCCTTCGCCGAATGATTCCCAGGCGAGCATCGTCACCGGTCGGGCGCCGAGCAGCGACCACAGAGCCATCTCCACCGCGCCGGTGTCCGAAGCCGGCACAATGCCGATGCGGTAGTCGACTGGCACCTCCAGAACTTCGCGGGTGAGATCGATGGCGCGTTTGAGCTTCGCTTTTCCGATCTTCGACCGGTGCGAGCGCCCGAGAACTGCATCAGTGAGGTTTTGGAGATTCCAGCCGGGGCGCTTGGCGCAAGGGCCGGACGAAAAGTGCGGATTTACCGGTCGCAAGCCGGGCTTGGTCGCTGCCATATTTCTATCCTTCCAGATAGGCGCCCCTCGTTGGGGAGGGGTGTCCCACTGGTGGGGATAGGCGAGTTGCTTGCGCCGGTCAACTCCGGGAATGAAAGCCCGCTCGTTCCGGCTTGGAACGCAGGCTTGCCAGAAGCCGCTAGAATCGGACTCCGATCCCCAGCTGTCCGACCTGAATGTTGGAACGGGTCTGGTTCAGCGCAGCGAAAGCGACGTATTCCCATTCGCCGCGCAAAAATACGCTCGGCGTTAAGGCCCAATCGACGCCGAGGGCAGCGGCGAAACCAGCGGTAAACGCATTGTTCTGGCCGGCGCTGGCCGCTTGCTGGAACGTACCAAGGAATGTACCTGGCAACGGGAGCAGCGTCTGGCTGTCGGTGACGGTTACGGTCGTGCTGTAGTTAAATCGCCCCACCGCAATGCCAATGGCGGCATAGGGCAGGAATGGCCCGAAGGCATATCCGGCGCGTCCCCGCAGCTCCGCATAGTCAACAAGCTTGAACGAGGATTGCCCTGAGATTGTAACGTCGTGCTGAATATTGTCCGACGTATCGAAAGTGCGCCGTAACGAATCACCTGTCGAAGCTTGCAGAGTGGATGGGCGCTTGTAGTAGAGATCTGCGCCGAGGACGAGTTCGCTCCACTGCCAATTGTAGGCCAGGAATGCGCCGAAGATGGGCCCGTTCGTAGATTTCTTCGGGAGTGTCGTCCAGGTGGACGGTGCGCCCTCTGCTTCCAGCGTCGAATTCCGCAGGACGAAAGCCACCAGCGAACTAGTGCTGTTTCCGAAGTCGACATTCATGTTGCCGTAGCCGGCAAGGACGCCAAATTGCCAACCGTCCCAGCGAACATAACCCGGGTCAACAGTGCCGCGCAGGGGCCAGTCGGCTGCTGTGGCACGTTCGCCCGTTACGATCATGAACAGCGAGCAGGCCGCGAGCATCATGCGCAGAGGTGTTGCACGGCCGATGGTTGGGCGCATGCTGGCTTTGGACAGCAAATTAAACCGGCTCATGGCCGCAACCCCGTTCGTTTTCAATTTCATCGTTTTCCTGTCAGTCGAGTGTCTCTAGCCCCTGCTCCGTAGCGCCGGCGGCGGAGGCGCATAGCTGTAGGCTCCGAAGTTGTAACGAAGACCAAGTCTGACATCCTGCGACGTCAGATGGTTGAACTGGAATGGCGTATCAATGCCGGCGAATGTGTAGTCGACCATTGTCCCGGTCGTCGCCTTGCCGAGATCAATGTAGCGATAGGCAAGCTCGATCGTGGCGGCCTCGCTCAGTCTGTAGCCGACGCCCGCGTAAAGAGCCCACGCGAAATTCCACTTGCTCGCGTCGGAGCCGTGCGAATCTCCGAGCACCGCAATGTTTACGTCGCCAAAATTCGTGATCGTGTTGCGGCTGAAGCCGAGACCCGCGCCGAGAAACGGTGTGATCCCGTACCAAGTGCCGAGATCGACGTAGCCGTTGAACAGAAAGGTCCATTCGTACTTGCTTGCGGTGTATCGATCGGGCCAGAAATTGTTGCCCGCAGGGCCGGCCACGCTGGTGAAGCCAACGTCAAAACCGTGGAAATTTGCCTTGCCGCGATACTCACCGGTAACGTCAACGCGAAACCAGTTGTTGATGTTGTAGCCGACACCCAGGCCAAAGATCGGCGCAGCATCGAACCCCTTGTCGACGTTGGTCACCGAATCGTACCGGCTGTAATTTTGATTGAAGAGGCTGCCGACCTGCTGGTTGCTGAACCCTATATCGCCACGCAGATACCAGCCGGAAAAGTCCGCTACCGGCGCCAATGGTGGTACAGGCATGTCAGCGGAATGTGCGATGCCAACAGCGGCAAATGAAACGATCGCAGCAAATACTGAACTTTTAAGCGCCAGCGCACCCATGTCATGACCTCACAACTAAACGCCCCACACGGCGGTTGGAGGTAACGATGGCAGCAAATCCTTAATCGGCGCTTAACCTTAATTATTAACCACGCTGCTTAATCAATTTTGCTCATGAGAGAGGAAATCACGGCGGCGCAGTGACAAATGCGCATGTCCGAATTTGGAAATTTAGAAAGTGTTTACGATCGGAGTGTTGTAGCGCGAGTGCGCCCCAGCGCCGTCAAGCGGCGACTTCGCTCAAGGCCTCGACGACATCATCAACGACCGATTCAACCAGGCTTCTGTCGTCGCCTTCGCCCATTACCCGAATTACTTGTTCGGTCCCCGAGGGACGCACAATCAAACGTCCACCGCCACCGAGTTTACGTTCGGCACTCGCGATCGCCGACCGCACCTGTGCATCTTCAAGTGGCTTACCCTGCTGGTAGCGGACATTCTTGAGCACCTGCGGAAGTGGCTCGAAGCGGTGGCAGATCTGCGATACGGGCTTGTCGCCGCGTTTGACCACCGCAAGCACTTGCAATGCCGCAATCAGGCCGTCACCGGTCGTGGTGTAGTCGGACAGGATAATATGACCGGACTGTTCTCCGCCGACGTTGTAGCCGTGAGTGCGCATGTGTTCGAGCACATAGCGATCGCCGACCGGTGTTCGCACCAATCCGATTCCTAGGGCGCCCAAATGCCGCTCGAGACCAAGATTGGACATCACAGTCGCGACCACACCGGCGCGCTGCAGCCTGGCGTCTTCCTTCCAGCTCTCGGCAATGACTGCAATGAGCTGGTCGCCGTCGACCACGCGCCCACGCTCATCCACAATCATCACACGATCGGCATCGCCATCGAGTGCGATACCGATATCGGCGCGCATCTCACGCACTTTGTGCGAGAGAGCGGCGAGATCGGTCGATCCGCAATCTTTGTTGATGTTGGTTCCGTCGGGATCAACACCGATCGAGATCACATCGGCGCCCAGTTCCCACAGCGTCCCGGGTGCCACCTTGTACGCGGCCCCATTTGCGCAATCGATGACAACGCGCAGGCCTTCAAACGACACCGCTTTGGGCAAGGTGTGTTTGGCGAATTCAATGTAGCGATCCTGAACCCCATCGATACGCTTGGCACGACCAAGATCGTTGCCCTTCGCGAGCTGCTTGCCCAGGTCGGCGTCAAGTAATTCCTCAATCCTGGCCTCGGTTTCGTCGCTAAGCTTGTAGCCGTCCGGGCCGAAAAGCTTGATTCCATTGTCATCGAAGGGGTTGTGTGAAGCGGAAATCATGACACCGAGATCGGCGCGCATCGAACGCGCAAGCATGCCGACGCCGGGCGTTGGAATCGGTCCGGTGAGCAACACGTCCATGCCGACCGAAGTGAATCCCGCGACCAAAGCGGTCTCAATCATGTACCCTGAAAGGCGGGTATCTTTGCCGATCAGAACGCGATGCCGATGATCGCCTTTTCTGAAGATGAGGCCGGCGGCCTGGCCGACCCTCAATGCCAATTCCGGAGTAATCACGCGGTTGGCCCGGCCGCGGATACCGTCGGTCCCAAAGTAGCGACGAACCATGATATCCCCCGCGCAATGCTCCTTGTCGGTATCCCTGACTAGCCTGCTTTTATCGGACAGCCAAGCCGGGCCGGAGATCAATAATAAAGCCAAGGCTGTGAAACTAGGGCAAAAATAGCGCTGAATCCTTACCGAGCGCGGTTAACGTTTCCTGCCACCCCCGGGGGAAGCCATTTCGCAGTGCGCTGGCACTGTGCTACCCCGATGCTATTGAAAAATCCCAGAACCGCCCATGAAGACCATCACCTGCATCGAAGATTTGCGTGCGCTCGCCCGGCGCAGGGTTCCCAAAGCCTTTTACGACTATGCCGACAGCGGTTCCTACAACGAGGAGACGCTGCGGGCGAACCGTGCCGATCTCGAAACAATCAAGTTGCGCCAACGGGTGATGGTTGACGTCTCCAACCGAAGCCTTGCCACCACCATCATCGGACAGAAGGTGAGCGCGCCATTCGCGCTGGCGCCAATCGGCCTGTGCGGCATGCAACATGGTGACGGCGAAATCCTCTCCGCCCAGGCTGCCGAAGAAGCGAACATTCCCTTCATCCTCTCCACGATGTCGATCTGCTCGATCGAGCACGTCGCAGAAGCGACCACAAAGCCGTTCTGGTTTCAGCTTTACGTGATCCGCGATCGGGAGTTCTGCAAGGATATTCTGGCGCGCGCTGTCAATGCCGGCTGCAACGTCCTGGTGCTCACTGTCGATCTGCAGGTGCTTGGCCAGCGCCATCGCGATATCCGCAACGGCATGACAGTGCCACCGGAAATCCGCCTGAAGAACATCATCGACATCGCTATCAAACCGAGCTGGGTGCTCAGTATTCTGAAGGGCAAGAGCAAAACTTTCGGCAATCTCGCCGGCCACGTAAAAGGGATGGACGATGTCACCTCCCTCGCCCAATGGACCAACAACCAGTTCGATCCGGCGTTGAACTGGAAGGATGTAGAATGGATCAAGAAAATCTGGCCGGGCAAGCTGATCATCAAAGGTATCCTCGACGTTGATGACGCCAGGACCGCAGCAAAGCTAGGCGCCGACGCCATCGTCGTGTCCAACCATGGCGGGCGCCAACTCGACGGCGCGCCTTCCTCCATCTCGGCGCTTCCGCCGATCGCCCAGGCGGTCGGATCAGATACAGAGATCCTCTTTGATGGTGGCATCCGCACCGGCGCCGACATGCTGCGGGCCTTGGCGCTCGGCGCCAGGGCCTGCCTGATCGGGCGCGCCTATGTCTACGGACTTGGCGCCGGCGGCAAGGCCGGCGTCGCCAAAGCCATCGATATCCTTCAGAAAGAGCTCAGCGTGGCAATGGCGCTCACCGGTACCACGCGAGTAGCCGATATCGGTCCGCAGGTGCTCGTCAGTGGCCCAGGAAAGGCTCCCGCGCGCAAACGCAAAGAGTGACTCACTCCTCCTTCAATCCGTAGGGCAATGCGTTGCCGGTGGCGCCGTAATATTTAAATGGCAGAAACTTTCCGGTCATGCCGATCTTGACGCGGTCACCCTTCGGATCGGGCTGACGATCGATGGTCATATCGAAGTCGATTGCAGACATGATGCCGTCGCCGAATTCTTCTTCGATCAGCGCTTTCCAGGCCGGGCCGTTGACCATTACCAATTCGTAGAAGCGGTAGATCAAGGGATCGGTCGGCGGCATCGGCGTGCCGGTGCCACGCATGGGCACTTCGTTGAGCAACGCTTCTTCGCCCTTGGTGAGACCGAACAATTTGGCCGCGGCAGCAGCCATGGGCTTGGTCATCTTTTGTTGTCCGAGCACGGCACCGGTGATCATTACCGGCGACATGCCGCCGATCTGCTCGCAGATGTATTTCCAGTTCCATCGTTTCTCGCGCTTGATGTCGAGAAGCTTCTCGGTCAGCTCAGCTCGTGTCATGACATACGCCCTCTCTTGAACAACTGGTGTGCGGCTTGATGGGTTGATTTGGAGTCTTCCAATAGACGAGGAAGTTGAGGATGTGATTGTGCGCGGCATAGTAGAGCGGTAGTCGCTACTTGAGCAGAAGATTCTCTGCGAATTCGGCGGCTCGCCAGTCAATTTGCCCTATTTCTTGCGCACAAGCTTCAATCTTCGGCAAGCTTGTCTATTGCATCGCGCGAACGCCCGACATTCGCCCACTCCGAGAGACTTGGAGAACCAGAGATGCGCACCGAAAAACTCCAATTTGCCAATGCCAGAGGTGAGAAGCTGGCGGCTTTAATTGATCTCCCACTCGGCAAACCTGTTGCCTTTGCATTGTTCGCGCACTGCTTTACGTGTGGCAAAGATAACGTGACAGCCAAGCGCATTTCCGAACGGCTGGCGACATGCGGCATTGGCGTTTTGCGGTTCGATTTCACCGGACTCGGGATGAGCGAAGGCGAATTCGCTGACACGCATTTTTCGTCCAACATCGATGATCTGGTCTCCGCAGCCGACCACTTGCGAAGGACGCACGGCACGCCCTCGATCCTGATCGGACATAGTCTTGGTGGCGCAGCCACGCTTGCCGCCTCGCATCGGATCCCGGACGCGCGCGCGGTCGTGACTATTTCGGCGCCCAGCGATCCGACGCATGTCGTTGGTCTTTTCAAGGAGCACGTCGACAAGATCCGCGAGCAGGGCGAGGTCGAAGTACAGCTCGCCGGGCGACCGTTCCGTATCAAGCGTGAGTTTCTTCATGATGTCGCCCAGCAGAGCATTAACGACCGTGTCGCCAATCTGCACAAGGCACTTCTGATATTCCATTCGCCCAGCGATGAGACCGTTGGCATCGACAACGCCTCGCACATTTTCCTTGCTGCCAAGCATCCGAAGAGCTTTGTGTCGCTCGCTGGAGCCGATCATTTACTGAGCAAGAAAAGCGACGCCATCTATGTCGCCAATGTGATTGCAGCATGGGCCGAACGCTATCTAGAGCAGCCGGCCGAACGCAGCGAGCAGCAAATTGAAACCGGCACTGTTCTTGTGCGTGAAACGGGAAACGGCAAATTCCAACAAGAAATCTTGACCGGGCCGCATCGATTTCTTGCCGACGAACCCGTGAAGGTCGGCGGGCTGGACACCGGGCCTGGTCCTTACGACCTGCTTCTCGCAGGCCTCGGCGCCTGCACGTCGATGACGTTGCGACTCTATGCGGATAACAAGAAACTGCCGCTCGAGCGCGTGTTGGTACGACTGACGCATAATAGGATTCACGCTGTGGATTGTCTCAATTGCGAAACTAAGGAAGGCATGGTGGACCGTATTGACCGAAACATCACGCTGGAGGGCGCGCTTGGCGCAGATGAGCGTAAGCGGCTTATGGAAATCGCCGACAAGTGTCCGGTGCACCGGACACTTGAATCAGAAATCGAGATTCGCACTGTCGAGCAGCCGGCTTGAATTTCTTTGCAGCGGGAATAGCTATCTGGAGGATTCGCCATGCAGGATGCCGGGCACGCATTGACACAGCAATTTCTTGCCTGGGTGGCGGAGACGCCGCGCAGCTATGCCGACGCTGAGGCCTGGCGACGCAGTTGTCCGCATTTGTCGATCTGGGAGGACGCCATCGCCAACGGACTGGTCCGTTTCGAAAACGGCAGCAGCATGAAGGAGTCACGGATTTTGCTGACACCGCGCGGGCATGAGCGTCTCAAGGAGAGTTGATCTCGTCCGGACCGACAATTCGGAAATTAAGGCCTTGCCCCGGGGTTTTGGCACATAGTTTGTATAGGCAGGGATGGTCATGAATAAGCCTGCGGATCTTCGGCTTGTCTGGATAGCCACGGTGCTGGCGGTGGCTGTGTTCGTCCTCTACGTCTCCCACATCTAGGGCTGGGTTTATTTGTCCTGCCTTCCCCATTCTCTTGCGTCTTGACGTCATTCAATTGGTCGATAAATTATAGAACAAAACATGAACAATTGGACTGTCGTCAGTCAGTCGGTCCGAAACGTCTGTGTCTTCAAAAGGTTACAATGGTCCTTCAATTGCGCCAACGACTTTTAGCCATGCAAAGGGCACCCGGCCTTGAGGACGGTTCCGCTACCCTGCCTCTTGGGATCTCTGCGATTGATGCGGTGCTTGGGGGCGGGCTGCTGCGCGGCGCATTGCACGAAATCGCGGCGCCGGGTGAAACCCATCTTGTGGCAGTGGCCGGGTTTGCTTTGGGATTGACGAAGCTCATCGCCCCCTCGCCTCGCTTTTTCTGGATCGTCGAGGACATGGCGCTTGCCGAAAGTGGCGCGCTCTATGGCGCCGGTTTCAATGCTTTTGGTCTCACACCAGAACGACAGGTAACGGTCTCGGTCGCGCATCGCCGCGATCTTCTGTGGGTGATGGAAGAGGTTCTGCATTGCCGCGCTGTCGACGTGGTGATCGGCGAAATTCGTGGTGGTGAAATCAATAGCGTAGCGGTTCGACGCCTCTCGTATGCCGCAGCAAAAAATGGCGGACTTGCACTGTTGCTGCGTGCATCTCCCTCCAGCGGTGCTTCCACCGCTACCACTCGCTGGATCGTCAGCACTGCACCGTCTGCGGGTTCGCATGGTCCCGGCGCGCCACGCTTTGCTGCGCAACTTATCCGTAACCGCCGCGGTCCGGTCGGTTCCTGGATTCTCGAATGGAGTTACAGAAATGCGCAATTCATTCTCGCAACGCATGCTCAGCCTATGGCTGCGCCGGTTTTCGACCGACCGTATAGCCAAGCTGCGCGGGAAATCGCGTAAGCAGTCGGTGCCGCTGGTCGTCACCGGCAAGCGCGGTAATGTCGAAATCCTGACGGCCGTGGATGACGCAGCCGAGAAGCTCGGCCTCTCGCGAGGCTCGGCATTGGCACAGGCGCGTGCCATGCATCCCAATATCGATACAGTCGCCGAGGATATCGAAGCAGATGCTGCTTTGCTCGAATCGATTGCCGACTGGTGCCTGCGCTACACGCCGTTGGTGGCTTGCGATGCACCTGACGGCCTGCTGCTCGACATCAGCGGCTGCGCGCATCTTTATGGCGGCGAGCATGAACTCATTGCCGATCTCAGCGGCCGTCTGGAAAATGCCGGCTTTGCCTATTCGCTTGCCATTGCCGGCACAATCGGCGCCGCATGGGCCGCTGCGCATTATGGAAAGCCGGAAAGTTACGCTTGTGGCGAAGAACGCACGTTGCTCAATCCGTTGCCGCTGGCTTCGCTTCGGCTTCCGCCGGCAACTGTTGCCAGCCTCGGCCGAGTCGGCCTGAAGTGCATCGGCGATATCGTCGATCTGCCTCGCGCACCACTTACCGCGCGCTTCGGCTTCGAGGTGCTGCGTCAGCTCGATCGTGCGCTCGGACAAGAGCATGAACCGCTAACACCGCGTTTGCCGGTTGCACCTTATGTCGCCGAGCAACGCTTTGCCGAACCGATCGCACGCGAAGAAGACGTCTTGGCAATTACGGAGCGGCTGGCACGACGGCTGCAATTCGCACTGGAGCGCCGTGGCGATGGCGCACGCCGTATCGAATTGACGTTGTTTCGCGCCGACGGCGCCGTGCGCCGTATCGCCGCCGGCACATCGCGTTCGCTGCGTAACCCTGACGAGATTCGTGCGTTGTTTGTGGAGCGGCTCGCCGCACTCGCTGACGCCCTCGACCCGGGTTTTGGTTTCGACATGGCACGGTTGTCTGTCATTGTTGCCGAGCCCTGCGCTGCTGAACAAGTTGGCATTGGTGGTTGTGAAGACAAAGCCGACCTTTGCCGCCTGGTTGATCGCCTAAGCGCACGGTTGGGCGCACGCCGGGTACGCCGGTTGGTGGCGCAGGATAGCCATATCCCCGAGTTGGCAGAAGTTGCTCTCCCTGCGCAGACAATCCATGGCGATACCGGCTGGGATGCGTTCCATCGCTACCGCAAGGAAGTGGAGCTTCCACCGCGCCCGCTGCGATTATTATCGCGGCCGGAACCGATTGAGGCAGTGGCTGAAGTGCCGGATGGCCCGCCCTTGCGCTTCCGATGGCGTCGCGCCCTGCACGAAGTAATGGCGGCCGAAGGTCCCGAGCGCATCGAGGGCGCCTGGTGGAGCGAACACGGCGGGCCTGCCCGGGATTACTTTCGCGTGGAGGATAAAAGCGGCATGCGTTTCTGGCTATTCCGCGCCGGGCTTTATCGCGACCTTACGCAAGCAGGTACGGCGCCAAGCTGGTTCCTGCATGGGACGTTTGCGTGAGTTCTTACCCTCTCCCCCGGCTGGTGCAATGCGTTATCTCGAATTTGCCGTCGCTTCCAATTTCTCCTTCCTGCGCGGAACCTCGCATCCCGAGGAGCTCATGGTGCAGGCCGCCCATATCGGGCTCGCCGGGATTGGCTTGTGCGATCGCAATTCTGTCGCCGGTGTTGTACGTGCCCATCTGGCCAAGCGTGAGCAGAACCTGTCGCTGCGCTATCATCCGGGCGCGCGGCTCGTGTTCGCCGACGGCACGCCCGACATCCTCGCGTATCCACGCGACCGCGCAGGTTGGGGCCGGCTCTGTCGCCTGCTCACGGTCGGGAATCTCCGCGCGAAAAAAGGCGACTGCACTCTCTACTTCGAGGATTTACTATCACATGCCTTTGGTCTGGAACTGATCGCCACAGGAGGCAATGCACAGCTGCTCGCAAGCCTCCACGAAGCCGCTCCACGCCGCGTACGCCTGGCGGCTTCCATGCTTTATCGTGGACGCGATCGTTCGCGGCTCGCACGCATGAGAGAACTGGCGCGCGTCGCCAATGTGCCCCTGCTCGCTGTCAACGATGTCATCTGTCACCACCCCGACAGACGGTCGCTTGCCGACGTGCTCACCTGCATTCGCGAGAAAACCACCATCGATCGCGCGGGGCGCAAACTCGCGGCGAATGTTGAACGACATCTGAAACCGCCGTCGGAAATGATACGATTGTTCCGCGATGCGCCTGAATCAATCGAGGAAACGGTTCGCTTAAGCGATGCGCTTTCCTTCTCGCTTGACGAGCTGCGATATGAATATCCTGACGAAACCCTCGAAGGTTTTGACAATGCACAGGATGCGTTGACGCATCTCACCTATGAGGGCGCTCGCCGCCGCTATCCGCAAGGGCTTCCCGACAAGGTACACGCAAACATCAAGCACGAGCTCGAGCTGATCGCCCAACTGCAATATGCGCCCTATTTCCTGACCGTCTATGACATCGTCAATTTTGCCCGCGCGCAAAACATCCTCTGCCAAGGTCGCGGATCAGCGGCCAATTCGGCCGTTTGTTATTGTCTCGGCATAACCGAGGTCGATCCTGGCCGCGCCGATCTGTTGTTCGAACGCTTTATTTCGCCCGAGCGGCGCGAGCCCCCCGATATCGATGTCGATTTCGAGCACGAGCGACGCGAAGAAGTCATTCAATACATTTACAAGAAATACCGACGCGAGCATGCCGGCATCGCCGCCACTGTAATTTCCTATCGTGGCCGTTCCGCGATCCGAGAAGTCGGCAAGGCTTTTGGTCTTTCAGAGGATACGATCGGCGCGCTGTCATCCTCGATCTGGGGAGGAGGAGGCGGCGCCGTATCAAAGGATGCCGTTACCCACACCGGCCTCGACCCACAAAGCCGGCGCATGCGTCAGGTCCTTGCACACGCGCAGGAGATCAACGGTTTTCCGCGCCACCTGTCGCAACATGTCGGCGGCTTCGTCATTACCCGCAGCCGGCTCGACGAAGTCGTGCCGATCGGCAATGCGGCAATGGACGATCGTACCTTTGTCGAATGGGACAAGGACGATCTCGACGCACTGGGCATCTTGAAAATCGACGTCCTCGGGCTTGGTATGCTGTCCTGCATACGCAAAGCACTCGATCTCGTAGAGAAACATTACGGAGAGCATCACACGCTGGCCGGCATCCCGTCCGAGGACAAGGCCGTCTATCGTATGCTGTGCCGTGCGGATTCGCTTGGCGTATTCCAGGTTGAGAGCCGCGCGCAAATGACAATGCTACCGCGTCTTGCGCCGAAAAATTTCTATGACCTGGTGATCGAGGTAGCGATCGTGCGGCCAGGCCCGATCCAGGGCGACATGGTGCACCCCTATCTGCGCCGCCGGCGTGGGCAAGAACAGGTCACCTACCCGTCAAAGGCACTGGAAGCGGTGCTGTCGAAGACGCTGGGCGTACCGCTCTTCCAGGAGCAGGCAATGAAGATCGCCATTGTCGCCGCCGGCTTTACGCCCTCGGAAGCCGACCGACTGCGGCGCGCCATGGCGACGTTCAAGCGCGTCGGCACCATCGGCACATTTCAGCGCAAGATGATCGATGGCATGCTGACCAATGGCTACGAACGCGACTTTGCCGAACGCTGTTTCCAGCAGATCGAAGGGTTCGGCGAATATGGCTTTCCAGAAAGCCATGCGGCAAGTTTCGCGCTTCTCGTTTATGCCTCGGCCTGGCTGAAATGCCATTATCCGGATGCCTTTTCTGCCGCGCTGTTGAATGCCCAGCCGATGGGATTTTACGCGCCGGCACAGATCGTACGCGACACGCGCGAGCATGGCGTCGAAGTACGGCCGCCTGATATCAACCATTCTCACTGGGATTCGACGCTCGAGCCGGGCCCACAGGCAGCCGAACATCTGCACGAGTTACATGAGGAGATGCGGAATGATGTCCGGACAACACATGCAGTGCGCCTAGGCCTACGCGAAATCAAGGGCCTCAATGAAGAGGATGGGAAATTGATCGTGGAGCGGCGTATTCGATCGTCAGAAATTTCCATCGCTTACGACTCAGTTCGCGAGGTCTGGTTGCGCACGGGGCTTTCTCCCCGAGTGCTGGAACGGCTGGCCGATGCTTCCTGTTTTGGCTCCCTCGGCCTGAGCCGCCGGGAAGCTCTGTGGGCGGCCAAGGCGCTCGGTCGCGTCGGCGATCGAGATGACGATCTGCCGTTGTTTGCAAGGAATGCCTCTCCATTGCCATTACCGGGTCAACGCGAAGCGTCGAGGCCCGATAGTGACAGCCTCCGCGAGCCTGACGTGCACCTGCCGCCGATGCCGATCGGCGAGGAGGTCATCAACGATTACCGCTTTTTGCATTTGTCCCTGCGTGCTCACCCGTCGCAATTCCTGCGCCGAGATCTGAATACCCGTGGCATCAAGAAAAATGAGGCGTTGCGCGGGATGACCTCCGGAACGCGTGCTCGCATTTCCGGGCTGGTCACCTGCCGGCAGCGGCCGGGGTCGGCCAACGGCGTCGTATTCATGACCATCGAGGATGAAACCGCGGTCGCCAATGTGATTGTTTGGCCGAAAGTATTCGAACGCTTGCGTCCTATAGTTCTGGGTGCCCGCTACGTGGCGGTCACCGGTCCCGTGCAGGAGGAAAGTGGTGTCATCCATGTCGTGGCCGAGCAGTTGGAGGATCTGACGCATTTTCTGGCGCGCCTGGCTGAACACGGTGATGAAATCGATGGCCTCGCGCGCTGCGACGAAGTCCGCCGGCCGATCGAGGAGCAACGCGAAGCACGGCTCGTCGGCGGCCGTCAAAATCGTCTCGTCCGGCTCATGCGCGAAATGCCTGAACTCGCTGGCGATCTCGACGTTTCAGCGCGCGGATCGGCGCATGCGCCCACGCGCCGGGCGCGCGCCTGAGTATCGGCCCTTTACATTGGCGGTGTGACACCTCGCCCGACATTGACTCGCGGCGTCGACAGGGTCCCGTCGGACTGTCGCGTTGCCGCAGGAATATAAATTCTGGCGCCCGCCGTTAATTCGTCTCTGCTGCCAGGCAAATAGGTCACGATCACCGTCTCGGGTGTCACGTCGATTTTTTTGGTGCCTTCCTTGTAGCTGAGCGTGAGCGTCGTGCCTTCTTCGTTTGCAACGGTTCCCGCCACCGTGCTCTTGCCCAAGCTGTTGACCGTGCCGTTCGTCATCGTGCTTTTCGGCTTGTAATCGTACGGCCTGTCGCCTTCTCCGGTGCCACGCATTTCCTCCGGGAAAATATGGACTTCGACGGCCTTCCAGCTGCCGTCCGCCTGCGGCATCGCGGTCGATCCGACAAACGAATTCGGTTTGATATCCGCAAGCGAAGCTTTCACCAACGCAACGACCTTGCCGTCGTCGGCCAACTTTATCTTGAGCGTGTCACCCTCTCGCGATTTGACGACCATCATGCCGCCGTCGATCTGCTCTATCGTGCCACGAATACGCATCGGCTTGTCCTGTGCGGCTGCCAAACCACAAGCCAGAGCCGAGACGCATACAGTGCCGACTACCAACAGTGCTTTCATGGGTGTCCCTTTCGTAAACTGTTGCGCCGCCCTCAATTGGCGGCGCATAACCCTGACAACGCAATCACGTTTCCCTCACATCGCCGGCGTGAGGCTGCGGCCGACATAGAGTGTCTTGGCCAGAACCGAGCCATCGGGCTGCTTTTCCGATGCCATGATGATGACTTGGGTGCCCGGCTTGAGCTCGTCTTTGTTTCCGGGCGCGACTGCGGTGATCGCTGTGGCCGGCGTGACGACGATCTTCTTCTCACCGTCCTTATATTTTACCATCAACGTTTGACCGTTCTTCTCCGCCACGCTGCTTTCAACGAAGGCATTGGTCATCGTGCTGCCAGGCTTGGCATCCCACGGCCCGTGCCGGTCAGGCACGACGCCGCGCTGAGCCGGCAGGAAGATGTGAACAGAAAAAGCTTCAATACTGCCGTCCGACTGCGGCATGCCGGCAACGCCGATGAAGCTGTCGTTCTTGATGTCGTCGACCGACGCCTTGACCAGCGCCGCCACCCGCGCGTCGTCGGCCACCTTGACGTTAAGCATCGCGCCGTCACGCATCTTCAGGGCGAGCATGCCGCCGTCCGCCTTTTCGATCTGGCCACGGATGCGGGTTGGCTGTTGCGCGAAAGCAGTTGTCGTGAAAAGCAATGCTATAGCGGCGGCGACAAAAGCCCACCGCGTCATATTCGACTTGTACATTATGAACATCCTCCCGGTCTGGCTCCGGCAATGGGCCGGCTCAATCAGGCGGATAACCCCAATTGGACTGTGTTATTCCTCACTTTTTCTTGAGCAGATCGGCTTCAACCATTGCCCGCAGTTCGGGCGTCACTTCCGGGCGCACGCCAAACCAGAGCTGGAACCCGCGTACCGCCTGATGGAGCAGCATTCCGAGCCCATCGGCAGTGCGTAGCCCTCGCCCGCGCGCCGAGGCGATAAGCCCGGTCACGAGAGGGTCATAAACAAGATCGGCAACGACAAGGGATGGCGGGCACCGCAGATTGATCTCGAGCGCGGGCTGACCGACCATTCCGAGCGTGGTGGCGTTTACCAGGAGCCCGGCGCCGCCGAGCAATCCGGTCGTTTCTTCCCAGCCTGCGACCCGCAGGCGAGCACCGAATTTTTTTTGCAGTGCTTTCGCTCGCACCGCTGTTCGATTGATCACATAGACGCGGCCGACCTCGCGCGCGAGCAACGCGAATATTACCGCCCGCGCGCCACCGCCGGCCCCGAGCACGACAGCCGTCGACAGGCCGCGATCCCAGCCCGGCGTGGCCGCGTCAAGATTGGCAAGAAATCCCTCGACGTCCGTGTTGGTCGAACGCAGCCTGGTGTCGTCGTACCAAAGCGTATTGGCGGCCCCGACAGCGCGCGCGCGATCGTCCGGTTCTGATAATTTGAGCGCGGTCTCCTTGTGCGGCACCGTGATATTGCCGCCGATATAGCCATTGGCGCGCAAATTTCCGACGAAATCGACGAATTTCTCGGGCGGTACCGCCTCGCGTCGATATTCGGCATCGAGCTTGTACTGCTTGATCCAGTAGTTATGGATTAACGGCGAACGCGAATGGCCGGCGGGCCAGGCGATGACGCAGACGGCTTTGTGTCCTTTACTCATTACTCCGCTACATTATGTTGCGTCGGCGATCGCTGCATCTAATCCGCGCCGTGCGACCCGTCAACGCTTGCAATTTCCTTCCTTATGGATCTGAAAATAAGACCGGAAGAAGACGTTTATGAAATCCATTTTCCTCGACTGTAATGACCAGCTCGCCCCTGTTTGGCAAAAAGTGGTGCGGCCGGACGATCCACCGATCGATGTCAACCGCAAGCCATTCGAGCGCGACGAGCTGCCGCACATCATTCGTGGCTACGACATAGCGATCGACGACCACTCCTACATGCCGACCCCGCTGGTGGCCCAGTGTCCCGAGCTCAGGCACATCGTTTTCCTCGGTACTGGGCCTGCGAGCTACATGAATGTGGGCGAGCTCAACGCGCGCGACATAAAGGTCCACATCATCAAGGGCTACGGAGATACGGCGGTCGCTGAGCACACGATCGCCTTACTGTGGGCCTGCGCACGCGATCTCGCACGCATGGATCGCGAGGTGCGCGGCGGCGTCTGGACACCTCACGAAGGCGTGCAGCTTCTGGGAAAGACGCTGGGCGTCATTGGGCTCGGTGGCATCGGCCGCGAAGTGGCGCGTATCGGCAAGGGCATGGGAATGAACGTGATCGGCTGGAATCGCACCAGCCATGCCGAGATCGAAGTGCCGCTGGTCGATATCGACACGCTGCTCGCGCGTGCTGATGTCGTGTCGATGAACCTGACGCTAGGAGACGGAACGCGAGGATTTCTCTCAGCCGAACGGATCGCCCGGATGAAGAAGGGCGCAATATATGTCAACACCGCGCGCGGCGCGCTTGCCGACGAGGCTGCTCTGATAGCGGCACTCAAAAGCGGCCACATCCGTCACGCGGGGCTCGATGTGTTCCACAACGAGCCGTTGTCACCCGATCATCCAATCGCCAAGCTTGAGAACGTGACATTGTCAGCGCACGCGGCGTTCCGCACACCCGAGGCCTCCGAAACACTGCTGCGTCGTGCAATCGATATTGTGAAAAAACTCGTCGACTAGTGGCCCCTGGCCGCCCGTGAATTTCCTAGGCCTCCATGTGTGGCGCGCTGCCTTGTCTGGAAGGGGCTGCATTGACCTGCACGCGTTCCCGGTCACAATAAGAAAGAAGACGGTGCGTGGGCCCGAAATATGGAACCGGTCTTCCGGGGCAAGATCACGCGCCGGTAAAGGGAGAAACATGTGAAGCCAGCGCCGTTTGCATATAAAAAGGCGCGATCGCTTGACGAAGCCGTTGCATTGCTCGGCGAGAAGGACGCGCGGCTGCTGGCGGGCGGGCAGAGCCTGATCGCCACGCTCAACATGCGACTCTCATCTCCAAGCCTGCTGATCGACATCAATGGCCTTCATGGCCTCAACAGCATTTCCGAAAGGAGCGGGACGGTCGAAATCGGCGCCCTCACCCGTCACGCCCAGGCGGAGCGCTCCGACATCATTGCTAAGCAGGCGCCGCTGATCGCGCGCGCGATGCCGCATATCGGACATCCTGCCATCCGCAACCGTGGCACCCTTGGCGGGTCCATCGCCTTCGCCGATCCCGCGGCCGAATTACCAGCCTGCCTGCTTGCGCTAGAAGGCCAGCTCGAGGCGTCTGGGCCCAAAGGCAAGCGCACCATAGAGGCGCAGGATTTCTTTAAAGGGCTGTTCGAAACGGCCTTGGCGCCGCAAGAGGTGTTGACGGCAATCCGCGTGCCGGCCGCCGGCAAAAGTTCGCGTATCGGGTTTGCGGAGTTGGTGCGCCGCCATGGCGACTATGCCATCGTCGGACTGGCGGCCACCGCGCACGCCGACGGCAAGGGCCTCTCCGACGTCCGCCTGGCTTACTTTGGTGTCGGCAACACGCCGGTGCGAGCGAAAAGAGCAGAAGTGGCACTTGCGGGCGGTGATGTCGATGCCGCAGTCGATGCGCTCGATCTTGACCCGCACGATGACGTTCAGGCGACGGCAAAAGTCAAGAAGCATCTCGCCGGCGTACTGCTCCGCCGGGTGGCTAAGCAGCTGCTGGAGGCGGCCGCATGAGCGACAACGGCCTCGACATTGGCCTGACCGTCAACGGTGAGCGCGTCCGGGAGCGCGTGGATCCGCGCAAGACCTTGGTCGATTTTCTGCGTGAAGACTTATTTCTTACGGGGAGCCACGTCGGCTGCGAGCACGGTGTGTGCGGCGCCTGCACCGTGCGGCTCGATGGAGAAATCGTGCGCGGTTGTCTGATGCTGGCGGCACAATGCGACGGTGCTACGGTCGAGACGATCGAGGGGATGTCGGACTCGGGCGAAATCGGCGATCTGCAAAAGGCATTCGAGCGGCGTAATGCCCTGCAATGCGGTTTCTGCACGCCGGGCATGTTGGCGACGGCACAAGATCTGCTCAAGCGCGGCGGAATACCAAGCCGCGAACAGATTCGCGAACACCTTTCGGGCAACTATTGCCGCTGCACCGGTTACCACGCCATCGTCGATGCAGTTGAAGCTGTAGCGCAGCAAAGAAACGGCAAATAGCCAGTGATACAGACATAAGGCAGGTAAGCCATGAATGAACATGCCCATCCATTGTCGATGTCAGAGCGCGCCGATGAGCTGGAAGAAGCAAAGATGCACGACATGGAGCGCATCATAACGCGCTCGACCATCGCGCATCTGATGGACGGCAACATCAAGATGGATACCAGCCCCGAGATGCGCGCCAAGCACCCCGGAAAGTTCTTCTTGATGGGCGACGATCCGCGTCTGCCTCCTATGCCGCCAAAGCCGACACTCGTTGACTATTTCCGCCATCGGTTCGCCTCGACCGCGCATTTGTTGCAAAGCGCGACCCACGCACTAAAGGGCGGACAGCCGGAAAAGGTCGTGTTGGCATGCCTGCTGCACGATATCGCGATCGTCAGTTTCATTCGTTGCGACCACGGCTATTGGGGCGCCCAGATGATCGAACCGTACGTGGATGAAGAAGTGGCTTGGGCGGTGAAGACGCATCAAGCCCTGCGCTTTTTCCCGGACGAATCGGTTGGATACGGCTACCCCGATCTCTACAAGGAATTGTTTGGGCCGGACTACCAGCCAGAGCCCTATATCGTCGAGGAATACAAGCGCGCACGAACGCACAAATGGTATATGACGTCGCGTCTCATTTGCGTGAACGATATCTATTCGTTCGACCCTAACGCCAAAGTCAATCTCGACGACTTCATTGATATCATCGGGCGCAACTTCAAGCAGCCGAAAGAAGGCCTCGGCCTCGATAACAGCCCGTCCGCGCATATGTGGCGCACGATCCTGTGGCCGACCCGGTTTCTATGAAGTTTGCGCGCCCAATGAAAATCACCGAAGATTCACCTCCTGTTTTGAGCGCCCTCGACCGGCCGAACTCGTATATCGGACGTTCGGTGCCCCGACCCAACCTGCAGCGCCTGACTCAAGGGCGAGGGCAATTTGTTAGCGACGTTACGCTCCCGCGCATGGCGCACGTTGCTTATGTTCGTTCACCCCACGCTCATGCCCGCATTGTCAAAATCGCGCTCGAGGCGGCAAGGAAATCGCCGGGCGTTATTGCGGTTGTTACCGGGCGCGAGCTCGCCCAGGTCATGACGCCCTGGGTCGGCGTTCTCACCCATTTGAAAGGCCTTAAGTCAGCGCCACAGGCTCCGATCGCGATCGAACGCGCGTGCTGGCAGGGCGAGGCCGTGTGTGCGGTCGTCGCGCGCACGCGCGCCGAGGCTGAAGACGCGTGCGAACTGGTCGAGGTAACCTACCAAGAATTGCCAGCGGTTACCGACCCGGAAATGGCCCTCGATGCCAAGACCCCGGTGATCCACTCCTCGCTCGGCGACAATCTTTGCTTCGAACGAAAACTGGACGTGGGCGCGGTAGACAAGGCTTTCGCGGACTCCGACGTGGTTGTGGAAGCAACTTTTCGTTTCGGCCGGCACACCGGAGTGACGAATGAGCCACGTTCGGTCGTTGCTGACTGGAACGAGGGCGATCAGCGCATGATCGTGTACCACGGCACGCAGGCGCCCCACATGATGCAGAACCTGTTCGCCAAACACCTGGGAATTGCGGAACATCAGGTCCGCGTGCTTACCAAGGATGTCGGTGGCTCGTTCGGCATCAAGGTACATACTTATGCCGACGAGATGGCCACCGTTGCCCTGTCAAAGCTTCTCAAGCGCCCGGTTAAGTTTGTCGCCGATCGCATCGAAAGCTTCGTCACCGACATCCATGCCCGTGATCACCGCATCAAGGCCAAGATAGGGGTAGCCAAGGACGGCACAATCACCGCCTTTGAAATCGATGACTTGACCGGAATCGGTCCCTATTCGGTCTATCCACGCACCAGCGGTATCGAGGCGAACCAGATCGTCAATCTAGTCGGTGGGCCGTACAAATGCCCAAACTACCGAGCGCAAGCCCGCGTCGTGTTCCAGAACAAGAATGTCATGTGCCAGTACCGGGCCGTCGGCCATCCGATCGCGGTCGCGGTGACAGAAGGTCTGGTCGAGCTTGCCGCCGCCAAGATCGGCATGGATCCGCTTGAATTGCGTCGGCGCAATCTCGTTGCTGATGACGCTTACCCCACGCAATCAGCCTCAGGTCTCAAGTTCGAATTGCTCTCGCATCATGAGACGCTCGCCCATCTCGATTCGATGATGAATTATGCAGGCCTGCGGGCCGAGCAGAAGAAGTTGCGCGAAAAGGGAGTTTACCGCGGTATCGGCTTCGCCAGTTTCATCGAGGTTACGAATCCATCGGCTGCTTTCTACGGAGTAGGCGGCGCGCGCATCACGTCGATGGACGGCGCCACCGTCAAGCTCGATGCCCAGGGTGCGATTATCGTGCATACGGGCGTCACCGAGCAGGGTCAGGGTGCCGAAGCTGTTGTGGCGCAGTGTGTTGCATCTTCATTCGGTGTGCCCATTGAAAAGGTCCGCGTCATCACCGGTGATACGGACAACACTCCCTATGGCGGCGGCACCTGGGCGTCACGCGCGGCCGGAATTGGCGGCGAAGCCGCATGGCAGGCCGGCAAGGCCTTGCGCAGCAATGTCCTTGCTGTCGCTGCGTCCATTTTGCAGGCGAAGCCGGAGGAACTCGATATCAGCAATGGTGTCGTGGTGGACAAAGCCAAGGGTACCGAGCGCCTGCCGCTTGATGAATTGGCGCGAGTCGCCTACTTCCGGCCCGACACGCTGCCGCCTGGCTTCCAGGCCGAATTGATGGCCACGCGGCACTATGTGCCGCGTGCGTGGCCATTCGCCTTCACCAATGGCATCCAGGCGAGCTATCTCGAAGTCGACACCGATACAGGCTTTGTAAAGCTACTCAAACACTGGTGTGTGGAAGATTGCGGCACGATCATCAACCCGCAGCTCGTCGACGAGCAGATCCGGGGCGGTGTCGTACAGGGCATTGGCGCCGCGCTATTTGAGCACTGCCTCTATGATGAGCGCGGCCAAATGCTCAACGGGAACATGGCCGATTACCTTGTGCCAATGGCGGCGGAAATGCCCGATATCGAATGCGGACACGTCGTGTCTCCCACGGCGGACAGCGAACTGGGCGCCAAGGGCGCGGGTGAAGCCGGCACCGCTGGTGCGCCCGCCTCGATCATGAACGCCATCAACGACGCATTGCGCCCTCTTGCGGCACAGGCCCTCACCGACATGCCGTTTGCGCCGGACAAGATTCTTCGCGCGCTGGGGAAAGTCTAGCGAGTGATCCGATCAGTTCCTCTCCCGCTTTCGCAGGAATGAGCGGAAGAAAATCACCATCGTGAATCAATTTGATCTAGAACGGGTTTCAGGCAGGGTTCGGCGGAGTTCCGAGCTCGTCTTTGAAGAAGGCAAGGGTCCGTGCCCACGCGAGGGCGGCCGCCTCCTTGTTGTAGCGGGCCCCACCGGTGTCGTTGTTAAAAGCATGGTTAACACCGGGATAAATGTAAATCGCGTAACGTTTTCCATTTGCCTTCAGTGCTTGTTCGTATGCTGTGATGCCGGCATTTATGCGATCATCGAGTCCCGCATAGTGCAACAGCAGCGGCGCGCGAATCGAGGGCACCTGCTCGGCCGGGAGTTGTAGACCGTAGTACGCGACCGCCGCTTTCAGATCGGCCCGTTCGGCTGCCAGACGATTTACGACTCCGCCGCCGAAACAGAACCCGACGGCGCCCACATTGCCATTCGATTCCGCATAGCTGACCATGAACGGCACCGCCGCGGCTGCTGCCGCCGTCATGTCTTTCACATCGGTTTTTGTGTGTAGTTCGCGCGCCTGATCCTCTTCCGCAGGTGTGCCGCCGGATATCGACAGCAGGTCGGGAGCGAAGGCGAGAAATCCCTCGAGCGCCAGTCGTCGCGCGATATCCTGGATGTGCGGATTGAGACCGCGATTTTCATGGATAACGACGGTGACGGGACGCTTGCCCTTTGTTTTGGGCCGCGCCAGATAGCCGTTGATCTTCCCCTTCGGCGATTCATACGTAATTCGGTCAATTGCTAGCCGCGCGTCGTCTTCCGTTACGATGGCGGCCTGGGCGTAGTCGTTCTTCAGTAAAGGCAGCAGCGCCGCGGCGGCTGCGGTCGAACCGGTCATCGTAGCCACCCGATCGATGAAGTCGCGACGGCTTATGTCACCGTGCGTGAACTTGTCGTAGAGATTGATAACACGCTGGTCCATTGTCATCGGATTGCGTTTCATGAATGTACCGTCTTGAAATCGGTTCGAGTGCCCGCCCGGGGACGCGATAGTGGGCGGGTATCGCTTCCCATGTCAAAGCGTCGCTGATCAACACCGCTTGATGAAACACTCGTGACCAGCGAATATTGTCGCGGCGCCGGATTAAGCCATTTGGCGCACGCCAAATGATGAAAAGACCGGAAGGAACACTACATGAATATAAAAGTCGGCAAACAAGCAATCGCCGAAGCAACACAAAAACTTAAAAATTGGGGACGTTGGGGCAAGGGCGACCAGATCGGCACCCTCAATCACATAACGCCAGAAGACATCGTGAATGCGGCCAGTCTGATCCGCTCCGGCAAAGTCTTTGCGCTTGGAATTCCGCTAGATCGTACCGGGCCACAGACCGGCCTTTTTGGGGGACGCTTCAATCCAATCCATCAGATGTTGGCCACCGGCACCGACGCCATTGCCGGTCAACAGGACTGGAACAAGATTCGCTACGCCGACGATACTTTGACCCTGTGCGTGCAAGGCGCGACGCACTGGGACGCGCTCGGTCACATCTTCTACGAAGACAAGGCCTACAATGGATACGACGCTAAGCTCATCGATTCGCGCGGTCTTTCGGTCCTCGGTATTGAGCATTCCAAGAACAAGATGGTGGGCCGAGGCGTGCTGCTCGACATCGCGCGCTTCCGTGGCGTCAAGTGGATGCAGGACGGCGAAAGCATTTCCAATGACGA
>Ga0066388_100000068_pt1 | contig 31193 bp, 54 predicted proteins | sample PanSoiMetaGPlot6_FD_64539 | JGI IMG/M metagenome (GOLD analysis project Ga0066388, IMG submission 64539) | Tropical forest soil microbial communities from Panama analyzed to predict greenhouse gas emissions - Panama Soil - Plot 6 (Hybrid Assembly) | ecosystem: Environmental > Terrestrial >...
TGACTTTGAGAACCTTAACGGGTTGTCAACCTTCTTCCCACGGAACAAAGTCCCGCCCAGGTACAGGACGAAAGTCATTGATACCGCGAGCGGCAAACAGATGAAGGTGGCGACCATTGACGATGCTGTTTTGTGGGCGCAGTCCGGTTGGAGAGCGAAGGGATCGGCGCCCGATATGAACGGACTGTTTGACGATCAATTGGACGACGTGCCGCCGCGTCTCTGTCTCTCCCAGGTCATGGCTTGCGAATAGGAGACCAACGAATGAAAAAACTATTTCGAATAATCGGCCGCAGTATCCTGCTATTCATCAAGCGCCGTTTCATCACGAAAAAGATGCTTCAGAGTGGTGAGAGCGGGAAGCTTGATGATGAGGTCACATCGATTTTGGTCTTTGCCCATGGGGTTGTCTGCTGTTTCAACCGATACGGGCATCAAGTCCCGAAGTATCAAGGCCCGCTAGCCGGAGTCGCGAAAGATTCAAAATACAACGTCGATCTTGACGCTCTCCGGGCCAGATTCCCGAAAGCAAAGATTCACGACCAACGAAACGACATTTCTGATTATGCATCATGGCAACCGAGAGGATACGACACCCGAATATTTTAGGGGTTCGATTCTATGCCCGGATTCTGCATGGGATCACATGGACGGGAGCATACATCAAGAGCAACAAAGCCCGGATCTGCGAGTCTTTCATAGTCGCGCCGGGATTACTGACAGATGAACAAGTCTTCGAACGGTTGGAAGAGATCGCAAAGACGATCCTGACCAACAAACCAGCATAGGAGAAAAACCATGACATTGATAGCGGTCTATAATTCATCGGGTTGTGTCGGCCGGTGTGATGCCCATTGTTATGAGGCCACTTGCCAAAGTTGCACTTGCATATGTGGGGGAAAGAACCATGGCGCCGGACTGGACAAAGCCCAGGACAACACCCGCGAGCTGTGCGAAAAATGGATGGAGGAATATAACGAGACTTACGCCGGGACTGATAAAGAGCTATCATGGAAACTGCCGTTAAATCAGGTTCCTGTTTCAACTCATCAAGCGGTAGATCAGATGAGTCTCTTTTGACTGGGAGGCTCTTATGTGTTCGCACGATTACAGAGACCAACGATTTATAAATCAGCTTGTCTATAACTGGCCGGTGGCGCCCTACTTTTCAGATCGTCACGACGGAGAGCCGGACCACGCCATGCAGTATGGGCAGACGTATGAATGCAACCGGTGTCACCATATCATGCGGCCGGAGAGACCAACGAAAGGGAAAGAGAGTAAGCATGAGTGTCTTGAATGATCTGGGGACGTGTTGCGCGTGTGAGGGATCAACAGAAGTCAAATGGATCATCCCGCTACCCCATAAGGCTCCGAATCCGCGTTATGGTTGGGATTGCGCTGTCTGTCACGTCAAGGGGGGCGCAGTCGCGGTCATCTGCTCGTCATGCCTTGCGCTCAATACCCAAGTCAAATTTGTGGTTGATGACTACCCTTACAAAAATATCAGAATCCCAATCGAGGCCGTGAACGCTGATCTCTACCTTCACGATTATGCCTACCATCCGGAGAGGTGGTTGTTTCAGTCCTCTCCGAATCTTGGCGATCCGGAGTGTATCTGCTCCGTCTGTAGGGAAGTGATCAACGAAAACGATAAACATCTGAGGTTGATGAGACCCAATGGTGAGGCCCGGTTTCACGACCCATGTTTCGAGAGAGCGTCAAAGCTGGCGAGACTACCAAACGGGTTTGAGGCCCATGGTTATTCAAAGAACTAACAACGAAATACGATTTTCATTCACCCGGAAAGAATGGGAGATCGAAGACGGCAATAGAGTCGAGAATTTTATCTCCGCACTCAAAGACCGCATCCCCCACGCATGGCGGACTTACGAAGGGAAGACCCGGACATGGAGACTCAACCGCCACCTTGCCGAAAAGGTCTTCGATGAGCTGAGAGAGAAATACTTCGGGAATCCCGGTCAAGGTTCGTTGTTTTAAAGTTGACTTTCGAGACCAACACTGTATATTTATTTTCGTTGGTCTAGCGTTATCTGGCCGGTTGCTTGATTGGTCTTCCGTCATTAGGTCAGTAGGGAGCTGGCCGCCGCAGGCATAGGCATGGCGGATCTGGGGGGCAACCGGCCGCCACTTCACGACCAACGAAAGGAGAGTATGAGTTAGAGATTTAGCGCTATGGGGAAAACAAAGCCAGTTGCACGAAAGGCGTGTAACTGGCTTTGTTCGTGTTAGCACAGTCACCAATCAAAGGGCGATTGGTCAGATGATCTTACCGAAATTAGGACTGAAAGCCAATCCGCCCGAGACTCACCGGGAAAAATCAACCATGTCGGCTACCGTTATCACGGATTGCGAAAATCCGAGGTGCTGTAAAAAAAGAGTCCCCTGCCTATGGTGGGAAGAAATAAAACAGTGGCTCTGCATGACTTGCAGTGGCTACATCTAGCATAGAGGAAAGATCATGAATTTAAATTTGAATCCCGATCCGGATCAAGCGCAAGAGCGCCAAGATCAGGAGATTCAGTCATTCACTTTGGTTGGTCGTGGTGGTTGGCCGGTAGCCGTCTTATGGCTACTGGCCTTTTTACTTGGCTTTTTCAATTTTTCTTTGTTCTATGAAACCGTTCATGGTGTCAAGGGAGTGATCACCGGAACGGTGGCGCTAGCGGTCGAGGGAACGGCGCTTTATTGTGTCCTCAACTACTCCCGATCGATCGAGCAACACAAAGAAGTCTTAGGCATCTGGGGGAAACGCTTCTTTACTTTTTCGTTGGTCCACGCTACAGCCTCTTTTATTCACACGGCCGGATTCGATATTCTCAATAAGCCGATCTACTTTTACAGCCATGTCATTGCGTTTCCCGCCATGGTCGTCCTCTTAACGGTCGGAGTGAATAAGATCATAATGTCCCACTGGTCTGGCAAGATTTTGAAGGATCTGGCCGATTCGAAGATCGTCTCTCTCCGCAACCGGGCAGATGCATTGATGAAGCAATCGGGCATGCGGGACGGTCATCAAATTGCGACCCTGCGCGCCATGATCTTTGCCGAGTTGACGGATCTCCAATCCAAATTGATCCCGGTCATTCGGCGGTTTATAGGTGTCAGGGAAGAGAGAGACCGCATGGTGAGAGACATTCCCGACCCGCTCTTGAGGGATCAGATGCAGCGTAGCATGCTGGATCTCTTTCAAGAGAAACCAGTGAAGAAGACTAAAAAGCCGGTCGAGCTGGGTGAATCTCAAGAGCCCCTAGATTTTTCATTGCCCGATCCGGACGCACTTCCATTGAAGAATGGAACTGTCAAACACCCTTAGCGGCGCCGGTGGTGGAAGTATCTCCGGCCGGTCTCCCCGAGCCCCGGCCGGAATCACCGGCGCCAGAGGATCAAAAGCATGGACGTAGAGCAAGAGCAAAGATTCACGCGGTTGAGAGTGTTGATCATCATCGGATCGGCAATTCTGATCTTCAGACTGACACTCGAAAAGTATCACCCGTCAGACAAAAATCAAGTACTAAACGACGTAATAGCCTTTCTGATCTCGTTGACGATCTACAATCTGATAGGAGAGATCAAATTTCGTTGGTATCTGCGGCGGGTGAAGAAGATGTGGGAGCGCGAAGTAAACGCGTTGAATGGACCCGATCGGGAAAGATCAGGCCCGGACACTACGCCGGGCATCAAGTACGGTTCCGCTGGACGAAGCCAGACGGAACAAGAGGCACAGAAACCATCAGATACGTCTCAAGACGTGTAAAAAGGGAGATTGATAAATATGGCAAAGACAACTTCAGACGGATTGCCGAAGAGTGGCACGCGAGCAAAGCGGCCGGGAGATCGGCGCCCGGCCGTCAAAGTGAAGTCGCTTGACCTTGATTGCAAGGAACATGCGCCAGTAACCAGCGTGGCACAGATACCTTTTGTGTTCGTTGAAATTCAGGTACTGATCAGTGACATCTTAAAGAGTCTCGGAAAAATTCAGATCGAGGATCTGAACCCGATAGACGGGAAAGAGATCACATGGAGCATGAAATCAGGCCAGACGATCGAAAGGCTCGTTACTTCCTGCGTGCTGGCATTGCTTCAAGAGGGATTGAATGATCTCGGATTGGATTTTACGAAGTCCCGGATCATGCTGGAAGCGCTTAAGCAGTGGAAGGCAAACCATCGCGAACATTTGAGCGCTGGCGAGAGTCAACAGGTTGAATGGTTGCTTTCGGCACTGGCCGCGCGTGTGGTGGCCGGGATCAAAATGGAAGGATTGAGAGAGGTGAATCATGACAGTGTTGGTCAGTCTCCGGTGGCGGATCCGGCGAACCAAGAGGAGACGCATGCACAAATTTAGGGTGAGACTCCTAACCACGGTCAGAGACGCCAAGGCGCCCATGACCGCCGCGAAACTGATCGAGATCCTAAACCCCCCGATTTATGGGGCGGTCTATGTTGCTCTCGAAACACTGATCGGTAGTGGGATGCTGATCAAGGTAGGTGACGGAGAGACCGCTACTTACAACATTACGTACTCTGGGAAATCTGCTCTCAGAAGAAAGTTAAAGATATGACACAAGAGAAAAATGAACTTGTTCCACCAAAGATCCGCAGGATCATACCGGCCGAGTGTGAAGATCACACAGTCAATCTTGAATTGAACAAGGCTCTTGCTACCATCAATCATTTTTTGGAGACGAGAGGATACCCGGAGCAGAGAGCCGCGTTTAAGTGGATGTGTGATCATGTGATATTCATCCCGGTCCCCGAAAAGAGAAAGAATCTTTCAATGATGCAACTTCTCTCACAGTGGGTAAAAGACATTCTTGACGAAGAGGCGGAAGAATGCGCCCGCCTTATCGAAAAGCGCTCTCAAGAGATCGAGGCCGCCGAAGAGTCCGGCCCGCTCATTGTGAAGCCGGATGCGCTCTTTGAGTTGATGACCGGTACTGACCGAATCCGCGCGAGGAAGGGAACTAAACGCCCCTTCGTATAGGAGACTAACGAAAATGGAAGTAGTCCTACGTGTCACAATTCGAACGGAAGAACGCTATATTTTGCCGGATCTCCTCAGTGATGCTTTAGAGTCACTTGCCGATCAGATAGACAGTTTACCGGCCGGAACTTCGGCCGGTCATCTCGAAAGCGGCATTGATTACAAAGCCGAGGTTGATTATGTGATCGAAATTAGGGAATAGGAGAAAGAACGATGTTCAAACAAATGGAGAATACAGGCAGGCTCAATTTTAACGCACATCTAAAGCCCGGTGATGACTCTCCGATCCATCCCCAACATGGACATATCGAAGAGATCCTCATCCGGATCACTGAAAGAGAAGTTGTCCTCTTATCGACCCCACCAGAGGGACAGCCCCCGGTTGTGATTGCATACATGCCCCTTCACCACGGCCAGTTTGCCGCTGTCTCGATCGACATACAAACGGTCAATGATCTCAAGGCGACAGTGGCCGCGATCGTGGAACAGGAACGCGAAAACCTAGAAGCTGCTGATCAGATCGGTAAGACAGTAGCCGCGAGAGTTAGACAGATGTTCGAAGAGGTCACGCAGGAGAAGGGAACAGAGAAAAAAGAAGATTGATCTCACCCCGTCACAATCCCACCTTGAAAGCATGAAAAATTGACAAGTGTAACCAAGTAACTCAGCCACGGACACAATTAGGAGCGGCCATTGCTCCTAATTGTGTCCATCCTCAAACCTCGACATCTAACCCCAACAAATCCCCCGGCGCCCGGTCGTAATCGATTTCAAGGCCCAGATAGCGCTTTGTGGTCTCAAGTGATTGGTGCCCCAGGCTCAACATCAGTTGATCCAGCCCGGCGCCATTCTTCTTTGCTAACTTCGCGTAGGTTCTCCGGAGATCATGCGGCGCGATCTGAAAGCCCAGGCGCCGAGAATAGCACTGGACTGCTCTCCATATGCCCGTGGTTGAGAGAGGAGTGTCAAAGACTCTGCATGTGCCGCGCTTCCACGAGACGACCCTTATAAGCAATCCTCGATCAATTCCCGATCGTTCCAGCCACTTGTCAATAATTGCTTTCCCCCAGGACGGCAGACACACTGTTCTAATCCTGTTTCCCTTCCCACGCACATCGATCAGAACCCAACGCCCCTCACGTTGTTGGATCTGTTCAATAGTCAAAGATTTTGCTTCAAAGCGCCGGAGACCACAGCCGAGCAGTAAAACCAAAATGACCCGATCTCTTAACCCTTTCGTAGTCGAAGTGTCCGGAAGGTTCAACAGATCCTCTGCCTGTTTCTTGTCTAACCATCGACCCGTTTTTTGACCTTGAATTTTCAGATCCGGGATCGAGCAGATAACTTCGGCCGCCGCGTGGTCGAGCTGGCCGATCGTCGCGGCATGCCGGACAAACTTCCGGATTGCCGCGAGAGCTAGATTGATCGAGGTATCCCGCCGATCGGAGCGGAGTTGATCTTTATAGGCCGATAGGGAAGTCCGGCAGATCGTCAAACCGGACTGCTCGATCCAGTTGAGAAAAGCCATGATCTCGCGCTTGTAGGCTTTTCGAGTATGTAGCGAATCCAATTCAAGGCAGACCGCATCAACCAGACTATTTTTAGATCGTACAATGTCACTCATTATTTACATCAAGACCAGAGTGCAAAACACCAATGATCCCGGTCTCTCTTTCCCGTTCCAATAGACCATGATCTCTAACTGATCTGAGGCCGGGAGAAACCATGAGCCCGGCCAGAGCCCCGGCCATGTCGCGATCGGTTCCCCCTCCTCGACAGTCCACATGCCGCCCCACCAATCGGCCGAAGTGAAATCACGCATGGGAATCCGATCGATGCGCCAGAAATTCGAAAACGTGTGGTAGATCGAGACGCGGGAATCTCTGACCTCTCGACAGCATGCCCCGACAATCAACCGGTCTTTGGTATGAGACATGAGACGGGAGATATAATAGTCAGTATCCGGTGGTGTCTGATCCCCATAGTGTTGACGGCCCAGGTCAACACTCTCCCAGGTCAAGAGCCCTCTTTGAGCGGTCGAGCGTAAAAAACTGAGATAGGCTTTGATGTGGAAATCAAGTTCTCTCTCTTTCTCTTGCAATGTCATTCGTGCTCCCTGTAATTGGTCAATTATTTCGAGCCGATTCCATCCGGTTCATGCGCCAATTGTATTCCAGAAAAATGAAGAGGGTGTTCTTCTCTTCATCCGTCAATTGATATTCACGAATAGCCTGATTAACAGCCGCTACTGAGGAATCTTTTTCACTGGCACCCAGAGCGCGATTACTTTCGAACAAGGCCACAATTCTTTCTGTACATCTCAGGATCTTCTCTCCAACTTCCTTTTTGATCTTCATATTCAACCATTCGAACCGTGACAGAGCTGCGCATCTCATCGCCTGGCCGGTCACGGTTTTTTACTTTCGTTGATGATCAATTCTTGTTGATACATCAATTCATGCGAGAGCCAAACTTTTCTCGCGAACTCTTCCAAGCTTTCCTCTCGTCTCGCGTCCCTGATGTGCTGATAGACCATGAGCCCGAAGTATGAGGCCCAGAAACAGAGAGCGCAGATCAACAAAAAACCGCCGATCTTCGGCGTACTGGCGCCCCGGATGTGTTGAATCTGCGCCCAGGTCTCAGGATCGGCTTTCAACTCTCCCAACTCTTCGGCCGTCAACTCACGCCCGATCCCATCCTCTTGAGGGATGATGGCCAGAGCGTAACAGGTCGAGCAGATTGTTATTCTCATGGGTTGGGGAACTGGCCCGGTTCTCTCTCCGGTGTCCCAGCAATCAACCATGGTCCGCCCGTTGATCAAGACTCCGCACTTCCAGCACGGATGATCTTTGACCCGTTTCGTCTTCCAGAGATCACGATGTCTTAGTTTTCTCATCCATCACCTTGTCTTTGATCGCGTTGACTATGGCCCAGGTCTGTTTGATGTCCCGTTTGGTCTGCGCAATCAACCGCCGCATGCCGGGATCGAAATCGAGGTAGAGAGATTCAAGGGCGGTAGGTTCGCGCAATGTGCCCAACTCAACATCATAGATCGCGAGGTTGAGGCACATGATGCAGATCGAGGGATAGACGCGGGGAGCGTGCTTCTTCCCTTCTTCCGTCTGTTCTCCGACCGCTGTACGCCGGTTCATTCGAGCGCCGCACTTCAGGCAGTTATAACCGGCGTGGTCGACGATCTGCCCGACATCGGGAATGTCACTTTTTGTTGTCATGATCCTCTAATCTTGTCGTTAAAAGTATTGAAATTCCGGCCGGAATATCACAACATAATGAACCTAATCGTACGATATTTTTCACGGCCGGACAAAGCCACCATGAACAAAAACGAGAGAGAACCAAAATCGAGAGCCGATCAATTCTACGCATGGTTCTGGGATCATTTCGAATTCCCCATCACGATCCTCTGTTATGCCATTGCGTTCCTAGTGATCGCTGCTGTCGTCAAATACTCCACAGAAATATGGCTATTCTTAAACCACCGATGAAGGGATTATTTTCCCCAGACCAGAGAAAACGAAAATCAACCACTCCGGACCCGAAGCACGAGTCTACGCTAGTTCTAGGTGCGATGGCTCTCATGGCGGCCGGAGTGATCCTAATTGCAAAATCAACTGACGGGAGAAAAACGCTTATGACAATAGCCGAGAACATAACAGAAGTTACGGCAGAGAAAGAGATCGAAACAGCATCATCCATGGGTGTGTTGGTCAAAGCCCGGATTCAGAGACGCATTGATGAACTGGCCGAGATGATTGAATCCAGAGAGGCCCGAATCATCGAACTCCATGACGAGATCAGTAATCTCGAAAGCCGCCGCGACGAACTACAACATGCCATTGACCTTGAAAAACAGTTGTCCCTTCCGATCTCGCCCGCCCAGGTCGAGACGCAAACCCCGGCCGCATTCACGCCACCGGCGCCCCCGATCGCGACCAATGGCAACCGGAAAGGCCAGCGATATCACCCAGGCGATGAGATCATGGATGGGCTCATCTATACCACAGAGGATCTATGTGATGTGTTAGGGGAGAAGTATCGAAAGCTAATCTCACGCGCACGGGGGAAAGAGTTGAAGTGCGAGCCCTTCAATAGAGGCAAGGGTAAAGGTCAAGGCTTTCTGTTCGCTGGCGCCGATGTCAAGAAATGGTGGGCGAGCGTCCCGGCCGCCGTCAAGGAGAGCCCGAACAAGAGAGCCGGTTCGAAGAAGAAGAGAGCCCGGCCGCGCGTGACGAATCATGGCCCCATCTCGAATCCGAAAAAGAGAGTATGAGCAAATACACCGTCACTCTCAGATGCTCGGATCGAGACGCGGAAGAAGTAGCACAGTTGATAAAACAGGTCAGTCATCTACGCAAAATCCCTATCGATCGATTCCACATGAAATTGGTGATAGAGACTTACATCGATCTCTTGAACTGCTCCGCGTCTCAACTCATTGAACTCTCATCGATCGAAGAGAGACCGGCGCCGGTCGAGCCCTCACCGGCGCCGGTCGAGAAACCGAAGATCACGGCCATGGACACAGGTAGATTGCCCGCCAGACTCTTGAAAAAACGCATTGCCGATATCCGCGTCATCACCAGTCAAAGCCGAGTGGACTTGACCCATACGGCCATGGTGCATTTGCATGAAGGTTACGAGCTGGGGGACTTCGCGACGGCATTCTGTAATGATCAATTGTGGTACTCTTTCGTCATGGTCAAGTATGAACATATCCCGGCCGATGAGGAGAAAGAACCCAATGGCTAACACCTATTTTTTCGGTTCCCTGTTTATCCTGGCATTGATACTCTGCTCGATCTCGATCGTGCTGATCGTCCGCCGGATTCTCTATTATGTTGCTGATGAACTGGTAAAAAATGTGACCCAGGCGTTTAACATGATCTTCAATCGCCTGTTGACAGAGTTTTTCCGCAAACTGGAAGAGAACCCGGACGAGACCGGGACGATCGAAGATCAACGAAAGTGGAAGCAGTAATGTCAGTAAAGATCAGAATCATCATTCTCGTTATCGTGTGGCTGTCACTGGCCGCCCTCATCGTTGTCCTCAAAAAGTCCAATAGCGAAGTGGTCCCGCTGGACGAATCGGCGCCCGTTCGTCCGGAATGTTTCAAAGGCCGTCAACTGTTCAATGCCCAGAGATGAAGATCAGGCTTGCCCTACAAATTAAGGAGAGCCCGGAAAGTGAATGGAAAGATCATTACTGGTTGATCATCGAAGCCAGTCATGAAGCGATCCTGGAGACGTTCAATTTTGCGTTTGCCGAAACCCTCATCTTGAATGCTTCGATCGAAAGTTTTATCAAAGATTTTCCGGACGGCATGCAGTGGCGTTTGTCTCATTCCTATCTGAAACCGTGACGCGGCCGGCGTGCAAATGCATCAAGGAGTCACACCATGGAAAAAGAAAAAAGAGTATGGATCGCACAGGCTCTCTGCCCGGCCCGGCATGTGATAGTGGCCGGTGCATATGAAGCCGATGCGGAAGACCGGACAGATCCAGCCCACTCTATAGCGTTTGAAGAGATAGACAGGGAGCTGGATAAACTACGATCGATGATCCCATCAAAGGTCATGACGATCGGCTGTCCGGTCTGCGAGGCGCCCATTGATAGTTGGGGGATCGAGGCGCAGAGAACCAAGTTTAAGACGATCGAAGAGGCCACGCCCGAACTTGACCGGGAGACAGAGAAGATCAAGGCGTGTCTGTTCGCACACCGGATGCTGCGATCAATGAAAGGGAAGCCCCCCCAGAATCCCGCGAGCAATTGAGAAGATGGAGCGAAGACGATGATTTTTCTATGGTCAAATTTCGGTAGGGACGATGAGAGAGCTTTTGTCATCTCACCGGATGAAAGTAGTAAAGAATGGATTCAGCATCAGTATAACTGCGTCCGCTGTTTTCAATTCAAGATCAAGGGAACGGTGGATCTCGTTCCCGATGAGATCGGGAAAGTCTTCGAAGATGGTCTGGGATGCGGCAATCAATACCTACCGGAGTTTTTCAATACGAAATTGCCTGTTGAGTGGCACGTTTCTGAAATTCTCGGAGAGGCACTTTGCAAGCTGGTTGACGGCCGGTATGTCGCGACCTCGAATTGTGATTGAGAATCGGAGAATAGATTATGCAATTAGTCCTCAGCCTGTACCCCGGAATCGACTTGTTAGGCCGCGCGTTCGAAGCGGCCGGTTTTTGCATCGTGCGAGGCCCGGACCTTATCTGGGGTTGCTCGATTGAGACATTCAACGCTCCGGCCGGAAAGTTTGACGGGATCATTGCCGGATCTCCCTGTCAGGATTTCAGTCAGGCCCGGCGCGCGGCGGCCACCGGCGACGGCGAAGAGCAGTTAAGACAATTCCTGCGGATCGTCAAAGAGGCCCGCCCGGAGTGGTGGTTGCTGGAAAACGTGCCTCACGTCCCCGATCTCCGACTTGAGGGTTATGGGGTGCAACGTTTCGATCTCCGCGCGTCCGAATGCGGCGCCCGTCAATCCCGGTTGCGCCACTTTCAATTTGGCTCTCGCTCCGGCCGCGTCCTCGAGATCCAACGGATACCCAGGCACCCTTCGGCCCGAGCTGGGGGAACTCTGGCGCCCTGCGTCCTGGCATCCGAGGCTCGGCGCCCAGGGCGCCGGAGTTTTGCGGACTTCTGCGAGCTGCAAGGGTTGTCCCGTGACTTTGATCTGCCCGGATGGTCACTCGCGGCCAAATACAGAGCGGTCGGCAATGGTGTGCCTTTGCAGATGGGCGCAGTTATCGCCGCCGCGATCCGTGACGCGACCAGGGCGAGAAAGCCGCGGAAAGTCACGGATGTAACTTTTTGCGTCTGCGGTTGTGGTCGAGTTTTGGAAGGGAGACGCGAGACGGCCACCGACGCATGCCGGAAGCGCCGGGAGAGAGCAAACAAGACTCCCCGGCCGGTCATCACTATTTAGGAGTCAACATGAACTTTATCGGAGTCATTATTCTAACTTCGCTCTATGGGGGTTTTGTTTTGAAGCTACTCTGGTCATGGTTCGTTTCTCCGACTTTCAATTTGCCCGGTCTCAACATCCCCCAGGCTATCGGTCTCTCTGTCGTCATGGCCTGTTTTATTCCCACTGGCATGCCTGATAAAGACAAGAAGGTAGATCACTGGGAACTCTTGCTAGTCAGTGGCTTAAAGCATTCGGTACTCTTGATTATGGGATGGATCGTAAAACAGTTTCTGTGACAGGACCTTGACCGTACAGCCTGGCACGGTCACAGATCGAAAAGCAAAGACCGGATCAAACCCCTTTGTTGATCCGGTCTTTCCATCCCTCCGATTCTGCTGCACAGATTAGATTAAGCATCTGACCATAACCTAACTTATGGACTTTCTAGGTAAGGTGCTGAGAGAGTAAAAAGCAAGATCCGAGTTTCCCCGGATCTCTTCGGTAGCGTCCTCAGCCATTAGATTTACCGCTACCAGTTGGCGAGTATTCAACCAGATCAACGAAAAAAAATCAAGAAAAAAGTGCGTTTACTGCGCCCTGCAACGGATCCGAGCATGAGCGCTATTTAAGTGTGGGAAACGCACAAGACCACACACCCGGTAAGGTCGCGCGGATCATACCATCAACGCTTCAGTAACAGGAAGGCCAGCACGCCCAGGGCAATCACGCCCAGGCCACCGAACCCGGCCGCCGTGGTCGAGAGATCAGGAGAAGCCCCGCTGGAGGTCGAATCATCAAAAGAGATCGTAGGCTCTTGACCGGCGTTGTATCCGGACTGTTTCAAGATCGTCTCCACGTATGGCTTAGTTTCATTCTGGACACCGGCCGGAAGCAAAGCCCAGTTGATCTCTCTTCCCTCTTTCAAGGCATTGGCATATTCCGCCCGCTTCTCTCCGGAGTTGTAACCGGCCAGAGCCAAGTCATACCGGTTCCCGAACATATCGAGCAGAAACCGCATGTACTGCCCCCAGGCTTCGAAACTCGCCATGGGGTCGAACGGATCCTTGAGGCCGAACCGCGCCGCAGTGTCAGGCGTGAATTGAGCAATGCCCTTTGCAACCGCCGATTGTGCCATCGGGTTGAAACCGCTCTCTCGATTGATCTGGTAATAGGCGACATCCCGATCGATCCCATACCGATCGGCCGCCGCGAAGAGAGCCGAGACAAGTTGATCTTTCGTGTACGCCATAGCTCACCAGAGCCTATATTTTTTCTTCACAATTGACCGCTGTTAGCTTTTTCCGGGGTCGTCCTTCCCGTCCCCTTCCCCCTCCTCAGAGGAGAAAATAAGCCAGTTTAAGAGCCCCAGATCGGCCGGTGAGATCGTGACATGATCCCCGATCTCCGCAAGATCCACAGGAAAGCCCCAGAGCTGCGCCGTGGTGTCGCTCAGGAACTGGGAGGCTACGCGGTTATAGTCCCTCGATTGCTCCGGCGTTGGACTTCCCCCAGGACAAAACCCGCATTGCTCCATGAGAGAGTTTAAGTGCCGGTTCACGATCTCCATTTCTTCGCGAACGTGATCGAACGTTTTCCCGAGCCGGTACGACAGTTTTACCTTCTCTTTCGGTAATGGCTGTTGCAGCAGATTCATGAGTGCTGGAAAACTGTCATTCAACTTTTTAAGCGATACCTCGATCATGTCTCACCCGATGATATTGATTGACTGTTGATTCGTGCTGATCGTGTTCGAAGCGCTGTTTGTTCCCCACGTCCACAAGACATCGATGGCCGCCGCCGCCGTCAGATTGATGGTTCCGGCGCCGCCCCCGAAGAGCGAGCGCATGGCCGAATTGTTCGCAAAGGCCGTGCTGTCCGGATAATCGAAACGGAACGGCGTACATGAGACGGTGGCGGTAGCGCCGATCGATTCGATCCACATGTATGCCTCGATCCGGAAACGCGTATTGAGAGCCGCCGTGGTGAAGGCAATGGCGCCGGTGTCGAGGATCTGCGTTCCGGCCACCGTCAACCGGATGCGGGCGGTAGGTGTCCCGGTGGTGGAGAAAAACCCGTTAATAACGATGTGATAGGCTTGCCACTGGCGAGCCATGCCCGCTTCGATTGTGCGCGTCGATCCGCTGGCGGCCGTCGCAAATAGCGAAGTCTCGGTCGTGCTGCTGGCGATCGTCACCGTGCCACCGGCGCGAAACATATTGGTCACGACCGGATAGCGATTTGTTGACAGGCTCTGGATGGTCGTCCCGCTCGATCCGCGGAGCGGATACCGGACGGCCACAAAACCGGGCTCCGCGTTCCCCGTTGCCCTGCCCCCGGCGAGGTCGAGATTGGCGCCCGCCACGTTATTGCCGCTCGCGCCGGTCCCGTTGACGACGGCCGTTACCGGTGAGGCGTTGAGATCCCCGTTTCCCATGTACCAGAGAGACCCGTTGTTGATCTGGCCTTGAAAAACGTTGTTGATGCCAAAAATGATTGGGTTGGTGTTGTTCTGATTACCGAAGATCGTAGCCAGAGCCCCGAACCCCGCGAACATGGCATAAGACCCGGTGGTGTCGGTTGACAACTGGATGCCCATGTCCCGGCCGGTTGTCGAGGGATAACCGATATTCGTTTGAAAGAAGTTGGCCGCCGCCAGTTGCGTGGGTTGTCCGGTCGGATGGTAGAGAAAAAGCGTTGACGGAAAGCTAACCCCGCTCGCATCAACTCGGATCCGCGCCCGGTCGTTAGTGTCCGCCCCCACGATATCACCGTCAAATCTCGACAATCCCCCCTGTATCCAGAAGGCGAGAGGTTGAGTGATGGTGGCGTTTGTTCCAGCCGCTGGCGCGTTCGTGATGCTGAAGGTGGCGCCCACGGTCATGGTGCTGGCCCCGACAAACCCATAGGTCGGATGGACAACAACATTCTCTCTCTGAGTCGTCAACGCGCCGGTGGCAAATTGGCGCGTGACGGTGGCGGCCGAAGCATTGCCGCCGATCTGGTTGAGAATGTTTTCCGTGGAGGCCGTCAAAGCGGTATCGGCCGGTGTGATGATCTGGAAGGCCCGCGACGGCGCCCCGGTCGCGGCCGGTCGGCGGATCGAGGTCGGAGACGGGACATTGCCGAAGAAGTCATCAAGGGTACTCTTCACATTTTGAAGAGCCGCCGCTTGCGACAGATCCACGCCGGTGATGAGATCAGTACCGACTTGGGCGCCGCCCCAGGACGGCATGGCTGTGATTTTTTCAGATGGCATTATCCCTCTAACTGTATTCCGGAAGTTCCATCAACGTCACTTTCGAGAAGAATGATAAAGGTCTGTGTGGTGTCGTCTTCGGTGAGGATCACGTCACCGGTGGACATGGCCGGATACCAGACCGTAAAACGCGGCGCCCAGCATTCCCCATCATCGTCTCTATTGAACCAATCGATTCCCAACATAATGTGACCGCTCGATGCTTCTCTATCTCCGGATCGTCACACCGAAGTGTGACAGGCCAGGCTAACCCGGTTCCCGGGCTGTCACGGTTTAATGCCCTATTGCTGGACATTGATCCAATCAACGGCCCCGCCCAGGATTTCATAAACGTGTGGCGGGACGAGATAACCAAAGACCGTGGTTCTGATCTGAAGAGTCACCGCTGCCGGAGGCGCCGCCGCTGGATTGAAGATCAGGTTCGCATACCAGAGCGACGGAAAAATCAGGAACTCGTCACAGTCCAATGGGAGATGGCCCGGCGCCACGGGGTTGGTGGCGTTGATAATGGCCGTGGTCGTCACCGATCGCGCGAGTATCCAAAATGCCGCCCCTTCCGGAATCGCTCTGTAGACCAGATAGGCAGAGTCCGCCGTGTTGATGTCCGCCACGTAACACTGAACCCGGAGTATCAAGAGCGCCATGTTTTCAGGCACTTGTTGACTGGCGAGAATCACATTTGCGTCTGCGGCATAGTTGACGGAGAACCCGAACTTGAGCGGCTTGATCTCGTAAGGTTCTACGCCGGTCAGATCCCGGATCAACTTGAGGTGTTTCAACTGGAGCATGCTATCTCCTCTCGCATCCGGACACCTACCAGCGTTATGAGTGTGTCTGTGATCGTGGTTCCCAGATTCATCAATATGATCTGGATTCTCGAAAATGGCGGGATGTCGATCGGCCGGAAGAACGGTAAGACCGGGTTGGCCTGTGTGAAGATCCCGGCCATCGACGCCAGATCAGTATGGAAGAACGGCACCCAGACATGCCGCTCCGTTTGATTCGAGAAGGCACAGACCACAGAGACCGGCGTGAAGTTGATGTGGAATCCATATAACTTGATCCACTCTTTCACCGGACTGGAAAAATGCACATAGTTGAAGCCGCTCACCAGATTGGTGGTCACTCCATCACCGGAGGCGACCCCGACCCCTATAGCTTCATTCCACGGTAGCAGGATGGGGACATGGCCCCGTTGAACGATTGCTTTGTTTTCTTCTAAGAAGGTCATGACAGCAACTTGAGCCCGGCCCATGTCCAGAGTCCGCCAGTAGTCGCCCCGGCCGCGCTGTTTCTGAAATCCATCTTGAGTTTTGATTGACGCGAGAGAAAGAAAGGGATGACCAGACCGAGCAAAGGCATAACCTGCGTGGTGACGCCCGCAATAGCCGTTACCGGTGTTCCCTGTACGGTGGTGGTCCCGGTCGATTGCAAGACGTTCCACTGATAGCCTGAACTCGTATCCTCGATCCGGACCACGACCCCACTGTTTGAGAAATCGACATGAGCCGCGACCAGCAGACAGTCCGCGTCAACCGGTGGTGTAAAGACCGTCGATAGTTCAGAGGCCACACCCGCAAACCCGATCGCGGTTGTCAATTCTATCGGCCGGTAGTCTTTATACTTTGAGAGGATGGCCGCGATGTAATCGCGAAATAGTTCGAAAAATGGGTACATGACAAAACCTCAAAAAGTGGTGAGAGCAATCGTGGATTCAATCGATTGCCCCCACCAGAGCTTCCAGCATAGAAAAAATCAGCCGGTGACAGACTTGGCGCCGAGCCCTTCAAGAATGACCGTGATCCGAGTATTACGAGTCGGAACGAACGGATTGAGCGCTTGAAGGTTGAAGGCGAATTGATAGAGAGAATCTATCTGTCTGACCACGGGGAGCGTGTAGACGATCCCCATGCCGTTGTTAATCAAAGTTTCGTTCTGGAAGATCCCAGGCCCCGTAGTACCCAGAGAATAGAGGCCGCCGCCAGAGATGCCGGAAAAAACATATCTGGTTGGGAAGAGGTATAAAGGCCCGCTCTCGAACGTGGTCGAGTTATAGACAAACGAGCCGATAATTGATTCAAGCATGGCTTGCGCCATGGTGACTGCTACCACATCATCAGTGGCAACGAGTGACGAGCCCGTACCCGGAGCGAGCGCGAGGCCCAGATTGGCACCCGTCTGAACCGTATCATCTAAACTACCTACGATCGCGACCCGCACTTGGATTGAAGTGACCCATGCATACTGACCGGCGGGAAGCTGCCGCGCGGTCGTCATGTTGGTATCGAGCTTCGATTTTGTATATTGGGTCGTGCCGTTCAATTCGGTCTGCTGTGACCCGATCGGATTTGCAAACAGCGGGAATTCGTTGGCCGGTAGAGCCGTGCTTGAGACGATTCGAGCGGTATCATATAGCCGCTCACCATAGAATGACTTGATCGAGAGGCCCGGAATGTAACCGGCCGCCGCTGGATTCTGTTGCTGTCCGGCGAGCTGGTTTTGAGCCAATATTTGATTGACTAGCATGCCGTCCAGTGTGGACGGTGGCATCTGCCCGCCGAGGCTCAATGCTGCAATGGGATTCATCATGATTGTTCCTTCTCCTTCTGCTTGATTCTCTTTTTCTTTATTGAGTCAACGGACTAAGCCATGGGCATCCCGTTGTAGATCGGGAAAGGCTGCATGCCCGGTTGCCAGACCGCCAGACCCTGCATCCCGGTCGAGGCCGGTGTTCCGGTCCCCTGCATGTAGCCCTGCGGCGCGTAGACCGGGAAGGGCTGCATGCCCGGCCGCCACGTCGCGAGGCCGGACATCTGCGCCGGTTTTGGCGAACTGATGAAGCGATTGGCGAACGGGAGAATAAAGGCCGTGATGATCTTGCCCCCGGCCAATGTCAGCCCCGCGAGCTGCGCGTCTTCGGCGTATCTCGCGAGAAAGCCCGTTTTCTTCATGGCCCATCCCAGGATCACGCCTAGCCCCGCAGTCCGCCCGGCGTCTGCGATGGCCGAAGGACCGCCCAGGGGAGGCACCCACATCAGCAGCAATTGCTCTAACGCGGCGAATCCCGCCAATACGAACCCTTTCGCCAGCATTCCCCCAGGATTGCGGCGCCGGTGGCGTCGAATGACCCGGCCGAAGAGCGTGAAGTTGCGGCGCTTGTAACGGCGCGTGGTATTTCTTCGGCGTTTCGGGTTGCTCGTCCGGAGATGCGCCAGGTGATGGGCATGACGGACCCGAGCCACGGCCCGGCGTGGTCGGCGTGGTGAACTGCTGCGGCGCGTGGCTTTCGCACGCCGCGTTGTCCCACTAGAACGGCGTTTTTTTCTGGTTGCCATGTTTTTCTTCCTCTTTCTTCCATTGACGACCCAGAGCAAAGGCGGCCCCGGATTCGCCACTTTGACTTTGGTCATAAAGACCCCTTTCACTGCGGGAAAAATGCGAACTGCGCGCCGCAGTCACACGCAAGATGGTCGCTAGTCTTCAAGCCCTCTTTCGGTGATTCGATATGAGCCCCCGATGATCTTGAGAGCGCCGTCTTGTCGATCACTGACAAGATGAGGCTTCGTCCCGCCCTCTTCCCCCAGGTGATGAAAGAAGAGCGTGCTTTTTCGATAGCCGAGATGCGGCTTTGCCGTCTCATACTCGATCTCCGCGATCTCCCCGAAGTCCCGGCCGCGTTCCGTCATGACCGGCATTTGATCGGCCGCGAGGTGTAGCCGGTGGTGGTCGTCCGCCGTCAACCAGACTTGGTTTTGTGGATTGCGTTTCGATCGAGGCGGCCGGAAGGTCTTCCCCCGCGTGGTCTTGATCGAGACCAGACGCCCGAGTTTCGCAAGGCTCTTCGGTGTCCCGCTCGCGGCCGTCATGGTCGAGCTGCCGCGCGCTCTCTGCCCCGTGAACATTTCGCGAGTCCGGCGCGAGGTAGCCGTCACGCGTCCCTGTCCCCCCTTTTTCGGATTCGTGACGGCTATCTTGACGCGCCGAGCTTTGATAATCGTCTTGTTCCGTCTGCGCGGATTGGCCGCACTCTGGATGCGGCGTTCAACATCAATCTTCTCTCCGCGCAGTTGGATCATTTGCGCCCGCAAAAAACTTCTTTCGGCCGCGCTCTTCGCAATCCGGATGCGCGCTTTGATCCGGTTGATCAACCGGATCAGATCATTCAAGGCCGCGCGGTCGCGTTTGAGGGATTCGGCTTTGACGGCCTGTAGCTTCGATACGGCGTTTTTGATTCTGAACTGATCGTATCGAGAGCCGCCGAGTTGTGACTTGGCTTTTGCAATCGCGTCCGTCGCGTGACGCGAGCGGACAGAGAGAGTCTTTGTCTTGCATTTGCCCAGGTCGCGCGCCGCCACCTTGAACTTTTTCGTTGATCCGAGAACCCGCAGACGCGTACCGATCCGCGAGAGGAGAGAGCGCCGCTTCTGTTGCACCTTGCGAACCTGCGCCGGTGTCGCGGCTTTTCTTTCTTGTTGGTCGAGCGTCCCAAGCTGCCGCTCGATCTGGCGCCGGGCTTTGTCCGGTAGCTTGTCAAGATCGGCCTGAGAGATGCGCCCCGCTTTGTTGATAGCTCGCGCGCGAACGGTACGCGCGGCTACTTCCTTTTCCCTGCCCTTGTAACGGCCGGACGCGCGAGCGGAAGAGAGAATGTCTTCATACTGCCGTTGTTGTTTGGTAGTGGCGCCGGGCAGATGCTGGCGGCCAGGATTGGATCGAGGCAAATCAACACGCTCGCTAGTGCCTCTGATCACATCTTGTATAACGAAGTGATCCGGATGAAGCTTGATCACAAGGCCATGGACATTCCAGACCCCCTTAACAATGTCGGATTCCAGATAACCGCGATCCCGAAGACGGACGATGTAATCGGATACTCTCTTTTTGAAAGCCCGGCGTTGCTTCTCGTATGGAGTTTGACGAGGATTTTTCTTTGTCGCCTTTGTCGCCTTTGCACGCGCCCGTACCATCTTGACGAATTTTGCACGCGCGCGGAGTTGCGCCGGTGTCGGATTATCGCGTCTCTTTTTCGTTGGTCTCTTTCGCTTCACTGGATTCTCTTCCCCGGTCTCAATGAACTGGATAAGATCATTGATCTCGTCAATCTTCTCTTCGATCTCCGCCAGCCGATCGGTTAAAAACTCGCGCTGCTTCTCCCACTTCTCAGACTCTTTCAAGGCTCTCCGGTAGCGAGGCAGGATCTTTGCCTCTTTCTTCTGCGGCACCTTTGAACCCGCTGGGGTTTGAAACGAGATGCCCAACATGGCATTGGCAAGGCTCTGCGCTTTCTCGCTCCATTCGTAATGTTGTTCGTCCGCGTGCGTGTGCGCCCGGTCCAATTCGCTCGCGCGTTTTTCGAGCACTGCCTTCTTGCCGCGTAGCTGTTGAATCTTTTTCTGTTTGGCCTTTGCCGAAGGATTCAACATAGTCACTTCTTTGCGAGAGCCACGACCGCGACCAACAAAAGCAGAATCCCGGTCGTGCCCAGTCCGAACCCGGCGCCGCTCGAATCGAGTCCCGCCTTGCAAGAGAGATATTCAAGCCCCTGTTTCGTCGCGCACTTGTCTGGCGCCGGTGGCCCGCCCGGAGTCCCGGCCGGTACGTCAACCGTCTGGATCGGAGTCCCGACAGGCACGGCGTCAACCAAGACCGCATCTCTTGAATCGATGAGGTTCGAGAAGTCCGGATAACATTGCTGGAGAGTGGCCTGTACCTGGCCGCCGATATCCTCAGCCTTGCCGAAGTCGATAGCGGTCGTCAGAGAGACAGTCAGATAGTCCTGATAGACGATCCCATGACTGATCGAGACACTGACCGAGCTATAGGCGCCGGTGGCATAGAGACAGCCCTGAATCGTGTTGATCAACTCTGCATCATCCGGAATGGAGCCCGGCAGACAGGTTGCGCACGAATACCGGAAACCCACACGGACCCGCGACCCGGTTTTGATATCGCCCAGACCGGAGAGACCGCGCGGAAGGATCGAGAAGGCCATGCGCCCAAGTCCGCATTGTCCACAGCCACACGCGCACATTTAACGCTTCCTCCTGAAAGTGACTGACCGGCCGCCGCCGTCGCTCGACAGGACCACGACCCCGGCCGCCAGCAATAGCAACCAGACCGGAATGCCCCCGATCTTCCCCAGCGAATCGAGAAACGAAGAGAGATCACCGGCGCCCGGTGTCAGGCACTGCGCCGCAGTTGGATCGAAGTATTGATCCTGCGGACACGCGGCGAGCGCCAGACACTGCCCCGTCCGCGTGTCATAGAACTGTGCATCGGGATTGCACCCAAAGGCCGCCGCTTGATTCGCTACCTGTTGCTGCCGTCTCAGTAGTTCAACAAGTTTCCGCTCTCCGAGCTGGATAGCCTTCTGAAGCGCGAGATCACGCGCGATCTGTCCCGGCGTTCTCCCCTGCCCTTGTTGGTTCTGTGTCTGCATCTGCGCCGGTGGTGGCGCCGGTGGTGGCGCATTGTCGATATCGCCCGGCCGGGTTGCGGTCGCGGCCGGAAGCGCCGGTGGTTTGACAAGCTTCGATAGTGCCTCTGCAATCGCGTCCGCGATCGAGATCAATGTAGGGGTTTTCGGTAACTCGGTCGGCGCCGGTTTCGTCGCGAGAAAACTTTGACTCTGCATGGGCGCCGGAGCTGGCGCCGGTGGTGGAGGTGGCGCCGGTTGCTGAATCGGTGTCACGATCTTGCGGACCCCGGCCGTCTCAAGAATAGTGGCCGCCGCTTGCGCGATCGAGAGGCCATACTTGCGCGCCGCGTCCTCGATCACTTTTCGAGCCGCTTTGCTAGCGCCCGCGCTAGTACTGCCAGAAATAAAAGCCGAGTAATAACTATAAAGATCGTCAGTCCGATTACCGCGCGCATTTGCCAATCTCAAATCGTTCATGTCGAAGGACACGAGCGCATTGCCCAACTGAACCTTTAAATCCGGGGTGTTTGACGGTGGTCGAAAATTGGTCTTTTGATCGTCGCCACCGAACCCGAAGAGCTTTGCGATCCCCGCGACCGCTCCGACCACACCGGCCACGATTAACCCAGGAGGCCCGGCCGCGACCGCTGGCGCCGCGACCGCGATAAATCCCATGCCGTGATGTTCGGCCGCGATCTCTTCCGGGCTGCGATGATGTCCCGGCCAGCCGATTGGTTTTCGTTGGTCGTAATGCACGGTACTTGGAATGATCGTAAATTCGTTCATTCAACGTCTCTTTTTGTAGAGGTAGAAACCGGTCAGCCCCAACGCAATGGCGGCCGTCAAGTAAGTGACCTCATAACTACCGATCGAAAACGAGCGGCTGAAAAAGCCCGGCGTGGAGAGATCCGAGAAAGAGAATCCCGGAGAGAGCGACGACACCGGCGCCGGTGTTGTCACCGGCGCCAATGCGTTGGACGCGGAGTATGAGCCGGAGCTGACAGGGATCGAGCTTGAACTTATGTCTGTGCTGGAAGCCGTCGCGGTCGTGGTTGACGATCCGCTGTTGGTGGTCGTGGTGGTCGTGGTGGCGGCCGTCTGCGCCGGTAGGACATTGAAGGCGACGGCCGCACTATAGGCGTTTCCGGCCGCGTCATAGATCACAATGTATTTGATCCACTCGCCTATAAACATCTCCGGCCATGTGATCGTCGCGTCAAAATTTCCGCTGGCGTCTGTCAGATGGCCGTAATAGGTGTTGACCTCCGCCGTCGGGATCCCGTCCTTTTTGCTTGACCAGTAAATCTTCGCGTTCGGTGGCCCGCCCCGGACTGAGTAGGTGAAATCCTCCCCAACTCTGACGTTGGCCTTATTGACTCCCAGCGAGAGAGCGCCCAGGCCGCGCAGTCCGGCGCGCATTGAAGGCACATGGAGGCTACCCACGTTTTGAAGGTAGAGTGTCAATGTCTCCGTCTCCTCTTGATCTCCGGCGCCGCCACGACCAGCACACCGATACCGGCCGCGATCCAGACCCAGGTCGGAACTTTTTTAAGCGCGTCCATCAATGATGGGATCGGTGGTGACATCGGCATGACCGGCGCCGTAGTCGGACGCTGACCGGAAGGCAATGGAATGCCGCATGGATAGAGCATGGCTTCACCTCTTCCCCAGCATGAAAGCCAGTAGGACGACCGCGCCAATAATCAAAGTGTTCGTGGAGACGTTGAGGCCGCCCATGGAAGTGGCTTTCGGCATGCCCGCTGTCGCCACGGTCGTGGACTGGGGATAGATGATCTGTGTGGGTTGCTGGTACTGCCCAACGTATCGTGGATCGGTCGGCGCGACGTACATTGATGGCGCTTTCGCGACGGCCGAGCCCACCACATCAAGGCCCCGGTTGATAACTGAGGTCAGATCGAGGTTATCGAAGATGCCCCGCATGCCACGTCCCGGTACATAGAGATTCAAACCGCTTTCAATATTCATATGGGATAAATCAACTCTCTGCCGATCGGCCCGATCGTCTGCCGCCAGCCGATCGGCGCGATCAGGCCGGTATGACCGTCCGCCGTGGGATCGGCCGGAATCCAGGACCATGGCCCGAAGTCGTAAAACTCCAAATAGACGTGATCCCAGGTCTCACCCGTATAACTCTGGCAACGGAAGCGAACCGAGACCCCCAGCGAGAGGAGAGCCGTTCCGAGCCACGTAACCTTGTCGTCACAGTCCCCATAACCACACTCGGTTGTGCGCTGAAAGTCCGCCACTCTTTCAATGTTGATCGGATCATCTTTGAAACGGATGCGATCACGCGCATATAAAAAAGCCGTCTCGATCGATTGCCCCAGAGGTTGCGATCGAGACGGGTGAGAATGGAGTTGCAGTTGTGATTGTAGAAACGTTTTGACAAAGTGAGATCGACTATCACGGCGACACAATCCGGCCATGACATGCAGCGTGTGCAACGTTCCTGCATTCCCGTCCGCCAGATTTTCCATCCACTGTTGATCCGGAAGTAAAAGTGGTGAGAGCATGATGATTCAACGCGCCGGTTCCCTTTCATCACTGTTGACGAATGACGATCACGAGTAACCCGGCGCGTTGAATATGTGATCATGGCAAGGCTTGAGAGACGCCCTGTGATCGATTCGTCAACATCCCCAAAATTGCACAGTATCCCGCGCACGTCAACAAGTTTTTTGTTGACAACAGTTGCAGACGTGTGAAAACCTTAACCAGCACTTTAAGACCTCATACGGCGTTCACACTGACGCACCTTGACAAGGAGACTTACATGGGACGCACGAAAAAAATTACCAGCCTGCCCCGCGCGAAACCTGCCCGGATCCAAGAGGAAGAAAAGACGGTTCCCACGGTGAGAGAGACACACCATGTCAACCGGACATGGGTTGAAGAGAGATCGATCGATGAGATCGAGGCCGGAGAGAGCGAGGATTTTTCGATTGACCCGGATTTAGAGCCCCCCGATCCCATACAGGCGATCATCGATGAGATCAGTTTAAAACATGCAAATTGGGCAATGCATGTCTATCGTCTCCCAAACTACGACAAAGACCAACGAACGGACCCGAAGAGCCGCAAGTTTTGCGGTACTCTCTCGATACCGGATGGTGACTACCTACTCCAAGATACCTACCTTCAGGACATTCAAGAGAAGTTTGCACGGCCCGGAGAGATCAACACGTTTCTGATTATCATCCGGAAAAACAATCTCATGTTCCGGGAGTTTCCGATTGTGACGGTCGAGCCGCCGCCGCCCGATGTGCTGGCGAAGATGGCCCCGGCGCCGGGCATGAATGGAGTGACGATCCTCAATCAACATCCCTCTCAGGATCCCATCAAGGATCTCGTCAGACAGGTCAAACAGCTATCGGAGATCAGAGACGCATTGTTACCTCCGGAGCTGCTGAAACAGATCACCCTTCCCCAACAACAGGCCCAGGCCAATCCCGTCACCGATGAGACAGCCATGTTTCATCTGCTCAATCGAGATGGTGAGATCATAGATAACCTTGTCGGAAAGTTTAAAGATGCAGTCCGGCGCCGGGACGGTCAGCACGAACCGACTTTCATGGATCTGGCGCTTGCAGCCATCAACAACAACACGCTCCCCAAAATGATGGACAAGGCCATGGAGATGTTAGGCAGCATCTTGAATGCGAGAAACGGCGCCCAGGTCGCAAACGGCATGGCCGGATCCCCTGCCCCGGTTCCCCCAGGAGCTGCCCCGGCGCCGGTCCCGACCGACCCGGCCGTCAATCCGGCCGCGTCCCCGAATGGTCAACCGGCCACGACCATGACGAGCATGACCCCGGAGATTGCCTTGCTCAATTTCGCTATTCATCAATGCGCTTACAACTCGGAAGCCGGAGCCGTCGCGGAATGGATCATCACTTACGAAGAACAGTATCCGGCCGTCAGTCCCTACGTGAATATGTTCGTTGCCATGCCCCCGGCCGATGCTCTCGAATGGCTGTCAAAATCCGTGCCAGATGCTGCCCACATCGCGCAGATGGCCCATGCTCTGACGTGGATTGAAGGAGTACAAAACGAGATCAAAAGCCGCAGTGTTGAGGGTGATGATCAAAAGTCCTAAGCCCTTCCCTACCAACGAAAACCTATAGTGGCAAAAAGAGCCCGGCCACTACAGAAAAGGAGTGCGATGCAAGACGAAAAAAAGACTCGAAAAAATAATCGTGACAAAACCCGACAGGGCGCCCCAGGCACGATCCAAACCGAGATTGTTAGAGGCGTCTACACGTTCATAGACCTACTCAGAAATCCGATCAAAATTAAATTGGTGGTGGACGAACTGCGGAGAATGACCCGCGAGGCCGATGAGAAAAAGGCGAGCGTCTGGATTCCAATTTTTGCGCGCGAGTATCCGGACGCATACCGGTTCATTCTGTCTCTAGTAGACCGGACACCTGAAGAAGCAGCAGTGGGTTTAATGGAGCGATGGCCGGGACTGGGGATCATGACCGCCTATGACGATCATCTCAACGTCATCCGTTTCCTTCAGGGACAGATCAAAATGAGGAGAGGAGAGAGGCATGATAAAAACACTCAATTGGAGAATCGATGAGGGAGCAATCCAGGCTATCAAGCTGCCTCAATTTCAGTCTCAGAAACAAGAGTCACAAACCGCAACCGTCTTTCTCTACGGTGGTCAGACTTTGACGATCCCGGAGAGTGAAGTAGCTGGAGTGGTCGCGGACTGGGAAGAGTGGCTAAGGCTGCAAGAGATCCCGGAAGAAGGGGACGACGACGATACAACTTACATCGATCTGACAGGAGAGGAGATCAAACAATGAAAGAAGAGATCGAAACACCAATCGAACTTGAAAACGTCTTTCCGCCCGATCCGGAGCCGAGCATAGACGAGCAAATTGAACAGCTACCGGAGCCCATGCGCGAGTGTCTGAAGGTCGCAAGGCGCATGTTCTTTGAGTCAGTCAGCACGCCCATGCCATGGCGCCGCACGAAGATACAGCAGAGAGTTTTCCATCTGAAGATTGAAGATGTGCCAGCCCATAGGAGTCTTGACACGCTACTGGCGGCCGGATGGAACATTATGCAACCTATCCCATCTCTCGTCACGACCGATGTACTTTTCATCTTGTCGAGAGAAGAACCGACCAACGAAACAGGAGAAGGGAAGCCATGACAGACCAAACAGAATTTGACTTGAAAACCGTCTGCATCGCATTCGCAAATGAATGCAACTCTCTGACTATCGGAAACCGTTGGATAAGTTTCAGGAGTCTCAACATGATTACTCGCGTACAGCCGTCAAACGAGAGCGCGACACAAGAGGAGTATCTAGTCTTGTCACTCTCGACCGGCGAGGAGATCGTCTTGTCTCCGAAAGAGAGCGCCGAGTTTTACGAGAAGATGAAACACGCGGCTGCCGTCATCACCAACACTGTGAGCCAGGCGCAGAGAGACGCCATGCTCTTCGCGTCTCAGGCTCTGAACATCGGGAAACCGCATTGATTTGCTTGCGTTGGTCTCCGGCGTTCAGTAGACTGCGCGCGTAGAAAAAGAGCATTAAGACTGAACTTGTAAAGCGAAGACTTACGACACAAGGAATCTTGCAAGAGGGACGGGTGAAAAATCCGCCCCTCGATTTGTATCCACGGACCAACATGCCAGCCATCCGGAAGACGCGGAAGAAGACACAAAAGAAATGCCGTACCTGCGGACTGAACCGCCGGATAAATCAACGCGACCCAACGAAAGACGGATTCCACAAAAAGCGAGCGTCCAAAGACGGCTATCAACCGGACTGCAAGTTGTGTCGCCGCCCGGTCGAGGCCGCGCGCCGGAAGGTCTACTACAAGAAAAACCGGAAGCGCGAGATTGAAGGCGCCACTTTCAGGTATCTCCGGAGAGTCGAGAGGGAGGAGAGGGAAGAGAACGAAGAATGATTTTCGTTGATCTCTAGTCTAATTTCATATAGTCTCCCCATGTTTTGCACAGATCAACGAAAGGGGATTGGTATCTTTGGCTATCAGTACAATTGACCCAGCGTATTATCAAAGCTGCCCGCTTGAGAGCTTTGAAGTCATGACGCCCGCCGAGATCTACGCCGTGATCGATCCATGCGACCCGGACCACTTGCGAGCAGTCCCACATCTGCCCGGATTCTACATGGCCTTGTGGGTTGGCGAAGGATTCACGATCGATCAACTCTTCGCACTCCATAAAAATCCGCGCGTTTTTTTGCACACCGGCGCGATCAAGGCCGTTAATGAAGAGATCACGGTTCACACTGTAACCTTTTCGATCAAATCGGAAGGGAGAGAGCTTGACGGAAGGGAAGGCGTCATCATTCCCTTGACCTTAACACGTAATTAATTTTACATTTTCCGCGTTCGGATTGGCTCTCCGGCGCGCGTTAATCTGAACAGTCATAAGCGGATACAATTTGTAATCGGTGAGACCGATTGGTAAATCCGGCGTTGGCGCACCTAGCCAGTGTGCATAAAACGCTTATGACTGGCGCCGGATTTACCAATCGGTTTTTTCTTTTTGGTGTGACTCCTTGATGCTGCCCGGCCCCGGTCCGGTCACACACTACACCGTGACGGCCCAGGCGATCGAACACAGCGCCCAGTCACGGAAAAATACGACCCCTTTACACGGAGACCCCCAAAAAGGAAAAAGCCCGCAAATGTCAATTCTGACGAAATGCGGGCCATCCTAGAGACGTTAGTCGGCTGTTGAATCTTCCCGGATGCTACAGCCGAAAAATCAAACCATGCTGGATGTCTCTTAGTCCGGCCATTATAGCACATAACGGCCAATGTTTAAGCATTCGAAACGCAGTTTATTTACTCTCCGGAAACCAGAAAACTCTTTCTCTGTTAGTCAGATCCCGCTTTTTTGCGTCCTGTTTCGCCACTCCGTAACCAGAGGCCCCGGCGTAGTGTCGGAACCCCTACACGCGAGGGATAACCCCCCGCATCCCCAAAGGTGCTCTTATTTGAGATTTCAAACTCTATGATCATAAGACGAAAACCAGATCCAACGAATTTTTACCGAGCCCTTCCATCCCGGACGGCCGAAGACCGGAATCTAAGTCTTGAGGCAAGAGGCTTGTTGTTTTATCTCCTCGTGAAGCCGGATCACTGGGAGATCAACACCGAGAATCTATTACGCGCCGGTCATGTCTCAACCACACTCAACAAATCCCGAAAGAAAGAATCCGAGACCTCGGAGAACGAACAGAACGAACCGCGCATGGGTGAAAAGACTCTGCGCAGGTTGCTGGGGGAACTGGAAGAGGCCGGATATTTGACGCGGAAGATGATCAACACCAAGAAGGGGGGAAAGTGGCTTGCTATCGTCTACGACACCCCACAGAGACCCGAGGAACGAACCTCAACAAAGGGCAGAACGCGACGGAAAAACGAAGAAGAGCAGAGCCCAAGTGCCTCATTGAGGCACTTGGGCAAAACGGCCAAAAAAGCAGAGCCCAAGTGCCTCATGCCCAAGCTTCGGCATGAGGCACTTGGGCTCACAAAAAAAACGCCCACAAATGACGCAGCAAAAGACGATGCGGTTTTGGCACAGGGCATGCAAAAACATGTTAACAATATAAACATGAGATCTAGATCCCATGTTTCTTTTTCATGCAAAACTGAAACTTCCACACAGCACGCAAAACAGAAAAAAAGAGCGGGTGTCATCACTCAAAAAACTCGATTACCTGAAACACTCGGATTGAGCGAAGAGCTACTGGAGTTTTGCAAGGTCGAGGCACCCAAGATAAATCCATTCCGCGCGTTCGAAGAATTCAAAGACCATGCGCTTGAGACCGGCCGCGAGTGCGTTGACTGGCATGCAGCCATGCGCCGGTGGTTCCGCAGGGCACAGGAAATCAGCGAAGGAAGGACGGTGATAAATCCGGATGACGATGCAAAATATCAGCGAGAGCTTGAACGCGGCTTTGAACTCCTCAGAGGTGGCACAGCGTAACGATCTGCTCAATATCTGCCGCGCCATGATCACCGACACTTACCGGCGCCGTGGATTCACGAAAGAGATCCCCCGCGCCGATCTCGATCAATCGGCAGCAGCATGGGTAGATGCGCTGAAGTCATATTCGCTGGGGGAAATCCATGAGATGTACCAGCGCGCATTGCGCGACTACAAAGACACTGAGATACCTTTCGGAGTCCCGCAATTGATCAATGCTGCCCAGGCTCTGACCGCAGAGAAGCGGCAGAAGATCACGACCGCACCATGTTTGATCTGCACTGCTCACAAGTGGATTGACGGCCCGCGAGAAGAGAACGACCCGCCCATGATTGAGAGCTGGCGGATCTGCGAGAATTGCGGCGCCGTCTTCGCGCGCATCAGAAAAACAGCATAGAAGGGAGAATCATGAAACGCTATTTCATTCATACCGGGCTCTTCGCGAGTGACCCGGTGCGCATCGTGTGGTGGGAACATGATCCACCGGACGAAAACGGCATGAGCTTTTCGAGCGTCCTGAAAGCTTTTCCGGTTAGGTACAAAGACATTCAACTGGCCATCGCGCGAGCGGAGCAGTTGAACACTTTCGACATCCCCCCGGAGGAGCTGATGAAAATCTACACGCATCTGCACACGACCGGCGCGATCCTCGATCTCACCGGCCGGATGATTGACGATATCAAGACGGACCTTGAATTTTTTGGTCTGATCGAACACTTAATTCACAAAAGAGGAGAATTTGAATATGGAGACGACCAACGAAACACCGAACGACAGAGAACCAATCAAGAAACTATTGGCGACGATTGAAACCAATCTCAAGAAAGCTGCCTCAAACAGTCCGACAGAGGCGAAGTTGACTCTGTTTTATATCGCGATTTCACGTCTCACCGAGATCGTGAAACACCAACAAAACGAGATCGAGATATTGAGACAGAGGTTCAATGTTGTGATCGATACTAATCCGGCCCCTGCGATACTGAAAGACCAACAAAACCAGATCGAGGCACTTGAAGCGAAGGTGGCGCAGTTTAGCTATCTGGCAGGCCACAAGGCAGGGACTGAAATTATCGATCAGTTGAAAGCGAGTGAAGAGAATCCCGAATCAACGAAGGAATAGGCCATGAAGAGAACGCTCTATCACTGCGGAATCTCCGGGGGAAAAGACAGCGTTGCCACTCTGCTATGGATGATCTATGAATCGGGCATTGCGCATGATCAGATCATCGCAACTTTCTGCGACACGCAGAACGAAGCCCGCAAGACCTACGAACATATCGCGATGTTATCGGCAAAGGTGCATCCGATCCGGTGGCTCGAAACCCAGGGATTCATCCAACTGGCGAAGAGAAAAGGCCGGTTCCCCTCGACCAAACGGCGTTTCTGCACCCAGGAATTGAAATTGGTTCCGACCCGCACGTTTGTTGACGATCTGCTATGGGATGTCGATCCGATCACCGGGGAGCTGACCCGATCTGATAACAACGTGATCATGGTTTCCGGAGTCCGCAGAGATGAGAGTGAAGAGCGGCGCCACTTAACCGAGTGGGGAGATCCACTTGAAAGCTACTTC
>Ga0066388_100000069_pt1 | contig 31135 bp, 5 predicted proteins | sample PanSoiMetaGPlot6_FD_64539 | JGI IMG/M metagenome (GOLD analysis project Ga0066388, IMG submission 64539) | Tropical forest soil microbial communities from Panama analyzed to predict greenhouse gas emissions - Panama Soil - Plot 6 (Hybrid Assembly) | ecosystem: Environmental > Terrestrial > Soil...
GGCGTGTCGCCGTGCGTGGCCAGCTTGTCCAGGTTCTCCATGACCTTGGCGCGCTGCTCGGGAGGCAGCTTGTTGATTTCGGCCAGGTCATTTTGAAGCTTGGTTCGGTCCTCAGGGCTGAGCGGCGGCTTGAGCCCGTCCACATCTTTGAGTATCTTTTCGCCTTCTTTGCCAATGGGCTCGCCCGTGGCCTTTACGTCTCCCACCGCGTCGGGTTTCTGGACGGCCGCGTCGGTAGGCTTACCACCTTCTTTGGGGGCTTCGGTGCCATGACCGCCCTCCTTGGGAGCAGTATCGCCCGTAGCTGCCTCGGTTGTATCCACCCCCTTGAACAGCTTCTCAGCGCCTGCTACGACGGACTTCAACCCGTCAACCAGCGACTTGCTGTCGCCATCGCCCCCACCGTCAGGGTTCTGAACCTTGAGAATGTCGGCGCTGGTGGAAGGATCCAGCTTCATCAGCTTGTCGCCGATCTTCGCGACCGGTCCGCTGTCGTCAATGCCGAGGTCAATTCTCGGCAGGCTCACCGAACTGTTGGTGTCGTAGTTTTTGCGCAGGGCGTCCTGTTTGAGTTCCTGGCTTTTCTGGTCGTCGCCCTTGGTTTGCCCTTCGCGCGCCAACTCCGCGACCCCGGCGTCGCTCTTGCTTTCGCTGGGGCGCTCACTGACTTCTCTAAAATCTTCGTCTTCGGGCGGCACGTTCGACCCCTATGATAAGCCCCAGTACAACCACTCTTTCAAACCTGACCCCTCACAGCCAGGCAAATTAGGGGAACCGCCAATACTATCTTAGCGCCGGTTGGATTTCCGTGATAATCCCTGATGTCCCGCAAGGGCAAGGATGGACGCACTTCACTGAATATGTTCAAGGCAACTGCCGGCTAGGTGAAGCTTACGACAGAATTTCTCTTCGGATCGGTAACAAACGTGTGAGTCTTGCCATCTTTGCCGGTCACTGTGGTCACATCGTTGCCGTTGGCGTCGCGTTTGGTTTCAACCGTCTTGATGTCCTTGATCTCTACCTCGCCTTGAGGAGTGACGAATTTTTGATTGATCGGCGAATCGTAAGTGACGCGACTTGCGATCAGATTGCCGTCCTGGTCACGAGTTTCGGAGGCCTTGAATCCGTTGTCCCACCAGCCATCTTCGATCTCACCTTTAAACTCTTTGGTGACCGAGCCGTCTGGATTGTTTGTCGTCTTCTCTGTCTTGCGCCAGTCTAGTCCTCTGACATCCCCGTCATCTTCCTCTAGTCTCTTCAGCTCTTTGGCGCTAAAGTCACCAATGCCAGGTGGGCGACGTGGATCGAACGCGGTCGAAGTATCAGTGCCCTTTAGCGCCTGTTGCACATCGGGGATCTCGGATTTGTGGGCCCCAATGAGCACGGCGTCGGCATCATCGGACAGCCCCCGCCCATATTTATCCCTGTGGATTCTGTCCATCTCCTTAATTTCGGCTCGTGTCTTCCCTTTTAAGACAGCGAGCATTTCATCTTTTGTCTTAGCATTGTGGAAATCATCGGCTGCCTTGTCGAGCGTTTTCTCCTGGCGATCCGGCTGGTTATCGGTGCGCACTGTAGCTCGCAATGGTTGATCCCAGGACTCCACCTGCCCGTCTGCATTCACCGACCGCCCTTTAGACTGCATTGCTTTTACAAATTCGTCAGCAGGTACCGGCTTGCCGTTCGGGTAGCTGTGGTCAGGACCGCCGGCCGGGTTATCGTAATACACTTTCGTGGGCTTGCCGTCCGGACCGAAATCAATGTGCGTTATTGTGAGGGCGTGAGTTCCGGCAGCCTGCGATCCTTTTTCGAGGAACGGTGCGTCCATGCGTACACCCACATTGAGTGGGGGTTTGCCGCCATTGTCTTTCCATGCTTTGCCGAGATCGTCGGTATTATGGATCAATCTGCCCTCATAACCATCAGCCGGGCAGAGCTTACCTAGAATTCTTTCTTTTGCGTCCGGACTCAGTCCAGAAAAGGGCTCCTTGATCTCGGTTCCGTCTTTGACACCTAGTCTGGTGGCTTCAGGGTCAAAGACCTTTCTAACCACCCGCTCTCCTTCTTCCTCGGAAGGCTTCAGCTCCAGACTCTTCGGCGTTGGCTGCAGAGCAGGATTAGGTATGTCGGTACCGTTCGGGCCTTTCACGGTTGGAGGAACAGACATATATCTTTCCCCATCGTTCATGGTCAGGTTTATTATGGCCGTTTGCATCAATTCACTCGTGGCAGAGCGCACACCGGTAGGATCGCTCTTGTCCGCCAGCGTTCCGTCGGCGTCCAGTTGGGCTTTAATGGTCGTAGTTTTGCCGTCCCTGCCGGGTGGCGTTGTATATTCACCCTTGGTGGCCAATTGTGCCACCATGTCCGCGTACTGATCGGGATGCGTCGTTGCCATCGTCTTTTCGATGTTGCCGGCTACGCACGTTTCTTTCTGCCCTTGCTTTATGCTTTCAGGATGGGCAATCTGATGCGCCAGCGATGCTGCGAGCTCGGCGCGATCTTCTGGCTTGGTGAGCTTGGTGTCCGTAGTTGCGATCTTGTCGATGCTCTCGAGGACTTTCTTGCGCTGTTCGGGCGGCAGCTTGTCTATGTCGGCCAGGTCCTTCCGCATCTGTGCTTCCTTCTCAGGGCTCATCGGCACCTTCGAATCCTTCAGATGCTTCATGACGTTTTCTGACTCGGGAGACAGCTTCGCGTCCCCTGCTTCTTTGGGCTTGGTATCCGTGCCTGCATCCGGCTTGCTGTCGCCCTTTGCATCACCGCCGCCGCCTTTCGGACCCGAATCTCCCTTGAATGCGCCGCCTCCGATGTTATCAGCGAGTGCGCCTTGTGGCAGGCTGGCAAATGATCGGGCGTCGCCACCGCCGCCGGCATCACCTTTGGGAGGCGGTCCGCCTGTTGGTGGTGTCACTCCCGGAACCGGAGCAGGTGAGTCGGGAATAGGAGTGCCGTGAGCCTTGGCCAGAAGCGCACGAACCTTGTCTTGCTCCTTTCCTTCATCCATGAACGACATCATGTACGTTTCCATGCTCACGCCGTATTTCTTCTGGAAGGCGTCCTCCATCTGCTTGATCTCTTCCGGTGATTTGTTGGCTAGAGCTTTGTAGACTGCCTCCTCGTCATCGTTAAGAATGCCTTTGGCATCGTGGATCTTGTCGGCTTCGGCTTCCATGTCTTTGGTGGCGTAGTTGTCTGGCAGCTTGATGTCGCCGACGAAATTGCTGCCTTGCTTTTCGATTCGGTTGACTATGTCGCCATCCAGACCCTTTCGCACTTCCTGCATACGGGTTTCGCCGTTCTTGCCGTCGTGTATAGACTTGAGCGCTCCTTGCAGTTCTTGCTGTGTCTGCTTATCGAAGTAGCCGCCATTCTTTTGGGCTTCTTTGACGGCCTGTTGTGCGACGAAAATGACGTGTTTGTCGTATTCCGCATCGCTCATTTGCCCGGTATTGTGCTTCAACCGCAAAAGCTCCAGCTCTTTGCCGCGGTCGACTACTCCATCGGCACGGTTCTTTGCGACGTCCTTTTCCAGCTCCTTGATCGCGTCAGCCGGATTCTTCATGGCTACATGCAGATCATGGACGCTTATGGTGTGGTCCGAGCTCTTGCCCCACTGGTTGTCCATTTTGATCTCACCGGTCCTGGGGTCGTAGTCGGTAATGGTCACCACATGGCCACCACCGGAGCCACCGGCAGCGCCGCCGTTGGAGTCTGTGAAGAACGGCTCCTGTGCTGTATTGACGCCGACGATGATCGGAAAATGACTGGGCGGTCCCTTAGCTTTCTCGAGCTCTTTCTTGAGGTCTTCTTCGCTGGATACTTTCTCTACTTTCTTGCCGTCACCGGCAACGTAGTTTTTATCGACTATGTACATGCCGCGCTCGGGCGGGTCAGCGCCCGTGATGTCGTTATACGTATCTACTATGTGATCATCATCAAGCCCGGGGCCGTGGATGTCCTTGCCGCCTGAGTCTTTAATCGGTTGCCCGGTCTTCTTGTCGATCAATTGCTCGCCGCTGTCGTTCGGCGGCTTGCTGCCCGATGTTGGCTCGCCTTTGCGATATTCGACAGAGCCGGGCGGATACTCTTTGACGACTTTGCCGTTGTCGTCCCGAACTGTCACCCCATGACGCTCGTGCGATAGGGCAATGGCGCCTTCCTGGAATACCTTGCTGGCGTGGCTGCGGTCGCCATCTTTCGGCGGATTGTTCGACTCTTCCGCTCCTGCTTTGAGTTTGTTGCGATCGAGTTCTACAGTGACTTCGGGCTTGCCATGTGAGACATAGCTGCCGTTAATGGATAGTTCCCTGATCATTTCGGCGGCCTTGGATGGCTCTTTGGTAAACATGCGAGCCTCGACCGTCGTCACGTTGCAAGTATTGTTGTTCCCCTGATCGATGCTGGTAGGATCTGCCGCGTGCTTGAGCACTTGATCCGCGATGTTGATGCGTTCGGCTTTGTTCAAGGGCTGATCCGGGCGATCCGGCGTCTCCGCCAGAAGTTTGATTTCTCTGAGAGTCTTAGCCACTTCTTCCGGTTTCATCGGTGGGTCTTGCAGCGCCGCGCGCTTTTCAAATTTCTCCATGTTTTGCCGCATGCGCTCTTGTTGCTCGGGCGGCAGGTTCTTAATGTCCTTTTCGAGAGCATCGCGCTCTGCTTTGACCTTCGGGTCGTCATGTATCTCTTTTAGCTTGGCGGGATCGGGCTCGGCCGGCCGGTCTACAGTAGTTACACCTTCGCGAACTTTGGGTAAATTGTCACCCTTTACCGCAGCGTCACCCTTCTGAGCCCCAGAACCAGCATCGGCCGGCTTAGCGTCACCGGAAGCGTCTTTGGCTCCCGCATCTGCTTTCGAGTCTCCGGCTTTATCTGCGCTGCCGGACGGAGTTTTTGCTGAGTCGTCGTTAAGCTCTTGCTTGTTGAGAGACGACTTGCCCGGCTGCCCCTGGTCATACGTGACATGGAAGGGAGTGGTGTCTCCACTCCGGCTGATAGTCACGCCATCGCCATTTTTATCTTCGTAGGTGATGCTGCCGTTCTTGGAGACCTCGATATCTTTCATGTGCAGGCCGGTGCCGTGACCATCATTGTTGTACTGGGTCCACTGATCGCCTTCCTTTTTCCAGGTAAAGTTGTCGCTCCGCACCTCAATCGGATGTCCCTGGGCATCGTTTTTGATCGTGGAAGAAGTCCCATCGGGATATTGCACCTTCACGACTTGATCATTTCTGTCTGTTGTAAGTTCAGAATTGTCTTTTAGCTTTTCTGTAAGCGATCCGTCACGATGCAACGTCATTTCCTGGTCTGAATCCTTGAGCTTGAACTTGATGTCACCGTTGGCATCTATATTCGTGCTCTCAGCTTCGACACCGGTCTCCTTGCCATCCCGCTTCTGGACCCAGGTATCGCCGTTTTTCTCCCAGGACAATCCATTAGGCTGCTTGACCGCCTTCAATTGGTCGCCGTCGTACTCGGCAGTAGTAGTTTTTCCGTCTGGATAATCTATCTTCGTGACGTGCCCTTGCGTGTCGCTGGTCACGGCTGAGTGGTCCGGGCCTTTCTCCGTGCGAGAGCCGTCCCGGTTCAATATAATTTCCTGATCGCTGTCGTGCATCAGCAGCCTGACGTCTCCACTGGGAGTTACACCAATATCGTCAGCTTGGGCACCGGTTTTCTGATCGCCCTTGTATTGGGTAAAGTGGTCTCCTTCTTTCTTCCAGGAAGTACCGTCGCTGGAGTTGATTGCTTTCAGCTCTCCGTTGCCGCCATATTCAACCGTGCGAGAAGAATTATCGGGATACTTGATTTCAGTCACGCGGTGCTGATCATCGCGTGTCACTACCGAACCATCGTAGTCCTTGTCTGATACAGAGCCGTCCGGGTGATAGGTCAATTCTTGTTTTGAGTTTTTGAGTTTGACGTTGATGTCACCGTCGTTGCTGACTTCAACCTTGTCAGCTTCTAGCCCATCGGGCGCACCATTCCTACCGTAATGAACCCAGCCGTCGCCTTCCTTCTCCCAGTGAGAGCCGCTGCTGTTCTTAATGCTCTTAGGCTCCCAGCCATCGTATTCAATCTTGGTAGAACTGCCGTCCGGGTGCTGAACTTCTGTTACCGCGCCGGCAGGATCGCGCACGACATGACCGTCGTGTGAGGGGATGACCAGCTCGTCGCCGGTGTGAATCAGATTCGGGTCGTCGATCTTGTTAGCGCGTGCTATGGCGTCAATCTGCCGCTTAACCTCTTCAGGCTCCGGCTTGTAGTTTGGATCGTCTTTGTGCTGCTCCTTGAGCGAATCTTCCGCGATCCTGGTAAGGTTGTCGCCGTCTTTGACGGTGTATTTCATGGCACCGTCTTCTCTGGTGTCAAAGGTACGACTGCCAACGGAGTTGGACAGGTCGCCGGCGCTCACATCCGAAAGCAGCTTCGAGACGTTTTGCTCTACTGCGCCTGCAATCTGCGAACTGTCGTTCTCCGGCAGTTTGGAAGCCGCGAGGTCTTTCGCCATGATCGGATCGTCTTGGGGGACTTGCTTGAAGAGCAATTTGTCCTGGAACTGAATGACCAGGTTCCCGTCGTCGGTAAAGGACCAGTCTACCTGGGGCAAATCCTTCGAGCTGGGAGTCTTGCCCAGCCTGCGCATCTCGGCCTGCGCATCTTCCTTGTCCTTCTGGTCCTGCGGCTTTTCCTGACCCACGCGAGCGATATCGGCAATGCCGGCCTCAGCGCGACTCTCGCTGGGCGCGTCACGTACTACATCGGAAACATCGTCGTCTTCTAGCGACATCCCCCTGACCCCCAGCAGGCCTACCCCCGTGAGCCCTTAAGCCACCAAGATTCCTCCCAATTGATCTTTCACCCTGGAAGGACAACCATAACTATCTTAAACGCTAGCCTGCAGAGGGGGAATGGGTGCTGCACCTTTTCCCTTGGTATCTACCTCCATATGATAGATTTCATGGCTGACTTGGCGTTGTTCAGGAAGCGCAAATACTGGTCTTTGGGGGCCTGGTAGAAAATTTCCTGAATGGACTGCCCTGTGCCATCAGTATCGACGAAGATGTCGTAGATTTCGTTCTGGCTCTTTTTATATACACCACGAACGATCAGCACCTGCTTTCCATTCCACTGCTCAGTCTTCGCTGATTGAAGTGAGAAATACTCTGGATTGGCTGCCTCTTGAAGCGTTTCTCGTATGGTGGCAATCTCCTCTGTGCTCAATTGGTGCGGCGAACTCTGCAACAGGCTCCGAAATGCCTGCCCGCCTTCCGAGCTGATCTTCAGACCGCGGTAGAAGAACCCAAGCTTAACCTCCGAGTTGCCATCCGGGTGAAATTCACGCATTGACCTGGAACCGATCCCAAACTTGCTATGTTCCGCGGCAGCTTCAGTCCAGCCTTCGGGCAGGTCCATCGACGCGACTTGTCCCTGTTCCGCAATTGCATTTCGTTGCTTACGAGCGGCTTCTCCCGACTGTGTGGAGTCGTCCGTAACGACGGCATTTCCTGCCTCATACAATTGTGCGAGTAGCGTCTCGTCGTTCAACGGTTGATTGTCTGGCGCCTGTGCTGGTTCGGGACTCTCTGGATGATCGGGGAATGCCATAGCTCGTCTCCTTAGCGATTGTTATGAAGGTCTGAAGAGTGCTGAAATCGCCTGGCAGAAGATAGTCTCATGATTTCCCCTTGAGCTTGTTGTCGCATTTTTGAGCCTCGTCAACGAGCTCCTTCAACTCATAGCTGTTCAATGTCTTGTTAGCCTGCTGCCGTTTGGCATCTGCTTGTGCCTGTTTGACCTCCTGCTTGAATTGTGCTTGAAACTGTTGTTTGGTGATCATTTTCGCATCATATTCTTCCTCAAGAAGCTGCAGCTGTTTGCGATGCAGCATTATTTCCAGGGCGGGATCGACGTGTCCCTCTTTCTTTTGTTGGTCCATAGTCTCCTTCAGGGCATCGACCTGCTTTTTCATCTGTTCGACGTTTTCCTGGTGCGTCTTATCCTTGTCGGGAGCTATCATCGCGGCATAGAGCTCACCGGCGGGGATGGCCTTGCCATCCTGATGATTGCTTTCCGGACCCCATTGGTTAGCAATCGAAACCTTGCCGGTGGCCGGATCGTAATCGGTGATGGTCACGAAATGCCCGTCACCGGATCCGCCAGCGCTATTGCCGCCTGAATCGGTCAGAAACGGTTCGTTGTTGCAGTGCACAACGATGGTGCATGGTAACTGTGGTGGATCATGGTTCTTCATCTCCGCCAGTTGTTTTTGCAGGTCCGCAGGCGAGCTGACATGTGTGCAACCCTCGGCTTTCGGATCGGCATCCAGAACGCTGAGATTGTACTTGCCGCCGGTGATGGCCTTGTTTATATCCTGCATGTCTTGATCGCTGAGACCGTCGAACTTTTTAAAGTCCATGTGTCCGGCATTCGGGTCACCTGGTTTGTGATCGGAAACAAAGCCGTAGACTTTCTCACCCGTGTCGCCTTTCCCATCAGGCGCTTCCTGCTTGTACGAGTACTTCATCGAAACGGCCGTCGTCTCAAAAATCTGGCTGGCCATATCGCGTTGGTCGCCTTGACCAGGGGCGTTGAATATACCGGTGCTTTGCTTGGGAATCACCCAACTGCCGTCACTTTGCTTGAAACCGCCTGTCGTTGTCACTTGCGTGACCATCCTGGCTGCGTCGGCAGGACTCTTCGCGTAAAGCTGAGACTCTAATGCCGCCGGGCCGCAGGTATTGTGGTTCCCCTGATTGATCTCGGTAGGATTTGCAGCATGGTGCATAATCTGCTCAGCGATCTTGATGCGATCCTGCTCCTTGGGCAGATAACCGTACTTGGGATCGGGATTGTCCTTTGCCTCCAGCAGCTTGTTGATCTCTTTGTACGTATCTTTGATCTGTTCGGGGGAGAGCGGCGGCTTCGCTGCAGCGGCTCGCTTCTCGAATGCCTCCATGTCGTCGTGGAATTTTTTGTATTCCTCCGGCGACATTTTCGATTTGGCGACGTTGTCGAGATGCTCTTTAGACTGAGTGTCCCCAAGTCCCTTATCCAATAGCTCGAGCGCTTTCTTTTGTTCCGGCGAGTCCTTCTTCGTCTCCTTTTCGATGTACTCCTTCATGGTTATGCCATGTTCTTTTTTGAACGCGTCGTCCATTTTCTGAAGCTCATCCGGTCTCTTGCCCTCGAGAGCCTTGTTGAGCCGGTCTGGTTCATTCCAAATGTGCAAAGAACGATAGACCTCATCGGCACCCGACTCGGCTTGTGTCTTGCCGTCTACTTTGACATCGCCTACGCCAAGAACACTGCCACCATCCGGGCTCTTCACCTGGGTGATGTCGTTTGTCACGGCCGAGGTGTCGAGGCCGGATGGCGCATTTGGGCTGCCCATGGCGCCGGCATGTGCATCCGACGGTGCGTTCGGGTTACCCATCGTGCCGGTCGGCGCATCGGCCGGTGCGCTTGGACTACCCATCTTGCCCGCGTCTCCGGTCTTCTTGGTGTCGCTGGCGGTGGCTTCTCCGCCTTCCTTGGTCACTGCTCTCATCTTGGTGTCGCCGCCTTGCATGGCCTTGACGAACTCATCGGCCGGCACGCCCTTACCATTGGGATAACTGTGATCCGTACCGCCGGCAGGATTTTCGTAATAGACATACTTCTTGCCGTCGGGACCGGTCTCAATTCTTGTGATGTTGACGGCATGATAGCCGCTTCCCGATGCTCCTTCGGTGCCGGACATGCCGGTAAACTTCGATTCCTGTCCGAGGTGAATCCCCACATTGAGCGGCGGACCGCCATTGGCCTTCATGGCTTTGTCGAGATCGTCGACATTCTTGATGGGTTCTGTGGCTTTGTACTTGTCGCCCGGTGCCAGGTGATTGAGAATCTCCGCTTGCTGCTGCGAGTCATAGCCATTGAATTTGCCTACCGTGCCGTCCTTATGAACGACACGTTCGCCGGTGTCGCTGGACGGGCTGACACCGTCGGGGAGCGGTCTGTGCCCGGGCGGATGCGATTCATAGCGGTCGCCGTCCTTCATGCCCAGTTGAGCGGCGCCATTCTGGAAAAGCTCGCTGGTAAAGCTCCGTTGCCCGTAAGCATCGCTGCTGCCGGCTAAATGGCCCTCGGGAGTCCCCTGCGGCATTATTGTCTTGCCATCAGGCGTCGTGTACTTGCCGTCGATGGCCAGTTTGGACACCATATCGGCATAAACTTCCGGATGGTTTCTGGCCAGAGTTTGCTCCGCATTAGCCAGCGCGCAGGTCATCTTGTCACCCTGCTGGATCGACTCTGGATGGGCGATCTGGTGAGCAAGCGAAGTCACGAGCTCGCCACGTTGTTCGCCGGTGAGTCCGGTTTTGCTGTCGCCGTGCCCGATCTTATCGAGGCTTGCGTATACCTTATCGCGCTGCTCCGGAGGCAGCTTTTCTATGGCAGCCATGTCTCTGCGAAGCTGCGCTTCCTTTTCCGGGCTGATCGGCGGCTTCAGATCCTTCATCTCCTTGAGGATCTGCTCGCCCTTTTCGGATAGCTTCTCTGTTCCGTCGGCCTTGCGCTCGATCGTCTTGTCGCCTTCCTTGATCTTGTAGTCGCCGGTCTTGTCGTCGACCTCCACCCCTTTGGTTCGGTGTTCGAGCGTGCGCCCCTGACTGTCGGAAACGGACATGTCTACGACCTTGCCCTGGGCGTCTCTCTGGAACTTCGTGGTATTTCCTTCGGCTGTAGTTTCCTCGGTCACGTGGTTGCTCTTGTCGCGATGAATGACAGTGCCGTCAGACTTGATATCGAGCGAGGAGTTGTCCTTATTGGTGAAATGCAGGTCGCCGTTGGCTCCTTTCTCGACTTTGTCGTACTTCTCTACGTGGTCGCCCTTGGTTACGGTCGCAGTCCCATCGGCACTAACGTCGACCTTTGTTACATGGCCGTTGTTGTCCTTGAGCTCGTAGCCCTGCACCTTGCCATCCGTCACCCCGTGGATTTCTGCCACATGTGAGCCCGGAGGGGTGACCTTTTCTGTTGCACCTTCGAGTCCACCGGTTTTGGAAAAGTCGTAAGTGTGCACTGTACCGTCAGCATCGATCGACTTGCGCGGACGGTTCCAGTTCTTGCCGTCTGGACCAGTCGATTGGTTGATGTCGGCTTCCTTGAAGCTGCCGTCTGGGCTAAGTGTCGTGACAGTGCCCTTGGTGGCGCCATCGCTGATGGTGACCACGCCGGTCTTAGGATCTACTTTGACATCCGTGACGTAGCCGTCGCTCGCTTTGCCGCCCGGATTCTGCTGGTCTACCCAGCCCTTGTCCGTCTTTTCGTAAGTGTGCAGTCGGCCGCTGGAGTCGGGGACGGTGACCTTGTTGGGCTGTCCATCGGCTCCGTACGCGACCTTATATTCTTTTCCGTCGGGCGTTTCCAACTGCGTTACGCCGTGGCTGTCTCTGCTCACATGTACCTTGCTGCCGGGCGCGTCAGGAATGTCGGTTTCGTCACCGCGCTGAAGTTGTGAATGGAGCTTCTTATACTCCTCGGAATCTTTCCCCCAGCGTTCCTTGAAGTAGTCATCCATCCCCTTGTTGTCGTGAGTCTTTTTGAACTCTGCGTCGATGGCACGCAGGTCGTCCTGAGACTTGCCGTCCAGTTGCGAGGAAACCTTGTCGGCCTCTGTGTTCTTAGAGGAATACCAGTGCAGCGAGTCGTCGAGTCCCTTGGCGGCTTGCTGGGCGTCGGTCTGGCTCATCTGCGAATCACCGGCTTGCGCGTTGGGGTTGCCCATTTTCGCCTCAGCCGGCGCATCGGCGGTCTGCGCGTTGGGGTTGCCCATTTTCGCCTCAGCCGGCGCATCGGCGGTCTGCGCGTTGGGGTTGCCCATTTTCGCCTCAGCCGGCGCATCGGCGGTCTGCGCGTTAGGGTTGCCCATTTTCGCTTCAGCGGGTGCATCGCCCGGCTTCATATCAACCGGTGCGCGTATCCCTGTTTCCGCCACCGCTGCGGGTGGCAACTCCGGCGTCTTGGCCGCGGCGAGGTCTTTCGCCATGATTGGATCGTCTTGTGGGACTTGTTTGAAGAGCAATTTGTCCTGAAACTGGATGACCAGATTCCCGCCATCGGTAAAGGACCAGTCCACCTGGGGCAAATCCTTCGAGCTGGGAGTCTTGCCCAGCCTGCGCATCTCAGACTGCGCATCTTCCTTGTCCTTCTGCTCCTGCGGCTTTTCCTGCCCGACCCGCGCGAGATCGGCAACGCCGGACTCAGCGCGACTCTCGCTGGGCGTATCACGTACTACATCGGAAAAATTGTCGTCTTCTACCGACATCCCCCTGACCCCCAGCAGTCCCACCACATGAGCCCTGCAGCCGCAAAAATTTCCCTCAACTGCCTTTCAACCCGGCAGGACAGTTATAACTATCTTAAACGCTAGCCCGCAGACGGGGAAGTTCCTCCGCATACGGTTCCAAGGACAAGGCATGCTCGCCTGAGCGTCTACGCGATTTTGGAGCCGAGACTGCTTTCAATCAGGTGGCGTAATATTTACTGTAACCCACGGCAATTCAGGGAGCCCGAGCCTGCGCAAGAGAAAGCGACGAACCTCTCTACAGCCGAGGTCTCACGCTGCAGCATTTATTTGCTTCATGAGGTTCGTACCCAACGCCATACTAATTTTGTCAGACCTTTCAACTTCGCTGTCAGTGGCCGAAGCCCTGCTGAGCTTACCAAGCATGTAGTGCAATTCTTTCAATGTCGCAGGATCCACTGGCTTTCCGCTGGCGCTAGCACGTTGCTGAGCCTCTCTGGCGACCCGGATAATCTCAGCGTCGTACTGCGCGTCTGTCATCTGATTCGTATCATGCTTGAGCCGGGCTAATTCTAATGCCTTGGTCGGGTCTTTATGCTTCTCCTTTTCCAGGTCGGCAATATTTTCCTTTAACGGGCGCGTAGCCAAGAAAAGATCATGCGCGCTCATCTGATGATTTGAGTCTTTGCCCCACTGATTTACCATGTTGACATCTTTGACGTCGCCGTTCTTGTCAACGGTAACGTCAGTGATTGTGACAAAGTGCGCGCCACCGGAACCGCCAGCGGTGGCACCATGGGAATCACTCCAGAATGGCTCATTGCCCGCATCGACCCGGATAACAACTGGAAGCTTGTGTTCATCATGCAGTTTTTTAAGCTCAGTCTTTAGATCTTGTTCGGTATTGACCGTTGTTCCATTCGTGTTCAACGAGCCTTGATCAGAAACATTCCTGCTGTTGTTGATGACTACCTCCGTTTCGGGGGGCTTTGCTCCAGTAATTTGGTTAGTAATGTCTGTTATCTTTCTATCGTCGAGCTCGGGGGCGCTCAGGTAAAAGCCTCTTGAGTCCTTTATCGGCTCATGTGGTGTTTTGGAATAGTCGATAAGACGCTCACCGGTATCGCCCGGTGGTATCGGCGGTCTACCCTGGGGACTGCCGGGTGGTCCCTGCTCGTAATGGATGGCGCCTTTAGAAAAACCGTTACCTTGACTGTCCTTGACCTGCTGATTGAAATCGTCAGTCAGGTTTGTTTCAGTCGCCCAAGCTATATTGACCGCAGTTACTTGAAAAATTTGGGTCGCATAGCTGCGGTCAGTGTCCTTGGGTTGGCCGTCCAACGATGAAGTGGGCGGATTTCCTTGGAGCTTGAGGCTATCGAGATCAACCTTGATGAACATGGGGGGATCACCGTGAGTCATGTATCTCCCCGTGACTGCTACCTGGGCAATCATATCAGCGGCTGCGGAGGGATTCTTCGCGAAGAGCCGGCTCTCCGCCGCCGTGACCTGGCAACACCCGGCCTCGCCTTGATTAATGCTAGTTGGATCCGCCGCATGGTGGAGGACTTGCTCAGCTACCTTGATACGGTCAGACTCCTTCGTCGGCCAGTCACCCTTAGGCTCGAGGATCTTCTCGACGGCTATGAGAGTCTTCTCCACCTCCTGGTCGCTGAGCGGAGGATCTTGATGTTTAGCTCTTTCTTTGAAGGCGTCTATGTCCTTTTGCACCGCTGGATCTTTCTTTGCAATCTCATCGAGCACGTGATGATCTTTTGCTTCTAGCCGAGTCGCCAGCGTCATTTCCAGCTGCAGTCGCGCCAGATCTGAGCCCGGCGTGCCCGGCATGAAGTCGGCACTCTGGACCATAGTTGACAGGTTCAGACTGGTTAAGTCCCCGCCAGCAGCGGCGTTGAGCTTGCTCATCTCAGCGCCGTCTGAGCCAGCTCCGGCTCCGGCGGTGGCTTTAACAGAGTCTGGGTGCTTGGCAACATCCACTGCTGTTGCGCCACCAGCGTCTGGTTTCTGGTGCTCCTTAAATGCTTTCTGAAGGTCATTGTCGGTCTCTTTGTTCACCGCATCAAAAATGGCCGTTGCTCTAGCGGTGGGAATTCCCTTGACTATTGTCAACAGCTCTTCATACTGAAGCTTCTTGTAGTTAGGATCATCAAGACCGCCAGAGGCCTTTTGTTGTTTGTAGTTCTCTATACACAGCTTGGTTAGCTGTTCGTCAAAATCTTTATCGCTTAGTTGTCCACCATCATGTTTGAGGCGCAAAAGCTCCAATTCCTTGGGCTTGTCCGTATGATTCTTGACGCCCGCATCGTCCTGCAGATCTTTTATATTCATACCGGCTGGGCGCATAGCCATGTACAGCTCATGGACGTTAGTTTCGTGATTTGCCTCGTTAGCCCATTGATTTTGAATCTTGGCCTTGCCGGTAGCAGGGTCGTAGTCGGTGATAGTGATAACGTGTCCACCGCCAGAGCCACCAGCTGCGCCACCACCAGAATCAGTAAAGAATGGCTCATTACTTGTGTCGACGTAAACTACCATCGGAAGCTTGCCTTCAGTCTTTGCCTCGGCAAGCGCGTATTGCAAGGCCTTCTCGCTGTACACTTTCGCCACGCCGTCAGCCCCCGTTTTATCTGCCTTGGCATCTTTTTCTAGCTGGTCTAGCTTAGCCTTGAGGTCCTTAAAGTCGTCAGGGTGAATGGCACCAGCAGCCTGCAAGCCGTCTACAGACTTGCGTGCCTTATTGATAGCTTCCGGATCATTCAAGTCGATCGGCTTGCCGTCTCCCAAACCGAAGGTCTTCAGTCGCTGTCCCAGGTCTGCTGCCTCCATGTCAGCAACAAAGGGACGGCCAATAGCAATGATTCCGTCGAGCTTCCCGCCGCTAATTTCCTGGCTTATCTGCTTGCCCATCTGCGCGGTCTCTTCGATGGTCATTGCAGGATCCTTGATCACTCTGCCGTCATCGTTACGGAGCTGATCGTCTGGTGGCTTTTTGGAGTGATCGATTACCCGCCAACCATTGTCGTCTGGGGGAGAGCCAGCCTTGGGCGGCCCCGTATATTCATAATGGAGCTGTCCTGGTGGGGTGGTCTTAGCATTCTCCAATTGATAGTGAATGTTCACCGCGGTCGTCTGGAATAGCTGACTCGAGTAATCGCGATGGCCATCCTTGGTTGGATGCTCATTTGATTGTTGGTCCTTCTCAAAGCTCCTCTTGTCCAGTTCCACTGTCACTGGTGGCGTGCCGTGGCTTGCATATTTGCCGGTTGTAGCCATGTCAGCCATCATGCGCGTGGCTTCAGCGGGATCCATGGTATAAGTTCTGCTTTCCAGGACCGCCACATTGCATGTCCCGTGGTTTCCCTGTTTGACCGTAGTGGTGTCAGCAGCGTGCTGCATGGTTTGCTCTGCCAGAAGTATGCGGTCCTTCTCGTTTAGTGGTGCATTGGCATTGTTCTCCAGCATTTTCTCGATGTTCTGGAAGCTCTTTTCGACTTGCTCGTGAGCCTTTTTCTCCGCTGCCTTTTCTGCGTCGTCCGGCTTCATGCCCTGTGCTTCGAACTCTTTGACGTACTGCTGTTGCAGCTTGGCTGAGCGCGCTTCGAATTTATCCATGTTGTCTTCGAAGTCTTTTCTTTCTTGCTCGGATATTTTGCCTGCCTTAGCCAATTCCTCTACCCTGTCGTGCAATTTGGTGTAATCGCCCTTAACGTCAGGATCCTCCTTCAGTTTTTGCAGCGCCTGCTTTTCGGCCTGTTCTTGTTGTTCTGGCGTTTTTTCCTGAGCTGTTTCTAGGGGTTTGTCCGCTGGTTTGTCCGGTGGTTTGTCGGCAGGTTTGTCGCCTTTCAGCCGGTGACCGAGTGCAGACCCTAGTTCGTAAGCGGAGTCGAATGGATGCCGGATGCTCAGATCAGCCCTGGCCGCGTCAGAGTGCAAACTTGCGCCTGCATCTTTTGCCAGTCCGCTCGGGCCATCAGCCGGCATCCCCATGCTTCCTTCGTGACCCTTGCCGGTATCCCCTCCCTTGCCTTCGTACCCTTTCACGTAAGCACCTTTTTCGGCCTTCGTCATAGCGTCGGTGAAGTCTTTAATCGGCACCCCTGCGCCATTTGGATAGCTATGGTCTGTACCACCAGCCGTGTTTTCGTAGTAAACCTTTCCGTTTTCAATTTTGGTGATAATCACTGCATGATTACCGGCAAGGGTGCCAGCCTCCCCACCCATACCGGTCTTGGCCTTATCGCCTTCGAGGCTGATGCCCACCTTCATTGGCGGTCCATTCTGGTCGAAAGCGGCCTGCAGATCCGCGGGCGTCTTGATTGACTTCTCTCCGTAGTGTTCGCCCGGGAACAGCTCTTTGTAGGCCTGTAGCTGCTCTTCTTTGGTCAGCCCTGTGAATGTCTCAGGGGGGGCACTTGGATTTTTGGGATCGAACTCGCGCTCTCCGAAATCTGTGGCCGGCGTTACATCCTTGGGGCGGGGCTGGATGTCTGGTGAATCCAGGGGCAGGGACTTATAGGATTTCGGGTACACCGCGAGCTGTATGGCTGCGTCCTGAAAGAGCTCGCTGGAATAGCTGCGCTTACCATAAACGTCACTCTTCGGGTCGAGTCTTCCTTCGTGGTTTTCGGCTGTGACGGTTTTCGGCGGAGGACCGGGAAACTCGTACTTGCCTTCGGTCGCCAGCTTAGACACCATATCCGCGTAGCGCCCCGGATGGGTTTTGGCCATGATAATTTCCATATTGGCCGCAGCACACGATTCATGAGCGCCTTGCTGAATTGACTCCGGATGCGCAATCTGGTGGGCAAGGGAGCAAGTGAGCTCGAGTGCCTGCTGGTCGTCGAGCTTGAACTTGCCGTCGGGGTCGTGTGCGGCAATCTTGTCCAGACTCTTGTAGATTGCTTCGCGCTGTTCCTTGGGAAGCTTGTCAATGTCGGCGAGGTCCTGTCTGAGCTGGTGGGCCTGCTCCGGAGGTATATACCTGAACCTTTCAATGAGCTTCTCGGTCTCTGTCTCCATGCGCTGGCCGTGGACAAGGGTGTGCTCAGTGCCATCGGCCTTTCGCTCGAGCTTGTGGTCCTTATCGAGAGCAACGGTGTATGTTCCATCCTTGTCGTTAATCTCGATGCCTTTGTTTTGCTTGTCGATGACGTGGCCCTGACTATCGGTAATCGTCACCTCGGTCACGCTGGTGCCGGAGCGCTTGAAACTGGTCTTTTCGCCCTCGGAGTCGGTTATCTCGGTGACATGGCCGGACCTGTCTCGATGGATAGAGGTGCCGTCCGTCTTGACCTCGAGCGTGGAGCCGTCCTTGGCAGTGAGGGTCAGATCACCGTTGGGTTGTTGCTCGACCTTAGCGTACACTGCAGGAGTCTGGTCGCCAGTGCTGACGAATACGCCACCATCAGGGTCAACATCGACTTTCGTCACGTGACCCTGATCGTCCTTGATTTCGTATCCCGTGAACCTGTGCGCGCTGGCATCGTTGACCTTGTCTTGGGTAAAAGTCTTGACCTCACTGATATGCGAGCCGGGCTTGGTGACAACCTCTGTCACTGTCTCAGATAATTTCAGGATGTCTTCATGCCTGTAGATGTGGACAGTCCCGTCACTTTCAATCTCAGAATACTTGCGGCTGACCTCGCTGCCCCACTGCTTGAAGCTACCGTCAGGACTGATTGTTATGTGCATTTTGTCGCCAGCAACTTTGCTGACTGCCTCATCCCCCGTGGCAATTACAAGGTTGCCTTTATCATCTACCGTAAGTCCGGCCAGGGAATTTTTGGGATTGGCCTTATCGACCCAGTTATTTTTGTCGCCTTTCTCATAAGTCACTGGCTTGCCATAGCTATCCGGCATCGTCAGCGAAGTGGGCTCGCCCTTGTCGTCGTAGCCGATTTTGTAGATTCCTCCATCAGGCAGCTCGTATCCAGTCACACGCTCCTTGCCAGCAATAGTAGTTTTTGTGACCTCAGGCTTTTCGAGAACGGTGACGGCGCCGGAGTCCCTCGAGCGGTCGCCGACGGCTCCCTCCTCGAGTCCGCGCTGCGTGCTGGAATCTTGAAGGCCACGCGGCTCTCCGATGTCTAGCTGAGTGGTAGGCGGTTTGTCCAGAAGATCGGCGGATGACGCTGCGTCTTTGTTGTTCTCAGCCCAGAGCTTCTTGACCGCGTCGAGTTCCTCGGGCGTGAGGTTCTTCAGGGTCGCGTATGCGTCCTTTACCTTCTGCTCGTCGACCTTGTCCGTGTGAGCTTCAGATCTTGACTCCTCGTATTCACGCGCTCTTATGCCGTCGCCTAAATCTTCCCCGGGAAGGTGCTCCCAGGGAAGGAGCCCTTCGTCATGCTCCCAGGGAAGGAGGGCTTCGTCCCCTGCCGCCTGGTTCAGACCCGCTTCAGAACCTCCAGCCTTCGATCCTTCGCTGGGACTCTTGGCTATATCCTCCGCCGATTTGGTTGCGTCCTCAATTACGGCGTAGGGATTGCTCCAGACCCTGACAAAATCGTCTACTATTCTGTCCGCCCCCTGAGAGATGAACCGGATTTGTTTGTCGAGGAACTGCTTGATGGTTGGCGGTTTAGCGTTGGGATCCTCTTGCCCGTCTCTTGTGAAAGTAGGCTGCCTGTCTACCTTCGTAGCGTCCCCTGTGTCACGCGTGCCCTCCCGGACAGCGCTCGCCCCGCCGTCCTCCAGGATGGCTCGAGCACTGAGCCCGCTGCGCGAAGCTTTCGGTGCTCCATCTTTGCCATAACCGAGGAGCTGCTTGGCCCCGTCGTAAATCTCGATTAGAACTCGGGCAGCAGCCTCGGTGCTGGGAGACCTGGGCGAGAAATAAGAGTCCTTCAGGAACTCCTTGCGTTCCTTCTCCCTCGTGACGGCGTCTTCCTGGAGGGACTTGTGCTCATCCTTGTTCAGGATATCCGTCTTGGTTTCATGCTCGCGACGGCGATCTAGTGTCTGGTCACCCGTATCATCAAATGCCACAGACTCTCCCCCGATGAGGTGGATTCGGGATTAGTAAATTTGAGGCTGTACCAGCGCTCGAAATTCTACGGAGGGGTTTTTCGACCACTTTTTAATCTTACCCCTTAACATCGGATCTGTGCGTATTGCATAACCATGGAAAGAGCCGCCTGTCTTTATCCTCATGGTAGTCTCAGAGCAGCGTCAGATTGTCGATCAGCTAACCCATCCTAAAAACGAACCAGATGCTGGCAATCCAACCACGAATTTTTCATAAGGGGCTCATTCTCCTGTTCGTTCCGCTCCTGTTCGAGCTAATCATTGCCATAACTCTGATCTCTTTGCAGCATTACTACGGAGAGGCCGTCAAAGCAGAGGCACTTAGGAAGCAGAGCGTCTTCCACATAAACCAATTCTGGTATTACAACATGAATATGCTGACGGCCAACCTCGGCATATTCTTGGACAAGAGTTGGAGCCCCGACTGGACCACCGCAGACTCGGCACTTGCAGAATATACGCTTCTCAGTGAACAGCTTATACAAGATCCTCAGCAGCGAAAGCGGCTAGCTTACATACTTGATTGTCACAAGCGCTGCCGTGCGCTTTGCAGCGACCTGAAGCCGTCGTCAGCCGCCGGGATAGGCGAAATCTTTGCCTTGAGGAGCAATCTGAAAACTTGCAAGCAGTTGTTAGCAGCAAATCTCGAGGCAGGAAACCTAGTACGCTCGTTTAGAGACTATGAGCTCGATCACAGCGCAAGAGCTGCTGAGAAAATACGCCTCATCGCAGGCCTCATTCAAATCGTACTGGCGGGAGCAATTTTGGGCAGCGCAGTTATCGCCTACCTCCTGTTTCGTTATTTCATGCGAGGCATCCACAGAGGTGTCCAGGCACTGACCCTGAACATTCAACGATTCAAGACCGGGCAAGCACTATCTCCTGCCATCGAAGGCACCGATGAATTGGCGCTTTTGGACGCCCGGTTCCACGAGATGACCGGCAAGGTCGCTACAGCGCAGAGGATGAAGCAAGCATTTGTCACCACTATATCTCGTGAGCTGAGAACCCCTATAAGCTGTACCAGGGAGTATCTCACACATTTGTCTGGAGGCTCAGTCGGAGTCTTGTCGGAGCAAGGGCGGGCTCATGCGCAAAAGATAGTAAAGACTCTGGACAGACTAATCGGGCTAATGAATGACTTACTGGCGCTGCAGGCGCCGGGGCTAAGCCGTATGGAGATCCAGCCACGCAAATGCTCCCTGAATGAAGTGATACAAGCGTCAATCGACTCGGTCTCCACGTACGCAGACCAGAACGGCATTCATCTCGAGGGACCGGATACGCAGATACCGCTATATGCAGACCCAGACCGGATCGTACAGGTGCTTGTGAACTTGTTGTCCAACGCGATCAAGTTTTCGCCCGGAGACTCCTCTGTGGTCGTTAGCGCCACTGCCGTAGACGATGAGGTGGAGGTCAGAGTCAAGGACAAAGGCAGAGGGGTTCCAGCGCACCTGCGCGAGGCGGTCTTCGAGCGATTCAGGCAGGTGGCTTCCAGCGACGCCACGGACAAAGGCGGCACTGGCTTAGGACTACCCATATGCAAAGAAATTGTCGAGCTGCATGGGGGCAAGATCGGCGTGGAATCCGAGGAAGGCCAGGGAAGCACATTCTGGTTCCGCCTACCTCTCTCACCCGCAGCTGCGCCAAAAGCAGCTGCCACTTCGGCCAGCTTGCCTGTTCCGCTGCCGAGACGCAAGACATTGCGGATCGCGCCGAGAACAATTTATGAGAAGGGCTTGATTCTAATATCCATTCCACTTTTGGTGGAATTAGCATTCGGAATCACGATGTTTTCTGTGCAGCGTTTCTATGAGGAAAAACTCGCCAAGGAACGAGCCGCGGTGGAGATCATGTTTCATGCCAACGAGATGTGGATCAATTGCATCGAATTGATGATGATGAAGGCGTACTTCAATCTTTTTGGCGGTCCCAAACTACCGTTTGAGGAAAGGATAACCCGGATAATCGACGAAAACAGAATCCTCAAGAAGCTCGTCGTTGGTGACTCGCAGCGAAAGACGCTCGACAAGACATGGTCGGTCACGAACCAGATAGTTGAGTTGAGCGACCGCCTTCGTCCTGTGGCATCGCAAGGCCAATCAACAGCCGGGAAGATGCAGATTCTGATGTCCAATCTCGATCTCTTCCACCAAGCCAAGATCCCAATTGATGAACTCGCTACACAAAATAAAGCTTTTTACTCGCCTGAGTTCGCTCTGTTCCTTCGTAGCGATCCAGCGGCTAATGTGGCAAAGTCCACTTCTTTCGTCGACAGGATGGTGCTTGAATCGTTTGCCGCCAGCACTCTTGTGGCTGTGTTGCTGTTCGTTTACTTTATCCGGAGCATCGACAAAGGGGTGAAGGCATTAATAGAGAACACGGAGCGATTTAAGCAGGGCGAAGCGCTTACGTCTCCTCTCAAGGGAGCCGATGAGCTAGCCCAAGTGGACGCAGCCTTTCATGCAATGACCGATGAGATTACTGCCGCAGAGAGAACAAAGCAAGCTGTAGTAGCGATGATCTCCCATGATTTGAGATCGCCGCTGACCTCAGTGTCTGGCTATTTTTCCTTGTTGACCTCCGGCGCTTTTGGAGATCTCTCGGCGAAAACCAGGGCCGACGCAGAGATGCGCGAAGGTGATGTCAAGCGCTTAATTCGTCTGATCACCGACCTCCTCGACCTCGACAAAATCGAGGCTGGCAAATTGGCCCTTGAGCCCCGGGTGCTTTCAGTTGAGCAGGTGATGGAAAGGGCGATCGGAAAAGTGATTTCTTCTGCCGACAACAGTGGAGTAATCATCAGAGCGGGGGAAACCGGCGCGGAGATTTATGCAGATCCCGATCGGATCGTGCAAGCACTGGCCAACCTGCTGTCGAATGCGGTCAAAATGTCGCCACGGAACTCACGCGTCGATGTGAGCGTTGTCCAAGATGACGGCGGCGTGGAGGTTAGAGTGACCAGTTCAGGTGCGAGCATATCAGCTAGTCAGCTAGGCATGCTATTTGATCGATATCAACACAGGGAGGCCGGACTGAGCCTGGAGCTGCCGCTAAGCATGGAGATGATCAAACTCCACGGCGGTGCGATGGGAGCAACTTCAGAACAGCCACAGGGATGCACATTCTGGTTTCGACTGCCGGCGGCTGAGCCCAGCAACCAGGCGCCGTGAAGATCTTCAGAACCACGAGCTTGAATTGGTTCTTATGTAGTTGCTGCCAGCCTGCTCATGGACACGGTCAGGTTTCTCCCGCTTGGGATGTCACAAAGGAGCCGTCCGCGTGGAAAGTTTGGACAGACTTGTCGTCGTTAGTGATAACGATGTCCCCGCTATTCTGATCAACATCTATGCTCTTAACAGTGTTCAGCGTGTGGCCCTGGTTGTCCGTTTGTGTCCAGCGCCCACTAGCATCTTTAGTCCAGGTGGTGCTCTTTCCTTTGATCTCTATTGGATGGCCGTCGGCATCATTCTTTATATCGACGGAGGCCTTTCCGCCAGGTTGGGTAATTTCGGTAATCTTCCCTTGAGCATCTCGATCAATGATCGAGTCATCAGGGCGAGTTGTACTGCTGGAGCCATCCGCATGGAACCTCTGGAGTGACCTGTCGTTATTCGTGATCGTGATGTCCCCGGAATTCTGATCAACGTCTATGCTCTTAGCAGTGCTTAGCGTGTGGCCTTCATTGTCAGTGTGCGTCCAACCCCCACTAGCATCTTTAGTCCAGGTGGTGCTCTTTCCTTTGATCTCTATGGGATGTCCGTCGGCATCATTCTTTATATCGACGGAAGCCTTTCCGCCAGGTTGGGTAATTTCGGTAATCTTCCCTTGAGCATCTCGATCAATAATCGAGTGATCAGGGCGAGTTGTACTGCTGGAGCCATCCGCATGGTAGGTATGGATGTTTTTGTTGTTATTTGCAATCGTGATGTCTCCGCTATTCTTATCAACGTCTATGTACTGGGCAGTGGCTAGAGCGTGGCCTTCATTGTCGGTCTGTGTCCAACCTCCAGTAGCATCTTTAGTCCAGGTGGAGCGCTTGCCTTTGATCTCGATTGGATGTCCGTCGGCATCATTCTTTATATGGACGGAGGCCTTTCCACCGGGTTGGGTGATTTCGGTAATGTTCCCCTGAGCATCGCGATCGATTACGACCTTGTCTGGACGAGTAGTCTCCATGGAGCCATCGCCCGTCTCGTGCGTCCTTGATGACACGTCTGCTGGCAAATGTCCTTCCCCCGGCTCAACATGCGGGAATTTGCCCGTGTCAGCCATATGCTTGGCTCTTGCTAGATAAGCATCTATTTCATCAGGGTGTAGCCCTGTCTTGGCTAATTCTGCACGTCCGGCGGGATTATCGTACTTGTCGACGAACCTCGCCATCTTTTGTCGGAGCTCGGGGCTGAGCGGTTTATCTGATAAGCCTTCAGCCAGCTGCCTGGTGACTCCAACTTCTCCCGGCATGGTAACTTCCGGGACTTTGTTTGTTTTGAAGGCAAAGTCCATGTCGATGTTTTCGACTTTGATCTTGCCGTCGGCACCCCTGACCAATCGGAAGTTGTTGTCGCGGAAATCTACATCGCCCAGGAGCGCGCGTTCGACCATGGCGGTCTCAATCGCTTTCTTGATCTCTGGGTCCTCCTTCATGAGTCTTTGTATGGCTTCTGGACTGGTATCTCCGTAACGCTCTTTGGCCAGTTGTTCCAGCCCCGACCGAAAGTCCTGCCCAACAGATTCCTGCGCCCATCCCTTCGTCTTCTGCACCAGGTGTCCACCATCGCTATAGCTGAGCGACCCCTTTTCCAGACCAAACTGTTGTTCTAGGTGCCTCAATCCGTCATCGTTGAGCCTGCCATCGGGACCAATGAACTTCTTCATGGCTGGATCGAACTCCATTGCCGCTGCCGCGCCCTTAACTTCATTGGGGGCAGGCAATTTGACTTCTCGTTCGATCGTCGCCGGGAAGCCATTATCGAGGTCCATCATCTGGTTGAGCTTGTAGGCGGCCTTGTCATTGCGCATTCTCTGCAGTGAATCACCGGCCTCATCTGCATGGAAAATGACCTTCTTGGTCGTACCATCCGCCTGGCGCACTTCCACTTCGAAGGCTCTATGCTGGCTACCGCCCTTGTCCAGCTCCCTGGCCTTGTCAGGATTAATCTCAGCGTCTCGGATACGGACCTGCGCTGCATCTGGTCGATCAGGACTGACTAATTGACCAGATTTGGACAAGTCTTGTGGCACCCGGCCTTCGTCGCCTAGTCCGGGTAATGTTCGCCGGTCAGCCTCACCACCGAGTCTTAGATCCCTTCGAGATGCAGGTGAAACGGCGCTGTCAGAGAGACCTCTTTCTCGGGCCTCGATACCAGCGCGGGTGCCCGTTATCCAGGCTTCTTGCTCGTCAGGACTAAGTATGTACTTCTTGTACAAATCTCTCATCTCGGCATCTTTCGCTTCAAACCTGAGCTTGAGTTGCTCGTCGAGCTTACTTAATGCCTCGTGGGGATCCAATGTGCCATTCTTGCGCGCTTCAATCAGGGCTTGTATGTCCGCGGGCGGTTTTTCCTTTCCAAACAACTTCTTGGAAAGCGTCCCATCATCGTGTGCAAGCTGGTCGATGTATTGCTGCGCGCGATCTGTACCGCCCATTGCCAGCTCGTGTCGAGCATTCACGGCTGCGTTTATGTCCTCTTGGATGGATGCACGTAATTCGCCTGGAATTTGGAATTTGTTCTTCGGATCAAGCAATTCCTGTGCTCTGGCTATGTCAGCGGCGCTCAGCTCTGTAGATTTCGGTGGGTTGAGGTGAGACCTGTTCTCGACGGCACGGAGCACCTCGTCCAGGTGTTCTTCCGACAGATGTCGTCCGGTTTTCATTTCATAATCAAGTATGATTCCGTTCTTGTCTGCGGCAGAGAGCGGCAGTTTAAATTGGCCGTCGTGTACGAGATAGCGAATCACAAGGCTGTCTTGTTCGGCATGGGTGAACTCGTGATATGCGGTATCTATGAGGTTGGCCAAATCGTGGTTGCCCAGTACGTCGTTTCTATTGAGCGTAATCGTACCGTCGGCGTATTGGCCATTGGTTCTGCCAGGCTGGAAGAGATCGTTTCCATAGTGGTGAGATGGCAGATCGACGAGTTCGACTTTGGTCCGTGGCAATCCATGTGCATCTGCGAATTCATCCAGCGCTTTCTGAAGGGACTCTTCGACTTTCTTAGTGGCTTCATCCAGCTCCTTCTGGGTCGCCTGATGTACTTGTAGTGCCTTCTCATACGCCTGCTTAAGTTCGCTATTAGCCGGATCAGCATCGAGCTTTTTGCGAGCTTCTATGAGATTGCGGAAGTCGCTATCGGCCTTTGCCAGAAGTTCTGAGTGGTTTCCTAACTCTGGACTTGATTTCGAAAACTTTTCTACGAAATCCCTGACAGCCTCTTGCTGGAATACCTCGCTCCGCTGTGCGCGCCGGACCATGTCAGCTCGGGCCTCCGGAGGAATGTTGGCATAGTCAAACGATGGGTGTTCGAGCACCGCCTTGGGCAAGGTGATGGAGTCAGTATGGACATAGATCTCAGCATGCGGATCTTCAACAAGCACCTGGCGACCTGTGCGGTCTTCGCGCAGCTCAAACACAGTGCCATCTTTTTCGTAATAATTACTTTCCCCTACTCTGTGGTAGCTCTTCAGCTCCTCGGCAGTGACCGGTTTTCCTGAGCCGTCCGGGTGCGGGGCGTCGGCCGGTCGGATAACTACTTCGTCGGCCTTCGCTCCGGGTATTCGAGGATCATCCATGGATCCTTTTGCCAATACTTTTTGATCTTTTCCACCAATATGAACGTTCTCACCGGGCTCCATTCGTCCGACGGGAGTCGTCGTACGCACCGTGTCTGGTGGACGGTCTGCTCCGTGATCTTGCGTACGATCGCTGGATCCGTGTGGATCTTCAGAACGTACTGTCCCGCCCTTGTCACGGGGAGTGGTTGCCTTCTTGTCAATGGGTTCGGTTATTTCCAGGCTGCCGTCCGGCTTCTGAGTAATTTTCGCGTTATGGCCAAGGTCCCGCTCAAGCTCGTTTATTGCTTCAGGAGGAAGCTTATCGCCCGGTTTGACCTTGAAGTGCTCAGCTATTCCCTCCCAGCCTTTACTTCCTACCTTCATAACGCCGGTGATTACCAGGGCACCAGCTGCTCCCGATCCAGCTCCCAGCGCTATGCTCTCGCCGATCATCTTCATGTTTTCGGCGAAACTCTTACTTCCATCCCACCTGGTGCCGGCCTCAATTCCACTCGAAAGCCCTCCCCCCGTCGCGCCGGCACCGACGTTGAGAGCGCTCTCGCGAGCCAGATTCTTCAGCCAGCTTTCTGTCTCCTTCTCGAAGCTGTTCTTCAGGTTCTTCTCGAGCTGCTGTGTCAGCTCTTTCACCGCCTGTTCTCTAGCCTCACCTGTCAGCTTATCGGAGACCGCCTTCTCAGCCAGTGCTCTGATTGCTTTCTCGTCGATCTCCTTGGCGCCATGCGCCAGAGCATTGCGCATGATGTCTTTGGTACCGTCTTCCAGCACCGTCTTACCGCCATCCTTGAGCAGTGTCTTGACACCCTGCTCACCTAGCTCCTTGATGGTCAGTTCGGTTGCATCAATCGCCGCTGCTTCGCCTACCTTGAATATCGCCGCAATTTCTCCAGGTCCTATAAGATTAGTTACGGCTGATAGCGAGCCGGTGAGGGCGTCCAACGCAATCGCTGAACCGCTCGAGTCATAATCACCACCCTCAATTAGCGCCTTGCCACCAACCTTCATTCCCGCTCCTGCTAGCGCCAATGTAACCACCAGCGGCGCATCCACCCCTGCTGAGGCTATCATGCTGCCTATTGCAACTACAGCTATCGCTGTATCTACGGTGTAATCAGCCGCTGCTGACTTCGATTCCTTGAAGTTCTCCAGTGCCTCCGCAAACTTCTTTTCGATCTCCTTTTGCTTTTCCGGCGGCAACTCCTTGAACTGCCTGTGGGCCTCCGCTATCTCCTTCGAGTACTGTTGCATCGCGTCATCGAGCACCACTCCGGTGCCACCGGCGCCCACCCCATCCAACAACTTGCTCCCAAAACCATCTCGGCTCTTATCGTATTGATCATGTGCGTCGGCATATGCTTCGGTATCACTACCGTACTTCCGGAACTTGCTTTGGTATTGATCGAAATCGTTGCCCAGCTTGTCTCTAAGTGCTGAATCCAAATCACCGCCATATTTCTGGGCATAAGCAGAACGCATTCGATCAAAATCTTTCTCGGTAAGATTCGGGTCACTTAGTATCGCCTTGATGTCGTCCGAACCGCCTACGTGATTTAGCTTGGCCCGTATCGAATCCTCGGGCTCCATCTTCCCTTGCCTGAGCGCATTCAGCGCTACCTGCCGGTCGTCGTCACTCAAATATCCCAGGACCTTATCCTGGTAGGCTTTGTCGTTCAGAATCTTCTCTTTCTCAGCTTGTGCTGCCGGTGACTTATCCCCAGCCAGAGTCACCATATCGTTAAAGGATCCTTGCTTATCGTTTGACAAAAGTCCCTTGTTGAGTTCCATCCGCATATCTGCGGGCAAACTTCCCTCGTCTATCAACTTCTTGGCGTACTTTTCGTAGTCACCGTCTCCCATCGCTTTACGCGCAGAATTCTCAAACTCAGCTTTAAATTGCTTATCTTCTTCTGTCTTGGGGTTCTTAAGGCGTTCGCGCAGCGCTGGATCTTTGTTAAGCTCCTCTTCCATGTCCCTCACGGCATTGGCTGAGTGAGAGCCAAATGCGGTATCGAGGGCGGCCGTGCTTTGTTTACTGTCATTGAAGGCGTAATCGTACACTCCGATTGCTGTCCCAGGTAGTCCTTGCCCTGCGACTTGTCCTGCAAGAGCCATTTTCTTTTGGTCATCAAACTCTTGAGCCCTCAGATCCATTTTCACGACGAGATCAGTTTTGGGCTCTCCTTGAGGGGCATCTGGATGCGCCGGATCGTAGATCTTCTTCAACAAATGCTGCGCTGCATCGTGTGCCGGGCCATCTCCCAGCTTATCTTTCAACAATTTGTCTACTTTGTCTCGATAGCCGTCAGTATTGTTCCTGTATTTGTCTTGCTCCTCCTTCGTCATGTGCGTAATGCCTTCGACCATCGACTTGCGGTCGTTTTGGTACCAGTGAGTGTTATCCTGCAACTTGTCTAAGAGAGGACGTTCACCGACATTCCTCGAGTCGTCAAAGCTTTTGGCGTCCATTTTGGCATCGAACTGCTTCATTATCTGGTCGACTTCGGCCTGGTTCCCCCGGATTTCTTTCATGGACTCCAGTGCTTTCCTGAGACCATCATGTTCTTTCTGATACTGGTCAAGATTATTTCTCTTTTCTTCCTCAGACTTAGGCTCACTACCATCGGCATTTTTTCCTTCCTTCAGGTTATGCAGCCTCTGCCACTCCTCCTTTGGCATGCCTTCAATATCTTTTGCCATATCGCCAGCACTATCGTTGTAGAGATAGCCGTGATGCGCCAGGACCTTCGCTACCAGAGAGCCATCCTTGTGCTCGGCCATATCCTCCCATTTCTTTAGTTTCAAGAGGTCAGCCGGCGCCGAATCAACTATTGCTTTATGAATATCTCGGTAAGTCTGAAGGTCTTTCTTGTCTTGGTCAGGCAGCTTGGACTCGTCTACTCCCTTGGCGGCTAACTCTTTTCCATGCACGTACGACTTGCGCTCCTCATCGCTCATGTTGCTTAAGGCTTGTTCGATCGCTTTGTCGTTATTGGAGACCACTCCTGCGTTTTCGCGAATCTTCGTGGCTGTACTTAATTGACCTTCTTTTGCATAGTCCATCGCACGATGCAGTTTCGCATCCGTCACCTCACCCGTACCTGGCAGATCGACCACATGTATGGGGTTGTACGTGATTACGTTGTACCAGTGTCCTCCGAAGGCGTCCTTCAACCTCTTCTCGCCGTCATGCTCCGTGAAATATTTCCGAGCCTCAGGCGAGGCGTTTGCCATTGCCTCCTCGAACAAGTTCACATCCTTCTTCTTGAGAGCGAGGTCTGCTAACTTCATCGTGTCCTTGAACTCTGGATCGGGCTTTCCATCGGGCAGCTGATCTCTCTTATCATGGCCCTTCAGATAGATCTCGCATGCATCCTTCGTCGCCTGCGAAACCTTATCGTCCTTGAGGATCTTGTCCTTGAGCTCAGGGTGCTCCGTCAACATCTTGTCGATTGCTTTCGAATTCATTATCGACAAAGTGTCGCGGATGTTCTTCTCGCACTCCTCCTTGCTCCTGCCGGAGATCTCGTGCTCCTCCTTCAAATCAGCAAAAATTGTCTTTGCGTTGAAGTCTGCTGTGTCATCGGCTTTGTGGTGCAACAAGTTGTCGAACTTCTCTTTGTCAGAGCCATCCAAAAACTTATACTGCTCGTCGAGGCTAACTTTATATCTCTCTTTATAAACGTCCAGAAGCACTTGGCGCTGGTCATCATTAAGATCCTTTAGGAGGTTGAAAACCTTATCTCTGTCAGTGTGTGTGAAGACGTGGGCATCAGCACCACTTTCCTTGCGCAGGTCCTCTGCTAGCTTGACCATAGCGTTGCGGTCAACAGGAGCTTTCAGCTGGGTGGTGGTGCCATCGGCGTTGGTTCTTACAATGCTATGGTCATATGAGCTTGTGACCTCGCTTGAACCGTCAGTCTTCTTGAGTGTAACAGTGCCACCAGCATCAGTATATTTGTACGTCCCGTCCTGCTGTACTTCTATGGCTCCTTTCCACGGCCTTCCATCATCGCTCGTCCAGTTAGTACCGTCTGTTGAGCTCCACGCTACTACTTTGCCGTCTTTGTCCGCCGGCTCCGTAACTTTGGTCACCTTTCCGTCGGCACCGTACTCGAACTTGCGCTCTTTCTGATCTGGATAAACGATCTTTTCAATATGACCATTATTCCATTCCAAGGTCGTTTCTTTGCTTTCAGGCGGCGGCGAGATAATCTTCTCAAGGTGGCCGTCCTTCCCTTCTACGGTTGTGACTCCGTCCTTGTGCAGCGATACCTTCTTTCCGTCGAGGCGGTCGGTGTCGACTCCTTCATTATCTGAGTAGACGCAACTGCCGTCGTTGGCGAGGGAGACAGTACCACTCCACTGCTCATTCTTGTCGTTAACCCATGTTTTGCCACCATCCGTGGTTTTATAGTGTCCAGCAGCATCCGTGAATTCGACGATCGCGGGCTTGCCGTCCGGACCAGGACCCCAGACAAACTCGTGACTGGCACCATTGGCATCTTTGGTCTTGGTGACGTGCCCATCTTTATCAGTAGTTACCTCGGAGCCGTTGTGGTTGCGGGTGACATTGACATTGCCACTGAGATCGCTGGATTGATATTTGCCATCGGATGTAACGTTGACGGTGCCTTCCCATGTTTCACCCTTTTCATTTTTCCAGTGCTTACCGTCAGTGGTCTTCCAGGTACCGCTTGGTTCCGTAACTTCGTTGACCTTGCCGTTCGGCCCATACTTGAATTCATAAGTTACGTCGGTGGTGGTAACCATCCTGGCGACGTGGCCATGTTCATCAAGCCGCAACCCGAACGCCTCCTCCCCTGTCTCGGTGTCAACGGTTGTTACCGATCCGTCGGGATTCTTCTGTTCTCTGTATGATGTCTTTGGTTCATCAACCCGCACCCCGAACGCCTCCTGCCCGGTCTCGCTGTCAACGGTTGTTACCGATCCGTCGGGATTCGTGCGTTCTGTATATGACGATGTCTTTGGTACATCATCCCGCACCCC
>Ga0066388_100000071_pt1 | contig 31024 bp, 28 predicted proteins | sample PanSoiMetaGPlot6_FD_64539 | JGI IMG/M metagenome (GOLD analysis project Ga0066388, IMG submission 64539) | Tropical forest soil microbial communities from Panama analyzed to predict greenhouse gas emissions - Panama Soil - Plot 6 (Hybrid Assembly) | ecosystem: Environmental > Terrestrial >...
CACGTCCGAGAACGCCTCGGTCACGACCAGCCGGTTCGTGCTCGGCGGCTGGGGGGTCGGCGTGGCGGCCGCGGGCTATCCGATCGAGCCGCTCGGGGGAACGACGCTCGACTACGGGCTCGCCGGGGACGGCGGGTCCGTTTCCGCCTACCACTACGTCGAGGACGTTCGCTCCGTCGCGATCGGGATCAGCGCCGCCGAGCTGATCGCGAGCGGCGCACGCGCGCTCGGCGGGACCCTCCCCTCGATCGACCGCTTCGGCGATGTCTCCCTCGGGCAGACCTGGAAGCGCGTGACCGCGAGCGAGGCCGGCGGCAATCCCGGGGATCCGACGCTCACCGGCGGCAGCACCACGCAGCGGGACGCCGGATTTCTCGCGCGCATCACGCCGTACGACGCGATCGGCTTTCCGGGACTCCTTCCCGGCCTCGAATCATTCGTGCGCGGCCGGATCGACGTGAGCTACGGCGCGGCCGCGCTCAACGACGCCGGGAACCGGATGAACTACGACGATGGCGCCTCCTACGCCATCCAGGAGACGCGCGCCAAAGGAGCCGCCGTCCACGCCGCATTTGCGCTCCCGAAGAACATCGAGGACTCCTGGCGCGAGCGGGGACGCGGCTGGCTCTACCCGCTCGTGAATCCCGTGCTCGCGTTGGGCGCGACCTGGGAGCGGACCCGCTTCTTCCTCGACGGCGCAGAGGACGGCGCCGAGGTCCGCCGCAGCGGATGGGAAGTCACCGCCGCGCACCTCTTCTCCTACCGCGAGGGGCGCATCGAGGATCCGGACGGGCGCATGGGAGGACGGACGAGAGGGTGGGGCATCGGCGTGCATCTCGGAGAGCTCGCGTACGTCGCGTACGACCACGCATCCATGCCGCGCTCGATCGGCGTGGGACCGGACGTGCTCCGGAACGGATTCACGGTGTCCGTGAACCCCGCGAGGATCCTGCGGCGCTGAAGATCCACCCGGGGTGGTCCGATAATCCCTTGGACCACTGAGACTCCACTCGGACCCGGGGATTCGCGGTGCCTCCCATCCAGGAGCTCGTTCGCCTCATCTTCGCGGAGAGCTTTGCGTTCATCGTGAGCTGGGCGATGACGTATCTGTTCGCGGACCGGCTGCGGCGCGGACACTGGATCTTTTCCCTCCTCGTGCTCGGCTCGATCCAGATCGCCGCGTTCAGTCTGGTGACGCCGACCTCCGGCCCACATCCCGAGCTCGTCTGGTGGATCCCGGTTCCGATCGCCGTTCTCGGGACCATTGCGCTGACGGAGCACTGGAACGCCCTCGGACAGGCATCGATCGCGTCCACATTCCTGCTCAGCGCCTTTTTCCTCGTCTACATCGTCGAGATCACTGTCTTCGCGCACCTTGGACCGCTGAGTCTTCTGCTCGCGCTCGTCCTGCTCGCCTTGCAGGCATTCGCCCTTCTACTCCTCTGCACGGGCAGCTACGAGATTCTCGACGTGCTGTGCCGGATCCGGTGGGAGCACATCGCCGAGCCGAAGCCTGTGTTGGGTCCGTGCCCGCGGGTCTCCCTCCACGTTCCCGCCTACAACGAGCCCCCGGACATGGTGATCGAAACCCTGGATGCCCTCGCCAGGCTCGACTACCCCACCTATGAAGTCATCGTCATCGACGACAACACCTCCGACCCGTCTCTCTGGCGGCCGGTGGAAGCGCATTGCGCCAAGCTCGGCTTCAAATTCTTTCATCTGGAAAACTGGCCGGGGTTCAAGTCGGGCGCCCTGAACTATGCGCTGACCCAGACCGATCCCGAGGCCGAGATCGTCGGGGTCGTCGATTCGGATTACGTCGTCAAACCCGGATATCTTCGGGATTGCGTCGGATTCTTCCACGACTCCGACGTGGCGTTCGTGCAGACTCCTCAGGATTATCGCGACGTGCAGCCGGACGACCCGTACGCGACGGCGTGCTACCACGCCTATCTCTACTTCTTCCGGATCTCCATGGCCTCGCGCAACGAGCACAATGGAATCATCTTCGCGGGAACCATGGGGCTCATCCGGAAGGAAGTCCTTCAGCAACTGGGTGGGTGGGACGAGTGGTGCATCACGGAGGACGCCGAGCTTTCGCTGCGCATTCTCGACCGCGGCCTGCGGGGGATCTACGTGGCGCGCTCGTACGGTCACGGCCTGATGCCGCTGAATTTCGAGGGACTGAAGAAGCAGCGCTTCCGTTGGGCCTTCGGCGGGATGCAGATCCTTCGCCGCCACGGAGGCTCGCTCCTGCCGTGGGCGCGGGTCCGCGGCAGGGGTCACCGCTTGACGCCCGCCCAGCAGTGGGACTACCTCATGGGAGGGCTCCAGTGGCTGAACGACCCGGTGACGTTCGGGTTCACCCTGCTCCTCCTCCTCGGGGCCGGATCGCTGCTCGTCGCGCACTCCCTATTCATCCAGCCGCTCGCCCCCGCCGTGCTCTACGTGCCGTTCCTCTTCATCTTCATGGGTGTGAGCCGCTTCCTGTGGGCGCTCCGGGTCCGGGTGGGATGCACCCTGGGTCAGGCCGCGGCAGCATTCATCGTGCTCCTCGGCCTCACCTGGGTCGTAACCCTCGCTTGCGTGCTCGGCTGGGTCAAGAAGCAGGGGGTCTTCCTCCGAACTCCGAAGAAGCGCACGCTCGTCGATCCGTGGCACACGATCCGGATCGTGCGTCACGAGACAGTGCTCTTTCTCCTGTGCGCGGCCGCGGCGATCGCCTTGGCCGTGCGGATTCCGAATTCCCCGCACATCCTGCTCATGACGGGACTCCTTTTCTGGCAATGCCTCATCTACCTCTCGGCTCCGCTCACGAGCTATTGGGGCCATCGCAGCGAGCTGCGCTCACTCCATCCCGGGTACGCCGCGTCCTCGCGCACGTCGGGGCTGCGCTTCTCCTCCATGATCTCGGACCGCCGTGTGACCTGGGGAATCGCCGGGGGCGCGCTCGCGATCGTCCTGATGTTCTTTGTCTCGGTCCGGCTGGCGCCGGAGCAGGAACAGGCATTCCGGACGAATCCACGCCATACCCCACTCGTCCCCGAGGCAGTCATGTCGGCCCCCGCGGAGGCCCAGGTCAAGGCCGCGCTCTTCCTGGAAAAGGAGGCGGCGCTCCAGGGAAGCGCCGCGGACGCGCTCGCGCTTTGGGATCCCCGCGGGGTCGTGCGCGACGCGGCCTATACTCCCGCCGACAGCAGCGACGACCGGGTGTGGAGCGGGCTCGAGGGGATCCGCGAACGCTACGTCGAGGAGTTCGCCCGGCACCGCTACCTCACCCTCTCCCACGCGGACGCGTCGGTGTTCATCGAAGGAGACAGCGCGGTGGTCGTGAACGACCTGCACGCCGATCTCATGACGCCGTCCGGGAGGCAGGAGGTCCATCTCTCTCATGGAGACCGCTGGGTGCTTCGTCGTACCCAGGCCGGGTGGCGTATCGTGGGACTGACCGTGAATCGAGCGCCCCGATGACGCGAACCCTCAGGATCGCCGCCCTGCTCCTTTTCGCCGCGCTCGCCTCGCGCGCCGCGCTCGCCGCAGGCACGACGTACGAAGGACTCGTCGGCTGGGAGGCGGACGGCTTTCAGCAGGGCTATGCGTACTTGGCCGCGGGTGCGCTCGTGCCCGCGGCGCCTCACCTCGCGTTGCCCGTTCGTCTCCAGGGGAGCTACCTCTACTACAACTTCATCGAAGCGGCGGATACGACCGACGTGCGCTCGCCGGGCGCCACCGGCATGGCGGGCGTTCGCTTCCACTCCGATCGGGGAAGTCTCACGCTACTCGGTGGAGGCGAAGTGCGTTGGGAGCGGCGCGTCGCGGACACACTGGGCTCGGTCTCGGTTCGGCGGACGGTCCACGGAGCGGTGCTCCAGGGAGAAGGGGATCTCGGTTTGACCGATCGGTGGCATGCGCTCGGGCTTGCGAATTATGGCGGCGCGACGCAGTACGTCTTCGCGCGCGGGTCCTTGCGGTATCAGTGCACGAACCTCGACTGGAAGGGCCCGACCACGTGGTTCGTCGGATTGGAAGCGACGAGGCAGGGAAACGACGAAAGCGATGCATGGGGAGCCGGGACCTTTCTCGAGTGCGCGCTCGTTCGTAGCCGGCTGTCGCTCTCCGCGCGCGGCGGCTACAAGGAAGTCTGGTCCCCCGACAGCGCGCACCGAAAGAGTGTCTCCTTCGGCGCCGGACTGTATCGGCGATTCTGACGGGCGATTCAGGGAATGCGAAGGGTGAGGCCGGGCTCGAGGTGGTCCGGGTCGTGTACGAGATCCCGGTTCACGTCGTAAATGCGCTCCCACTTGGCGGGGTCGCCGAACACCCGCTTGGCGATCTTCGCCAAGGTGTCTCCTTCGCGGACCGTGTATGTGTCGGCCGGTTCCGTACCCGGCGTGTACGAAGTCGGCTGGCTCCCCGTTGAAATGTTGGGAACGTGCTCCGGCTGCCTGACCTGGCTTGGAGGTTGTCGGTTCGTGCGCATGGCGTTCCACTCCTGTCTCTTGGCGGACGCGCGGCAGGACACCGCGCGTCTGCTCTGGAGAGCAGCAAGGAGCGGGCCTACTTCAATCCTGCGATGACGTAGAGCTCGCCGAGGAGCTGGGGGTAGCTGAAGACGAACGTGCGCTCGTCGGGGGTGACGCGGATCTGCGTGATGCCGTCCACGCCGGTTGGATCGATGGGAGCGATCTCGCGAGAGAGCTTGCGGTCCCCGGTGGTGATGTCGGTGAGATGGATCTTCGCCGGAATCTTGCCCCGCTCGAAGGAGAAGACCGCGCTCCCGTCGCGACTCCAGCCGAACACCCGCTCGTTCGAAGGAATGGCGGCGAGCGGCTTCGCAGGGCTCCCGTCCAGCGGGAAGAATCGATAGCCGTGATCCGGACCCCGCGAAACCGCGCCCGTACCGTCGGGCGTGATCAAGAGATCGAACACGGTCATTCCCTCTTCGCTGAACGCGCGGGCTTCGCCGGTCTCGATATCCAGCTCGTAGAGGCGAAGCCCTCCGCCTCCTTCATTGGCACCCAAGCAAATCCTTCGTCCGTCGGGGAACCACGCCGCTTGATGGGGATGCAGCTTCCCGCTCGGAACGATCTTGGTCTCTCCGGCACCCGTCGGCAGCAGGAGGATCTTCGGGGGAGTACCCGAGTCGAGGAACGTGAGCGCCCAGCGTCCGTCGGGGGAGAGCCGCGGATTCAAGCCGTCCCCCAGCTTCACCGCCGGCGAGCCGTCCACGTCCCAGAGATACACCGCGTGGAGCTCGCCGCCCGCCGTTCCGGTTTCGTCGAAGAGGATCGTGTTCCCATCGGATGAAACGTCGCGGATGACGGACCAATCGAGCCAGGTCAGATCGCGAGATCGGTCCTCGACGGAGTCGAAGCTCTGCATCCGCATGCGCTCGTTTCCGTGGATGACCAGCACGTGTCCCTGCCGCGAGATGTCCTGCAGCGTGAGATTGCCGGCCGTTTGGAAGACGAGACGCAGCGTGCCGTCGAGGTTCACCGCGTAGAGCGTGCGCGTCGCCTCGGAACGGAACGCCGTGAACCAGACCTCCTTACCGTCGGGAGACCAGGCGAGGCCCTGCGTGCTCTGCCATCCGGAAGAGAGGATGCGGACGTTCCCCTCCAGATCGGCCACGGCCACCGAGCCCGCGTCGTTCCCACGATACGGATGATCGAGGAACGCGATCTTGGTTCCGTCCGGGGACACGCGCATGCTCCCCTGCCACCCCGGACTCTGGTAGACGACCTTTCCGATCGGAAATTCGACGCGGGTCATTCCTTCGACGGCCCGCACGATCGCGAACTGGCGCCCCGGGCCCCAGTCCGCTTCGTGCACGTCCCCCTGCACCTGCCGGGGAGCGCCTCCCCCGAGCGGCATCCGCGCGAGCATTCCCGACCGCGTGAAGCCCCCGCGGTTCTCCCGCTTGAGTGAGACCGCCATCTCTCCGGTCGGAGCGATGGCGAGGATCTCGGTGTCCGGAAATCCAAGGGCGCGGGACTCGGGATTGCCTGCGTGCGCCCAGTAGAGCTCGACAGGACGCCCCTCCCATGCCGCACCGTAGTACACCGCCTGGCCGTCGGGGGCGAATCGGGCCGAGTACACGGTCCCTTCGCGATAGGTCACGCGGCGGAGCGACGCGGCCAGCGGGGATCCGCCTCCTTCGCCGACGCTCGGCGTGGCGGTCGCGGCCGCGGAGGCGCGCACGGCGCCGGCTCGGTCGGTCAGGAGCGACAGCACGAACGCCATCTCCCGCGCCGATTCGAATCGGTCGTCCGCGCGCTTCTCGAGCGCGCGCCGTAGCACCTTGCCGATCCCGGGGATCGATTCCTCGATCGTCGAGGGAAGCTCGGGCGGATCGGAGTGGAGGATCGCCGTCATACGGTCCATCGGCGTCTCTCCTTCGAACGCGCGCTTGCCGGTCAGCATCTCGTAGAGGATCGAGCCCAGCGAGAAGATGTCCGCGCGATGGTCCGTCGGCTGCTCGCGAATCTGCTCCGGGGCCATGTAGCTCGCCGTGCCCATGATCGTCCCCGTCATCGTGAGGCTCGCCTGGATCGACCCGGTCTTGTCCTGGGACGGGAGCATCGCAGAAGGGCGGAGGAGCTTCGCGAGGCCGAAATCCAGGATCTTCACGTGGCCGCCGCGAACGACGAAGAGGTTATCGGGCTTGAGATCCCGATGCGCGATCCCTTTCTGGTGGGCGGCGGTCAGTCCGTTCGCGACCTGGATCGCGTAGTCGATCGCCTTGCGCGGCGGGATCGGCCCGTTGTCCACGATCTCCCGGAGGTCCTGTCCTTCGAGGAGCTCGGTGACGATGTACGGAAGGCCACCCTCCTCTCCGGTGCCCACGTCGTAGATCGCGACGATGTTGGGATGACTGATCTGTCCCGTGGCCCGCGCTTCGTGCTCGAAGCGGCGGAGCCGGTCGGGATCGCCGGCGAAGATATCGGGGACCACCTTCACCGCGACGTCGCGGTTCAAACGGCTGTCGCGCGCGCGGTAGACCTCTCCCATGCCGCCCGAACCGATGAGCGATTGGATCTCGTAGGGCCCGAGGCGCGTGCCGGGCGGGATCGTGGAGCGCATGGTGCCGGTCATCGAGGGGTCAAGTATCGCGCATTGGACGACCTAAGTCAATGAAAGCCTTGGGAATGGCGGGTGTCGTCCAGAAACGAAGACGTGTTGGAATCGTCCCCTCTGCGATACCATACGCGCTTCGTTCGAGAGGAGAGGGGATGAAGCAGGCCACGAAATCATCGCGCGCAGGGCGCGAGCGAAAACCGGGAGGACGCGCGGGGGGCCGCGGCATCTCTCCGCTCGTCTGGCTCGTCGCCATCCTCGCGGTCACGTTCGTCGTCTACCTCCCGTGCCTGGGGAACGGGTGGCTCAACTGGGACGACAACGCCTATGTGACCGAGAATTCACTCCTCGTCCATCCGAGCGCGGATTCGCTCCTCACGACCCAGGTGGCGGGCAACCACCATCCCCTCACGATCGCGTCGCTCCTCCTCAACTACAAGATCTCGGGGCTCGATCCACAGTCGTATCACTGGCTGAATCTCCTCCTCCACCTCGCGAACACAGCCCTCGTCTTCTTCTTCGTGCGCGCGCTCGCGGGGAGACCGCGGCTCTGGGTCGCCGTGGCCACGAGCCTCTTCTTCGGTGTCCATCCCACCCACGTCGAGTCCGTCGCGTGGGTGTCGGAGCGCAAGGACGTCCTCTACGCTTTCTTCTACCTCATCGCGCTCGTGCTGTACCTCCGCTATCTGGACGCGAAGAAAGCGCTCTGGCTGGGTCTCGCCTGGGTCGCGTTCGTCCTTTCCTGCGCATCCAAACCGGCCGCCGTGGTGCTCCCGGTCACGCTCTTCCTCGTCGACGGGTTCCGCCGGCGACCGCTCACGCCGCGCGCCACGCTCGAGAAGGTCCCGTTCTTCCTCGTGTCGCTCGCGGTCGGCTTGTGGACGCTCGAGGCGCAGCACTCGGTGGGCGCGGTCGCGGGGCTCAGCGTCTGGAGTCCGATGAAACGCGTCCTTTTCGCGTCGTACGGCACGGTGCTCTATTTCGTGAAGCTCTTCCTGCCCTTCCGCCTCTCGGCGGTCTATCCGCTCCCCGCGCTCGCGACGCGAGCCTACCCGTGGCCCTTCTACGCGGCGCCCTTCCTGGTGGCGGCGATTCTGGCGGGGATGTGGCTCCTGCGCCGGCAGCGCTGGGTGGTGTTCGGGATCGCGTTCTTCTTCGTGAACATCGTGCTCGTGCTGCAGCTCGTCACCGTGGGCGCGGCGCTCATCGCGGACCGCTACACGTACGTGCCCTACATCGGCCTCTTCTTCGCGCTCGCGTGGTGGCTGGACGAGCCGCGCAGCGCGCTGCGCGGCCCGATCGCCGCTCTCCTCGCGATCCTGCTTCCGATCTGCCTCGTCCAGACCTGGAATCGGTGCGCGGTCTGGCACGACCCCGAAACTTTCTGGAACGACACGATCGCGAAGTACCCGCACAAGATCGTCGACGCGTACTACAACCGCGCGAACTACTACCACAAGAAGGGGCGTGTCGAGGAGGCGCTCCGCGACTACCGCGAATCGATCGTGCTCAATCCCGGGGTCGTCCGCGCCTGGTACAACAAGGGGATCCTGCTCGCCGAAACGGGGCAGAACGACTCCGCCCTCGTCGCCTTCGACCAGGTGCTGAAGATCGATCCGAAACAGATCGACGCCCTGAACAATCGCGGCGCGATGCAGTTTCGCGCGGGAAATTTCCCGGCGGCCGCCGCGGACTTCGAGCGCGTGATCGGGATCAACCCGCGCTACCGCGACAGCTACGCGAATCTCGCGCTGGCGTATCTCAGGATGCGGGAGTTCGCGAAGGCGATCGACATCGCGAACCGAGGGCTCCTGCTCGATCCGAACAACACGGAGTTCTACCTGAGCCGGAGCGAGGCTTGGTTCGGGTTACACGAGAACGCCAAGGCGCTCGCAGACGTGCGCGCGGCGGAAAAGCTCGAGGCGAAGGTCAATCCAGACTACGTGCGGCGATTGGGGAGTGGAGGGGGCTAGGGCACCCGCACCATCTTCACGTCCGACTTCGCGATCGGCTCCGAACCGCGCAGCGCCACGACCTGGTAGAACACGCCCGCGCCGTGAAGGAGACCGTGCGGCAGCGAGGCGGACTCGAGGGTAAGCGTCGGGGTTGCCACGTAGAGCGGAGGGACGATCTCCGCGCGATCGCTCGCATAGAAAGCCACGGCGTAACGGTCCGCTCCCGCGAACGGCTCCCACGTCAGGAGAACCCGATCCGGACCCGCCTTCGGCGCGTGCAGGGTCACCGCTCCGTCCCGCCGATGCGGTCCCGGCACCCGCGCGGCGTCGTGGCGCACGCTCCACATCACGAGCCAGAGCCAGACGATTCCGAGCACGATGCCGATCCCAAAGAGGGCGTACACCGGCCCGAGGCGCGCGCCCCACCAGACTCTCTTTCGCGAAGGAAGCGGGTCGTGCATGGAACCCGCGCTAGTCGAGCCTCACCATCCGCCCGCCCTGCGGCGCGTTTCCGTCCGCTTGCAAGCGCCAGAAGTAGACGCCGGCCGGAGCGCGATGTCCCGCCACATCCGTGCCGTCCCAGTCCGCGGATTGCGGCCCCTCGGGTCTCCAGGCGAGCGACATCCGCTTGACGAGGGTTCCTCCCGCGGTGAAGACCTCGATCTCGGTCTTGCCGGAATGGGCCAGCGAGAAATGGATCGAGGTTCCCGCCCGGAACGGATTCGGAGTGTTGGAAGGATGGTAGGGCGGGGCGGGCTGCGTCGCCACGACGGCGGTCGTGGTACCGAGCCAGCCGATGTCGGCGAACGCGTACTGGGTGAGGTCGACGCTCGAGGTCAGGTCCGAATTGATGAACGGCTCCATGAGCAGATTCGGGGTCGCCGGCGTATCCCAGTGCGAGACCGACGAGCCCTGCTCCAGCGGATTCGGAGCGTAGATTCTCACCCGTCCCTGCAGGTCGGTGCCCGCGAGGCGGGAAGTATCGACCCCGATCGAAGCCATCACGGTGACCCCCAGCGCGAGCGTGTTCTTGATCGCGGTCGCGTCGTTCTGCGTGATGCTCACCACGGGGATCGTGATCGACGGATCGCTGCCCGACATGCCCGGGGGAGCCCCCGTGGTGTTGTTTCCGATGATGACCGCGATCGCCCCCGCCGCCTGGGCGGCCGCCGCTTTGAAGACGAAGGTGCACGTGCCGCGGTCGATCAACGCGATCTTACCCGCGAGCTGGGAGCCGTTCACGATCGGCTCGCACGCGTCGCTCGTGGTCCCGACGCCGTCGTTCACGAGCACTACCTGACCGTGGAGCGCCGGATTCGGAGGCGCGGAGCCGAACGTCGCGGTGCCGAAGTCCTTCTCTCCCGCGATCGACGCGGGAGCGTCGATCCGGACGACCGTCGCCGGTCCCAGGAAGAGCGACGCGTACTGCGTCACGTTCGGCCCGCCCCAGACCAGGTTTCCGCTGTTGATGGCGGAGGCTTTGCGATCGTTGTTGGTGAGCTGGTCCCACGGGGCGTTCTTCGTCCGATCGAACAGATTCCGGCCGTAGATGTCGGGCCGATTGTTCAACCACGCGCCGGTCGAGATGGTGGCGAAGGTCTGGAAGCCCAAGCCGTGTCCGATCTCGTGGAGGACGACCGCGAGCAGGTCGACGTTGGTCCCCTCGTTGTGATCGTATCCGTAGTACCAGCCGGCAGTCCCGAGGCAGGTGCTGTTGTCGACGTCGGAGTTGAAGCGCGCGTTGATGTCGCTCGTGGTCGCGTCCAGGTCCGCGCCGTCGAGCTTGTTCGCGAGCGCGCTCGAATACCAGGTGTTGGCGAGGAGCGCGCCGGGGAAATCGGAGAACGCCCCCAGCGCCCCCGCGCTCCCGAGCACGCCGCTCACGGAGTCGCACGGCGTGAGCGGATCGAACCGGGCGTCGACGTTGATGGTCACGTCATCCGGAAGGATGGCACCCCAGATGTTTCCCGCGGCGATGAATACGTTGAGCCTCTGCTGTCCGCGGGTCGTTCCGGGATTGCCGCCGACCGGCGACACGGGCGTGGGATCGTTGAAGCCTTCCCCGGCGCCGTCGAGGTTGATGAGATTGAATGTCCCGGCGTTCGCCGGATGGGACGGAGCCAGGAAGAGAATCGCGAGGAGGAACGCGGTCGCAGCGACCGCGGCTAGAAGCCGCGAGGGGAGGGACATGACTATTTCTCCTCCCACTTCGTCTCAGGCTTGGCCGGCTGCGCGGACAGCATCTTCCGAGCGATCTCGGGATCGGGCGCGCACTCCGTCACGATATGCCCGCTCGCGTCGCGTCTCGCCACCGAGTAGACCTGATAGCGCCCCTGCAGCCGTACCATCTCCCCTCCGTGCGGGAGACGAACCACGGGAAGCGGTCCGAGCGGGGCCAGGAGCGCGTCCTGCGCCTGGGCGGCGGCCGCCGCGGCCCTCTTCTGAGCCTCGGAGGGGGTCGTGGGCAGGTGCGACTCGGGATCGATGGCAATGAAGAAGCCCGGCGCCCAAATCGCCGCGTCGGTCCAGTCGTGGCCCAGACCCGCCATTCCCGCGGCACAGGGGTCGGCGGGACGAGGGGGCTCGGGAACGGGGCCTGCCCAAGCGAGGCCCGCGGCCGAGATTCCCAAGGCGATGGCTGCGGCGGAGATAAGGAAACTATGGCGTGGGCGGGGGCGCAACGGGCGGCACGTCATCCTGAACATCCTCCTCGCGAGGCGGCGCTCCGATCGCCCCATGACGAGGACGGGGACTGGGAAGGTCCGAGGCGATTTTGGCGCGAGCGAGCTTCGATTGTACTGCGTTTCGGCCCGAAAGACGGCCTCCTTTCGACGCCTCATTGATCGGCAGGATTCGGGCGCGGGATAGCCCGAAAACGAACGTATAATGTACGGCTCTGGAAGCACCACGATGACCCTGAGAAAAGGAGTCGAGCCATGCCAGCACGACGAGCCGAAGCGGAGTGGCGCGGTGGTTTGAAGGACGGAGGCGGAAAGGTGAAGCTCGGCAGCGGCGCCTTCGAAGGTCCGTACACCTTCCGCGATCGCTTCGAGAACGGAGCCGGGACGAACCCCGAAGAGCTGATCGCCGCGGCCCACGCGGGCTGTTTCTCGATGGCGTTGTCCGCCGACCTCACGGCGGCGGGACATCCGCCGGATCGCATCCACACCGATGCCACCGTTCACATCGAGAAGATCGGGGAAGGATTTTCGATCACGAAGATCGAGCTGGTCACCGAGGCCTCGGTCCCGGGCATCGACGCGGCCGAATTCCAGCGCCGCGCCGAGGGGGCGAAGGCCAACTGCCCGGTGTCGAAGGCGCTGGGGGCGGTCGGGAACGTGACCTTGCAGGCGAAGCTTGTGGGGGCGGGCGCGGCGGTTTAGTCGCGTATCGGATCCCACGGCAGGTAGGGCGGATCGACGGGTACGTCGACCCGCCCTTTCGCTTCACCGCGCCAGCACGATCTTCCTCGTCTGCGACCGGTTCTCCCACTCGAGCCGCGCGAAGTAGAGACCCGATCGCGCCGGCGTGCCTCGGTCGTCCTTGCCATCCCACCACGCGGAGCTCCACCCGGAAGACGTGACGCCGTCCACGAGGGTTCTCGTTCTCCGTCCGAGCGCGTCGTAGATCACGAGGCGGACGGGGCGGCTCTCGGTCAAGAACATCGAAAGCTGCACTCCGGAGGCGAACGGGTTCGGACGGCCGGGCGCGATCCAATTCACGCGCGGGGCTGCATCGTCCGTTGCAGTGACCCAGACTTCATTCGTGTAGGACCATTCCGAGCCGACCAGGATCGCGAGACGATACGCGTAGGTTTGGCCGGCGATCACGGTCCGGTCTTCGTAGGAGAGCGGAGCGTCCGATCCGGAAGAGAGCCGGCCGATCGTTGTCCAACCCGTGTCCATCGCGCGCCGCTCCACGGCAATCGCGTTCGCGGTGGGATCGGGAGCGTTCCACGTGAGCAGCACCACGCTGCCGCCTTGAGCTGCGGCGACGAGCCAGGTCGCGGCCGCCGTGGACGCGCAGGCGGTGCACCAGTGAAAGTCCCACGTGTCGTTGAGACGTTGTCCGCTGGCCAACTCCCCGAAGATGACCATCCTCGCTCCAGCATCGTCGTAGATCGCGGTCGTGAACCTCGCACCCGGAGTGATTCCGGTGGGCGCGGCCAACGTCCACGCTTCGCCTGAGAGATCGAGCGCCCACACGCTGTCCGCGGCGGGGGCGAACACGAGCGCACGCTGGCGAACCGCGTCGAAAGCCATCGCGTAGGCTCCCGCGGGCGGAGGTGTTCCCAAAGGCGAAAGCTTCGTCCATGTGGGAGTCGGCGCGGCGGCGAGATGAAGCGACCAAACGTCGTTGGTCACGATGCCGATCGTAGGTGAGCCTCCGAAGAGGATCATCGCGTCGTTCGCGGGCTCATAGGTGGCCCGGTGACTATCGAGCGTACCTGGGCCCCCGACCGTCGCGAGCAGCTGCCATTCGATGGTGCCCGCCAACGTAAGCGACCACAGGTCATCGTAGACATTGACTCCGTCGAAGCCCCCGTAGACCAGCATCCGATCGCGCACGGGGTCGTAGATCGCCGAGTGCGCGCCGCGGTCATGGATGGTCCCGCCCCCAGGTGTCATCGGGACCCATTGAGGAGTGCCCGCCAGAGACAGCGCCCACACGTCGCCCGCGTAGTGATCCGGGGAATCGTCGCTACCTCCGAAGATGATCATCCGGTCTCGCACCGGGTCGTAGATTGCGCTGTGCACGCTGCGACCTGCGGGCGGACCCCCGATCGGGCTCAGTTGGGTCCACACCGGATCTCCGTCCAGGGACAAGACCCACGTGTCGTTCAAGCGTGTTGTTCCGTTGAAACCGCCGAAGAGGACCATGCGGTGACGAGGCGGGTCGTAGATCGTACTCGCCCCCGCACGGGCTGGCGGAGGTCCTCCCGAAGGACTGAGCTGCGTCCACCAGGAGCTGTCGGCCGATGCGGCGAGCATGGGCGCGCCGTGAGCCTGTGCGATCAGCGAGACCTGAGCCGTTAAGAAAAGGAGGGCCAAAGAGAGACGGGTGGGGGACCCCGGGCATCGATGCGCCATACGACCTCCCGGGTGAGCGCCGGCCGGCCGGGGGGGATGCGACGGGGGGACTGCGCGACGCAGCGTACGCCTACGGGCAGGGGCGGTCCAGCGCCATGTGTCTTCCCACCCTGGCCGGGTTGCCCTACAATGCCGCCGCCATTTCCCGGCTCTCAGGCCAGGCCCTCGCCAGGAGGTGAAGATGGTCACCATTCCTCAGCTCTGGCTCCCGATTCTCCTCTCCGCGGTCATCGTGTTCTTCGCAAGCTGGTTCATCCACATGTTGCTTCCGCTTCATCGCAAGGACTTTGCGCCCGTGCCATCCGAGTCGGAGGCGCAGGAAGCACTGCGCAAGTTCCAGATCCCGCCAGGGGATTACATGATGCCGTACTGCGAGAATCCCCAGCATATGAAGAATCCCGAGATGATGGAAAAATTCAAGAGAGGCCCCGTGCTCGTGATGACCGTGGTCAAGAGCGGCGCGATGAACATGGGCGGGCGCCTGCTCCAATGGTTCATCTATCTCATCGTGGTCAGCGTTTTCGCGGCCTACATCGCGAGCCGCGCCGTGCCGGCGGGCGCGCCGTACTTGCAGGTATTCCGCTTCGCCGGCGCCACCGCGTTCATCGCGTACTCGCTCGGCTTGTGGCAGGACTCGATCTGGTACAAGCGGAAGTGGAGCACGACGATTCAGAACACGATCGACGGGTTGGTTTATGGGATGTTGACCGCGGGGGTGTTCGGGTGGCTGTGGCCAAGATAGGGGCGTGACTCCGCTCCTCACGACCCTCGCCCTCCTCGCCTTCGCCTCGAACTCGATCCTCTGCCGGCTCGCGCTCGCGCCGCGCGAGATCGACGCGGGCTCCTTCACCCTCGTCCGGCTGGTTTCGGGAGCCGTGGCGCTGCTCGCGATCCGGGCAGCCGCGCGCTACCGCTGGGCGCCCGCAGCGCTCCGTCCCACGGTCGTGCGCGGGTTCGTCCCGGCGGATGGCTCGAAAGCGAACCCGCTGCGATCCTGGATTCCCGGATTCCTCCTCTTCCTCTACGCCGCGCCCTTTTCCTTCGCCTACGTCAGCATCGGCGCCGGCACCGGCGCGCTCATCCTCTTCGCGTGCGTTCAAACCACAATGCTGATCGGCGCGATTCGATCCGGCGAGCGGTTCAACCCCCTCGAAGCCATCGGACTCACGGTCGCGCTCGGCGGGCTGATCTATCTCGTCTCCCCCGGGCTCTCCGCGCCATCGCCGCTCGGCTCCATCTTGATGGCGATCGCGGGTGTGTCGTGGGGGCTCTATTCCCTGCGCGGTCGCGGATCATCCGACCCGATCGGGGATACGACGCGAAACTTCGTCCGCGCGGTTCCGTTCGCGGTCCTCGCGGGGCTGGCCACGCTCCATGCCGCGCACCTCTCCATCCGGGGGACGCTCCTGGCCACCGCGTCCGGCACACTCGCCTCCGGCGTGGGCTACTCCATCTGGTACACGGCGCTCCGCGGGCTCACCTCGATCCGCGCCGCGATCGTGCAGCTCCTCGTTCCGGTGCTGGCCGCGGCCGGGGGAGTCCTCCTCCTGTCCGAGCCGCTCACGCTGCGTCTCGTCCTCTCGGCGGTTCTCATCCTGGGCGGCGTCGGGATCGTGCTTGCAGGAAGGACTTCACTGAGATGATGCTTGGCCGATAGAAGGGATATCCAGGAACGTGTCGCAAAGGAGGGTCTCATGTCGCGGTGGCTGATCCCGACCCTTGTCTTCCTGCTCGCGATCGCTAGCTGTTCGCAGCCTCAGCAGAAGCAGCCGCCCGCGGGACGGCCCGGCACGCGCGCCTTGAGCGGCGACACGAAGACGGACGTGCGGTCCTTCTTCGACGATTACACGACCGCGTTGAACAAGTCGGACTCGACCGACGTGCTCTCCATGTACGAGCAGGGGGCGGACGTCACGCTCGCCGGCAAGGGTCGCGTGCTCTACGGGCGTGACGCGATTCGAACGAGCTCCGAGGAGACGATCTTCAACGGGGATCAGCTCACCTTCGCGGTCGATTCACTCCTCGTCACGCCGCTCGGACCCGCGCATGCCTTCGCGCTCGTGACGTACAAGGTCGAGTCTCCCGACGAGGATCTGCCCGCGTTCCATACCGTCGCGAGCTACGTGCTGGAAAAGGTTCAGTCCGGGTGGCAGATCCTGCACGCCCACGTCAGCTCGGATTGGGTGGTGGAGTAGGGCGCTATCGGGGCTTGCCCACGGCGTGGGCCGCGGTGGGCGCCTGATTCATCCGCGCGAAGATCTCGTCGATCTGCTCGCGCGAGGCGCGGCTCGACTGGAGCGCGAATCCGTACGCGATCTCCTTCTCCCCCTCCTCGAGGAGCGGCATCACCGTATTGGCGAACTGGGTAAGGTCGACTCCGAAGGTGTGGAGCCCCGGACCGCCCAGGTCCGTGTTCACCGCCGGAGGAACGACCTCGATCACCTCGATCCGCGTCGCCTCGAGCTGCTTGCGGAGCGTCAGGGTGTACGAGTGCATCGCCGCCTTCGTCGCGCTGTAGACCGGCACCGAAGCGAGCGGGACGAACCCGAGCCCGGACGTGACGTTGATGATCCTGGGTCGCTTCTGCTTTGCAAGGTGCGGGATCAGGAGCGATGTGAGATGGAGCGGAGCTTCGAGATTCGTGGCGATCTCATGGCGGGCGCGCTCCCAATCTGCCGCATCGTCGAGCCGGAGCCGGTTCTGGACGCCCGCGTTGTTGACGAGGACGTTCAGACCGGGCAGCTCGCTCGCGGCCCATTCGGCCAGGAGCACGCGGTCGCGATCCACGGCGATGTCGCAGACCCGTGTGCGCAGTTTCGGGAACTGTTCGCGCGCCTCGTTGAGCTTCTCCTCGCGCCGGCCACAGATCGCAACCTCGCTTCCGGCCTTGAGGAAGCGCTCCGCGAAAGCGAGCCCGATGCCGGTTGCGCCTCCGGTGATGAGGATCGAATTCCCGCCCAGGTCCATGGGTCGATGTTACCACTCCCCCCTTCTGAAATGGGCTATATTGGCCCTTTGAGCGACTGTATCGTGGCACTCTGCCAGTTTCAGCCCCGCTGAAAGCCGTCTCTCTGGATAGAGGCAAGCATGGAGGTACACCCCCTTGGCATTGAGTCTTGAAGTCAGGCGACTAGACAAGCGATGGAAGAGCGGCGGAAACACTTGGCCCAAGCGACTGGACTGGATAGGCATTTCGGGGTTCCGAGGCTGGGACGGGCAGCGATTCGATCTCAAGTTCCCGATCATGGCCATCGTCGGGGAGAATGGCGCCGGGAAAAGCACTCTCATTCAAGCCGCAGCCGCCGTGTACAAGCCTACGCGCGGGAAGGGGCGCTTCGCCTCGAACTTCTTTCCTTCAACCTGCTGGGAAAAGATCGAGAAGGCGCAGATCGACTACGTTGGGCGTCAGGGCGATCAGCCGATAAGTGGATCATTAAGGAAGCCGGGAGAGCGGTGGCGAGGCAACCCGGAAAGGCCTGAGCGACCCGTCCGCTACATCGACCTTAGTCGGCTACAGCCGGTTGCCGCTCGCATCGGCTACATGAAGCTTGTGAAGAATCCAAGCCACGCGGAGAGGTCTGCGAGGCACTTCGATGCCGCCAAGCTCTCGCGCATGAGCGCGATTATGGACCGCTATTACGAGCTCGCGAAGCTCTCCCTTACGAACGTCCACGACACGCTTGAAGTGCCGGTCCTCGGATATCACGGAGCGACGTACTCCGGGTTCCATCAAGGCGCTGGCGAAACAACGCTCCTCGACCTATTGGAATCCGACTGGCCGCAGTACAGCCTAATCCTAATAGACGAGATCGAGAGCTCCCTGCACCCGAGGGCGCAAAGACGGCTCATCCGCTACATCGCCGAACGGTGTCGTGAGTTAGAAACCCAGGTCGTTCTCACTACTCACTCACCGTATGTACTGGAGGAGCTTCCCCCAGAAGCCAGGGCCTACATCATGCAAGTCGGTAATCGACGCGAAATCGTCTACGGTGTGAGTTCTGCGTTCGCCATGACCAAGATGGATGAGGTGGTCCACCCCGAGTGCGATCTCTTCGTCGAAGATGATCGCGCGCGCGATCTGCTCATGGAGATTGTCATCACATACGGAGACGCTCTCGCGAAGCGCTGCAGAATCATTCCGTACGGTTCTGCGGCAGTCGGACGCGCGCTTGGCCTGATGGTCGCCGAGCGACGTTTTCCAGACCCTTCTGTCGTCTACTTGGATGGGGATCAGGGCGAGGCGCCCGGGTGCATCGTTCTTCCAGGGGACGAATCGCCAGAGCGCGTCGTCTTCACAGGCCTTCACTCCAAAGGATGGAGACCTCTCGGCGAGCGCTTAGGCCGTAATTATCCCGAGGTAGCATCTGCCTGTCAGTCCGCGATGCTTCTCCCGGAGGAACACGATTGGGTCAAGGAAGCTGCCAACCGGTTGATCTTAAGGGCCGACATTCTGTGGAGCGTGATGTGTTCGGAGTGGGCCCGTCAGTGTATGACTTCGGAGGACGCGAAGCGAATCCTGAACCCGATAGAGGACGTCCTAGAGGGGTTTGTGCCAGTACCGATTCCGGCCGTCAGGAGACAACACCCTTTGCCGCTGCTGCCCACACTGCCGAAGCCAAAGAACAAGGCCCACCTCGCTTCCAAGGCCTCGTTGCCGCTTTTCGAGCAATCGCTCGACGCTGACGCCCACTGATCTTCTCTGTCGGAGCATCGCCCCCGGATCACGAGGACTGCCAGGGCGCTTCAAGCGCACTTCGCTGCGCTGATAGCATCGATTGGCCTGCCGGTCACGATCTGGATGCTGTATAGGCGCTGGTTTCAGGTTTCGCGGACGCGTTGGCATTCGAGCCGAGCATGTTCTGGTAACGAGGTCCTGGCTTCCCGTTGACTGGAAATCAATGGCCCACAGCACTTAAACGGTTTACTCCCTGACTCTCAGCGTGGTAGCCTGCGCATGTTAGATGAGGCAGCACAGTAGGGCGTCAGCAATCCCCCTAAGGGGCCTCCCGTCAAATGAACCGTCAAGACAAGGTCATCGTCTCAAAAAAAGGAGTATCGATGAATCCAGGAACGGTTCTGCCGGCACCTGCGACTCGCGAACGGCTACTCCAGACCTTAATTGAGACGCAAGCTTTCCGGGTTAGTCCGACTCCGAGTTTTCAACTAGCCTCGGGCGCGATGAGTTGCTTCTACATAGATTGTAAGGTCGGACTTTCGTTCGCCTCGACACGGGAGATTGTGGGCGAATTGATCTTTGCCAAGATCGACTCGCGTGTAGATGCCGTTGGCGGTCTCCTTATAGGTGCGTATCCCATTTCAATCGCGGTCTCGGATGCAGCGTACCGACGAGGGCTTGAAGAAATGCGTGTTTTCGCCGTGCGCAAAGAGCCAAAACCTCACGGCATGAGGAATCTGATTGAGGGTAGCGTTAGGGAAGGTGACAGGGTCCTCATTGTAGATGACGTAATCACGAGCGGCGGGTCCACGATCGAGGCCATCAAGAGAAGCAGAGAGGCGGGCCTGATTGTGCAACACGTTATTGCGATCATTGACCGCGAGGAACAGGACGGAAGGAGACGCATCGAAGATCAACAGGTTAGGTTCGAGGCCCTTTGCACTCTTCGTGACTTGCAGGGTGCCGCTGATGTTCAACCCTGACGTAGCTTCCGCCATTCCCACCGGGCTATCCTTCCACGGAAAATAGTAGACTCCACATCCGCCCCTTCGAAGACGCCGATGAAGAGGACGTGATCGCGCTGTGGCGCCGCTGCGGTCTCATCCGTCCCGTCAACGACCCCCGGAAGGACATTGCGAGGAAGAAGCGCGTCCAGCGCGACCTGTTCCTCGTCGCCGAGAGGGACGGCGCCATCGTGGGCGCCTTGATGGGGGGCTACGACGGGCACCGCGGCTGGGTCTACTACGTGGGATCGGATCCCGACCATCGCGGCGAGGGCATCGGCCGCGCGCTGATGGAAGCGATCGAGCTTCGGATGCGCGCGCTCGGATGTCCGAAGCTCAATCTGAGCGTGCTTCGAGTGAACCTCGACGTCATCGGATTCTACGAGAGGCTCGGCTACAAGGAAGACCCCGTCACGAGCCTCGGGAAGCGGCTGGAACGGGACGAACCATGACCGGCGAGGTGGGCGATCCCGGCCGCGCGTCGCGCGCGCTGCGCGATCAGGCCCTCCGCGTGCGAGCAGAGGAGATCGGTCTTCGACCGACCGAGGCGCGGCCGCGGGTCTGGGGCGCCCTCATGGAACTCGGCTTCGCGAATGGGGTAGCAACCCTCGCGGTCATCGCCGACGGCTCGGTGAGCCTGTACATCGATCGCGGCGGGGGAATCATCGGAGCCGGGGCTCACGCGAACGTCCGGGAGGCCGCGGAGCGGTTCCTCGACGTGGTCGAAACCCACCACGACGATTTCGAAGCCGCGGGCGACACGCCGCTTCCGAGCCAGGGGCGCGTGCGGTTCTACATCCGCACCTTCGACTCCACGCTCGCCGCCGACGCGGACGAGCAAGCCCTGGGGCAGGGACGCCACGAACTCTCACCGGTCTTTCACGCCGGTCACGCCGTCATCACGGAGCTGCGGCTCGTGACCGAGCGTCCGGAGGCGCCATGAGATCACACCGCCTGTTCCTCCTCTTGGCTTCGTTTCTCCTGTTCCCGATCCGAATCGCCTTGGCGTCCGATGCCGAGCTTCCGTACTACCTCCGCGATCGCGGGCCGGGCGTGGCCACCTCGCTCTTCGGGACCTACGTGAGCGGGAAGGAGCTCCTCGCCTATCCGTTCTACGAATACACCCGAAACGGAGACCAGGAGTACAAGCCGAGCGAGCTGGGGTTCGCCGGCGAGCACGATCAGCGCGGACGGCTCACCGAAAACGAGGGGCTGATCTTTCTCTCGTACGGCCTCTCGGACAACGTGGCGCTGGAGCTCGAGTCGGCGCTCTACTCGACGGCCACGCTGCGCAAGTCCTCCTCCGATACATCGGCTGTTCCGCAGCGTCTCAAGGAGTCGGGCTTCGGGGACACCCAGGCGGAGCTCCGCTGGCGGTGGTGGAAGGAGAACGAGAGACGGCCCGAGCTCTGGAGCTACTTCGAGGTCGTGTTTCCGTTCCAGCGCGACCGCGTCCTGATCGGAACGCAGGACTGGGAGCTGATCCAGGGCTTCGGCCTCACGAAGGGGTTCCGCTGGGGCACGGTGACCTTGCGCGGCTCGGTCGCCTACACGGCCGAAGACAAGACGACCCAGGTGGGGGAATACGCGATCGAATACCTGAAGCGATTTTCCCCGTCCTGGCGCGGCGTCGTCTCGATGGAAGGGGAGCAGGACGAGCGCGCCGTGATCGGGGAGCTGCAGTGGTTCTTCGCCCCGCACGCGTTCCTGAAGCTGAACAACGGATTCGGAATCTCGAGCAAGGCGCCCGACGTCGCGCCGGAGGTTGGGATCGTCTTCTCGCTCTGAGGGCCGTTCTACTTCTTATCCGACGTCGTGTAGTAATCGAAGACGATCTTCCCGACCTCCGCGATCGTCTGCTCCGCGGCGTTCATCGACCGCTTGAGCTCGGTCTCGTTCAGGTTGATCCCCGAGCCCTTGCTGAAGACCGTCACCACGACGTGCTCGCCGTTCGGCAGGAACATCACGCCCGCGTCGTTCACGACGACGATCGGGTTCACCATCGTGCCGGTCTTGTGCGCGAAGCGGATCCCGACCGGAAGCAAGAGCGGCAGACGCATGTTGAACTGCTGCTTGGACAGGATCCCCATCATGTCCTTCGTTCCCGCCGCGTCCGCCGCCTGCCCGGCGGCGATCTTCTCGAAGAGCTGCGACATCTCCGAGGGCGTGGAGCAGTTGTGGCATTCGCGGAGTATCAGCTGCTGATTCCGGACGATCTCCTTTTCGTGCTGGTTGAAATCGAAGCGCATCAGGTCGGCCGGAGTGAGGTCCCGGTACTCCTCGCCGCGCAGACCGAAGGACTCGAGCGTGTGCTCCCTCGTGCTCGCCTCGACGGAAGTCTTCACGAGTCCGAGCGCGCGCATGCGGGCCGTGACGTTCTCCCGCCCGACGCGCTCGAGCAGGAGGTCGGCCGCGGCGTTGTCGCTCACGCAGATCATCAATGTCGCGAGGTCGTGGATCGTCGGGTTGAGTCCGGGACGGAGGAGCGAGAGCACGCCGCTGCCGAAGTAGATTTCCGGGCGCGCCAAGGTGACCCGCTCGTCGAGCGAGATCTTCTTGTCTCCGACCTGATGGTAGAGCTCGGCCAGGATCGGCACCTTGAAGACGCTCGCCATCGGGAAGCGGTCGTCCTCGTGGATGCCGGCCGCCTCGCGGCGCTCCATGTGACGGACGGAGATTCCCCAGGTGTCCGGTGACTTGGCCACGACCGCCTGCAGGCGTTGCTCGAGCTCGGGGACGCGGCGGTACCCGCGCACGGCCGGACGCGGCGTGGTATTGGGCGCGGCGCCTGTCCCCAGCGCGAGCAGGGCGCACAACGCCGCCATGCATCGATGTCTCATCGAACGCTCCTCCCTGGAACGGTAACTCGACTCTCGCGCATCGTACCGCCGCCCTTCGCTCCGTGCTACCCTGCCCTCATGTCCGTCCAGGCCGGCGCCAGCATCGGTCCCTACAAGATCGAACGCGAGATCGGTCGCGGCGGGATGGGTGTGGTCTTCCTCGCGCACGACACACGTTTGGGACGGACGGTGGCGCTCAAGGCGCTGCCGGAAGACATGGCGTCCCATCCCGACCGACTGCAGCGCTTCGAGCGTGAAGCTCGCGTCCTCGCCTCGCTCAACCATCCGAACATCGCGGCCATCCACGGGCTCGAGGAAGCCGAAGGACGCCGGTACCTCGCGCTCGAGCACGTCGGCGGAGAGACGCTGGCCGAACGGCTGGCGCGAGGGCCGATGTCGATCCCGGAGACGATCGAGATCGGGATCCAGATCGCGGCGGCGATGGAGGCGGCGCACGACGGCGGAGTGGTGCACCGCGATCTGAAACCCGGGAACATCATGATCACCCCCGACGATCAGGTGAAGGTGCTGGACTTCGGGCTGGCGAAGGGAAAGGTGGTGACGGACGACTCGGGGCTCGCGAAATCCCCGGCCATGCTCGACTCCCCGGCGCTCTCCTCGCCCACCCTGAGCTCCCCTACGCTCCCCCACTCGCCGACGTTTCATTCACCTTCGACGATCCCCGGCGTGATTCTGGGAACGGCCGCCTATCTGTCTCCGGAGCAGGCGCGCGGGAAAGCGGTGGATCGCCGGACCGACATCTGGAGCTTCGGGTGCGTGCTGTACGAGTGCCTGACGGGGGAGCGGGCGTTCGAAGGGGAGACCGTATCCGACACGATCGCGAAGATCTTGGAGCGGGAGGTCGACTGGGGACGGCTTCCACGGGGCGTGCCGGGGAGGCTGCGGGAGCTGCTCGAGCGTTGCTTGACGAAGGATCCGAAGCGGCGGCTCAGGGACATGGGAGAGGCGAGGATCACCCTCGAGGGGATCCGAGCCGGTTCCCCGGGTGCCGAGGCGGCACGCGAGGCGATCCGTTCGGCGCCGTCACGCCGCGTTCTCGGGCTCGTGGCGGGAACCGCGCTGGTCCTCGGAGCCCTCCTGGGAATCGCGCTCTGGTCGTCCCTCCATACCCCTCCGCCGCGCCGGCCGATGCACCTCGCGATCCCCGTTCCGAAGAACCTCCTGATCACAGGGGCCGCGGTGACCGAGGACGGCACGCTGGCCGTCCTCGCGATCCTGCCGGCGGCATCCGGTGAAGCTCCCAAGCCGCGGATCTACGTTCGATCGATCGCGAAGGGAACGTTCGATCCGGTTCCCGGCACCGAGGGAGCCGCAGGGCTCTTCCTGAGTCCGGACGACCAGTGGATCGCGTTCACCTTGGCGCCATCCGGCGGACAGCCGCGGCTCTACAAGATGCCCTTGGACCTTTCCGGTCCCCCGAGCGCGATCTGCAGCTATGACCGGACGTGGAGCGGGGGCGGGGCCTGGCTGGACGATGGAAGTTTTCTCGTTTCGTCCTCCGATTGGGCACACTATGTCCGCATCGCACCCGACGGCTCCGCCACCCCGCCGCGAGCCTTTGATTTCCCCGGGTTCAACGGACGCCTGCGCATCGAAGGCAGTCTTCCAGGAAATCGGGGAGCTCTCCTGGCCGCGATCTGGTACGAGCGAAACATCTACATGCAGGGAACCGCCGTCATGGATCTCAAGTCGGGGAGGGTGAAGATGCTCGTCCGGGACGGGGGGAACGCGCGGTACTCGCCTTCGGGACACCTGCTCTTCGCGCGGCAGACCACCCTGTATGCGGTTCCCTTCGACCTGAAGGGGCTGAAGCTGACCGGGGAGCCGGTGGCGCTCGTCGCCGACATGCGCCCGCTTCGACCCGGCGAGCACGCGCCGTACGCGTACAGCGATCACGGGATGCTGCTCTACGTCGGCGGTGCCCCGTCCTCAGCCGAGCGCAAGATCGTGGTGGCGAGCCGGGACGGAAAGACCGCGGAGTGGTCCGGGCCGATGGCTTGGGAGTACTTCATCGCGGCCACGCGCGGCGGGAACCGCGTGGTGGGACAGATCAACAACCCCGATTACATCACGGAGATCTGGGTGGCGGAGCGCGGGAGGTCCGCATACCGGATTCCCACCCGCTCCGGAGCGGATTGCTTGGGCATGACGCTGTCGCCGGACGGAACCCAGGTGGCCTACTGCTCCGTTTCGCGTTCTTCCCTCGACGGCGTCTATATCTCGTCTCTGGATGGATTGACGCCGCCGCGCCGCATCTCCGCCTTGAAGCCGGGAGAACCGGCCACCATTCCCTGCTCCTGGTCTCCGGACGGATCCTTGCTGATCCTCGTCCAGGGCCCAGAGCGGAGGGTCAATCTGGTCACTCTTCCCGCCGCGCCGGTTCAGGGCGCCTCGTCCAACCCGAAACCGATCTTCGCCGACGACGTGATGCGCCCGTTCGCCCACATCTCACCCGACGGCAGATGGCTGGCGTACCAGTCCAACGAAACGGGCACGGCGGAGATCTACCTGATCGCGTGGAACGGACGGGAGGTTCTCGGCCATCCCCTGATGGTGTCCCGCGGAGGGGGCGCCACGCCACGGTGGGGCAAGGCCGGAACGACGCTCTACTACGAGACGCCGTCCAGCAAGATCGCCGCCGTTCGGGTTCTCCCAGGTGCGACGCTCAGCGCGACGCCTCCGGAGCTGCTCTGGGACTTGGGGGCCTTGGGCGCGGCCGTCGTGACGAATGGAAGGGTGATGTACGACCTGCTGCCCGACGGCAGCCTCGTTTTCGTACGGAAAGGGCCCGGCGAGAACGAGCTCACCGACATCGACGCGATTCTGAACTTCGACCAGGTGCTGATCGGGAAGATGCACGCAGCCCGCAAGTGAGCCGCGCCTGAGTCCGCGCTACCGCCTCGCCCTCGCGAAGACCCCATCCCACACGGAGAGCGCCGGCTTCGCGTTGTAGTCGATGTCGACCAGCCCCAGCGAGGTGAACGGCGCGGCGCTCGGAGGGAGCCCGATCGCGGCCGCGTCGAGGTCGGTGAAGGTGATCTGGAACCATCCGATCGCGTGCGCCTGGTCGAGAAGCCGGGCGTGCCGCGCGATGTAGCGCCGCTGCTTCTCCACCGTCCACGCGGTCGGGCTCGCCGTCGAATCGGAAGACCAGCCCCCTTCGATCACCATCTCGGGAATCGGACTCCCCTGCACGAGGCGCGTGTAGTAGTCGAGCGGGATGCTATCGGGCTCGGTGAAGCCTCCGAGGTAGGGATACGAGGAGAGCCCGAGGGCCTGTTCGAAGGGGAAATCGGTCCGGTCGGTCGCGATCCCCACGTAGGCCCCGCCGGGACCGGCCAGTTTGCCCCACGCCGTCTCGACTTGGACGGTGGTCATGAGCTTCACGGCGGGATCGTGCGCCCGAACGTCCGACGCGGCTCCGTTGGCGGTCGCGACGACCGCGCCGTAGAGAGCGGAGGGCGCCGCCGCCCGGATCAGATTGGTCTCCGAAGCCACGCTCAGGTAGTCGGGATGGACGAGGGTGTCCATCGCCGTCACGTACGCCCGGAAGAGCTGCTGGATCGCGGGCTCGGTGAGGGAACGCCCCGCCGCCACCAGTGGGGCGGAGTCGCTCGCGCGGTCGAGTCCGTTGGTCGGATCGACGCTCACGATGACGCGCAGCCCCTTCGCGCGGTAGTAGCCCGCGAGCCCGACCTGGTTCCTGAGGATCAGCGAGTCGGCGGGTTTGCCCGCGAGCAGGGAGTCCCAGGGGGGCTCGGTCACGATGAGCCCCGCATCCGCGCGCGTGGACCACGTGTCGATGGTCGTGAGAATCGATGCGAGGTCGGGGCGCGGAGGGAATCCGGAGAATCCCATGAAGTACGTACGTATCGCGGACGTCGGCGCCGTGGGGCCCTTGTCCTTGCCGCAGCCCGCGATCATGGCGAGGAGGGAAGCACCCGAGGCGACGACGGCGGCCACGATGAATCTTGCACGATGGGGCATGCGAAGAGTATCGGCTCCGGCCCCGAAATTCTCCACGGGCTGACCGTAACCCATGGGAATTTCGATTTCTCGTGGTACGGCGCGGCGTTTGCGGTGTTATGCTGACTGCAATCACCACCCGACAGGAGGAAGTTTCATGCGCCGAGCGCCCCGACACGCCCTCGCTCTATCCATGTTCCTGCTCGCCGCCTGCGTCTCCGTGCCTCAGGCGGGCGCCTCCAGCAGCAAACAGACCCCGATCGATGCGGGCCAGGTTCAGGCATTCGTGCGCTCGTTCGCCGACGCGGCGAATCGCGGGGACACGAAGAAGCTGAGCAAGATGTTCAGCCACGAGCACGGTGTCTCCTCGATCAATGACGGGGAGATCGCGGAGGGTTGGGACGCGATCCGCAAGAACAACGACTTCCTCTCGGTGAAGGAGGGCGCCTACCGGTTCGACCTCCAGTCGATCGAGGTGACCCCGCTCGGCAACACCCACGCGCTCGCGGTCGCGCCGCTCAAATTGACGGTCAGCGGCTCCGAGGAGTCGGTCGAGCTCTCGAGCATCATGACGCTCGTGCTCGAGCGGACCGGGTCGAGCTGGCTCATCGTGCACGAGCACCTGAGCAGCGAGGACGACGGGGACGACGACGATCTCGGCCCCGACGAGACCCCCTCCGACTGAGCGCCGACGCAGCGCTCAGACCCGCGAAGCGAAGATCCCACTGAAGAGATCGGTCCAGGCATGGAGGATCATGCCCGGCTTGAGGCTCCGCCTCCAGGTCGCGAACGCGCCGTAGAGCACGCCGAGCACCGAGATCGTGATCACGTTGCGAAGCCCCTGGTATCCGTGCGAGATCCCGAAGATCACCCCCTGGATCAGGATCGCCGCCGCCGTGCTCCCGGTGATGGCGCGGAACTGAGTCAGCAAGTATCCCCGGAAGATCGCTTCCTCGCAGAACCCCGCGGTCAGCGATAGAACGACCCAGGCTGCGATCTCCGGCAGGTCCCGCGGGAGCATCGTCGCAATTCCCCTCGCGGTGTCGGGGCCGAGCCGGGGAAGCACCAGAGCCTCGATCGCTCCCCACAGGGCCCACGCCCCAAGCCCAAGACCCACGTCGCGCGCCACATCCTGCCATCCCTTCCATCGCTCCCCGAGCAGATCGCGGAACCGGGTCCCCGTCCGCCGGAGCCCTCCCGCAACCACGAAACGGAGGAGCCCCCACTCGGCTGCCGCGAGCGAAAGGTAGAGGGGAACCGCGGTGCCACGCTCCTCGACGAGCTGCCCGTTCGAGGGCGCCCTTGCCTGCAGCCAGACGCCGTACCCCGCGATGCCCAGCAAGATTGCGATCAGGATAACGGTGTGCCGGACGGGGGCGATGAGCTCCGGTCCTTCCGGTTCCTTCGATGGCAAGTTCATCGCATCGCTCGAAGCGCCCGGAGCGTCTCCCGACACCAGCGTTCGACCGCGCGGGAGCGGTGCTCGCCGTAACTCAGCGTGAGGAGCCAGAAGGGACGGCTCGGGTGCCCCGCCTGCGTCCGCTCCAGCTCGCGCCGAATCTTCCGGAATTCGGCGAGCGCCTCCGACTCCTCGCCGCGCAGCGCTTCGATCCACCCGATTTCCGTGTCCACGGCCTTCGGCTCGCCGAAGAAGAGCTTGAGGAGGAGCTCGTTTCGCACGGGACGCGTGCGCGGGGCCTCGCGGCGCCAAGCCGCGAGCGCCTCGCGCCCCCGGTCCGTGATCTCGTAGACCTGCCGCTCCCGCGCCCTGCGGCGCGTGCCGCGCCTCCGGATGAGCCCGGCCGCGGTGAGCTCCCGGAGGGCGGGGTAGAGCTGCCCGTAGCTCTCGCTCCAGAAGTACCCGATGCTGGTCGACGCTTCCTTCCGGAGGTCGTATCCAGACATCGGAGCGAGGCTCAAGAGCCCGAGGACCGCGTAGGGGGTCGTCCGCACGCGAGGAGGAGTCCGCATCCAGGAACCATAATATATCTAGCAGATATATTCAACCCGCGTGATTTCCCGCTAAGAAACGCGCCTCACGCGCCGATATCTAGGACGCTGAGGTCGTTCCGCGATTTCGGGGGAGCCAAGCCGATATGAATCTCAACGTTGGCGTCATCATGCCGCCGGGCGGCGATCGCGACGCGATGGCCGAGCACATCACGGGCAAAGACTGCACGGTCCGGGTGGCGGATCACGTCTCGCAATATCTCGCGAGAGCGGGCAACGACTCCTGCGAGGTGGCGATCCTCGACTTCGGCCCGACCGCGGCGGGGCTTCCCGCGGCGATCGCTCAGGCGCTCGAGATCAAGCGCGACGCCATCCGCCAGCTCAAGGAGCAGTGGCCCAAGCTGCAGATCGTCGTGCTGGCCGACCGCGACACCCAGCAGGCCACCGACACGCTCGAGCTGGGCGTGCGGAACATCTTCTTGAAGCCGCTCAACCTGGCGCAGCTCGACGGCCTGCTCCGGGCCGCCAGCAAGAGCGTCGTGCAGCAGGCGCGCCAGAAGCTGGAGCACGCGCGGATCGAGCAGGAGTACCGCTTCGACCGCATCATCGGGCAGAGCCTCGCGATCCAGGAAGCGATCGATCTTGCACGCCGGGTCGCCGAGTCGGGCGCCACGTCGGTGCTGATCCTCGGGGAATCGGGGGTGGGGAAGGAGCTCTTCGCGCGCGCCATCCACGGCGAAGGGCCGCGCAAGCAGGGGCCGTTCATGGAAGTGAACTGCGCCGCCATCCCCCGCGAGCTGCTCGAGTCGGAGCTCTTCGGGCACGAGCGGGGCGCGTTCACCGACGCCACCCAGACCCGGGTGGGGCTCTTCGAGGCGGCGGAGGGGGGCTCGGTCTTCCTGGACGAGATCGGCGAGCTTCCGTTGACGCTCCAGGCGAAGCTCTTGAAGTTCCTCGACTCCAAGATCGTGCGGCGCGTGGGCGGGACCAAGGACATCCCGGTCGACGTGCGGATCCTCGCGGCCACGAATCGCGAGCTGACCTCCGAGGTGAGGGGGGGTCGCTTCCGCGAGGACCTCTTCTACCGGTTGAACGTCGTGCCGCTCGAGATCCCGCCGCTCCGGGAGCGGAACGGGGATTCCGCGCTTCTCGCCCGGTCCTTCGTGGACCGGGTCTCGCGCAAGCTCGGGCGGGAGGCCAAGCTCTCCCCGGCGGCGGAGCGCGAGATCAGCCGCTACCCCTGGCCAGGCAACGTGCGTGAGCTCTCGAACGTGATCGAGCGCGCGGTGCTGCTCACCCGGGGTGAGGAGATCGGAGCCGCGGAGCTCTCGATTCCCCAGAGCGTCGGCGGCACGGCCGCGTCCGAGGATCTGGCCGGATTCAGCATCACGTTGCCGCCCCAGGGGGTCTCGCTCCCCGCCGTCGAGCGCGCCGTGATCCAGGCGGCCCTCGACCGGTCCAGCGGCAACGTCGTCGAGGCAGCCCGGCTGCTCAAGATCGGCCGCGGGTCGCTCCGTTCCAAGATGAGGCGGCACGGGATCGATCGTCCCCGCGAGCGCCGCGCGGTGGGCAGGGAAGTTCCCGCCACCGTCGCCTGAGCCTGCCGGAGCGCCTTCCTCAGGGGCTCCCCTACGCTTCTTGACACCCCCGCCGGACGCCACTAGCCTTAGAGAAAGCACGATTTACCGCGAATCGTTGCCGAAGGCCCAGAATCCAATGGAGGCGAGGAACGGTGCCCGCATCCGCCGCACCAACCGATGAGGAACTCGTCCGCCGGTCCCAGCAGGACGACGAGCGCGCGTTCGGTGAGTTGGTGGGCCGTTACGAGTCCAAGGTGTACAGCCTTGCGCTCAAGATGGTGCGCAATCCGGAGGACGCTGAAGATGTTCTCCAGGACACCTTCCTCCGCGCGTACCGCGGAATCAAATCCTTCCAAGGCGCGTCGACCTTCTCGACATGGATCTATCGCATCACCGCCAACTCGGCGCTGATGCGCCTGAGAAAGAAGCAGCTCCCGACGGTATCGGTCGAGGATGCGGACGAGCGGGAGACACCGCTCAACATCGCAGACTGGAGTCCCGGGCCCTCGGAGCAGCTGCTCAGCCAAGAGCTGCAACAGGTCATGGAGGAAGCGATCGCGGAGCTGCCTGCGGAATTCCGCCAGGTATTCGTGCTCCGCGACATGGAGGAGCTGTCGAATGCAGAGGTTGCTGAAATCCTGGATCTCTCCGTGGCGGCCGTGAAGTCGCGGCTCCATCGGGCGCGGCTCCGGGTCAGAAATCGTCTCGCCGGCTACTTCAGCGACAACGCGAAACCGAAACGTGCCATGGGAGCCCAGCGATGATGACGTGCAAGGAAGTCCTCGAATCCCTCTCCGACTACATCGACGAGGACATGAAGAGCGAGATCATCCAGGAGATGCGCCATCACATCGGTTCGTGCTCCG
>Ga0066388_100000072_pt1 | contig 30874 bp, 25 predicted proteins | sample PanSoiMetaGPlot6_FD_64539 | JGI IMG/M metagenome (GOLD analysis project Ga0066388, IMG submission 64539) | Tropical forest soil microbial communities from Panama analyzed to predict greenhouse gas emissions - Panama Soil - Plot 6 (Hybrid Assembly) | ecosystem: Environmental > Terrestrial >...
CAAGCACCGGCACAGACTCGTAAGTGCGCGGATCTCGATGATCAAAGGTGGCGAAGCCCTTCGTCCAGGAAAATGAGCGCAATGACGGCAACAGCTCTACCCCCCGGTTAGAAGCTGCCGCCTCCTCCCGGTAATCACCATAGATCTTGAGCGGCCCGGATCGGGCTGCGATGGTTATCGTGTTGAGCCCACCCGGGTTCAGCAGCTGCCTGCTGACCGGCACCGCCCACCACTGCCGAAACGTCCTGAAGTCCCTGCCCATGCCCTGCCCCTGGATAGCCAGACACTGCAGAATATCTTCGTTGTTGGGCTGCACCTGAGCAAAGGGAAACGGAGGCTCGGACAGGCGCTGTCCGTTCACTGTCACCGAAATTTCGGGCACCACCACCGGTGACTGCATGTCGATGAGTACAAAGGCCAGCGGTGCCAAATTAAGGGCGCGCGGCCAATCGGCGAGGTAGATCTCCTGACGAACCAGCTGATCCTTACCTTTGAGCTGGGCAACCCACTCCTTCCGATCCGGAGCATAAACCGTGTAAGAGACGAGGACGGCGCTGGCAAGCAGGAAGAGCGGTACCAGTCCCACACCAGCCAGGATCGCTTTCTCTTTGGGCAGGGTCGATGCCACCAGGAAAAGTGTCACCCCGGCGACCAGCGCAATTCCCAGAACCCCCGCTCCAGCAGCAATCCAGGGAGCCCAGTCGATCACAGACGGGGGCAAGAGTCCATAGGCGAAAGAGCGCAGAAGACCGGTGCGTGGCAGCAAGGCAAGAATCCACGCCGTGACGAGGAGAGCCAGTATCAGTTGAAGCCGTCGTGCTGTTGAGCGCTGGATCAAAAGGGCGAGTCCATAGGCGGACAGGAGCACTACCGCCGGCATGGCGGTCATGGCATAGCGGTGCAGCGACTCAAAGCCCAGGTAGACAAAGTGGAACAAGATCACCACCGCCAGCGCCTGCCCGCAGACAAAAGACCGGGACAGCCGCCTGCTTCTGGTGTCCAAAGAGAGGATCAGAAAGCCGATGATCGCCAGGACCAGAAGGAGCCGGTGCCACAGCGCCTGCCAGCCAGCACTGAGGCCCAGGAGACTGTACTGATATTCATTCCAGATGCCCGCCCATAACCTGGCCACCTTGCGCAGTTGCAGACCGATGAACTCGCCCGGATTGGTCTTCGCTTGCTCGATAATCGACTTCACTGCATCAGCAGTTCGCACCGGCACTGACCCCGGATAGGGGTAGGTCCGCCAGCCATCAGTTGTCAAGTCGTTACCGAGAAAGAAGTTAAAACTGGGCACCCGATTGACGACAATGGAAAGTTGCCCGGTTGCAGCCCGGTTGAATAGCGCCCAGGGACCAAGCACCAGCATCATTCCGGCGGCCAGGCAGAGACATACGATCGGCCAGGAGAACTGCCGGCGCGCAACCTGTCGCCCGGCCGGGACCGGGGGAGGGATAGCATTTTCAGCCGCCAGCCTGCGCACTGGACCGCCCACCCGCCTTATTGACAACAGGAGGACCGCCATTATCGCTGGTAGCATGACAAATGCCGGCTTTGCCAGCATCAGCATGCCGGATGCGACACCGATTGCCAGCCAGAGCGCCAGCCTCCTGCTACCACCCGGACGATGGCGCAGGAGGGCGAGGAAGATCAAGCTCATCCAGACTGACAGCAGAAAGTATGCAAAAGGCTCGCTGTAGCAATGCTGGGTATTGATGATGGCCGGCGGGTAAAGCGCAAAGCCCAATCCGGCAATCAGTCCGGTCCAGCGATTGAATGCCAGGCGCCCGATCCAATAGATGAGAACACAGGTCAGGGCGTCGATAAAGCTATTGCACAAGCACAGCTGCAGGCATCGACTTTCGAAAATCGGTTGTCTGGGATCAATTCCGCTCAACCATTCGATCATCGCTAAGTATGCTGGGTAGACCGGACCATCGATCAGGAGCCGATCGGTCAACCTCATCGAAGCCATGGACTGAAGGCTGAGCGGAGCGGTGCTCTGCTGCTGAACAAGGCTGGACAGAAAGCCTGATAAGCCGTGTCCGGCGTAAGCAGCCTCAAGCAGTCCCGCCCCCGTACGCAGGAAGTTGTAGGCATCACCGAAATGGCAGATCCTGTGCTCCAAAAGGTAACAGTTGTAGACGGCCCGCAGCGCCAGGGCGATCAGAAAGACGCTAATCGGCATCAAGAAAGGCACGGCCCTCAATTTGAGGCGCTTTGCGGCAGGCCGGCCAGACGGCTCTATCACCAGGTGCTGCTGATCGGAAACGGACCGGTCTTGGATGGGAAGTGTCAAGGTAGCCTGATCTTGAATTAGTGTTTATCCATGAGTGGAGTGACGTCGCTGGGCCAGCTGGCACTCGCTTCGGGCTCTTCCCGAGCCGGTCACTTGTAAAGGATGGTCCATCAGAATAGCAAGCGCTGCTTGATTGGTCCACCATCTTTTAGCCTTTTCAGTCCGTCGCTCTCTTCACCCCCGGCCTTTTGCCCGGTCTTGACCGATGTTCTAGCCCGGATAATTGTAGTTAGTATCAGCAGGAAGGACGCCGGATCGTGAGCGAACCTGATCGAGACTTAGATCACACTTTTGGCGCCGGGGAGTACATTTCCGGCTCATTTTCGGTGGGTATCAGAAACTTGAGGCAGGTCACACCCTGGCTGTACCGGGGCGGACAGCCTGACTCGGATGGGCTCAAGACGCTTAATGAGCTGGGTGTAAGAACGGTCGTATCTCTGCGCTGGAGCAAGAACGTCGTCGAGGCCGAAAGAAAGGCGGTAATCTCGCACGGCATGAGCTTCGAGAGCATTCCTTTGCACTACTGGGCCTTCCCCAGCGAGGGCAAGATAAGGCACTTTCTTTCAATCGTGGATGATGAGCAAAGGCGGCCGGTTTTTGTCCACTGCCTGCACGGCTCGGATCGCACCGGATTGTTGCTGGCCATGTACCGGATGGCGCGAGATGGCTGGGACGCTGACCGCGCCTACCAGGAGATGAAGAACTGTGGTTTCCACCTCTTTCGCATGTACCATTTCAAGTGGGCGGTCTACGCCTTCGCCCGCAAGCTCAAATCCGGCAGAGGCTGTTGAGCTTTATGCCTGTGGCGCCGCCCGGGCCGGTCCAGTGAGCGTCAATGGTGGTGCTTGGCGGCCGGGCGGTTAGCCTTATCTTCAGCCTGTTCTTGAGCGTTCCTCTCGGCCTCCTGTTTGGCTTTCTGAGCGGCAAGTTGAATCAGGTACTCTTTTTGCTGCTGCGCCCCCTGCAGCCCTTGCTGCAGCGCCGGGTCATTCACGTTCAAGCGCACAGCCTTTTTGTACGCCTCGATCGCCCCATCGTAGTCCTTGGCATTGAAAAGGGCGTAACCGAGGGCACCCTGATAGGCAGCCTCATCTGGCTTCAGCTCGGCAGCTTTCCGGTAGGCCTCCAGGGCATCGCCAGGCTGCCCAACCCGCCACAGGAGGCAGCCCAGGAGATAGTGCAAGGACGCATCGCCCGGGCTCAGCTTAATCGCCTCCCGGTACTCGTTTATCGCTTCGCCAGCTTTCCCCTGATCGACCAGAACATCGGCCAGGCGCCTGTGAAGAGAGGGATTGCTAGCATTGAACTCGAGCGACCGCCTGAGCGTTGCTACAGCCTCGTCATAACGCTTGAGCTTATAGAGCAGCTCGCCGTAATCCCCGAGGAGTTCCGTCTTGTTCGGGTCAAGCTCCAGAATTCGCTTGTACTCTTTAGCAAGCTCATCCCAGCGCCCCTGCCCTTGTTTTGACAGAGCAGCCAAAAGCCCCACATGGAAGTCCATGGTGCTTGGGCTGTGTTTGACCGCCTCCCGGTACTCCTGCTCGGCCTCGCTGAATTTGTTCTGCTGAAAGAAGCTGTATCCCTTGGCTGCATGTCTGGCACCTTCGGTATAGCCGACATCGTATTGTGACTGGGCGTTCACCGCCACCGGGCTGAGAGCGCCGAAAAGACACAGGCTGACCGCCACCAGCCGGCAGAGACGGGCGGCAGAGACAGCAAGCGATCGCTGAAACCTTGGCAGGCCAGATGTCATCAGCTTCTTCCTTGGCAACCCCGGGTGCGCCTGGACATTCAGATCATAGCGCCATGCTGATCGCTGGGACCGATGGCCAGCCAGAATTCTGAGCCCTCGCCGCCGGCGCCCTACCGGTAGCCAGATCACAGATCGTCAGTGTGGCGGAGAAATAGAGACAATTCTGACCGGCCGAGCGCTTGTCATGAACTCGTTTTTCGCTGAGCAAAGAGGCGACCGCTGGAGCGCCGTCCGCTCTCGTAACGCCAGATCGACCGGTGAGGGATCGGCAGCATGCTACTACCCGTAGTGGCGCCCCGGCTCGCCAGCAAAGAGATCATGAAGAGAAAGTGAGCATCATCTCCTGAAACGGTGCATGACGGATAAGGTGTCAGGTAAGATCTAGGGCAGTCGAACAGGCAACAGCCGGAGGTGGCTCCCAGCAATCCAGGCTGCCCGGACTGAAGAAATGAAAGAGTAAGAGCAATGGCACAGCTAAATGTAAACGATATCAAGGTTCTTTACCAGTCGCTACCAGCCAAGCACGAGGAAGCCAGAAAGCGCTTCGGCCGTCCCTTGACGCTTGCCGAGAAGATCCTGGTCTCACATCTGGACAGCTGGAACGACACCGCGATGGTCCGTGGCGAAAGCTATGCACTGCTGCGCCCGGATCGCGTGGCCATGCAGGATGCGACCGCCCAGATGGCGCTCCTCCAGTTCATGCAGGCAAAGCTTAAGCGGGTGGCCGTGCCAACAACGGTACACTGCGACCACCTCATCCAGGCCCGAGTTGGCGCCGACAAGGACATGGAACAGGCCCTGGCTGAGAATGCAGAGGTATACAACTTCCTGCGCTCCGCCTGCAACAAGCACGGGATCGGCTTCTGGAAGCCGGGAGCTGGGATCATCCATCAGGTCGTCCTGGAGAATTATGCCTTTCCGGGCGGCATGATGATCGGCACCGATTCCCATACCCCCAATGCGGGCGGTCTGGGCATGATCGCCATCGGCGTGGGTGGAGCGGATGCGGTCGACGTGATGGCTGGAGAGCCCTGGGGTGTCCGCTGGCCGAAGCTAATCGGTGTCAAGCTGACCGGCGCCCTGAACGGCTGGACATCACCCAAGGACATCATCCTCAAGCTGGCGGGCATTCTTACGGTTGCTGGCGGCACCGGTGCAATCATCGAATACTTTGGGCCAGGCACAAGGTCGATTAGCTGCACCGGCAAGGGCACAATCACCAACATGGGAGCCGAGCTGGGAGCCACCACCTCGCTTTTCCCGTTTGACGAGCGTATGTCCAATTACCTAAACGCCACGCGCCGAGCCGAGGTTGGCAAGCTTGCCGAACAGTACGTGCAGTGCCTGGTCGCCGATCCGGAGGTCGGCAAGGAGCCAGACAGGTATTTCGACCAGATTGTCGAGATTGACCTGGATACGCTCGAGCCGTACGTGGTCGGTCCCCACTCCCCGGACCTGGCCCGGCCGATATCGGCGCTGGCTGAGGAGGTCAAGGAGAAGGGTTATCCGGAGAAGCTCAAGGTGGCCCTGATCGGCAGCTGCACCAACTCCTCCTACGAGGACATGAGCCGGGCTGCTAACGTGGCTCGCCAGGGCGTCAAGCACGGATTGAAGGCTCAGTCCGGCTTCATGATTACCCCCGGCTCCGAGCAGATCCACGAGACGATAAAGAGGGACGGTCAGCTCCAGATCCTGGAGAAGATGGGCGGCATAGTTCTGGCCAACGCCTGTGGTCCCTGCATCGGCCAGTGGAAGCGGGAAGACATCACCCCCGGCGAATCCAACTCGATCATCACCTCCTTCAACCGCAATTTCCGGCGGCGCAACGACGGCAACGCCGAGACGCTGGCTTTTATCGGCAGCCCCGAGATTGTGACCGCGCTCGCATTTGCCGGCAAGCTAACCTTTAATCCACTCAAGGATAAGCTGCCTGCCCCGGACGGAACAATGGTTAAGCTCGAGCCACCAGAGGCTCCCGAGCTGCCCGACCAGGGCTTCATCAGCGAAGACTCGGGATTGATCGAGCCGGCTGCCGACGGCGACAAGGTGGAGGTGATCGTGAAGCCGGACAGTGAAAGGCTGCAGTTGCTCGAGCCGTTTTCGGCCTGGGATGGCAAAGACCTGGTGGATCTGCCGGTACTTCTCAAGGCCGACGGCAAATGCACAACCGATCATATTTCACCGGCCGGCGCCTGGCTGCGCTACCGCGGGCACATCGACCGGATAAGCGACAACATGTTCATTGGCGCGGTTAACGCTTTCACCAGGGAGACAGGCTGCGGGCTCGATGTCTTGAGCGGGGAGCGGAAGGCATACCCGTCCGTAGCTCGCCACTACAAAGCAGAAAATCTGAGCTGGGTGGTAATTGGCGATCAGAACTACGGTGAGGGCTCCAGCCGGGAGCACGCCGCCATGTCGCCCCGCTTCCTCGGCTGCAAAGCCGTCATCGTCCGCAGCTTTGCCCGCATTCACGAGACCAACTTGAAAAAGCAGGGTATCCTGGCCCTGACCTTCATCAATCCTAATGACTACGACCGGATCCAGGAGACTGACCGACTGACCATCAGCGGATTGGACAAGCTTGCCCCGGGAAAGCCGGTCGATGTGCAGATCAAGCACGCCGACGGCAAGAGCGAGACGATTCAGGTGAAGCACACGATGACCGACGAGCAGATAGAGTGGTTCAAAGCCGGCTCTGCGCTCAATTTGATCCGCAAGCGGCGCGAGGGCTGAGCAATCGCCATCTTCCGGGTGTCTGTCTGTGTCCTCCTCTGCCTGCTCTTTTGCTGGTCACTGCCGGGCTGCTCGGCACTAGATCTGGATACATCCAACCTGCAGGCGGGCACGGTCGTTGCACCTGAGCTGACCGGCGGCCTGGGCTGGCTGAACACCGACAGACCGCTCAGCCTCAAAGAGCTGCGAGGCAAGGTCGTGCTCCTCGATTTCTGGACGTTTTGCTGCATCAACTGCATGCATGTCTTTCCCGATCTCAAAAAGCTGGAGGCTAAATATGCAAAAGAGCTGGTGGTGATCGGAGTGCATTCAGCCAAGTTCGGCAATGAGAGGGACTCGAACAACATCCGACAGGCTGTCCTCCGTTACGGCATCGAGCACCCGGTTGTAAACGACGGTGATTTCCAGATCTGGCAGAGATACCGGATCCAATCCTGGCCGACACTGGTGCTCATTGATCCGGCTGGGCGCCTGGTCGGGCAGGTATCCGGCGAGGGCAATTATCAGGTGCTCGACCGGGCGATTGGCAAATTGATCGAAGAGTTCGATAAGCAAGGGAAAATCAGCCGGAAAGCCACCAGCTTTGCCCTTGAAAAGGCCAAGCGCCAGGAAAAGTCGCTCTTGTTTCCTGGCAAAATTACCGCCGATGCCGATTCAGGAACCCTCTTTATAAGCGATTCCGGACACAACCGCATCGTCGCCTGCAGCCGGGCGGGCGATCTGCTCGCTGTCATCGGCTCCGGTAAGCAAGGATCGGCCGACGGCGACTACACACAAGCCAGCTTCAACCATCCTCAGGGGCTGGCTTGCCGCGGCGACGACCTGTATGTGGCCGATACGGAAAATCATCTGCTCCGGCATATTGACCTGAAGGAAAGGCGGGTGACAACGATAGCCGGCACCGGCAAGCAGTCCTTATCGGGAGGGCAAGGCGGCAAGGCCAGACAGACACCGCTCAGCTCGCCATGGGATCTCGTTCTTGTCGGCAGCAAGCTCTACATTGCCATGGCCGGTTCTCACCAGATCTGGGTGCTCGATCTGGCCAGCGACCGCATCGAGCCTTATGCGGGCAGCGGCAGGGAAGAGATAATAGACGGGCCGCTCTCTGGCGCTGCCCTGGCCCAGCCCAGCGGTATCACCACCGATGGTAGCAAGCTCTACTTCGCCGACAGTGAGGTGAGCGCGGTTCGGTCAGCGGAGTTGAAGGCGGGCGGTCAGGTGCAAACTATTGTCGGGGCGGGACTGTTTGTCTTCGGCGACCACGACGGCATCGGAAAGGCGGTGCGGCTTCAACATCCGCTGGGCATTTCCTGGCATGACGGCAAGCTTTATCTGGCCGACAGCTACAACCATAAGATCAAGCTGATCAGTCCGCTGATGAGGTCGAGCAAGACTCTCTTTGGCTCCGGGAGACCCGGTCTGGCTGACGGGACATCGCCCCAGTTTTCGGAGCCAGGCGGTCTGTGCACGGCCGCAGGCAGGCTGTACATTGCCGATACCAACAATCACGCCGTGCGTGTCGCCGACCTGAACTCAAAAGCGGTCACCACTCTCCAGATCAAGCGGCTGGCAGCGCCCGCACTGCTGGAAACATCTGGCGGCAGCGACGAGCCCAAGCCCGCCCTGGAATCCAGAACGCGACCAAATCTTGAGACTTTCACCAACAAGGCCGTTGAGCTCAGACCACTCACACGCACCAATCTGGTCATCAATGTCGACCTGCCCGCCGGCTTTCATCTCAATCCCGACACACCGCTCAGTTATCAGGTAACACAAATCCACGGCGATGCCATAGCCATTGATCCGTCCAGCCTCGAAGGCAAAGTGCAGCCGCCCAGGCTGCCGATCTCAATTCCGTGCCGGTCCGGCAGGGAGGGCAGCAGAGGCAGCGTCGAGGTTGCGATCACTATCTACTACTGCTCGGTGGCTGACCAGGGAACCTGCAGTGTGCGCTCGCTTATAATCCGCTGCCCGATATCGGTGAAAGCGGCAGCGCTGAATACGGATATCCAGGTGCATTGCTCGACAAGCAAAAATAACTGAACCAAGATAAGCTTGTCGGTGAGCGGCAGCGCTCAGGTCACACCTTGCTTTGATTAAGATCGCGCCAGGCTGGAACACCGTGCGCCGGCTCGGCCTTCTGGACAGCGCTCAAAATTGCTGTAGCGGTCATTTGCTGTGCCAAAAGACAGAGAGTGGTCAGATCTTCCTCAACCGCACCAGCCGAGACGGCCAGGGAGAGATCACCATCGTATATGGTGCAGGCCGGATAGACCACATCGGCAAGCCCTGTCATGCAGAAGTCAGCCAGCTTGCGCAGCTGCAAGATATCGAGCCGGGCTGTGGTGACCAGAGCGACAAGCGTCGTATTTTCCGGACCCAGCCTCGCCTCATGCTGCTGGCCGGCAGCCTGCAGGCTGCCGGTCAATCCCTGTCTCTCAATCGTCTTGCTCAGCACCCTTGAGCCGGCGCACCCTGAAAAAGCAGGCTCGCCCAACATTATTCCGGCCGCGCCAGCGCTTACCGGGGGCAGCACCTCCGCAGCCGGGCCGAACCCGACACGTCGCCAGCCCTGAGCGATGAGCAGCCCGGAGTTGGCCAGGTCGGCTTCGTCAGGCTGCCAGCGAGCACCAGCCATGATCCGCTCCCGCCCTGGATACCAGACATCACCAAAGCTGTTCACTACGACAACAACGACGACCTGGGCACCAGCTGGACTGAGGCAGCCGCTGATACCGAAACCGCCGCGCATGGCCCGCTCCATACCCAGGAACTTGCCGACAGTAGCGCCGGTGCCTGCTCCCACGGAGCCTTCTCTGGGCCAGGCGTTGCTTGCGGCCAGGCAGGCGTCAAGAGCCATCCGGGCCGTCGGGCGGGCAGTGTAGTCACCGAGCCCGATGTCAAAGATGGCCGCAGCCGGGACGATTGGCACTCCCGTGACCCCCACATCGAGCCCCTGTCCACGGTCTTCAAGGAAACGCTGAACCCCGGCGACAGCCGCCAGCCCAAAGCAGCTTCCTCCTGTCAAAAGAATGCCGTCAATTCTCGGGCTGCCGTGTATCGGGTCCAGGGTTGAAAAGTCGCTTGTCGCTGGCGCAGATCCACGGACAATGGCGGAAGCGCTGACCGCTGAGTCGAAGAGCAGCACCGTCAAGCCTGTCAATCCGACTGAGTCATCGGCATGTCCTACCGTGAGCCCTGCAGGCAGGTTCTCCATGCCAGCGGACTCTTTATCCGAGCTCGTTTCCAAGCGCTTCTGTTTCCCTCTCATTTCCGGGAGCCCTCAGCTTAACACCAGGTGTGTGCTCAACATTATGAACCAGCTCGAGGAGCTGATCCAGAAAATCAGGAAGAGGCTGATCTTCGGCTTGCTGCTGGGGCGGGCCTCATTATTGTGGTTTGGTCTCGAAGGTGGCAGGCCCGGTTGGCAGAAGCGGGTGCGACAATGGCAGCTGACAACCAGCGCTACAAATTAACCAACGTATCAGGCTGCCTCAACGGCGGAAGCGAAGACATGGAACGACAAATCGACACGAATCTGATCGAGAAAGCAGCCGAGGCGCTCAGGCAGGGGCAGCTGGTTGCCTTCCCCACAGAGACGGTCTACGGTCTGGGCGCCGACGCAAAAAACCCGGAAGCTCTCAGGCGGCTCTACAGGGTCAAGGGACGGCCCACCTCGCACCCGGTGATTGTTCATCTTGGCAACACCGACCAGCTGGCTGAATGGGCAGCCTCTGTGCCGCCAGCCGCCTACCTTCTGGCCGAAGCCTTCTGGCCGGGGCCTTTGACCATGATCCTGCCGCGGGCCAGCCACGTGCTCGACCACGTGACCGGTGGCCAAAACAGTGTGGGCGTGAGAATCCCCAGTCATCCGCTCGCTCTGGCCCTGATCAAGGCGTTTGGCAGCGGTATCGCCGCACCATCCGCAAACCGGTTTGGCCGGCTCAGTCCGACCAGCGCTGAAGATGTCCGCATGGAGCTTGGCGATCAGGTGGCAATGGTTCTTGACGGTGGCTCGTGCCAGGTCGGAATTGAATCAACAATCGTCGATCTGACCCGAGCAACTCCGGTTATTTTGCGACCGGGGATGGTTCTCGCCAGCGAGTTGGAGAGATTTCTCGGCAAGACAGACAGCGACCTGCCGCCCGATAAACTGACCCGCGCTCCCGGCGGTCTTCCCAGTCATTATGCTCCTGAGACTCCGATCAAGCTCGTTGCCAGTGGCCTCTTGCTCGAGGAGATTGAGAGGCTCGGAGCTGCCGGCCACAAGGCAGGAGTGCTGGCCTTTGCAGGACCGCCAGTTAATATGCAAATCCCCTGGGTGGTGGCATCCCGAAATCCGATCGATTACGCGCGCAACCTTTATCGCCACTTGCGTTGGCTCGATGCACAGCGTTGCTACTGCCTTCTGGTGGAATCGATCCCGAATGATAACGCCTGGTCCGGCATCAAGGACCGCCTGACAAAGGCATCCGCACCGAGGCCGCGTGTCGAATGAAACGCATCACCGCCAGCCAGCATAAGTCGCCCGCTGGCGCCGGAGCCCGAGCCGGTTTGGCGGCTTCCACGAGGACAGAACATGAAGCTAGATCATGACCTAATGAAAATGGACGTTGATCAATTGCGCCTGGAGGTACAACGGCTTCGAGACGCCATTCGCCAGCAAAGGGACCAGAAGGGTCATGACCTGTGCTGGTACCTCCCCGAACTCTGGGATGTTCTTCCGGAAAAGATACATCCGCAGCCTGAAGTCCCAGAGTGGGCGGAGTTCATTCAACGCTGTGCTCAATTCAGAAAATCGCTCGACACGGAAACGAATGCTTGATGGAGTTCTTTGCAGCCGGTGCCCCGTATCAAGCAGCGCCAGGTCGACTGGATTAAATTAGGTCAACAGCGCTGGGAAGTCCACCAACCTAATCAGGACTAACCAATCGTAATTCTGGGAAAATAGAATCCGTACGATAGTCGTCGATGGAGGATCGAGGTTATGGTGAGACGGGAACAGTCCGAACGTTCGGAAGATCGAATGAACGAATCCCAAACAGAATCCGCTGCCGAAACGCACTCACGTTTGCTCGACGATTCTCTGCAGTGCACGCCCGACTTTCCCAAGCGAAAGCCTGACGAGAAGGATGTATCCACTGATAATGCCGGAGGGCAAACCATACACATAAAGGGACCAAAGCCTGGAGACACTCGCACTGAGACCCAATGGCCAGATGGCACGCGAAGAATTGAATACGAGGACGGGACAGGCATTGTCTACCGCCGTTCGAGCGATGGCGGTTATACGGGCACGCACTATGGTTGGCCGCCCGTGGAAGAGAGAGAAACTTTCTTGCCGGACGGCACAAAAAAGTTGGAGATTAAAGACATATTAACAGTCACCAGTTGGCCAGACAGGACCGAAAAACTTGAATTCACCGATGGCGGAGGCTTCGTTCGCAGAACAGATGGAAAAACTTCCGTCAGCATTGACTCCTGGGGACCGGACTCGCAGGACAACTTTGCCCTCACCAGATCTACGGATGGCAACTTAAAGTTCGAGCGCAAGGATGGAATTGGATTCGTTGCTACGCCAGATGGGCACGGAAAGTACAAAGTCCATCGTTGGGGACCAAACCCAAAAGACAATCAAGATGTCCTGCTGGATGAGCAGTCGATGTTCAATCTCCTACCGCGACGCAAATAGCCTAATCTCGCTTGCTTCGCTGCTTCATCGATAGTCGCGGTGCGCTCGCGCGTTGTGCGTTCGGAGGCGGTCGCTGAGAAACACTCTTGTCTGCTCTGTCGCGAGGTTTTGGAAATTGGCGGCGGGATCAGCGGGGGAACGCCGGTCATTTGGCCAGATGGACTATATTAGTTTGTGTGTGCGGCACGAGTTGTCGGTTCATGATCGAAAGCGGTAAAAGCCGGTTGCGTTTTCTTTTGCAAGCGCTTGGCGCAATCGTTGCAATACTCATAGCCTATGAAATTTTCCAGGTTGCGCATGCCGTAATGCGGGCATGTGGCGATACCAAGCTTGGCTGCAATCTCGCTACTCAGCCTTTCTCCTGGACGAGCCACGGATTGAACATCGGTACAAATGTCGGCCCGGCGAGCCTGCCAGTAGTCTACTTCGGACACCCTTTTCCAGCAGGATTGACAGATCCGATCTTACGAGTGACGCCCCCCGACAAGCTGGCTCCCTTTTGCTTGAGCGTATTTAGGACCGGGCAACAGGTTCACGTGTGGCGGGGCTGTCGCGATTGGAACCAGGAAGAAAGTATCTGCTATAAATGTCCAGCCATCGGGCCGCAATCCATTGGCCACTGCGAACTCTGCGGGGGCGAGGTCCCCACTTTCCTTTTGCATCTCTGTCATCGCTGTGCCGTCGTCAACAACAGGTGTGCTATCTGCGGCGGACCGCTGGACTGAGTGGAACCCCCGACCGCTCGCACTGCTAGTTGACGTTAGCGAGTGCGGGTCGCTTTGCTGAGGGCTCGCGGGCGCAGATTGGGAAGACAGAAAGCCACAGAAGCTGGACCGCAGGGAACGCCACTAAAAGCGTGTTCCTCTCTAAGAGTCACCAGTTGCCAACTCAAGCAATCACGACCTTAGCAGAAGTGCACCAGAGGCCACCAGTAGAACCGCCAGTCCCTTCCTGAGACTGAACGGCTCGCCCAGAAACAAGGTAGCCACCAGGATTGAAACCAGGATCCACGAGGCCGCCACCGGGGTTACCCTCGAGACTTCGCCCAGCTTCATAGCGCTCAGGTAGGTCATCTGCCCGATCACACCGCCAATGAATCCTGCGGCCATCAAGAGCAAGAAGCCCTTGAGCGGCACCCCGGACAGGGCCGCCCTTGTCGGTGCATGGAAAAGCGGTATGAGAAGCCCAATGGCGGCACCAAGCGTCTTGATGAACACCCCGGCCGGACCATACCCCACAGCGGACATGCCGGTCTTCTCGAAAAACGGAACGATGCCCCAGACCACCGCCGTAAACATGGCCAGGGAAAACCAGCTGGTAAGCATGGCAGGAATCCTCGAATCCTTGACAACCGTCGAAACTGTCGCGCTGGGAGCTCAGCTTCTTCAATATCCCCAGAAACTGCTTTTCCTAATCGGTAATCCGATGATCAACAGCGGATCTTCACGCGCTTACCCGATCTGGTTGTTGATCGCAGGAAATTTAGGTGGACTTTGATTGAGGTAACGACGAGAGGAAATCCCGGATGGCCTCCACATAGGCGACCGGCTCCATGATTGAGATGTCGCTGTGGTTTGCTGTCGATAGAAGGACAAGTCTCTTAGGCTCGCTTGCTTCTTGAAAGACCTCCTCGGCATGGGAGAACGGCACGATCGTGTCTCGCTTTCCGTGCAAGATCAGAAGCGGTGGGTGACTGCGCTTGAGCAGCGAGAGATTGTCCAGATTTGGCTGCGGGAAGAGCCAGGACGGATAGAGGCGCATCCAGGGCAGGACCTCGGAGCTGATCCGTCGGAGCGAGCAAAATCCAGACTGAACGATGAGCCCCGCACTCGGACGTACAGTCGAGACCTGGCAGGCGACGGCCGCTCCCAGGGACTCGCCATAAAGGACGATCGTTTCAGGAGCGACACCCTGTTGCTGCACCACATAATCGTAGGCAGCACAGGCATCAGCGCAGATCCCTTTGACGTCCGGAAGACCTTCGCTCAAACCGTAGCCCCGGTAGTCATAGAGAAACACCGACGCCCCAGCCTGCAGCAGCAGCTTGACCAGGCCGATGCGGTAGGTAAGGTTGCCTGCGTTACCGTGACTGAAGATGATCGTCCTGGAAGCGTCGGCTGAGGAGAACCACCAGCCATGTAGCTTGGTGCCGTCCAAAGAGTCAAAGAAGACCTCCTTACGGCTCACATTCTCGATCGCGTCCACATTGTAATTTCCCGACGGGTAGGGGTCCGGATGAAAGAGGATCGGGCGGTAAAGCGGCTTGGCAACGCGCGGGGACAGCACCACATATAGTGCTCCGAGAGCGGCAGCGTTAGCAAACATCATACGTGGTGCCACCATGGCAAGTTACCCCTGATTTAGAGAAGCCTCTGAACGATCGTCACATCCAGCCAGCGATCAAACTTCCGCCCGACCTCCCGTAGAGTACCCACCTCGGTAAAGCCAAAGTCCAGGATCAGTTTAAGGCTGGCCAAGTTTTCACTGCATATCAAGGCGACCACACAGTGGTAGCCTCTTTCCTTAGCAACCGACATTAGGGCCTCCGTAAGCCTTCGACCAACGCCCCGGCGATGGTGAGGTGCAGCCACATAGAGCGAAGGCTCAACCGTCTGCCGGTAAGCGCAGCGAGAATGGTAAAAGGAGAGACTGGCCCAGCCAATCACTTCCCCCTGCCATTCGGCCACAATCACCGGCAGTCCAGATTGGCGGTGCTCGTCATACCATTTGCGCCGCTTTTCGTGTGTCTGCTCGTCGGTATCGAAGGTGGCTGTTGAGTCCTTGACATAGCTGTTGTAGATCTCGCACATGGCCGGAAGGTCAGCCTCGCTGGCCTGGCGGACAGTCAATCGATCTTGGGCTCTCTCTTCAGTAAGGTAAGGCATAGATTCATTGTATCCATGAGCAGCAGTGTACGATTAGCGCTGCCTAAAGGTTTTCAATCGATACCGGATCCACCGGCTCAGCCAGACCGAATCCACAGACACGCGAGTAGAAGTACAGCTCGCCGTCAAGCGCTCTGCGGATATTCTCTGCCCGACGGAAGCCGTGCTGCTCTCCTTCAAAGGCAACATAAGCAACCGGCACACCCTTCTGGCGCAGGGCATCGACCATCATCTCAGCCTGGTTTGGCAAGACTATTTTATCCTCGAGCCCCTGGAAGAATATGACCGGGCAGGAGAGCCGCTCCACATGGCAGATTGGTGATCTATCCAGATAGATGTCTCGCCTGTCCGGATAGGGGCCGACCAGGCGATCGAGGTAGCGCGCCTCAAACTTATGCGTGTCCCGAACCATCGCCTCCAGGTCGCCAATCCCGAAGTGACTGGCACCGGCCCGGAAGGCGTGGCGGAACGTGAGCGCACACAAAGTGGTATAGCCGCCGGCACTGCCACCGGTGATCAGGAGGCGGTTTCCGTCCACCTCGCCACGCTCCACCAGATAGAGCGCCCCATTGAGGCAATCGTCAACGTCAACCACCCCCCACTGGCCGTCAAGGCGCTGCCGATAAGCCCGGCCAAAGCCTGTACTGCCGCCGTAATTTACATCCAGAACCGCAAATCCCCGACTGGTCCAGAATTGGATTCCCGGATCGAGAGCACAGGAAGCGCACCCAGTCGGTCCCCCGTGGCTCTTTACGATCAGCGGCGGCTTCTCGTCTGCCGGGCCTCTGTACTCCTGATTGCCTGGTCGGTAGAAGAAACCGTGAGCGGTCAGCCCGCCTTCGGTGGGGAACTCGATGGCCTGCGGTGCTGACAGGAATTCCGGCTCAATTTGAAAGGAGCTCGAGCTGGCAAGGACGCTTGAGGCTAAGCTCTTGAGATCCAGCTCAACAATGGCGGTTGCCCGCCCTGGAGAGCCACCGCGAAACACAGCCCGGTCGGCTGTGGATTTCAGCCACATGATCTCCACATAGCCAGTCTCGATCGGGGCGAGCCTGCCGGTCGCTTCATCCAACAGGGCAAGATTCCAGGTGCCCTGGCGGGCGAACGCACAGATGATGCCATGCGACCCGGCAAAGGCATAGCTCGAATAGGCGAAGAGCCAGGCCGGCCTAGCAAACTCAGCCTCTATCGAGCACAGCGCCTCAATACGCCCCTCCCGGAAGCGATAAAGATTCCACCAGCCGGTCCGTTCGGAGACAAAATGAAGAACCCCGTCTGGCGACCACTCGGGCTGGACTACCGATTCCTGCGGGCCGCCGGCCACAAGCTGTCGCCGCCCCAGCGAGCCGTCTGGGCTTAAATCGGCGACCCACAACTGGGTCTCATCCCACGGCATGTTTGGATGATTCCAGGTAAGCCAAGCCAGCCTGGCCCCATCCGGACTCAGGCGAGGGGAGGCATAGAAGTCGTTGCCGGAGACAAGCACCGCCGCCGGACTGTCCCCCGACAGGGAGACGCTGACGATCGAGTTAACGGCTTCCTGCCCGGTCAGAGTGTGGTCCTCACAGACACAGAGAAGACGCTGCCGTTTCCTGTCCACAACCATGTCCGCATAGCGGCGCAGCGCCGTCTCAGAAGCCGTGGCCTCAACCTGGGTGCCTCCAGCCAGGAGGCGCGGTGGAGCGCCCGGCTCCTGAGCATAGAGCTTCTGGTCAGAATAATTTATGAAGTAAACCTGGCCATCGGCGACGGTGTAAGAGCCGCCGCCGTATTCATGCACCCTGGTTCTGGCATTGAACGTGGGCGGCGTCAGATCGGCAACCAGTCCGTCCGCCGCTTTCTTAACGATGACGTGACGCCCGCCTTCAGCCGGTCGCGTCTCTAACCAGTACGTGTCCCCGCTGTCGACGGCAATCTGGGCAAAACCGATGTTTGCCGAAGCAATCAGATCAGAGCTGATTGGCGATTTCCAGGAGCCGTAAGGAGCTACTTTCGGTGAAGACATGCGGTCTCTGCTTGCTTGCCCACAATCCTGCCGATACGGTTGCCCGTTCTGCCGGCAGTGAACTTACGATTATAGACACCGGGAGAGCGGCTGAGCGATCCGGGCGCAAGCTGGAAGATGAAACCTGCTCATCAGGCCGCCTTGCGCTTGAGCTCGAAGGCCAGGTCCTCTTGCCCGAGAATGTAGGCACGGCGCGCCTGGTCATCAGCGAAGGAGGCGATGGCGCTGGTCAGCTCCACCAGCATCTGACTGGGGGCAAATTCTGTGAGCCTGACAAGCAGACGCTCCACCGGCAGCCATTCTTCTGTCTCCAGCGGAAGCGACTCGTCAAGACGAGTGATCACCTGGTGAGTGCGGACACTCTCGACCGGCTCCGACCTTTGGATTCCTTTTGATTCATTGCGCTTCATGGCGACACCTCTTGAAAATATGCGTGTGGAAGTCGCGGCTGGTAGACCGGAGAGCCGCTCATGTCTGTTGCAAACCTGTTACTTGCCACCATGCTAGTCGGGCCGGATCGCCGTGGCAATTTCTTGACATCGTAAGGATACGCAGCCTGAGCGCCTTTGACAGCGTGATTCTACGAAAACGCAACGCTGCTCGGGTCCCGATCGGCAGACCTGTTAAGATCTTGCCGCAGCCAATTGGAGATCACCCAGTGCTTGAAATGGCCAAGGTTACCCTTGTGGCCTTCGCTCTAATCGTTCTGTTCGGCGGCGTTGTTGGCTTCACCAAGGCCAAAAGCAAAGCTTCTCTCATTGCCGGAATCATAAGCTCAATCCTTTTGTTGGGCGCGTTTCTCCTGGCTGGCCATGACGTCAGGCTTGGGCTTTGGCTCGGGGACTTCACGGCCGTTCTGCTTTACATCATTTTCCACATTCGTTACAACAAAGTAAAAAAGTTCATGCCTTCCGGGTTCATGATGGTCCTGTCCTGCCTCACCATCATCATTGTGACGGCGGCTCTGGTGTTGCGCGTGCAGCACTAGGCGCCCCCTTTCCAATCTTCGTTATAATTAGCGGAGGCAAGTTCTTGAGCTTCTCGGGATCATCTTCCTGGGTCTGGAAGCAGGCGATTCTGAAGGCTATGCGCCACTGCTCCTAAGGAATCGGACAGATGAACCAAACAAAATCAGCCGCGGTGCCCGAGAAAATGGGAGCCACGACCAGGTCTGACGCCTGGTGGGTTGAGCCTGCCCTGGTGGCCACCGGCTTCACCCTGTTCATTGTTTACGCAACCTGGCGAGCCCTGTTTGACAGCGCCTACTTCGAGTGGGGGCCCTACCTCTCGCCGTTCTACTCGCCCAAGCTAATGTTCGACTGGTGGAAGTGGTCGCCTGCCATCCTCATTCTCTGGGTGCCGGCAGGCTTTCGAGCCACCTGCTACTACTACCGAAAGGCCTATTATCGAGCCTATTTCTTCGATCCGCCGGCTTGCTCGGTCAGCCACCTGGGCGGCGAAAAGTATTGTGGGGAGACCACCTTCCCGCTCATCTTGCAGAACCTGCACCGCTATTTTCTTTACCTGGCCACCATAGTGGTCGGTTTCCTCTGGTACGACGTGGTGCGAGCCTTCAACTTCAACGGCACATTTGGGGTGGGTGTGGGCACGCTGGTTCTCCTGGTTAACGTCATCTTTCTTTCCTTCTACACCTTCGGCTGCCATGCATTTCGCCACCTAGTAGGTGGGCGGCTCGACTGCTTCTCCTGCTCACAGGCGGCCAAAACGCAACTTGGCATCTGGCACATGGTCACCAAATTGAACGAGCACCACATGCTCTGGGCCTGGGTGAGCCTGTTCTCAGTGGGCTTCGCTGACTTTTATGTGCGCATGGTGGCCGCCGGAATATTCACAGACACAAGGCTCTTTTGACATGGCAAACTACGAGACTCACGAGCATGACGTAATTGTAATCGGCGCTGGCGGTGCCGGGCTGAGAGCGGCTATCGAAGCTTCCGCTCAGGGCGCCTCAGTGGGCCTGGTGTGCAAATCGTTGCTCGGCAAAGCGCACACGGTAATGGCCGAAGGTGGTGTTGCTGCCGCGCTGGCCAATGTCGATCAACAAGACGGCTGGGAGACCCACTTTCGGGACACCATGAACGGCGGCAAGATGCTCAATAACTGGCGCATGGCTCAATTGCATGCCCAGGAGGCGCCCGATCGCGTGCGCGAGCTGGAGCGCTGGGGAGCGGTTTTTGATCGCACCAGGGACGGAAAGATTCTCCAGCGTGCCTTCGGGGGACACACCTGGAAGCGCTTGTGCCACGTCGGTGACCGAACCGGTCTGGAGATGATTCGCACCCTGCAAGACCGGGGCGTGCACCAGGGCATTGACGTATACATGGAGTGCACAATCACACGCCTAATCAAGGATGGCGACCGGATTGCCGGAGGATTCGGCTATTTTCGTGAGGACGGGCGCTATGTCCTCTTCAAGGCGAAAGCAGTGGTTTTGGCAACTGGCGGGGTCGGGCGCTCTTATCTGGTCACCTCCAACTCGTGGGAATACACAGGCGACGGTCACGCGCTCGCTTACCAGGCTGGAGCGGATTTAATTGATATGGAGTTCGTCCAGTTCCACCCAACAGGCATGGTTTGGCCGCCCGGTGTGCGGGGAATCCTGGTCACCGAGGGGGTACGCGGCGAAGGTGGCATCCTGCGCAACAGCCTGGGCGAGCGCTTCATGTTCAAGTATTTGCCTGAGGCCACCCGGAAAGACTACGCGGAAACACCGGAAGAAGCGACGCGCTGGGTAGACGCTGCCCTTGCCGGCGAAAAGACCGATGCCCGGCGCCCACCGGAGCTGTCCACAAGAGACAACGTGGCTCGTTCCATCTACACCGAGGTCAAGGAGGGACGTGGCTCACCACACGGCGGAGTGTTCCTCGATATCAGTTACCAGGATCCGGAGTGGGTAAAGAAAAAGCTCCCCAGCATGTATCACCAGTTCAAAGAGCTGGCCGACGTAGACATCACCCAGCAGCCGATGGAAGTGGGTCCGACCATGCACTATATAATGGGCGGCGTGCGTGTCGACGCGGACACTGCAGCCAGCCGCGTGCCCGGTCTCTATGCCGCCGGGGAGGTCAGTGGTGGCATGCATGGTGCCAATCGACTGGGCGGTAATTCACTGTCGGACTTGATCGTCTTCGGGAGAAGGGCCGGGCTTTGTGCTGCGGAATATGCCAAGAGCTTGCCAGGCGAGCCAGCCATCTCCGAAGAGGAGATCAAGCTGGCGATCGAAGAGCTAGAAGCCCCGTTCAATCAAAAAGAGGGCAGGAATCCTTACGAGCTGCAACGGCAACTTTACGAGATCATGGGCACCCACGTGGGCATCTTCCGTGAAGAAGAGGAGCTCAAGAAGGGGATCGCCCGGCTCGAGGAGCTCAATGAGCAGGTCAAGCACGCTGCAGCAAGCGGCTCGAAAACCTACAACCCGGGCTGGCACATGTGCCGCGACCTGAAGAACATGCTCACTTGCTCGCAAGCCATCGCCCGCAGTGCGCTTTCCCGAAAGGAGAGCCGCGGGGCGCACAGCCGGCTTGATTATCCAAACACCGATTCTGAGCAGGGAAAGGTCAATACATCTGTGTACCGGGAAGGTGATGAGATGAAGCTCTCCAAGACCCCACTGCCGGAGATGCCGGAAGAACTAAAGAAGCTCTTCGTCAAGAAGGAGCCAGCCAATGCGTGAAGCAATTCTGAAAGTCTTCCGTGGCAGCGGCGGAAGCGGAGAGTTCAAGACATACAAGGTGCCGGTCGAGGAAGGTATGGTTGTGCTGGATGCCATCCACTGGATCCAGGGCTACGTTGATCCAGAGCTAGGCGTGCGCTGGAACTGCAAAGCAGCCAAGTGCGGCTCCTGCAGCGCTGAAGTGAACGGCAAGCCATCGTTGATGTGCAAGACAAGGATGGACCACTTTGCCGAGGGTGAAGAGATTACGGTCGAGCCGATCAAGACATTCCCGCACATCAAGGATCTGGTGACTGATGTCTCCTGGAACTTTGAGATGAACAAGAAGATTGCTCCCTTCACGCCCAAAGAGGACGCCAACTGGATTTATTTCCAGGAGGACATCGATCGGGTGCAAGAGTTCCGCAAGTGTATCGAGTGCTTTCTCTGCCAGGACGTCTGTCATGTGCTCAGGGATCACAACCGCAAGGATGCCTTCATCGGCCCGCGCTTCCTTGTACGCCTGGCCGGGCTGGAGATGCATCCGCTCGACAGCTTGAACCGCACCAAGTTCCTGAAGGACGATGCAGGCATCGGCTTCTGCAACATCACCAAGTGCTGCACCGAGGTCTGCCCGGAAGACATTCACATCACCGACAACGCCATCATCCCACTCAAAGAAAGAGTGGTAGATGAATTTTACGACCCGGTCTTGATGTTCTTCCGCAAGCTCTTCGGAAAGGGCTAACTGCTTGCCGAGGCGAGCAGTCTTTGAAATGGGCAGCCTCTCAGGTATAGAAACGGTTCCAACAGTCGATCAACATCCGCACTTTCCAAGGCAGCTGGTGCGCTCTCAGCGCACAAAATGACGAGCCTGCGAGAAGGCAATCTGCCCGTTCTTGCCGATGCACCATACTCGCCATGTCCAGTTCCGGCGCTCGTCCGGGGACAACCGCTCCCCCCCCAGCTCCCCCGAGGACAGCAGACCAAGCCTTTGACAAAAAAGATAGCTACCCGACCCAGAAGTGAATTCGGCAATTTCGGCTAGCACGTTCGCTGATTGGCTGGGCTTCCAGACAAAGTCACCCAACTGTCCGGTCAGATATGGCTTCGGGTAGGCTCCCTCGGGAGGATCCAGCAGCTCGGGCGGTGCCAGTTCCTGGCCCTCTCCCTCAGTCAGAGATTCAGCCACAGTAGGGATCTTCTCTGTGGCCAGCTTGTGGCCGGAAGGCTCCCAAGCAACGGTCAGTAACTGCCATGCTTTCTGGTTCTTAACCCAAACTGAAAACAGGTCGCCGCCTTCAATGGAACTGCCATTCCACGCCAGAGTCGTACCAAGAACGAAGCCAATTCGAGAGTTTCCCAGAATGTACACCGGCTTGATCTCGGCAATGGAATTAGTGCCGGGCCTGGACTGAACTGCTCCTTTCCCTGCCAACATCTCCGGACAGGCTAAAGATCTAAGTTGCTCTGAATTGTTGGTGACGTATGCCACCATTGCTCGGCAGCTCAAATCAGCCAGGGATTTCCTATCGGCCTCTGATTTCATCAGTCCGGCGTGATCGCTCACTTTTGCATCTGCCAGGCACCACCGGAACTGGCGGGGCATTGAGCTCTCTCGCATCGTTACGGCCACCTGGCGAGCGGCAGCATAATTCGGTGACCGTGGCACAAGAAGGACAATAAAACCCAGCGCGTCCATCCACTCATCAGCAAATATCTGTATAGGCTTCAATGCGCTGTCGTCCATGATCGGCTTAAAGAACGAATAGTCGTTGCCAGAAATCACCTCCGGTGCCAACCCCTCCTGGATCAGCTTGCCAAGATCCGGGGGAGAATCATGAGGGAAGATCACCTTAACTTCCGCCTTGAATCCCAGATTTCTGATTGCCTCTTCCAAGTCATGCGTGTCCTCGCTGAGCGGAATTACACTTTCCTTATCCGAAACCAGTCGCCAGATCTTGATCGTCGAGCCTACCTTGGCCAGCGGCACGGTGCCAAGGTCCAAAGGAGCATTCTCATCCAGGTAAACCTGGAGGTTGAGAGCGGCGCAACCATCATTTTTCAAGCTCAGTGGGTACCAACCGGGAGCCAGGTCGTTCCTGGAAATAGGCGTCTTGCCGAGCACGTTCCCGCCCAGCGCTACTTCTGCCCCGGATGGCCGAGTATCGAGCTTGAGCGTTGCTCGTTTAGCGGCAACTTCGCCCACCACAGCCCGCCAAATCAACACGATCAGGAGGCAGCAAAATACAGCCAGTGCGCTAAGTCCAACGTTCTTCATCGAGTCTCTCCAGAGGGTCAGGGCTACCCACAAATACGCTTTCCTTTCAGCCTGTCCGCCTCAGAGACAGGATAGCCTCAATCGCCTCCAGCCGGTGTTCGCTGTATGAAGGCTCGGCGCCCTCGTAGCTAATCATCTGAAGATCCGCATCACCTGTCGGCGACTGACCATAAAGAATTCGACCTTTAGACCGGAGGTCAGGGTGATCGTAATCAACGGTCAGCACGCGTCCAAGACCGGCGTGGTCCGCAATTCGAAAGTCTGTCAAGAACTGGACAGGAATGCGAATCAATTTGGGGTAGAGACGCTCCATTGCTTCACTGCCAAGCTTGACCGATCTGTCCAACAAAGCTTTGAGGAACCACCACTCCGGCTGGCCATCTAGCCAGTTGACCAGCTGCCAGACCAAGCAAACGCGGTCAATTCCCTGCGGTCGAAAGACAATTCGCCCGTAGCCCATGAGACGGAACGGCAGGTTGTCGAACTCTACCGCAATCGCCCAGCCGACCGGGGGCACGATGCCGAGAAAGTCGCTAAGTTGAATGGCCGGAGTGGGTTGTGTGTTGCTGGAAGGCATGTTTGGCTCCTGTGCGCTACTCAAGCTGGCTTATTGAAGACAATCATCTGAAGCGACGGTGGAATCGGCTTACCGAACAGGTCCGTGCGGGGAATGTCAGTAGGCCTGCCATCTGGTCCCGTATTCTGCGCCTTCAACAGAATCTTGAAGAACTCTGCTGCACCAATCGCCTGCGGCTTAACGTCTGGCTCAGCAACATCCAGGTATTTGACCTTCCCGGCAGGTGGGGCTTCCTCCACACCAACAACAAACAGAAGGCGTTCGCCGCCCTGGCTGCTTGCGATCGACAACGCGAGCGGATAAGCCTGGCCGTCAGGACCACCGGCCAGCTTCAGCTTGTTGTAGAGATCCTGCGGATCGGCAGGGGCGAGCGGTTTCGCCTCGTAAGGGGCAGGCAAAGGCTCATGGCTGAACGCCGATCTACCCGCAAGCTCATTGAGCAGCTGCAGCTGCCGCTTTAGGCTTATCTTCAGGCCGGACAGAATGTTTCCTCCATTGGAGAGCCACTCGCCGGTGCCACCGGACAAGGCTGTCCCCTGGAATTCTGGTAACCTGCCGGCGGCAGCAGCCACTCCTGGCTTTAAGTTGAGATAGTGAAGCGGCGGACTTTCCTCCTGAGCCGCCAGGCAAGTTATGGCAGTTTGAACGATCATGCTGGTCAGACAGCGTGACGGTTTCCCGTCGTCTCTGATGAAATCGGCGAGCGCCAGAGCGTCCTTGTCGTTGAGCTTTCCGTAAGTGGTCAGAGTAGCGACATGCGTTGCGTATCTGTCCGGATGCTTGCTGGCCAGCAGGAATTCTATGCCGGCCGCCACACCGGTCAGCCTGCCGCCTTGCTTGATCTGTTGTGGCAAACCGATCTGGTTGACCAGCTCGCAGGCAATCTGTCGGCGTTCGTCATCGGTAAGTCCAACTGCCTTCGACCATTCACCACCTTCGAGAATCTGTTCGAGGTGCCGGTAGACTGTCTTGCGTTGCTGTTCCGGCAGCCCATCAATTCTGGACAGTCCATCCGCAAAAACAAACTGCTTTTGTGCCTCTGCCAGCTTCCGCCCTTGTTGCCCAAGCGCCAGCGCCCTGACCGCGATCTCGCCTGATCGTCTCTGAAGGAACTGCGCTCCAGCTAAAAACTCCTGCTTCTTGGTCGGGTCAAGCACGTCGTTAATTTTTGCCGCCATATCGTGCACATTAAGCTCTTTCGTTCTGGTTGCTTGTGCCAGCTCCCTGAGAACTTTACTGGCGTGCTCGTTCAGCTCAGCCAGATCCTGGCAAACTTGCTTCTGGTCTTCGGCGATTCCTCTCCTGATCTCGACGTACTCTTGCTCATGAACAGGGGATGGTTTCAACTCAGTATGTTTGGCCAGGAACTCCATTTGATTTGCTGGCGGCGGCGCTTCATATGTGGTGGCATCGCTCGGCTGGAGTGCACTATCATCGCCTAAATCAGCGCTCTGAATGTGACTGGCGCCCCCGCCTGCGGTCAGGTCAGGACCGGTCGGTGATCGGACTTCACTTACCTCTGCCGGCCGGTCCGGGAGCGAGCCAGGCTCCGGACGTTTCTCGATTAGCCCGCCCGGCCGGCCCGGAGCTGATTCCGGAGCTCGGGTCTCCGCGCTCAGCGCCGGCTCCTTACCCGCCCCCCTTGCTAGCGGCGAGTCGGAGCCAGCGGTGGCGGCCGATGGTGCAAATTCAGCCGATAGCTTCGGCTTACGTCGGCGGAGATCCTTTAAACGCTCGGCTATTGCCTTGTCCATACCTGGAGGCAGGCCTTGCATGAACTCATTCCACTGCCGAAGGGCATCCGGCGGCAGATCTCGTGCGGGATCGAACTCGCCCGATTGACTGGTCGGATCACTATGTCTTTCCTCGTCCGCCATGTGGCCCCCTCACCCGGCGAGCTATCCGACAGTCCTCCACTCATTGAACATACCCTTGCCCTGCCGCCTCTGCTCACAATGCTTCCATATGTTGCGAACAACAGGCAGCGGGGCGCTTGTCTTGCCGTCCAAATCGCCGGCGTGCGTCTCAATGAAAGTGACATTTACTAAAGTTCGGCGTCCCAGGCTGCCGCTTCGTTGACAGCGGCGCTGGTCTTGATCGCCTGGAGAGATGCCCGCGACCCGGTTGGTACCGGAATTGGTGCGAGCGCTGGAACGCTGTGGTGCCATGAGCAGATCAAATCTTCAAGAGATACTGTCTCATTTACAATTCTTAAATATCGGGATGACAACCCGCATCACTCGCGCACAGGTAAGGGACCATAGGTAGTGGCATCAGGTGCAGCTACTTTACGGGAGTTACGAGTCAAATGAGCGACCCCAAAGAAAGACCTGAAGAGAAAACAGAATCTGTGCGATCTCCGGAACGTCAGACTGAAGGTGCCAGAAGCGAGGCGCTAGGAGCGGTCTCTGAGCTGATCCGAAAACAGCGGGAAGACCGGTCGGATCAAAAGAACCCCGATCGGCCACCCAAAGAGACCTCTCGAAAATTCGGTCGGGTTGAGCTGGTGGGAGATGACGGCAAGGCACTGGTAAAAGGAATGCCACCGCAAGATTGGCCCACGCCCGGCGATATCAAGATGCAGTACATGGACGCCACAGAGCAGTTGGCGCAAAAGGACAAGGTGGCCGTCGAGACGCCGTATCGGGGCGAGTTGATCAAGCGCGACGTTGAGCCATCGACGCAGACCGTTAAGGCAGGAGACAATCTGACCAAGATCGCCACTGATCACCTGGGCCCCGGCGCCAGCAAGGAAGAGATCCACAAGCACATCCAGGAAATTGCCCGCCTGAACGGAATTGACGATCCAAACAAAATCAGCACCGGGGATGTGCTCAAGCTCCCTGGACACGCCAAGGATGGCAGCATCATCCGAGATGAGGACGGCATTCGCACTACATACAAGCCTGATGGCATCAAGATAGAAGAGGGCCGTGACCGCGATTGGAAGGTGACTGAATACCCGGACAAGACCAAGGTCACGGAGTACAAGGATGTAGAGAATCCGGCAGGGACGGTAAGACGGACCACCAAGCCCGATGGCACGGAGATTGAAGAGCTCAAGGGCGGCGGCAAGATAACCACATATCCCGATCGCACCAAGGTTTACGAGTACGGCAATGGTCAGATCCACACGTACAGACCGGACGGTTCGGACGTCATGCAATACCCCAAAGACGATCCGGAGGGTCGAGCCAAGGTCACCACGTTTAAGGATGGCCCGACCATTACCGAATATCGGGATGGGAGAACGGTAAGGGTGGAGAAGGAATTGCTGGCCACTACCACAACTACCGAGTTGCCTGATAAAAAGACAAGGATTACCGAAATCACCGGCCCTTACGGCACCACCAAGACAACTGAAACCGAGCTACCCGACCAGACCAAGGTCAAGCGCTTCGAAGACAAAAACGGCAGCATCACCGTCCTCACGCATCCGGACAACACCCAGACACGAATAACTGAGCCCAAGGATGGACCGAAGGTCACCGAAGCACCGGGCGGCTACCCGAGAGCCAGCGAATACAAGGACAAGAACGGCAATTTCACCGGAGACAGGGTGACGGAGTATGCCGATGGCACCAGGGTTACCGAAAACAAGGCCGGCGAAAAGGAGCTGGTTAGCCAAGACGGCTATCACATGGTCAAAGAGAAGGACGGCAAAATAAAAATTACCGGCTATCCGACCTTCACGCCGACCGGCAACCAGAGAAGGGTGGAGGAGTTGAAGGAGGTCATGAAGTAGGACTGGCCATCGGCCGTTGTTGAACCGGTTAGCCATCAAGCCGCTTTCCTGACCTTTCTGGCTGGCCCGCCGACTACATGCCCTGGAACACCACCGGCAGTGAGCTGCGGGCCAGGCGAACGATGTGGAATGGGTGCGTCATCCCCATGGTGTGGCTGTCAGAGCCGGGACCGGAGCCAGGGTATGACTCAGAAACAGCGACAACAAGCCTGTTGCCGAGATCATTGATCCGATCGACCTGGATCTGATAGCCTCCAGAGCCACGCTCGCCAGCAAACACTGCCACCACCATCTCGGAAGAGAAGTCAACGCGTGGAATCGGCGGTCCAGGAAACTGATTGGATGTGTGCCGCTTCCACAAGCCAACCCACTCTCCATCATCCTTGATCACAAAGCTATCCCGACTGGTAACGCCGCTAACGGCTCCTGTGTCGATGGTGGAGAATGGCACATCGCTTGCCGAAGGTTTCCGGCGCTCGCTCTGGCTGGCCTTCTTAGCCAGCGACGCCTCACTCAAAAAGTTGAGCCCCTCAAAAGCACCCACCACGGTGAGTAAGAGCAGAACCAGCACGCTTAACTTTCTCATGCGCGGTATACCAGGCTCGAAGGAGCAGAAGCGGGAGGGTCTTGCTGGATGCCAAGGTTGCGGTCATCTCCTCCTCATGATCTCACAGACGGAAAGGAAGCACTCAGGATTCACGCGAATCAGCAAGATGCAAGCTCTCAAGCACAATGTCCGGCCGGTTGCCGGCCAGGCTCACGGCTGAGGCGGTGTCTCGCCACCCTGCCCGCCCTCCCCGGCGGCCGGTTGCGGTGGTTGCACAGTGTAAGTCCAGGTGGCATGTGACTTCCGGTCCTCCATGGTCAAGGTCGGCATCTTCGCCTTCTCCATGTAGTCTTTGACCGGATCAACAATTGCCTTATGCTGCTCGGCTGCGGACAAATCCGTTTCCACCTTCAACTCAACCGGGTTTGGTGATGTCTTGTCCCCGGGCGTCCCGCCCGGCCCCTGCCAGGTGAACTTGGTGTTCTTAGCGGCCACCGCGTTCAAGCCCTCGTTGAGCTTAGTTTCGATAATCTGTCTGGCATCCATAAAGGTCAGCTTTGCCATTGGATCCTCTTTTGGCGGTCCCTCACGGAGCAGCTGGCCGATCCAGGTCATCTGGACCAGGAAGAACAAGGCGATGCCGAGCACCACGAAGGTGACGACGATCGGGACAATATTTACGCCCGGTTGCTTCTGGACAGGCATGCCCGGGAAGTCCCTGTAAACCTGCTGCGGGGTGCCGCAGGACGGGCATTCGTGCTCCCAACCGTGCAGGGGAACTCGACAAGTGGGGCAGTCGTGCATGGTTCAGTCCACCTCCAGCTCCTAAATCCTCTTCCAATCTACCACCGCCTGCAGCCGCTCAACCGGCAAGCAGATCAGAAAAATGAGCGGTCCGGGCCGCCCGGCTGATAATCGACAAAGCTAGCAAAAAAACGCCCCTAGCTGCTCTCGAAATTGCTGGCCAGCTTGCCCACCGAAAGGGGCAATACCAGGCCAATCAAGAGACCGGCCACCAGCCCGCCGATGTGGGCGAACACCGCCACGTTGGGTATCATCTGGTCCAAAAGAACCTGAGCCAGAGCCAGTCCGAGCATCCAGCATACTTCCGTCTTGCGAATCGAATCCGGCAAGAGCTCCTTGCAGCGGAATACACCGGCTGTAGCTGCGCCAAAAACCCCCATTACCGCCCCGGAAGCACCGACCGCCGGCATCTCGGGGCTGAAGTAAACCTGCGCAACACCGCTAAGAATGCCGGACAGGAAGTAAATGGCCAGAAATCGGCTGGTCCCGTAAAGATTCTCAACCATTCGCCCAAACCACCAGAGGCCGATCAGGTTCAGTGCCAGGTGCGAGATGTGAGCGTGCAGGAAGAGGTAGCTCACAAGCCGCCAGTATTCGCCGGACCGGACCAAGGGCGCATCCAGCACACCGCGGACAAAACAGTCGTGGCTCAGGCGGACGAACTCCGGCGTCCTGATTATCGAGAAGCTATGACTGACGCCGTAGGCCAGCAAAATTAAGAGCACCAGCGCTCGCACTGCCCAGCACCGGCCCTTCGGCGAGACTATGTCGGCGACAAGCCGCGACTGGCGCAGCACCGCTTCCGCTCTCTTGAGCTCGCTCGACCAATCTGGAGCGCCCGTTGGCGCCGTTTCCTGGCTCGAGAGCTGGTCCAGCAGCTCAAGTTGGAAACGGATACGGTCCGGCCAGGCTGAGCTACCGGCCGGCACCTTGGCAAGCGCTTCCTGGAATGCTGCCCTGGCCTCAGCCCACTGACCACGCGCCAGGAGACAGCGGCCGGTCCAATAGAGCTGGGAGCAGGCCGGCAGGGGGCGCCGGCCTCTGGCCAGCCGTTTCAACAAAGACTCACACTCTGGCTGTGCTCCTGCCAGGCTGAAAATCGGCAGAAAGACCAGATCAAGCGCACCGTCATTGACCCGACAAGCCGGCAGGTTTGCGCCCTCCAGAACCTTGCAGGCCTCGCCGATCTTGCCGACCTCGGCATAGGCCCGGGAAGCGGCGACTGAAGCTCCGTAGGGGATGCAACCCACCCTGCCCTCTTTCAAGTGCTCGTACTCCTGGATGATGCTCGGCCACTCCCTGAGAATGACTCGCCCGGTCATCAGATAGCTGTGCAGCCCTTCGCGCGTCTGCCTGGGTAGCGGCCGGCTCTGCCACTTTTCGATCACCGCCTCAGCTGCCGGTGCTTCGCCTTTGATAAACAGCGACATGGCGCTGGCCATGTCGAGCCAATAGCGGCCAGGCGGCCCCCAGAAAAACCAGCGCAGTCTCCTCGCCTCCCTGAGCGCAGACTCCGGGTTGAGGAGCACTAGCTGGCGCTCCAGGCGCGCTAACAGGGCGCGGGGCACCATCACCGTCAGGACGAACATGCCCCAACCGACGAAGACACAGACAGAAGACAAGTTGATTTGCCAAAGAGGCCCGCCCGGAATCTCCAGGACAAAGGTCGGTCCGGGTACAAGGCCAAGCACAGCGACAAACAGCATGGAGAGCGCTTGCAGGCAAAATCCCCAGGTCCAGCGGATGCCCATGCGCAGGTAGCTGACCAGGGCAAGAGCAGCCACCAGGGCCAGCGGATAGAGCCACAATGTGAGCTGAGAGTTCATTGCTCAGGGCTTGGCCAAGGGCATTTTCAGGCACCTCAATAGCAGATGCAGATC